>Ga0208064_100004_pt1 | contig 193945 bp, 173 predicted proteins | sample DeeseametaMP0145_FD_184220 | JGI IMG/M metagenome (GOLD analysis project Ga0208064, IMG submission 184220) | Marine microbial communities from the Deep Atlantic Ocean - MP0145 (SPAdes) | ecosystem: Environmental > Aquatic > Marine > Oceanic | place: West of Cape Verde, Atlantic Ocean...
AGTATAAAAGTTCATTGAGTTTTCTCCCTTGGTTTGGTCGCCTATTAGGATAAACTCTGTTTATGCTGATAGGGAGGAGGCTCAATGATTATCAAGCCAATAAACGCACTCACTTCGTTCGCTGGGACGCATACTCGCGGGGCGGCTTCGCCATTATGCCCCACATGTCTGCGCCCGTTATTGAAAAGTTAGGTGCTTCAATGACATTCAAACCACCTTTCTTTGAACAAATACTAGAACTCGCTTTGACTATGACCAGCGAGCCTTCTAAAAAGGTTTACTGGGAAGCGCACAATAAGCTAAGAGACATCTGCGAAACACACAAAAACTCAACTTTGGATCATCCGTTTCAGTGGGAAACTTTGGCTGACTTCACCATTGACAGTGGGGAGCAGTTAACTGCGTATTTTGTGGCTCTTGAGTTAGCACAAAAGTACGAATTGCTTGAATACATTGAATCAGTTGCTACGGAAGTCTCAGAGATATATTTGTCGCAAAGTGACAAAGGCCATGCATTGACTTATTCTAAAATCGCAAAGGATGCCACGCTAGGGCTGCAATCAGAAAAGGTCAATTCAAGGATTGTTTAAACACGCACCTAACAATCGCATAAACTCGCTCGCAATCTCGCTGGGACAAAAACACGTAGGCTCCCTTCGCTTCGCTCTGTATTATAGCCTACGTATTTTTGCCCGTTATGCGGGCCGTTATGTTTAAGGAGGAACATTCAATGAACCCCAGTTTTTATAAGAAGTCCTTGGCAGTATTGTTAGCTTTATTTTTGGGTTTATCACCGCAGATTGTTTTGGCAGAGGAGCCACCTGTTAAAAAAAGCAAGAGCGGCATATGTCACGCTAAAGGTAGTACTTACTATTCCAAGACAAAAAACTACACTCCATATCAGTCTATGGAGGCATGTTTAAAAAGTGGCGGGCGTCGTCCAAAGCGTTAAACATAACAATCACATAAAGCCACTCGCTGGGACAGTAACACGTGGGCTCTGTCGCTTCGCTCTAAATTTTATCCCACGCATTACTGCCCCTTATGTGGGTGTTATACATAAACCATGAAATCATCACACAAGACAATTTTTATAATTTTTGTTTCATTTATCCTTTCTTCATTAGTGGACGAATACCTTATAATTACTCGCGGCATCGAGCTCTTCACCTACCACATTCATACGATTTTCGTAGCAATTTGCCTCTTCATTTGGTCCAAACAACACGGTAGAGAGAATGGGCATACACAGCTCAGAATGTATCCCTTGTTTTGTGCATTTATAGGCTTCATTGGTGTTCCGGTGTACGCCTATAAATTTTATGGCCTAAAGCACGGAACAATTCTTCTATCTAAAGCGATTGTTGCATTAATTGTTACCGTAATAGTTTCTATTGGCGCCACTACCCTTTTCTCAACATTTTATGTATAACAAAAAAATCAAGTCGTAGGCTAAAGCCCACTGGGACGCTAACACACAGGGTCGCTTCGCCATTATGCCCTACTCGTTATCGCCCCTTGTTTAAAAGTTAGGTGACTAGGGATGGTTATGCTTCAAAAATTAAAAATTCTGTTCTTAGGTTTCTTATGTTCGTTACCGTTTTCACTCTTTTTCGGTTATGGCACTTTCTTCGTTTTGTCTCATGTTCAAGAGTTTAGTAACACCAATATTTCCTATCTCGTCGGAACAGGCATATTTACTTTAATTTCCATAAGTGGTTTAACAAATCCAGGGGCATACATAACAGTGTTTAAAATTTTTGGATTTTTTAATGACCTAGGGGATATTGCTAGTGCAATCAGTATCTTTAACATTTTCAAATAACTGTTGTATTGTGCTCAAAGGTAAATCACCTAACAAAAAATTTATGTCGCCCGCAGTCGGGCTGGGACACAAACAGCTAGGCGGCTTCGCCATTATAGCCTGCCTGTTTGTGCCCCATATTTAGGCGTTATGCACAAGGAAGTATTGAATGAAACATAAGATTATTTGTTCACTATTCTCAATAGTCATTTTTACTTCGGGATTATTTCTCGGCGCATATATCAGTACGTCGGCGGGCGCTAGTTCAAACTCTACAGAGTTATATAACAGCATTATTCATCTTTCTTCTGTTCATCAACAAATAGAAAATGGTGAATTAGAAAACGCAAAAAAGCCATCTGTAGTTTCGTCAGAACACGCATCGAATTACTAGAGCTTGGCCATCAAATTCTTAACGAGAATAGGGCCAAGGAAGTAATGGTTCTAAAACAAAGTATGGAGAAAATGTTTTCAAACACATCGCAAGCCAGCACTTCGTTAGCTGAAACTTGTGTTTAACGAGGCGCCTAACGCGTTCCCTTTGGTCACTGCCCCAAAGCTTAGCGTTATATCGCGGGATAGTTCGATGGAAGATGATGATTTAGTTATTTACGATGGGGTGTGTAACTTCTGTAATGGAGCAGTTGCCTTTATTTTGAAGCGCGACAAAAGTGAACGTTTTATATTCTCACCAATGCAATCAGAATACGCTCAAGAAGTTATCAAACGTTACAAAGTTGATACTGTAGGTGTTGATACTTTTATGTTAGTTAAGAACGGAAACGTTTTTCTTTGGTCTGACGCTGCACTAGAAATCGCAAAAGACTTAACTGGGTTCTGGTTTTTATTCGGTGTAACTAAAATCTTGCCGCGTTCTTTTAGAGACTTCTTCTACAGAATTTTTGCTCGCAACCGTATTAAGCTTTTCGGTGGTACAAAGCATTGTCAAATACCCGATAAAAAGGTCTTAGGGAGGTTCAGAGGTCTTGCGATGTAACAAACAAATAAAGCCGTTCCCGTTGGTCACTAGAAGGCATATATGCGGGGCAGCTTCGCCATTATGCTCAGCGCATATGCGCCTCTTAGCTTAATGTTAGAAGCTTCTGAGAAATCAATGGCTAAATCAGAAATAAGACGATTCTTAAAAGAGATCCGCACTAAGTTTCCTGACGTTGTTCCTCTTATGGAAAAACATGAGAGTTGGGCGCTTACATTTCTAATGGGAGAGTTCGCAAATTTGACGACTATTTTGTTAAACCAAGGCGACTTAGAAGAAGCACTTGAGCAGTTGCAGTACATGAGCGAGAAACTAGATACTGCAACCGAAGCAGAATTCGAGTACATAGATGTATATTATACAGAGCACTTATTCTGGAAAGGTACCAAAGAAGGTATTGAACGTGGCTGGCCTCTCGTCCCAGATAATCTCAAAAAACTGTACTTGGACTTTCATGGTAAACCACCTAGGGTAGTGGTTTAGATAAGGTTGAGGGAAGTACAATTTTACAAAGTACGATTGATGGCTTTTGTGAAACTCAGCGCTCTAAAGATGTCTTTAAAAAATTAAAACGTTTTATATCCAATAAAGCGATTAAAAAGTCTGGTGTTCTATTTTTCCCTGAGGCTCACGGTAATCTGAGAAATGGTTGGCGATTACCCCCAATTCTAACTGGTGTGCCTGAGTTAGATGTTAAGCTTTAACCTTACAATTAAGAGTGTTTTAAACATAACAAACGCTTTAACCAAGGGACGAAAAACAGCAGGCTTGCGCTCCTTCGTCGCTAATTTTAGCCTGCTATTTTGCGCCAGTTTAGCTAGGCGTTATGCATCAAGGTAAATAATGAATCGAGCGCCCCTTTCAAAAGAACCAGTTAACCTATTTATTCTTTTAAAGATGGCCTACACCGATTCTTTGGGTGCCAATGTGCTGAACAGGCATCTGAGCAGACTGCTCAAGCAACTATTTTAAAATTGGAGCTAACTATTCGTTTTCTCCATTCAAAAGTAAGTTATTTGGAAAATGCGTAAACTAATTCCAAGACAGGCATTTCAAAGTACTAGACCTAGATTAACTTTATAAAACGCGTTCTCTAAGTTAAAAGTCAAGGAGACAATATGCATCTCGCTCAATTGAATATTGGAAAAGTCAGGTTTAACTTGGAGTCCCCCGAAATGGCGGACTTTGTAAATAACTTAGACCCTATCAACGCCATTGCTGAACAAAGTCCAGGATTTATCTGGCGTTTGAAAGACGAATCAGGTGATGCCACTAATATAGAGGTAGAAAATAACCCAGATATCATTGTTAACATGTCTGTTTGGGAAAGCGTAGAGTCCCTTAAGAACTTCATGTTCAAGACGCATCACATTGATTTCCTTAAGCGTAAAAAAGAGTGGTTTTTGCCCTTAAGCGAAGCATCTTATGTGCTTTGGTGGATACCGAAGGGCCATATTCCAACCCTTCAGGAAGCTATCACTAAATTAGACCATCTTCGGGAAAATGGAGAATCTCAGGATGCATTTAGTTTTAAAAGTAGTTACGCCAAGCCTGAGTTTGAGAATCATTGATGTTTCCAAGGTCAGAAGGCACACTAGTAAGAAGCTCGAACTGGCCGTTGAAATACGTAAGCACGGATCCCGACACGTAGATTCTAATTTTCGCACACGAGTTTCACATCTTAGATGGCTGCCGTGTTCTCTATTAGATAGTTTAATAAGAAAGGATATTTTATGAACTTATCGTTTTTACTTGTACTTTTTATCTCTTTTTTCACAATAAATATCCTACCTTGGGTTCTAGCACTTATATCTAAAAAGGCTTCTGGTAATAACAAGGTCATCTGGTTCTTGATGTCGTTTTTATTATCATGGCTAGGCTTTATCGTTTATTACTATCTTGTGATTAAGCCAGAATGGAAAGCTGAGTTAGAAAGAAAAAAATCAAAAAGAATACTCAGAAATGAAAATGGAATGCCTATTAAAATGTATGAGCAATCTTAAGGTTAAAATTGACACGCATTTTATCAACGCTTATATGTAGATGAACACTAGTGATAGTCTAAATCTATATTTTGAAGATTTACGAAGGAACGACAATGCCTATAAAAAAATGGACTTTACAATACCTAGTCGCATTTCCCTTGCTGGCCACTATTTTTGCCAGTGTTCAATACTTTAAAGGCCAGTCTTTTTCCTACTCTCTTGAATTCGGGGTTACATGGGCTTTTATATCTATTTCTATATTTGCAGCTCGCCGCATTTACAATTTTAAAAAGCGGATCCATTGCGAAATATGCAACGATATACAAAATCATAAGACCATTGAATAATCGAGCGCGCTATTTCAGTTGAGTACTCAACCTTAATTTCATGTTAAAAAAACGGGTAAAAAAATGAAAACACAAACCTTACTTATCTATTTTTTCTTTTCCTTGCTAGTCTCTTTCTCGTGTGAAGCCTCTACGCGTTCGCTAAAAATAGAAGATGATGGTTTTGTTGCTACGTATTACTCTTCAGAGTCACAAGAACGTAAAGTTGGCGTTTTAGTGCTTGGAGGATCCGAAGGCGGCGTGCCAGAAAAGCTCGCTAGTCCAATCGTTGAAGCGGGATTCCCTACCCTAGCTTTAGCTTATTTTAAGGAAGAAGGCTTACCAGCAGAGTTAGAGAGAATACCTCTTGAATATGTAATTCAGGCTATGTCGTGGTTAAAATCACAACCAGAAACCACGCCGGACGACATTATTGTAGTTGGCTGGTCGAAAGGCGCTGAACTGTCACTTCTTCTAGCGTCAAAAGAACCAAGTATTTCAAATGTGGTTGCTATTGCGCCTAGCTCTGTTGTTTGGGCAGGTATTTTGAAAGATTGGAGTAAAGTGCCTGGTTCCAGCTGGACTTACGACGGGCAAGACTTAGCGTTTGTTCCTTTCAACCCGTCGGGTGAAGTTAATGGTTTGCTAGATCTCTATACGCAATCTTTAGAAAATCGAGCAGACAACGGTAAAGCTAATATTCCTGTACAGAAAATCAGCGCCGATGTTGTGTTAATGACTGGCGAAAACGATGAAATTTGGCCCTCGCCTACTATGGCTGAAACAGTTTGTGAAAAAATGAATGCGCGCACTAAACATAAGTGTAAGCACATAAACTACCAAGGGGCAGACCACTTGCTTAACTACGAGTTCTTAAAAGAGGGTAGCGATATGAACCAAACCTTTATTAAGATGCTTACTAATCACAATAACCACTAGTCAGCTTCTTCAATAAATAGAATCATATGACCATTGATGAATTCAATCACTATTGCAAAGCACTCCCCCACACTACTCACGTCGTTCAGTGGGGGAGTTCAGAAGTATGGAAAGTAGGTGGTAAAGTCTTTGCTATAGGGAGCATTAGCAAGGACGGACACCCTGCTTTTACCTTTAAAACATCTGAGCAAAACTATTATTTTCTGGAAGAAAAGCCTGGCTATAGGCCTGCGCCCTATCTCGCTAGTCGTGGAATGAAATGGATACAACAGTACAATTGCGAGAGTGATGAAGATGAAGCGTTAAAATACTATTTAAGCGCATCTTATAAACTAGTATCGTTAGGGTTAACCAAGAAAATGCAAAAAGAGCTTGGTTTAAATCAACCTCAATAAAGGTGCTTACACCATGTTCAAAGCAAAAGGCTTTACGCGCAATATTCGCCCTTATGTAGAAGCTGAACTAGCGCTAGCTCATAGAAAGCAAAACCAAAACAGCCAACAGTGTGCTTTTTCACACTTAGAAAATGCCCACGTTCTTGGTCAAGCCTCTACAAGGCTACACGTTAAAGTACACGTTCAAATGCTTTTATGGGCAGTGAAACAAGGCAATATTGGTGAGTTTTTTGGTCAACTTTTCAGAATTGCGGGCGCTGCCACAAAAACTGTTTTTGGGCTAGTACCTCATGGAAATACAGGTGGCGCTAACGTTAGCCCATTTAAGGCAATGCCAATTAAACCAGACTTAAATACGATCATAAAAAAAGCGCGTTCGAATGAAAATTAAAATTAACGTTGTCGATGCATTTACTAATGTAAGGTTTAAGGGCAATCCTGCTGCAGTAGTTATAACGGGTAAATGGCTTAGCGATGAAAAAATGCAAGAAATCGCTGCTGAAAATAACCTTTCAGAAACCGCCTTTTTAGTTGAAGATGATAATGGCGTATTCGCTATACGTTGGTTTTCCCCTGTGACGGAAATCGATTTTTGTGGTCATGCTACTTTAGCTTCTGCGTTTGTCATTTTTAGCGAAAACTACCAACTGCCGCACATCTCGCTTTTCGCCAAGTCGGTTGGGATGATGAAAGTCGTTAAAAAAAGCGACGGATTTATTCAGATGGATTTCCCTAATAGAATGCCCAGCCCTGTCGGTGAAGTGCCTGAAGCGTTACTAAAAGGGCTCTCTATCAAGCCCAAAAGCATTTTAAAAAATAACCAAGCTTACTTTGCTGTTTATTCTAACGAAGACGACGTTTTAAGCGTAATTCAAGACTGCGAACAACTAAAAACACTAGCGCCTTATGATGTGGTAGTGACAGCGCCTGGTACGCAATTTGATTTTGTTTCGCGTTATTTTTGGCCTGCGAACGGCGGTGATGAAGACCCGGTTACCGGTTCAATCCACACTGGGCTAGCGCCTTATTGGGCAAAAGTATTTGGACGATCAAAACTTATGGCTTATCAGGCATCTAAACGAGGCGGCACATTAAAATGTGAGGTGGCAGGTGACCGCGTGCTTATTTCTGGCCAAGCGGTGTCTTACCTTGAAGGTTACATTAATATTTGATGGTTGATTGCCTTACACGAACTAATCGATAAAAGAGAACTCTTCTCTCGAGTGTTACTTCCCGGCACAAACAAAAAAGCGGAAGATATTTAACCTTCCGCTTTCACTCACTCAACAGCGCATTGCTGCATCTAGTTTTAACTAGGCAAATGTAATATTAGCGCCCTACTGCAATGCCTTCTCTGCGAGGATCTGCGCCGCCAATTAATTTACCTGATTTAAACTGAATGCCATGAAGACCGCTGTTTAAATCCACTACTTTAACGTTATGGCCGAGTGCCTTTAACGGCTCTTCAAGCTCAGCTATTGGTGTGCCCTTCTCTAACGCAGTGTAGTCGTTTCGATTAGTAATTTTAGGAAGATTGATGGCCTGTTGAATATCCAAGCCAAAGTCTAAAACTCCAATCAGGGTTTGAGCGACGTAGCTTACAATTCTAGAGCCGCCCGGCGAGCCTACAACCACCTCTAAATTCCCTTCTTTGTCGAACACCATGGTAGGGCTCATAGCACTTCTAGGACGCTTACCAGGCTCTACGCGATTTGGTACTGGAAAACGGTTTTTGGTTGGCGAAAATGAAAAGTCGGTAAGCTGATTATTAAGCAGGAAGCCTTCTACCATAATCCCAGAACCAAACATAAATTCAATGCTGGTAGTCATTGATACTGCATTGCCCTCTTTGTCTACTATAGAGACGTGTGAGGTATTGGGCAGCTCCATTGACGTACCAAGTGCTACATTCGCATCGGCGTAGGGATTGCCCGCGCGTTTGCGGCGCCACTCTTTATCAACAGCAATACTCTCGGCACGGCGCTGAAGATAAGCGGTATTAATCATGGCCGCAAACGGCAAGTTAGTAAAATCGCTATCCGCTATGAACTTCTCGCGGTCGGCATATGAAAGCGCACTTGCTTGCGTGTACAGGTTGGCAAACTCTACTGAATCCGGTGCGTATTGACTAAGGTTAAAACCTTCTAACATTTTTAGAATTTGATAAACGTTTACGCCACCTGAGCTAGGTGGTGCCATACCGCAAATGCGTTTTTCGTGGTACAGGCCACATACGGGTTCACGTTTTACTGGTTCGTAGCTTGCTAAGTCTTCCAACGACATTTGGCCAGGGTAAATCTCCGCATTATTAACCGCTTCCACTATTTTTTCGGCAACGTCGCCTTTCAGTAAATAATCACTGCCTTTTTCAGCAATACCTCTTAAGGTTTTAGCCAGCTTCTTATTTTTCTTTACCGTGCCTTCTTTTAACGGCAGGCCTGCCGGGAAGAAATAAGTAGAGCTTGCAGGAAAAGTTTTAAGACCAGGGTGATAGTCTAATGCAACAAGTTTGGCTAAACGCGGCGATACTTTAAAGCCGTCTTCAGCTGTTTTGATTGTATCGTCGAACAGCGTATTCCAAGGCAGCTTGCCGAACTCGCCCTGAGCCATTTCTAGCGCTTTTACTGCACCAGGCACGCCAACTGACTTACCGCCTACTACGGCATCTAACCAGCGCATTGGCTTATTACCTTCAATAAACCAATGAGAATTGACAGCTTTCGGTGCTGTTTCACGGCCGTCAAAGGTGTGAAGTACTTTGTTCTTATTATCCCAATAAAGGATAAACGCACCACCACCAATACCTGACGATTGTGGTTCAACCAGCGAAAGCATCGATTGTACAGCCACCGCTGCGTCAATCGCGCTTCCGCCCTTTTCTAAAATATTCTTTCCCGCCCAAGACGCATAGGGATTTGCCGCTACAACCATATAATCTTCGGCTTCAAATGCCTTTTTCTCTATGTAGCCTGTTGCTGCTTCTGGTTCTCCGACTTCACGTGTTTGCTTCGCGTTCGCACCAAAAATAAAACAGCTAGATAATGCAAGAGTTACCACTGAAGCTCTGAAAAAAGCACTGCGTCTCAAAATAATACTTCCTCTTATTTAAATTTTTCGGGGTTTATTGGGCGTTTTTTCAGAAACGCATCAAACGCTTCTTGAGCTGCGGTTGTGCCCAACGCTTCCAAAAATATATCAAACTCTTCGTTCATTTGTTGGTTTGTTCGCTCTCCGTCACCTTTTAATAGCGCTTTTGTTTGTTTAAGCGAAAATGAAGGCTTGGCGATGAGTTTCTCTACCGTAGTTTGAACCGTTTGATCTATTTCGTGAGCGTCGACAATTTTTGTCAGAATACCAAATTGATAAGCATCAGCAGAGGTAAAGGGTTCGCCCAGCATTAGCCACTCTGCCGCCTTTATATGACCCGCAACCTTAGGCAAAAGATAACTTGATGCATATTCAGGAACAAGCCCTAAGTTGATGAATGGTAGAACAAATCGGGTATCTGGAGTGGCGTAAACAAAATCGCAATGAAGTAAAAGCGTTGTGCCTATGCCCACTGCTAATCCGTGAACTTGTGCAATAACCGGTAAATTACATGCAGCCAAAGCTCGCATAAAGGCAGCTGTTTCTGGCACCTGAGCGTGATCTTGTTGCTGTGCGAAGTCTCCAATGTCATTTCCTGCAGTAAAACAATCGCCCGCGCCTTTAATAACCACCACTTTGGTTGAGCCATCGTTTTTAACACCTAATATGGCATTCGCCATTTCTTGATACATGTCGCGTGTTAACGCATTTTTCTTATCGGTTCGGTTAAGTGTAATGGTTAAGCATTGCTGATTTGTTTCGGTAATAATGTAAGACATAATTACTCCTTTACTGTCGTCTTTTTGTTTTGGGCGTACTTCAGTTTTCACCCTGTAGGCAATTTCTGTATCATAGCCAGCAAATTCTAATTTCAAAAATAACTAACACTGATGATGTCACTGCCGTTTTCGCTTAAGTATAGCGCTGGTCCTTTATTTATTGCGCTATGCTCCGTTGTCGCGTTTTTCTTTGAGCCTATGTCTGGCAATTATTTGGCTTACGACAGGTACGCCATTCAAGGTCTAGAAACTTGGCGAATAGTCAGCGGCAATATCGTGCATACCAATGGCTACCACCTACTTTTAAATTTAGCAGGTCTGGCTTTATTGTGGGCACTCCACGGTGAACATTATCGCCTTGGTTTGTATTTAAAAGTTTTTGTGTGGTGCTGTTTGGGAACCAGTATTGGCCTTTATTTTTTCTCTCCAGATCTCATTTGGTACGCAGGCTTATCTGGCGCACTACATGGTATTTTCGCATGGGGCGCCTGTGTTGATATAAAAGAGAAAATGAAGTCGGGTTGGTTATTGCTTATAGGTCTAGCCATCAAGGTGGGATACGAACAAATTGACGGTAGTAGCGAACAAGTTGCAAACCTGATTGACGCCAAAGTTGCCGTAGACGCCCATTTATTTGGTGCGCTTACGGGTATCGCAATCTTTTTACTTATGTTTATTACGGCGAAAAGAAAATAGAAACTAGAGCGATATAGCGTCACTCTTTTTGCGCATTTTGATTTGTTAAAACAGATTAACGTGCTGAAGCAAAAAAAGAAGATTTAAAAAAAGGCCCGAATTCATTGAATTTGGGCCTTTTTTGTAAGCTTTTTCCGTCCTTAATAGCTACCGCGCTGTGAGCAACTCAGTGGCTCTTATCACTGGGTTGCACTCGCAGTTTTGCCTATAAGTTTTCTTCAAATAACTTATAGATACGGCGGTATTCATCAAGCCAAGAGCTTGGCTGCACAAAGCCATGTGGCTCTACCGGATAAATGGCCGTTTCAAAATCTTCTTTCTCAAGCTCGATAAGACGCTGTACCAATCGCACGGTGTCGTGGAAAAACACGTTGTCATCAACCATTGGCGCATTGATAAGCAACGGCTTTTCTAATCCATCGGCAAAATAAATTGGCGAGCTACGCTCAAACGCAATGGGGTCGATATCAGGCGTATTAAGAATATTAGCCGTATATGGCGTGTTGTAGTGGGCCCAATCGGTTACCGGACGAAGTGCTGCACCTGCCGCAAACAGATCTGGCGCAGTAAACATAGACATAAAGGTCAAGAAGCCGCCGTATGAACCGCCGTATGTGCCAATACGCTCACGATCTACATTTGCATTTTCAACAAGCCAGTTAACACCATCACGCAAATCTTGCACTTCAGGCGTACCCATTTGACGATAAATAGCGGTTCGCCAATCACGTCCGTAACCAGCACTAGCGCGATAGTCCATATCTAGTACGACATAGCCTTGCTGCACGAGCATGCTATGGAACATGTATTCTCGGAAGTAACCAGACCACCCCATGTGGGCGTTTTGCAAGTAGCCTGCACCGTGATTAAACACTACCGCTTTATTTGGTGCCGTCTTGTCGTAATTTTCCGGTAAATATACTCGTGCGTAAATAGGTGCATCGGTATGCGACGATTCAATAGCAACGATGTTAGGCACCGCCCATGGAAGTGCATTAAAATCTGCACTGGTGCTTTGCGTGATTTGCTTTGCCGCTGTTGTTTCGTTTGCTGGCTTAATGTAAAGCTCTTGTGGCTGATTCACCTTGCTATGGCTTAGCAGCAAATTTTTACCATCAGGGCTAAGTGAGTAGTCTGTCATACCATTCAAATCAGTCATGGTATCGATGGTATTGTCACTTAAATCTGCACGATAAACTTCGTAAAGCCCCGGGTGCTCCATGTTAGCTTTAAAGTAGATATAATTGTCATCGCTAGAAAGCGTTAAATCGTCAACAATAAAACGGCCGCTGGTTAGCGCGACAGGCTTCTCGCCAGGCTTTTGAACGTATAAGTGAGAGTAACCAGTATGCTCAGACTGATAGTAAAGTGTTTCGCTGTCATTTAGCCAATCAAATGCGTTGAAACGGTAGTTTACCCACGCATCGTCATGAAGCCTATGTTGGTTTTCTAGCGTTTTATTCGCTAAGTCGACCGTTGCAATCCATCGGTCTTTGTTGTCCCACGCTTCTAGCATAACGGCAACAGCGTTACCGTTTTTGTGCCAGCGAATCGAAGGCTTAGTCCAATACCAGCTTTGCAGTAAGGTAATGTCGCGCGGCAAACGATTAACTTCATAGGTCTCGCCTTTTGCTTTCGCGTTTTCTTCTTTTACATCTGCAAGCACGTCGTCATTGTACCCAGGCAAATTAAAGTATTTAAGTTCACTCTTCTCGCCAGTTTTCAAATTAAGCAGCCACAGTTCATGATTTACCGATTCTGCATCTGCAACACGTTGGCGTACCGGCTTCGCGGCAATACGGCTGTCTTCTTGGATATAATGCGGCATGATGTCGCTGTCATCACGAGTCGGCTTACTTTCCGTGGTGGCGACTACTGCAAAGTTACCCGCAGGTGATACGCTAATACCCGCTAGTCGATGCGACTTATCAAAGTAAAAAGGCGTAGGTGCTACACTGCTGTTTTCTTTAGCCAACGCTTTATGCGCGTCGTCTTTTTCTTGCCTGTTTTTGCGCTGTAGTTTGATGTATTCCACCAGCGACTGCTGCTGCTCGGCAATATAATCTTTAGGCGGCTCAACCGCTTTAGGCTCGTCGCTAAACTCCCAGCTCAATAATTCTTCGCGGGTGCCGTTAGATAGGTCTATAGCAATAAATTTGTTACCGCTTAACGCCATTAAGCGGCCATCAGTCATAAATGAAAGCGTTGACAGCGCATTCCCGCCACGCGCGATACGCACAGTTTCACCGTTGGTAAATTGCACATAAACACTGTCTTCAAATGAATAAGCAATTACACCATCATTTCTTACTACACGTTCGTCAAAACGATACTTGTGTAAATCTGATAATGGCGCTTTTACGGCATTGGCAGGGTTTGAGAGTTCAGCAACATAAACATCTGTTAACGCGCTATTCTGTCTTTCTTTTTCAAAAACAATTTTATCGCCATTGACCGACCACCCCATACCTTCGGGTAACGCGCCCATCCATTGAGGGTCTGACATTATTTGCTTCAAAGTAATTTCACCATTTTTCGCGCTGTTCTGAGGCGCGACATCTGGTGTAACGGTTTGCTGGACAGTGGCAGCAGGAAGCGATGTAGACGCTGCTTGGCTAGATGGTTCGTTAGTAGTGCTTGCACATCCGCCCAACGCAAAAGTAACGCTAGCCGCGATGAGTAAAGAAGAGTATTTTTTCATTATTTTAAGTCGTTGTTATGTAAAAAACGTTAACATTATACGCAGAGCAGTTACTAATGCGCTAACGTTCATCGATTGAGATAGTGAACCAAACGTAAACCATCTGCGTTTATGGTTGTGAAACTGGTCTGTCGGCCTGAACAAAATAACAAAAATTCACTGATGAGGTAAAACACTATGAAAGCGAAAGGTTTTGTACCTGCGTTGCTTGCGCTCAGCTTTTTCACGACTCCTAGCTTTGCGAGCGAGTGCCCCAGCGTACTAAAGTTCATGAAGCGTAAGCTCAACTCACAAGAAACGGTGAATTTGTGTAACGAATATGCCGGAAAGACCCTTTTAGTGGTGAACACAGCCAGCTATTGCGGCTACACGCCACAATTTGAAGGTTTAGAAGCCCTTTATAGTGACTACAAAGACAAAGATTTTGTAGTACTTGGCTTCCCGTCGCACGATTTTAACCAAGAAGATAATGATGAAGGCAAAACGGCAGAACTGTGTGAATTGACTTATGGCGTAAAGTTTCCGATGTTTGAACCAATATCGGTAAAAGGTGAAGACGCCGATCCTATGTATAGAATGCTAAAAACCGCCACCGGCAAAGCGCCATCATGGAACTTTAATAAGTACCTTATTGACAGCTCTGGTAAGCAAATAACCCACTACCCTAGTTCAACAAAGCCCACTGATCCGGCTTTTATCGCTGACATAGAGGCACTCCTCAAAAGCGAATAAAACCGCGAATATCAACGCTGCCTATAGGTCACACCAAACGAGAATCTAAAAGCCGCGCATAAAAAAGCCCCGCGTAACACGCGGGGCAATCAAGCACACTCAACTTGGAACACACTTTTAGCTGAAAACATACTTCCTACGTTTTAGCTAACTGCATTAATTTAGTGTGTTTAGTTGTTGGTTAGTTCAATAATTTTTTCGCTTGCTTCAGAAAATGCCTTGTTTGCTTGCTCTTCGCCCATGTTAAGTCCTTCAGCGTAAACGAATTTAACGTCACTGATACCAACAAAATTTAAAAAGTGTTTTAAATACGGCGTTTGCGTATCAAAGTCTGAACCTGCATACACACCACCACGCGCGGCAAAAACAGTCGCTGATTTATTTTCTAGCAATCCGACAGGACCTGTCTCGGTATACTTAAATGTTATACCAGCTCTTGCAATACGGTCGAAGTAAGCTTTTAAGCTCGATGGGATGCCAAAGTTGTACATTGGCACGGCTAGCACAATTTCGTCAGCCGCTTTTACTGCTTCAACAATGTCATCAGAGACTTTTACCAATGCCTGTTGTGATTCATTTCGCTCAGACGCCTCAGTCATCCACGCTTGCATTTCTTCACCTGTTAAATGAGGCAGTGCCAGAGAGGCAACATCCACGCGGTTAATGTGCACAGAACCGTCATTCTCAATTTTTGAAAGGTACTCGTTTGCAAGCTTTGAAGAATTACCTTGGTTTCCATTTAGGCTGGAAAATATAGCCAGTACTTTTTTCATGCCGAACTCCAATATTCGTTGTTTCGATTATATATGGCTATATTACGGCAATCGGGTGGGACGAAAATATCAAAAACATGAAGGCTTCGTTCTATTTTGTAGAACAAACTGCCAAGGAACAGAGTAAATGTGAAATTATTGAAAACATTACATTACGTTAATGTTGCAAGGGGGTTGATCTTCTCTTATTTGCTCAGCGTAACCGAGTTTGCCACAACACAATTAAGAGGATACAAAATATGAGAAGGACCAAAGCGCTCCTTGCATGTTCAATATTACCACTGTTTTTAATTGGCTGCTCGGATGACGACGACGATGTCGTACAAGAGCCCACACCCGCCCCAGAATACGCAAACGTTCGAGTTGTTCACGCAGCATCAGACGCACCAATGGTAAACATCACTGCTAACGACGCCATACTCAACGATCTTGAAAGCGTTGATTACCAAGTTGCTTCATCTCGATTCGAAGTCGAGACAGGCATGTACGATATTGGTGTTACAGGCATTCTTCCAGGTGAAAACGCTGAAGTGCTGCAAGCTGACGTTACTTTAGAAGCTGACATGAACTACGATATTTTTGCCGTAGGTAATGTTGGCGATGAGTCGTTATCGCTTTTAACAGTGACCAGTATGGAAACCGCAGTTGACGCGGGTAATGCTCAAGTACAGATTGTACATGCAGCATCAATGGCTCCTATTGTTGATATTTATGTTACGGCACCAGATACAGATATCACTGCCGAGCAGCCGCTTGTTACTGCTGAATTTACTGACGCGACAGATTTGATTCAAGTACCCGCGGGCGATTATCAAATTCGTATTACACCGGCCGGTGAGACAACGGTTGTATACGACTCTGGTACGGTAAACCTTGCAGACGGTGCCGATTTGCTTATCGCTGCCACTAATAACGTAGGTACAGGCGATTCACCAGTAACATTACTGGCCGCGGACGGTGATGGAAGCTTCAAAATATGGGATGCAGAAGCAGGTGCTGCTATCCGCGTTGTGCACGGTATCAGCGACGCACCAGCGGTTGATGTTGTAGCAAATAACGAAATAGTATTGGTGGACGGAATACAGTTCCCGCGCACCACAGACTATTTGTCTGTTGCAGCCGGTGACTATCTCATTGACGTTGTAGCCGATAGCGACAACAGTGTTGTGGCAATTGACGATGCTGAGTTGACGCTAGAAGTAGGTATGTCTTATACCGCTATCGCAAACAACGTTTTGGCTGCACCAGAACTTGATGTGCTTGTTGATATGCCCCGCTCCGTAGCGACTGAAGCGAAAGTGCGTATTGTACATGCTTCACCTTCAGCGGGTAACGTCGATATTTACGTAACCGCAGATGGCGAAATTGATGCGGTTGACCCGGCATTTGCCGATATTGCCTATGAGACTGGCGAGCTTGTTGAAACAGGTTACGTAAGTCTTGCAGAAGGTGACTACGTCGTTACGGTTACACCAACAGGCACCAAAACAGCGGCAATCGAAACAGGCGTTTTAACGCTTGAGAATGGTGAGATTTACACTGCTATCGCATTAGATGGTGCAATGGAAGGCGATTTACCTCAATTAGCGTTGCTTGATGGCCTAGCACCACCTCCACCAGCTTTTAATGCTGACATGACTTACAATGTAAACTTAAGTGGTTCACAAGAAGTGCCTGCCGTTACTACTATGTCTATGGCAACTGCAGTGGTCGAAATTGACGAAGACTTACCGGCGTTTAGCGTAAGTGTTGACGTATCAGGCTTAACGGATGTTACTGGTGTACACGTACACGATGGCGGCATTGGTATGAATGGTCCGGTTGCTTTCCCACTGACTGATGCTGGTAATGGTACTTATGTTCTCGCTGAAACTAATATTTCACCTAGCAACTTAGACGCGCTGACTAGCGGTGAGTGGTATTTAAATGTTCACACTACCGCTAACCCTAATGGCGAAGTGCGTGGTCAGATTGTTCCCGACACAACTGCGGTAGTAACATTCTCACTAAGCGGCAGCCAAGAGGTACCAGCAGTTGACACCATGGCAATGGGGTCTGGCTATGCGCTCTTCGACACCACAAACAACAACGTTTCTCTTGTGGCGGTAACCACTATTGAAAATGCGACTATGGCGCACATTCATACTGGGTTTGCTGGTGAAAATGGTGACGTACTTGTAGGACTTGTGGAAAGTGAAAGCACCGCTGGCGTTTGGATGACAGACGGAAGCATAGCACTAGATGAAGCCACAGCTACGCAACTACTGGCAGGTGGTCATTATGTGAATGTGCATACAGCAGCTAATACTGGTGGTGAAATTCGCGGCCAAATCACGCCTGATAATATTGAAGTGTTCGGCATCATTGCCAACGGCCTACAAGAAGTGCCTGCAGTAACTACAACAGCAAGCGGCGCCGGTGCATTTACTTTGAATACATCTACAGGTGCACTGTCAGGCAGCGTTACCATTACCGGTATGACAGCAAACATGGCTCACATTCACGAGGGTGAAATGGGCGTAAATGGAGATGTTCTAATTGGACTTACTGCCGGTGCCAGCGGTATGTGGTCTGTGCCTGCTAATACTACGTTAACCGCTGAGCAAATGAATGTTATGGCAGACGGAGGTCTTTACACTAACTTCCACTCAGATGCATTCCCAAGTGGTGAAATTCGTGGACAAATTACGCTAGGTTTTGACTAGTCAAAAATAGCTAAACCCATCGTGTTTCAATTATATTGAGACCCAATTAATCTAAAATAAAAAAAGGGGCAAACGCCCCTTTTTTGTGTTTCTCGACAAGAAAATTTTATCTATATGGTATTTAGCGCCGTGTCGAAATCTGCAATCAGATCCTGAGTGTCTTCAATACCTACCGAAATACGCAGCATGGTATCGGAAATACCCATTAACTCACGCTCTTCTGCCGTGTTCTCAAAATAAATAGTAGGCGCAACTGGAAGCGCTAAGGTGCGATTATCCCCTAAGTGCGTGGCGCAAATAACTAACTTCATTTCGTTTAAAAACGCCACTGGATCAGCACCGTCGATAAGGTCAAAACTCAAAATTGCGCCATAGCCGTCGTTTAGGTATTCCCGTGCCATGAAATGCTGAGGGTGGTCGGCAAGACCTGGATAAAAGACTTTAGATACCTTGGGATGATTATCTAGGAACGTCGCCAACTGCATAGCATTATGCTGACTTCGTGATAAACGTAAATCTAAGGTTTCCATGCCTAGGGCAATGGCCGTCGCTGATTGCGGTGCCAATGTAGCGCCTAAATCGCGTAAACCTTTCTTTTTAATTTGCGTAATGCCCCACTGTGCAGTATCTGCAACCTGATAAGCCGGTTTTAGGTTACTAAACTTACTCCAATCATAGTTACCCGTATCAATGACAGCACCACCTAAAACGTTACCGTGACCTGCAATGTATTTTGTCAGCGAGCAAAACACTAACGACGCTTTAACATCTTTAGCATAAAAAACAGGGGGTGGCGTCATGGTGTTATCAACCATAAACAGCATGTGCTTCTCTTCGCAGAATTGACCGATGGCGTGAAGGTCGGCCACCTGTGTCACAGGGTTAGCTACGGTTTCGGTGTAAACGCCTTTTGTGTTTGGCTGGTAAGCTTCTTTGACTTGCTGAATGTCGGTCACATCTGTGTAGGTAACCTGCACACCAAAATCTTTAATGGTTTCAAAAAAGCTTCGCGTATTACCAAATAGGTATTGGCTTACAATTAAATGGTCGCCGGCTTTGAGTAAAGCAAATAACGAGCTGCTTATCGCCGCCATTCCGGTTGAGTAACATAAGGTACCCACACCGCCTTCCAGATCATTAAGCATATTTTGCAGTGCCGCCACAGAAGGTGACGATGAACGAGAATAAACATGAGCAGCTCGTTTACCTTGAAACGCATCGATGATGCCCTGCGCATCTTTAAACTCGAAAAGAACTGAATTAGACGTGCTGCTGTGAACACCACCATGTTCAGGCGTATTTAGCATGCGATCAGAATGAACCTGACGGGTTGTGAATCCCAATTTTGTCACGGGTGAAGCTCCGAAAATAGATGTTTGCGACCGAGCCGAGTGCGCACCAGTACTCTGAGTTGATACGGTTGCGTACTTACCACTTCAATAGAAATGATTATGGCTTTGTAATGCAGTTTTTAGGATATTTTGCGCAAACATTATCATAAAACGTATAAATAGTTTGCATTTGTTCATCTATGTTAGTCACTTTCTGAATAATTGGCCCCAACACAATCATTTTTCTGGCGTAGTCCAACCCAATGACTTGTATAGGAATTTCGGCTTCTCGTGCAATGTGCATAAAGCCTGTTTTCCATGGATAAATGGGGCTTCGTGTACCCTCTGGCGCTAACGCGAGTATTAATTGATCGGCTTCCTTTATCTTATTTGCAATAGACGTGACCACCCCATGCGCTTTACTTCTCTCTATAGGAATACCGCCTAATCTTTTAACAATAGCGCCCAAAGGGGGCGCAAAGATGGTGTGCTTTCCGAAAAAATTAATGTTTAGCTTAAAGGAAAAAACCACGAACAAGCCAATAAAGAAGTCCCAGTTCGATGTATGCGGTGCTACCGCTAAAATGGCTTTTTTCTGATTGATTAGTTCACCTTCTACACGCCAGCCCCTTTTTGTCAGCACCCAAGCTGCGAACGACGACAACCAGTTGGGCCACTTGCGAGGGACATGCTCTCCAACGTTGACACTATTGGCCCGTTGAGAGTGGGTTTGAGGGTGTGAGGTTTCTGTCATTATTATTATGCTCTGCTTACTACACTTAGGTTATCTATTTGCTAATTTATTTTCTGAGGCTTCGAAGTGGAATGCCGTAACGAAAAGCGCTTTACTTTCCATATTGTACCCGCATATTAATTAACAGAGTAAAACGTTGGAGTGTGCGCAGTTTGGCGAAGAGTAATCAAAATGGGTTTGTAACGCAATTGTTAACAATACAGCGTTTTGAATTCTTAGAGAATATGGGCTTAATATAGCTATGTGTATTTTATTTATCGCAAACAATATGCGAGATGACTACCCGCTTATCATCGCTGCGAATCGGGATGAGTTTTACGCACGACCAACCGCGCCGTCTTCATTCTGGAAAAGCCACCCGCATTTGCTCGCCGGACAAGACTTAGAAGCTAATGGAACCTGGATGGGTGTTACGCGTAACGGATATGTGGCGGCACTTACTAATGTAAGGGACCCACACAACATCAATAAAAATGCGGTATCGCGAGGTGAATTAGTCGCCAACTGGCTGAAGCACGACTCAGTCGAAATGAAGTCTGTTGCACAATCACAATACTTGGCAACGCTAGAAAAAACGCGCCACCGATACAACGGCTACAACCTGTTATTCGGAGATATAAATTCGCTTAAGGTTTACAACAACGTAAACAATTCGACCCACATTATCGACACTGGTGTCTACGGTTTGTCTAACGCGGATATTGCCACACCTTGGCCAAAAGTCACGCAGGGCGTTACCGCATTGAACAATTATGTCACCAAACAAAACATCATTAATGATGAAGACTTATTTGATATTTTACGTTACGACAATAAAGCTGACGATGCCTTGTTACCCGACACGGGCGTAGGCTATGAGTGGGAAAAGGCGTTGTCTTCCATTTTTATTCAATCCGAAAAATACGGAACGCGTACCTCTACACTGCTATTAGTAGATAAAAACAATACGCTGACCTGGAAAGAACGACGCTTTTCAGACAAAGGCGAAGCACAAGAAACCCGCGCTTTTTCTTTTTCAATTTAGGGTGTTTTTGAAATGAAACTTTCGTTTACGTTTTCTTTCCTCGACTAATTGAAATATTTTCAACCTTTAGGGGTCGTTTTTTCTACCATCGGTGGCATAATGCCAGCCTGCTATCTTTTGCATACCAACGTAACGTGAGGACATATCGTGTTTGAAGTATTACCCCATCTCGCCCCAGATCCAATTCTTGGCCTGTCAGCTGCTTTTCGTGAAGACACCAACCCAAACAAAATCGATTTAGGTGTTGGCGTATATAAAGATGAGCAAGGTAATACCCCTATTCTTTCAAGTGTCGCAAAAGCGCAAAAAGTGCTTTTAGATACCGAAACTAGCAAAACCTACATCACGCCTCAGGGCAACCAAGGTTTTATCGACGGTATGTTGTCTTTGCTATTAGGTAAGACTAGCCCCGTTCTATTAGCAGACCGCGTTGCAGCGGTTCAAGCTCCAGGTGGTTGCGGTGCATTGCGTATTCTTTCAGAACTACTTGCCCGTTGTAACGACAACGCTAAAGTATGGGTAAGCGACCCAACATGGGCGAACCACATTCCACTTATCGGCTCTGCGGGTCTTAAAATCGAAACCTACCCGTACTTCGATAAAGCGTCAGCAAGCATTCGCTTTGACGCTATGATGGAAACCCTTCGCAAAACTGAAAAAGGCGATATCGTTCTTCTACACGGTTGCTGTCACAACCCTACAGGTGCTGATCTTACTAATGCACAATGGGATGAAGTACTAGAAGTAGCGAAAGAGCGAGAATTCCTGCCTTTCATCGATGTGGCTTACCTCGGTTTTGGTGAAGGTTTAGAAGAAGACGCGTACGGCATGCGTTTATTGGTAGAAAACCTACCAGAGGTTATTGTTGCAGCTTCTTGTTCTAAGAACTTTGGCCTTTATCGCGAACGTGTTGGTTTGGCTGCCATCATTACTGAAGATTCAGCAACCCGTAAAATTGCTCAGGGTCAAATTCAGTCAATCGCACGTGGCATCTACTCTATGCCACCAAGCTACGGCGGCGCGTTGGTAGACATTATCCTAGCTGACGAAGCACTTAACAACGAGTGGGTATCTGAAGTGAACGAAATGCGCGATCGCATGAAATCACTCCGTGCAATGCTAGTTCAAAACCTTCACGATAATGGCTCGCCTAAAGACTTTAGCTTCGTAAACGACCAAAAAGGTATGTTCTCGTTCTTGTGTATTACTCCAGAGCAAGTGCGCGAAGTGCGTGAAAAGCACAGTGTGTATTTTGTTGATTCTAGCCGCGTGAACATTGCGGGCATCAACCAAGAAAACGTAGAAACACTAGCTAAAGCATTGGTATCAGTGCTTTAAGTACGAACTATTGATTCTTAAGATTCGAAAGGCAGGGTTCACACCCTGCCTTTTTTATTGCCTTCAAATTACCCGTCTTCCTATTTCTGCGATGAACGCCCCAACTACGCTGTCAGTGGCGGCTAGTTACACTTTTTAACAAATTCACGCGGTGCGCTATACGCCTTTTAGTAGGGCAAGCCGGATATAATCGTTACACTGTAACAATGTTGACGTACACGTTAACTTGGTATTTATTACGACTGACTTATAACAATGAGATTAACGACAAGAACAAGGATCACCCATGTCTAAAGTAAGTGTATTTTGTCTTTCTGCCGCGCTACTTGGCAGTGCAATGCAAGTAAATGCTAAGGAAGGCATGTTCACGCCAGAACAACTCCCTTCAATTGCCGGCGATTTAAAAGAAACAGGCTTAGCAATCCCTGCTAGTAGTATTAACGACCTAACCGCGTTTCCTATGGGCGCGATTGTTTCATTAGGTGGCTGTTCAGCATCGTTTGTCTCTGACAAAGGCTTGGCCGTTACTAATCACCACTGTGCGCGCGGCTCTGTTCAATATAACAGCACCCCAGAAAACAACTATTTAAAAGATGGCTTCCTAGCAAAAGAAATTGGTGAAGAACTGCCGGCCGCGCCGGGTACACGCATGTTCGTTACGGTCGATTTTTCTGATGTAACCGACAACGTCATTGGCGGTATCAGCGATGACGTTCAAGGACGCGAGCGCTACGACCTCATTGAAGCGAACCGCAAAGCATTAATTGCAGAATGTGAGTCTGAAGCGGGCTTCCGCTGCTCTGTGCCTTCGTTTTTCCAAGGCCTTGAGTATAAGCTAATTAAGCAAATGGAAATTCGTGACGTGCGCATTGCCTACGCGCCTGCTGATTCAATTGGTAAATACGGTGGTGATGTAGATAACTGGATGTGGCCTCGTCATACGGGCGACTTCTCTTTCTATCGTGCTTATGTGGGTAAAGACGGTAAACCTGCTGATTACAGTGAAGAGAACGTGCCGTTTAAACCTGAGCATTTCTTAAAAGTTTCGGCAGCTGGACTTGAAGACGGCGACTTTGTTATGGCAGCGGGCTACCCTGGCTCTACTAATCGCTATGCACGTTTATCACAAGTGTCGTACACGTTTGATTGGTTATATCCCACTTACCTTGAACTGGTAGACGCGTGGATCAAGACTATCGAAAGTGCATCTGAAGAAGGCAGCGATGCGCGTATCAAATACGAAGCATTGTTAGCGGGACTTAACAACTTCCACAAAAATACGTTGGGCCAGCTTTCTGGCGCTAAACGCGTTGGACTTGTTCCACGTCGCGCTGAGCGTGAAGAGCAACTAGCTGCATGGCTTGATAAAAACGGTAAGAGTGAAATGAAGCAAGCACTAGCCGATCTTGATGCGGTTAGTGCTGAACAAATGCAAATGAACAAGCAGAACTTCTGGTACAACAACCTAAGTCGTGCACAACTCTTGTCGTCAGCCCAAACCCTTTATCGCAATGCCATCGAAAAAGAAAAGCCGGACGCAGAACGTGAATCTGGATTTCAGGACCGCGATCAAATTCGCCTGAAAGAAGGCGTAGAACGCATTGAGCGTCGCTTTGATCCGGCCGTTGATCAGGCCGTTTGGCAAAAAATGATTAGTATGTACCTTGAACAGCCTGAAGAAAACCGAGTAGCCGCGTTCGATAAAGCAGTAGGCATTGATAGTGATACTGACGGGAAAACACTTCAGAAGAAGTTAAAGGCGTTTTACGACAAGACTTCATTGACTAACACTGAAGAACGTTTGAAATGGTTAACTGCAAGCCGCGCTGATTTCGAAAATAGCAACGACCCGTTCATTAAACTTGCGGTTGCCCTGTTCGATACCGAGATGGCTATTGAAGATAAGAGCAAAACGCTAAGCGGTAAAGCTGCAGCGCTTCGCCCTAAATACATGAGTGCCATTATTGAGTGGCAAAAATCTTTGGGCAGCCTTGCTTATCCAGATGCAAACAGTACGCTGCGCGTCACTTACGGTAACGTAATGGGCGGCTCGCCAAAAGACGGTCTGATTTACGAGCCGTTTACTCGTCTTGAAGGTATTACCGAAAAAGACACGGGCGAGACACCGTTCGACTCACCTAAAAAACAGCTTGAGCTTATTGAGGACAAGAAATACGGACCTTACAAACTAGACGCTATTAACAGCGTGCCGGTAAACTTCCTGACGGATTTAGATTCAACAGGCGGCAACTCAGGCTCAGCAACGCTCAACGCAAAAGCAGAGCTTATCGGTTTGTTGTTTGACGGTACGTTTGAGAGCGTCAATTCTGATTGGGATTTTGACCCGAAAACAACCCGTACCATCCATGTAGATAGCCGCTACATGTTATGGGTAATGGAATACGTTGACGGTGCAACAAACCTCATCGAAGAGATGACCATCGTTAGATAACCACCAAATAATGGGGTCAGAGTACTTTTCTGCCCCCAAAGAAATGGCAAAAATGGGGGCAGAGTACATTTTCCCCCTAATGCCTTCCGGTAAAAAGGAGATCGTTATGAGGTTACTAATAAGGCTTGTTAGTTTAGCCGTGGCTGCGTACTCGTGTTATAGCGGAGCTGTAACCGGTGAGTGGAAAGCATCTATCGCTATTATTTCGCTATGTGCGTTGATGTTCCTAATTACGTTTATTTCCAAGACTCGCGGCGGTACGCCAGGCTCTCAAAGCGATGGCGCCTCAGCGATATACACACCAAGCAGTAGCTCAAGCTCATCTTGTAGCAGTGATGGCGGTGGTGGAGATTGCTAAAACCCAATGGGGGTCAGAGTACTTTTTTCAGTATTTAAAGTACTCTGACCCCCAAATTAATGTACTCTGACCCCATTATTTTATTTGAGGTTGCGGAGGCCTTGGGTGAGGAGTCGGTCTAGTGCGTTGGCGAAGTTTTGTTTGTCACGTTGGGAGAAGGCTTTTGGGCCGCCTGTGTGTTCGCCGCTTGAGCGCATGGTTTCCATAAAATCACGCATGCCCAGTATCTGCTTGATAGACGACTTGTCGTATTCTTCACCACGGTTATTTAACGCTAGCGCATTTTTTGCCAGTACATCAGCGGCCAATGGAATGTCATTGGTAATCACCAAGTCACCCGCTTCACACTTCTCTACTATATAATCGTCAGCAGCATCGAAGCCTGACGGCACTTGCGTTAAGGTTATGTGCTTATCTGGTGGAACAGACATAGAATGGTTAGCCACCAAAGACAAAGGCAGCTTGGTACGTCTGGCTGCCTTAAAAAGAATGTCTTTGATCACTGCAGGGCACGCGTCGGCGTCAACCCATATATGCATGGTCGTATCTCATAACTGTATCTAATTACGCTAGCATACCACCATCTACCACCACTGTCGTGCCGGTCGTGTAGGTTGAAGCGTCTGATACTAAATACAATACCGTGCCCGCCATTTCATCTGGGTCAGCGACACGGCCTAGTGGAATAACTTTAAGCGCGTGCTTCAAGATTTGCTCATTAGTTGTTAACGCTGACGCAAATTTAGTATCGGTTAAACCTGGCAATAATGCGTTTACGCGAATGTTCAAGCTACCGCACTCTTTTGCAAATGACTTAGTCATGCTGATAACCGCAGCTTTGGTAATAGAATAAATCCCCTGCATGTCACCCGGTGTTACACCGTTTACCGATGCCGTGTTTAGAATGACGCCACCGCCCTGCTCTTTCATCATTTTGCCAGCTTCAATCGACATGAAGAAGTAGCCACGAATATTGACGTCTACAGTTTTATTGTAGGCGCCAAGATCAGTATCTAAGATATGCCCAAAGTAAGGATTGGCTGCCGCGTTGTTTACTAGAATATCCAGTTTTCCAAAATCGCGCTTAATGACGTTAAATGCTTCTGTAATTTGCTCCATTTCACCCACATGACACGCTAGCGCTGTCGCCTTACCACCTGCGTCACGAATTGAAGAAGCAACGGCTTCACAGCCGTCAATTTTGCGGCTTGATACAATTACATGCGCGCCATACTGGGCAAGCAAACGGGCAATAGACTCACCGATACCGCGACTTGCACCTGTAACCAGTGCCACTTTTCCTGTTAAATCAAAAAGGTTCTTCATTGTCATATCCTTAATTCTTGCTGATAAAGTGCTTTGTGCTTAATTTCTATTATTAACGCTTGTTGCGGTGCCTACTCTAGGCCAACATACCACCGTCGAGTACTACTGACTGACCCGTCATGAATGACGACTCATCACTACACAACCAAGCAATGGCATTAGCAATCTCTTCTGGTTTACCCAAACGCTTCATTGGATTTGCGCCAATAAGCCCTTTTTGGCCTCTTTCATCCAATTTTGATAAAACGCCTTGCACCATAGGGGTATCTACAAAGCTTGGACAAACAGCGTTTATGCGTATGTTCGCCCTTGCGTATTCCACCGCCGCCGATTTAGTAAGCCCCACTACCCCATGTTTTGAAGCGCTGTAAGCACTAATCATAGGCGCAGACCGCAATCCAGCTACAGAGGCAATATTGATGATGTGGCCACCGCCTGTCGCCGTCATATGCTTGAGGGCGTTTTTCATGCAATACCACACGCCAGCTAAGTTGACCTGAATATTCTTCATAAACATGGCGTCATCGACTTCAGTTAGCGGAGCTGGAAAATGGTCGATACCCGCGTTATTAATAATTACGTCAATCTTGTCGTTATGAGAAAGCGCCGTGTCGAACATCGCTTTGACCTGAGCCGGTTCGGTAACATCCACAGCCACCGCATAGGCTTTGCCACCTGCAGCAACAATTTCTTCAGCCAATGTTTTGGCGTTTTCTTCGTTTAAGTCGGCAATACCGACTGTTGCACCACGCGCACTCAATACGCGAGCCGATGCAGCGCCGATCCCCGAGCCTCCACCAGTAATAAGAATATGCTTGCCTTCGACATTTGCAGCTACATTCATTAGCTGTACTCCAATTTCGTGAACAAGCGCAACGCTGTTAAATAAAAGTCACTGCGCATGCTCTTTGTTTTGAATGATTAAAAATAACTCGCTTTTACGTTGTTACACGTTGCCTCGCGTGAAGAAAGCACTTCAATATCGCGACTGACCAGCGGTAATTCCCAATTTAAGAAGTATTCCGCGGCCGCTAATTTACCTTCATAAAAGTCAGCATCTTGTTCGCCAGCACCGTTAGCGAGTGCTTGTTCGGCAACATTTGCCTGGCGTAGCCAAATCCAGCTCACCACACAACTTGAAAATACGTTTAAGAAGCAACTCGCATTGGTTAGCAAGACTGGTTGCTTATCTGAGCGCAAATCGGCTGCTGCCTGTTGAATTAAACCACCAAGCTGGTCTAGATAAGGTTTTAATTTTGCAGCTAGTGCCTGCGCTCGCGGTGTTTCTGCGCGCTTCATATCACTGGTTACACGAGAAAGCAGAACTTGAAGACCTTTGCCGTCGTGCTGCCATAACTTTCTTCCCAGCAGATCTAACGCCTGAATACCATTCGTGCCCTCGTGAATTGGGTTTAAGCGGTTATCTCGCCAGCACTGCTCAACAGGATATTCACGGGTATAGCCCGCACCACCTAGAATTTGAATTGCCAAATCGTTGGCTTTAGGGCCAAACTCTGAAGGCCATGCTTTGAACACGGGTGTTAAAAGATCTAAAAGCTGAGAAAGTTCGGTACGCTTTTCGCTGTCAGTTTCCGTTTCCATCTCATCGATGAGCATGCTGCCGTACAAGCAGAGGGACATACCGCCTTCACAGTAGGCCTTTTGCGCTAGCAACATACGTCTCACGTCACCGTGATTGATAATAGGTGTAGGCTCGTCTTCTGGCGCAAGATTAGGCGCAGCGCGACCTTGGGTACGATCTTTTGCGTATTCTAGTGAGTAACGGTACCCGCGATACCCTATCATGGCAGCACCATAGCCCACGCCAATGCGTGCTTCGTTCATCATCATGAACATGTAGCGCAAACCCTGGTGCGGCTCGCCAATCAGGTAGCCGTGGCAGTCACCATTTTCGCCAAAAGTTAGTGCGGTTGAAGTTGTACCTCGGTAGCCCATTTTATGGATAAGACCAGCAAGGGTTACATCGTTGCGCACATCTGGATTGCCTTCAGCGTCGAGACGGTATTTAGGTACAGCAAATAAGGAGATGCCTTTTACACCAGCTGGACCACCTGGAATTTTCGCCAACACCAAATGTACGATGTTGTCAGAAAGCTCATGCTCACCACCTGATATATAAATCTTGCTGCCTTTGATTCGGTACGTACCATCATCTTGCGGCCTTGCTGATGTACGAATATCAGCAAGTGACGAACCGGCATGGGGCTCGGTAAGTGCCATGGTTCCAGTGAAGTCACCCGCTAGCATTTTTGATAGAAACGCACTTTTGATATCTTCGGAGGCAAAGTGTTTAATGACATTAGCGGCCGCCGCAGTTAAGAAAGGGTAAGCGGTTGACGATGGGTTTGCCGCTAAAAAATAGCCCGCGCAGGCATTCATCACGGTAACAGGAAGCTGCATGCCGCCATCTTCAAAATCGAAGTGACCCGCGATAAAGCCCGATTCTCTATAAGTATCGAAGGCCACTTTTACGTCGTCAATCATAGAGACTTTAGTGCCATCGAATGTAGGCTCGTTTTTATCAGCAACGGCATTATGAGGAAGAAATAACTCTTCTGCCATCTTCTCGGCCATATCAATAACAGCGTTGAAGGTTTCTACATTGTGCTCTTCGAAGCGAGCTTTTTCACATAAGGCTGCGGTGTTTAATACTTCGTACAGCTGAAATTGCATTTCACGGCGGGGAATAAGTTGATCGGCCATGGTGTCCTGTCCTCTACGAAAACTTGTTAACACATTGTGTCATATTCGTTATCGTGCCATCATTGTCATTAATGACACAATAATGGTCAATCACGCCAACAATCACTGAGTTTTATCTTATTTTATAACTCGAATTATTTTTATGAATAACACGAAGTTCACCGTTACCGTACTCGGCTTTAACCAAGCCTTGGCATCTGCCATTACAGGAGCCCTCGATGTATTTGCTTTCGCAGGTATTAGTTGGCAGCGAATACACAACTTACCAACCAACCCTCAGTTTAAAGTACAGTTGGCCAGTCACCATGGGCAGCCTATTCTTTGCTCTAATCAAGTTGTTCTACAGCCCAATATCGCCATCGAAGAAGTCTCACAGACTGATATCTTGTTAATTCCTACCATTGGTGGCGATATTGATGAAGTGCTAGAAAGCACAGCGCCTCTGCTTGTACATATAAGGCGTCTTCAGAAAATGGGGGCCGACATTGCCGCCAATTGCACCGGTACTTTCCTTTTGGCCCAATCTGAATTATTGGATAATAAAATTGCCACTACACATTGGGGATATGCAGATAAATTTAAGGCCATGTACCCTACCGTAAACTTACAACCCGAGAAAATGGTTACTGAAGACGATACGGTGTTTTGTGCAGGCGGCGGCATGGCGTGGATTGATTTATCTATCTTGTTGATAGAACGCTACTGTGGTCATCAGATTGCGAGCGATACGGCAAAATCCCACGTTTTGGATGTGTCCAGAACAAGCCAAACTATTTATGCCAGCAGTCGTCAGCGACGATTTCACTCAGACAAGGACATTAAAGCGGTACAGTCTTTTCTGGAAAAGAACGTACAAAATAAATGTACGCTAAGCGAACTAGCGCTACGGCATAATATGACCGAACGCACACTTATACGCCGATTTAAAAACGCGTGTGATATTACACCAGGTCAGTATTTACAGTCGCTGCGCATTGAGCACGCGAGAAAGCTCTTAGAAACCTCTAGTATGCCGTTAGAGAGCGTGATTAGCGCTGTAGGCTATGAAGACCTTAGCTCGTTCACTCGACTATTTAAAAAAACGACTGGTTTATCACCTTCTCAATACCGAGCGAAATTCAAGCGAGGCTAATTTGATTTAGATGGTTAGTAGACTACTTGCACCAAAAAATATCTCTCTATTAAGTTTGATGTTCCATGCCTGTGCACACAGGCTTTTTAGTTATATTCAATCTAACTAATATTGTGCATTTTCGATGAAAAACGCCTTGGTTTGCACAAATTTGAAGTTTTTATGTAAAAGTTTGTGTAAAATGCAGCGCCAAGCATAGATTGTTATTTTTTGTGCTAAAAACACTACAAAAGTATAAATTTAAAATCATCTTGGTGGAAACATGAGAACACACAAAATCGCCACACTAGCGTTAGCCGTTAGTGCTGCGTTCAGCTCTTCAGTTCTTGCACAAGAGGCCGCGACGACAGAAAAAAAAGAAGCCTCACTTGAACAGATTACCGTTACTGCGCAAAAGCGTACTCAGTCAATTCAGGAAGTACCTATTTCTGTTGCGACACTAAGCGGTGAGAAATTCGAAAGCCTATTCTCTGGCGGTGAAGATATTCTTGCTCTAGCGGTTCGCGTACCAGGTCTTTATGCTGAGTCATCAAATGGTCGTGTTGCACCGCGTTTTTATATTCGTGGTCTAGGTAACACCGACTTCGACCTTGCTGCATCACAACCTGTTTCTATTATCATGGACGAAGTGGTAATGGAAAACGTGGTACTTAAAAGCTTCCCGCTTTTCGACGTTCAGCAAGTTGAAGTACTTCGTGGCCCACAAGGTACACTATTTGGTCGTAACACCACTGCTGGTATCATCAAATTTGATACAGTAAAACCAACCCAAGACGTTGAAGGTTACGCGAAAGCAGGCTTCGGTTCATACGGTACAATGAACTTTGAAGGCGCTATTAGCGGCGGTCTTACTGACGAACTTTCTGCCCGTCTTTCTGTATTGTCACAAGAGCGTGATGATTACATCGACAACGCAGCAACAGGTCAAAACGACGCATTAGGCGGCTTCGACGAAAAAGCATGGCGCTTACAGCTTCTTTGGGAGCCATCAGCGGACTTCTCTGCACTTCTCAACGTACACGGCCGCGACTTAGACGGTACTGCTTCAATTTTCCGTGGAAACGTTTTTAATAAAGGCAGTAATGACCTTAACGATAGCTACGACCGCGAAACAGTAAGCTACGACGGCGATCTAGAAGGTAACGGTACAGATAACAACCCACAGTCTTATGAAGGTTTAGGTGCATCACTTAAATTAGAATACGACATGGACGATGTAACCTTTACTTCAATCTCTGCAATTGAAACCGCTGAAGGTTCTAGCCTTGGCGACATCGACGGCGATGCAATTGCTTCACAAAACTTTGTAACTCAAGATAACCTTGACGATCTAGAGCAGTACACGCAAGAATTTCGTTTAGCAAGCAACACCAGCGACCCAATGAACTGGCAAGTAGGTGCTTTCTATTACGATGCATCGTTCAACGTAACCAGCATCGACGGTTTCTTTGGCGCGACTACGGTATTCCATGAAAACCAAACATGGGCGGTATTCGGTCAGTCATCTTACCAAGTTAACGACAAGCTAAACGTTACTGGTGGTATCCGTTACACTCACGACAAGAAATCTCTTGTGGTTGGCGAACAGAACGTTGACGGCTTTGCCGTTGTTCTAGGCATTGCTGCCGTTCAGGATTACGAAGACATCAACGTAGATGACGGTCAAACAAGCTTTGAACTAAGTGCAAACTACCGTGTAACTGACGACATGTCTGTTTTTGCTCGCTATGCTAATGGTTTCAGAGCGCAAACTATCCAAGGTCGTGACGTTGCATTTGAAGGTGCACCTTCAGTTGCAGACGCAGAAACGATCAACTCTTTTGAAGTGGGTATTAAGTCAGACCTATTCGACGACACACTACGTCTAAACGCTGCTGCGTTCTACTATACCGTTGATGACATGCAGTTCTCGGCCATTGGTGGCGGTAACAACTTTACTGCACTAGTAAATGCTGATGAAGGTGAAGCTTACGGTTTTGAAGTAGACGCTCAATGGCTAGCGACTGATGAACTAACTTTCACTGCTGGTTACAGCTATAACCACACTGAGATTAAAGATGACTCTTTAACGGTTGCACCTTGTGGTACAAGCGCATCTGATGGCTTCACTGGCTACTGTACAGTAACTGATGAGCGCCCAGATGGATTCAATGCAATCATTGACGGAAACCCTTTCCCGCAAGCGCCTGAGTCAATCTTTAACTTCACAGCACGTTACACCATCCCTATGGGCGATGACGGTGAATTCTTCGTGTTTACTGATTGGGCATTCCAAGGCGAAACCAACATCTTCCTATATGAAGCGGTTGAATTTACTACTGACGACAACTTCGAAGGTGGTTTACGCATTGGTTACGAGAACTTTGCGCACAACTACACGGTAGCGCTATTCGGTCGTAACATTACTGACGAATATAACGTTAAAGGTGCAATCGACTTTGCAAACTTAACGGGTATCGTAAACGAACCTCGTATTTGGGGTGTTGAGTTTAAATACACTTACTTCTAAGCAAAGATAAGTAGTTAGTTCTATTCATTCGAGCTATCTACCGATTGCGTAAATAGGCGGTAACGTTGAACAACGTTACCGCTTTTTTGTGCCTGTTACGCCGCCATATGAATATCAGACGTAGGCATTTGTACTAGCTGCTGTAATTTTCTGCACACTTCCACCCAGCGGGCAACTTTCTGGTAGTAGACCTGCTCAATTAACTGCCCTTTTTCATTAAACAAAAAGCTCGCTAATTTCCCCTTATTACCCGGCATATAAAAGTGATGCACGGTAAATTGATGAGACAAAGGGGCATGTGCCACCTTTTGATACATACAGAAAGGCAACCCATTTGCGCGCTCGTCGCCCCCAGTCAAGCGGCTACGGCGTTGAAACGTGTCTGATCCGAATTCTGCCATAATGCCGTGTTTTGAAATAAGCTGATCAACCGCTTTAATGCCTGTTTGCATAACTATCTCCTAAACGTTGCGCTTTTTAGCGAACCAAGATAAGACTCAAAATAAACCATACTGATATTTATACAGTATATGTTCATTTGTTTAAAATGCAAACAAAAAAGCCGCTTTTTAAAGCGGCTTCTATTTAATAGCAGTATATATGCGCTAGTTGAGAGCGGACTCCAAAAAGGCCCACTGGTCGGCATACCCTTCTATTTGCATCCACGTTGGCGTACCCGCACCGTGACCAGCTCGAGTTTCAACACGAAGTAGAATTGGGTTATCGCAGCTTTGGTCAGCCTGTAGTTGAGCTGCAAATTTATAGCTATGCCACGGCACAACACGGTCATCGTGATCACCTGTAGTAACTAATGTAGCTGGGTAGCACGTGCCCGGCTTAGTGTTGTGAAGTGGCGAATAAGCATAAAGCGCTTCAAATTCGTCTTTGTTTTCACTTAACCCATAATCAGAGGACCATGCTCGCGCATTTGCACTAGGTGTGTGATAGCGAAGCATATCTAACACGCCGACTGCAGGTAAGGCAGCAGAGAAGAGATCCGGGCGCTGTGTTAAGGTCGCACCAACAAGCAAACCGCCATTCGACCCACCTTGAATACCCATTTTCTCAGGCGTGGTGTAGCCACTTTCAACCAAATACTCGCCCGCTGCGATAAAGTCATCAAATACGTTTTGCTTATCTAACTTAGTCCCAGCCTTGTGCCACTGTTGCCCATACTCACCACCACCACGTAAGTTAGCTATGGCCAGTACATTGCCCTGCTCTACCCATACCATGCGCGATACTGAATAGCGGGGCAGCAGTGAAATATTAAAACCACCATACCCGTACAGTAACGTTTTATTATTTCCATCTAGCTTCAAGCCTTTTTTATGCACAATAAACATGGGAACTTTTGTTCCATCTTTACTGGTGTAAAAAATTTGCTTTGTTTCGTAGTCATCATAATTAACACCGGTATCGATGGATTTAAATAATGATGACTCGCCGCTTTTTACGTCATACGCAAATACTTGGCCAGGGTTAGTGAACCCCGTAAGTTTATAGAACGTTGTATCGGCATTTTTGCTTCCGTAAAACCCGCTAACACTTCCAATATCATTAAACGCAATTTCATCTATTTTCTTGCCGTTTAAATCAAATACACTTACCTGCCCTTTTACATCTTTTAGATACTGAGCAAAAAGTTTTTCACCCAATAGTGAAACGCTCGACAAGGTATCAGATGTACTTTCAATTACGGTTTCCGTTGCTTTAACGCCATCATCGAAATCAACCTTAATAACCTTACCTGTAGGGGCATTTGCTGTAGATGTGAAAAATAACTCGTCGTCATGCTCGCCAATTAGGTCGTAACGGCCATCCCATTTGTCGAAAACCGAAACGAGCTCACTGTCATCATTTACCAGCGATTTAGCATAAACACCATTCGCCTGATATCCCTCGAACACAGAAATGAGCAGTGTTTTGCCATCTTGAACAACCGAAGGATAAGGGTTCCATGTAGGTTTATTGTCAAACGCAAAAACCTTTTTGTCTTCACTTTGCGCTGTACCTATTGCGTGAAAATAGATAGATACGGTTTGGCTATCATCATACTTACCAGCTTCATTTTGGGGGTAACGTGAATAGAAAAAGCCGCTTTCATCGGGCAACCACGCGATATTTGAAAACTTAATGCCTTTAATAATATCAGTTAAATCTGACCTATTACTGGTGTCACGAACGTGGATAGTTTTCCAGTCAGTGCCACCGTCAGAAAGCATGTAGGCTAAGAGCGAGGCTTTAGGGCTTAGTTCAGTTGACGCCATAGACACTGTGCCATCTTCACTCAATGTATTTGGGTCAATCAGAACTTCAGGCTTTCCATTAACGCCATCAGCCATGTAAAGTACATATTGGTTTTGCAAGCCGTCGTTATAAGAATAAAACAGCTTGCCGTTTACCATATAAGGCGTTGAATATTTTTCGTAGTCCCACAGCGCTGTTAGACGTTCTTTGTATCTTTCTCTAGAGGGCAATTCAGCCAGGTAAGGACGAGCAAGGGTGTTTTGAGACTCAACCCAAGCACTTACCTCTTCGCTCTTTTCTTCTTCTAGCCAGCGGTATGGGTCGCTCACTACAGTGCCATGATAGTTGTCTTGCTGAGTCACAGTTTTGGTTTCTGGATAGTCAGACACTTTTGGCATGCCGCCACTTTGTGATTCACCTTGCACTGAACTAGTAGATTCGGTATACGAGCTTGTACACGCCAAGGTTAAACCTGCTGATGCCGCTACTATGGCAGCGTATATTAGATTTTTCTTCATTTTTATTCCTTAAACGAAAAATGCCGGTTTCAACCGGCATTTTCTATTTAGCTTTCTGTCGTAACTTGCGTATGTTTTCGACCTTTAAACACGCTTTTAAGGTCATTTAAAATAAGGTACAGCGCTGGGACAAGCAGCAAGGTGATCACCGTGGCGAACAAAATACCGAAGGCCAATGAAATAGCCATTGGGATCACAACTTGAGCCTGTAAACTGCGCTCAAAAACAATTGGCATAAGCCCCATAAACGTTGTTAGTGAGGTGAGGATAATTGCTCTGAAACGCTGAGTACCTGCGCTAATAGCAGCATCCATTAGCGACATGCCTTCTTTGCGCGCACGGTTAACGAAATCCACCATGATCAAGCTGTCGTTAACTACAACCCCAGACAACGCAATTATACCGCAGATAGAAAGTACGCTTACCGCCATACCTAATACCAAGTGCCCCACAATGGCGCCTACGATACCAAAAGGTATAACCGACATAATGATGAAAGGCTGGCTGTACGATTTAAGTGGAATAGCAAGCAAGGTATAAATGGCAAAGAGTGCAAATAGAAGCCCCTGCATTAGGCTGATCATAGCGTCAGCCTGCTCTTTCGAGTTACCTTGAAGCTGGAAGTCCACCTTGGGATACCGCGCTAATAGATCCGGCATCAGATTTTCAATCACATCATTGGTTACTTCTGACGGGTCAAGCAACGCTTTATCCACTGCACCAGTTACGGTTACCGAGCGTTTACCATCGACACGAATAATTGAATCAAAGCCCTGACCAACTGTAAATGTCGCCACCTGCTCAAACGGAATTTCTTCCCCATTTGGCGCGCGGATACGCATGTTTTCAAGATGCTCTATAGAGCTACGTTCCGTTTTCGGATAACGCACCATCACTTTGATTTCTTCATCGTCACGCTGGATACGCTGTACTTCCGCACCATAGAAACCAAAGCGAACCTGCTGACCTAAATCACGCAAAGAAATACCTAACGCATCAGCCTGAGGTTTCAGCGCGAGTTGAATTTCTTCGCTTCCGCCTGAGAAGGTGTCGTTAATGTCGGTAACACCTTCGTATTTATCCAACGCTTCTTTAAGTTCATCACTTATCGAACGAAGGGCCTTAATATCGCTTGAGCTAAATTCAAAGCTCAGGTCTGAACCACCACCTGGGCCACCCGGAGAACTAATATTAAACGACTTAACACCTGGGATTTCTGGTAACTCTTGACGCCACATGTCTTGAATTTCAAAGTCTGTCAGCGTACGCGTTTCACCTTTGGTAAGCTCTGCGAAAATCTCTCCCCCAAGGTTGCCATTATCAAAGGCAATGGCGTGCTTTATAACGTTTTCACCCGACTCTTCAGCTACTTTGTCGTCCATGCGGTGCATGGCCTCGCGAAGCGTAGTCAGTACATTATCACGCTGTTCAAGCGATGAGCCTGGCTCAAGCTCGAAACTTGCAATCATAAAATCGCTAGGAATATTCGGGAAAAATACAAAACGTACAATACCACCACCGAACAGGCCTACTGTGAGGATCAGCATAGCCATAAACACAGCAACCGTGGTGTAGCGATTTCGTACAGCTGTAGCCAAAAATGGCGCGTATTTATTGTTTATAAACGTCTTAATACCTTCGCTGAAGAAATCTCGGAACTTTTGAAATCTATTCGCCTTTTCAGGATCGTAAGGCTTAAGCTTCATGTGTACCAAGTGAGCCGGCAATATTAGTTTGGACTCAATGAGCGAGAAAATAAGGCATACGATAACCACCATACCGATGGTTTTCCAAATAATTCCAAACGGCCCAGATACCATCAGCATGGGCGAGAATGCGGCAATGGTTGTCAACACGCCAAATGTTGCTGGCATAGCGACCTTTTTGACGCCCGCTATCACGTTTTCAGCGCTATGGCCTTTTTTGTCTATTTCAGAATACGCCGATTCCCCCATGATAATGGCGTCGTCAACCACAATACCCAGCACAAGAATAAACGCGAACAGGCTAAGCATGTTGATAGACACACCAACCATATCTAGCGGCATAACTAACAAGGTGCCAAGAAAACAAACCGGCAAGCCCACAATGACCCAAAACGCGAGCTTAATTTTTAAAAACAAAGAAAGTACCAAGAAAACCAGAAGCGCGCCGAAGAACATGTTTTCCAGCATCATGTTGAGTCGGTCAGCTAAGTAGAACGAACTGTCGCCCCACGTATCAGCTGTAATATGCGCCGGAAATTCCGATTTCTGACTCTCAATATAGGTATTAACTTGCTCAGAGATTTCTAATGCGTTTTGATCACCTACCGCACGCACTCGCAAACTAACAGCGGGTTTATCGTCGAATAGCGCATATTGGTTATTTTCAATAAAACCATCGTTGATATACGCCACATCACCTAATGTCACGCGCGTGCCGTTACCGTTTGTTACTAATACAATCTGCGAGAAATCCCAACCAGTATAGGCTTGCCCTTTCGTTCTAAGCAGAATATCGCCATTTTCAGTGCGAATTGAGCCGCCGGGTAAGTCGACGCTGGTTTGACTTAAACGAGCAACGACATCGGCGAATGTAAGGTTGTATTTTTGCAAATCAACTTCCGAAAGCTCAACGGAAATCTCATAGTCCCTTGCCCCAACAACTTGAACACTTGAAATACCAGGTAGGTTAGCAATGTCGTCGCGCAAATCTTTGGCAAACTCTTTTAACTCCCGTTCAGACGCGTCACCGTAAACCGAGAGCCAAATTACGTCTTGTTGTATTTTTTGACGGTAAATAACGGGCTTTTCAGTATCTGCGGGGAAGCTCGGAATAGCGTCAACTTGTACTTTAACTTCATCAAGTAAAGATTGAACATCATAGTCTTCTTCCACCTGAATACTTACCGTACCCATACCTTCAACTGCTGTGGAATTAAGCTGCTTAATACCCTCTAGGTCTTTAATTGACTCTTCAATTTTAAGCAGTACGCCCTCTTCTACTTCCTGAGGTGCGGCCCCTAAATACGGTACGCGAACGTTAATAACGTCTATCTCGAAATTGGGAAATACTTGCTTCTGAATACTGAAGGCACCAAATAATCCGCCAACTACAAGCAACCACATCAGAAGGTTTGCAGCTACGCTGTTACGCGCGAACCAGGCAATAAGCCCTTTATTGGTATCAATACGGCTCATTCGCTTTCACCTTCGGTGGACGTGCTCTCTACTTTATCGTTATCTTCGCTAGCATCCGATTCAGCGGCATCAGATAGCACTGGCTCATCACCTGGTAGACGAACCTTCATGCCATTATACGGGTTTGGTACGGCACTTCTCACTACCAGGCTTCCATGCTCAATGCCAGAACGAATAAACACTTCTTTAGCGGTTGTACGCGCAACCTCAACAGGCTTTATTTCAATCTCACGATTATCGTTAACAGTCAGTACGGTATTGTCTAAACGTAAAATGCTACGAGGCAACACCACCAATTCTTCATTCTGACGAGATGTGATTTCTGCTTCTACAAACTGACCAAAACGAAGGGGGGCATTGTGTGAAGATTTCAGATTGTAAGGATCTTGTACTTCCACAATGGCATATACTACTCGGCTGCCTGTATCTAAAATACCTTCTGAACGCACCAGTTTACCTTCCCAAGTACGTTTCACACCGCCCACAGAGGCCGTTAACGAAACCGGAGCGCCGTCATTGGACTGTCCGGCAATATTGATAAACATTAAATCGCTGTCAGTAATAGGCAGCCTGACTTCTGCAGTATCGGTGGAGTACACTGTACCAAGTACTGCGCCCATTGATACAAACTGACCCAGGTCAATATTACGTTCAACCACAATGCCATTATAAGGGGCTGTAATTTGCGTTCTTGCTAAGTTGCGTTTTGCACGCTCTAGTTTGGCTTCTGCAGCTTTAACGTTTGCTTGTTCTTTTGCCAGTTGCGGCTTACGTAAACCCAACTCAGGCGGTGCAACGCTACTCACCGATCGCCATTCTTGCTCTGCTACTTTGCCGCGAGCTATTTCTTCTTGAAGCGCTGCTTGCGCTTGAGCTAATTCAGCCTCTGCAAGCTTAAGATCCGTGCGATAATCATCTTGTTCAAGTGTTGCCAGCACATCCCCTTTTTTGAATGTACCGCCAGCTATGAATACATCAGACAAACTCACTACTTGGCCACTGACCTGCGCACTTAACGCAGTTTTATTTCGTGGAACAACGTTACCCTGAGATTTTACGATAAAGCTCACGGCCTCTGCTGTTGCTTCTTTCGCTTCAACCAAAAAAGCTGGAATTTCCACGGGTACTTGCTCTGGTGGCTTACGTGATTTGATCATGACTGTCGCGGCGATAAACGCGACCAAAACTATGATTAGTGGAATGCCACTTTTCATCAAGATGGAGTTTTTCATTTACTATCCCTAGGAACGAAGGAAATCCACGCGAGTGAAACGGACGCAACGATGTATTGCACTTTCACATACCACCTGATAACCCACGAAAATCTATTATTATTGTTTCAACACTAGTGTACTGATTTGTGGTTATTGTGCCCACTTAAGATTGTTAAATTTTGTGTCTGTTAATTGTTTTTAAAATACACATAAAAATCAGCCGCCCTAATATAAAAAATTATCAAAAGAATACAAAGTAAGATTGATAATTATCAGATTTTCGTTGATTATTTAATCACTCATTGGTTATGAGTTAACCGGCGGTTGTTATTTGAGCTTAGTCTTTAATGCGAAGTAGCCTCGGGAATGATTTCGCTACGTTGAAGGGAAAACACATTATGAGTCTTAAGAAACAATACCTTAAATCAAAACCTCTGTGCAAAGTGACATTTCGACTAAATGCGGAAGCGGCGCAAGACGCCAAAGAAGCAGCGTTGTGTGGTGACTTTACTGACTGGAAATCACAGCCACTAACGATGAAGAAACTGAAAAGTGGAGACTTCACATTAACGGTTGATTTAGAGAAGGATCACGAGTACCAGTTTCGCTATCTCATCGATGGTGAAAAATGGGAAAACGATTGGGAAGCAGATGCTTATATTCCCTCACCTGTGAGCATAGAAGACAACTCAGTGGTGCGCGTTTAAATTATTGTTCCATTAAAAAACATACCCGTAACTACTCTAGTTATTTTATAACGATTCCCTACAAAAAAGGCTGCGTATACGCAGCCTTTTGTCTTTTTTTGCTAAACCTTAAAATTCGATTTACAACGAATTTTCCAGCTCTGGAAGTACATCAAATAAGTCACCTACTAACCCGTAGTCAGCAACCTGGAAGATTGGCGCTTCTTCATCTTTGTTGATAGCAACAATGACTTTAGAATCTTTCATACCTGCAAGGTGCTGAATAGCGCCCGAGATACCTACAGCAATATATAGCTGAGGCGCAACAATTTTACCTGTTTGACCTACCTGCATATCATTCGGAACGAACCCAGCATCTACTGCGGCGCGTGATGCACCAATAGCAGCACCTAGCTTGTCAGCAATGCCCTCAAGAAGCTTGAAGTTGTCGCCGTTCTGCATACCGCGACCACCCGAAATTACCACTTCTGCTGCAGTGAGCTCAGGGCGTTCAGATTCAGTTAATTCTGCCGATACAAAGTCAGACTTCTCGCTACCTTTAACAACGTCTAAAGACGTAACTTCTGCGCTGCCGCCTGTTGTTGCAGCATCAAATGATGCAGCTCGTACAGTAATCACCTTTTTCGCGTCAGATGATTGTACGGTAGCAATAGCATTACCTGCGTAAATTGGGCGTACAAACGTGTCTTCACTCTCTACACCAATGATGTCAGAGATTTGCGCTACGTCTAATAAAGCCGCTACGCGAGGCATGAAGTTCTTACCTGTAGTGGTTGCAGCAGCAACAATGTGGTTGTAGTCAGCAGCAAGTTCTACAACTAGATCAGCCGTATTCTCAGCAAGCTGATGTTTGTAAGCAGCATTGTCAGCAACAAGTACTTTTGCAACACCGTCAATTTGCGCCGCAGCTTCAGCTACTGCTTGGCAACCTTCACCTGCGACTAGCACGTGAATATCGCCACCCATTTTCTGCGCGGCATTCACAAGCTTATGCGTTTCAGTCTTTAAGCTTGCATTATCGTGTTCTGCATATACGAGTACGCTCATGAGATCACCTTTGCTTCATTTTTTAACTTGTCTACCAACTCAGCAACATCTGCCACTTTAATGCCACCCTCGCGCTGAGGCGGAGGCGTCACTTTTAGCACCTTAACGTTTGAGTCAAGTGAAACACCAAAATCCGCAGCCGCTTTAACGTCTAACGGTTTGCGCTTTGCTTTCATGATATTAGGAAGCGATGCATAACGCGGCTCATTCAAGCGAAGATCTGTGGTTACTACCGCTGGAAGCGAAAGTGCAACAGTTTGAAGACCGCCATCAATTTCACGGGTTACATTTACTTTTTCGCCGTCAACAACGACTTCTGACGCAAAAGTTCCCTGCGGCATACCAGTAAGTGCAGCAAGCATCTGTCCTGTTTGGTTATTGTCAGAGTCGATACTCTGCTTACCAAGAATAACAAGCTGTGGTTGCTCTTCTTCAACTACTTTAGATAACAGCTTCGCCACTTGAAGTGAATCAAGATTTTGGTCGGTATTGATTTGAATACCACGGTCAGCACCTAGGGCTAGTGCTGTACGTATTTGTTCTTGGCAGCTCTTATCACCAATTGAAACAACAACGATTTCAGTGGCCACACCTTTTTCTTTTAATCGAACGGCTTCTTCAACAGCAATTTCGCAAAAAGGGTTAATGGCCATTTTTGCGTTGGTAAGATCTACGCCAGACTCATCGGCCTTCACTCTTACCTTAACGTTGTAGTCGATCGCGCGTTTGACCGGTACGAGTATTTTCATATTTACCTCAATTGTTGAGTTCGTCGGTGTCTATTACGTTTCATTAATAATTAACTATTAATAATTAAAAACGTATTACTTCACCACGCTTTTTGAAACTTTAACAATGTGCTCTACGTTAAAAAAGAATCCGTGGAACGTACGTTTTTTAAAGGCTAGCCTTAAAACGCCGTTAACACCACGTTTACGAGCAGTTATAATACACTGCCAGTTAACGTTAACGTAAACTGCTTTGCAATGTACTTACTGTTGACGTAAACGTCAACCTGCATTACCTTGCAAAACGACAATTAATTTACATGTTTTTGACACAAAGCATTATTTGTTTCATCAATAGTGCATTATAAAAATACAAACATAAGGAGCCTCCCGTGGAACGAGAATCGATGGAGTTTGACGTAGTCATCGTCGGTGCCGGCCCAGCTGGATTATCAACGGCTTGTAAGCTTATGCAGCTTGCAAATGAAAAAGACCAAGAGCTAATGGTTTGTGTGGTCGAAAAAGGCTCCGAGGTAGGTGCACACATTCTTTCTGGTGCCGTGTTTGAGCCGCGTTCACTAAACGAACTTTTCCCTGATTGGAAAGAAAAAGGTGCACCTCTCAATACACCAGTAACTGAAGACCACATTTACCTACTTAATGATGAGACTTCAGCGAAAAAGTTACCTAACGCTATTACTCCGAAAACCATGCACAACGATGGCAACTATATTGTGTCTATGGGTAATGTGTGTCGCTGGTTGGCAGATCAAGCTGAACAACTAGGTGTTGAAGTATTCCCTGGCTTTGCGGCCTCTGAAGTTATTTACAATGAAGATGGCAGTGTTGGCGGTGTACTTACCGGCGACATGGGCGTGGGTGAAAACGGCGAACCTAAAGACGGCTACATGCCAGGTATGGAACTACGCGCTAAATACACAGTGTTTGCAGAAGGCTGTCGCGGTCACTTAGGAAAAGACCTCATTTCGCACTTTAAGCTGGACGAAGACAGTTCACCGCAACATTATGCTATTGGCTTTAAAGAGATTTGGGATATAGACCCATCCAAGCACCAGCCAGGGCTTGTGGTTCACAGTGCAGGCTGGCCACTTGACGATGCAACAGGCGGTAGCTATTTATACCACGCTGAAGATAACCAAGTGTTCGTTGGCCTAATCGTAGACCTAAACTACGACAATCCATACCTAAGCCCGTTTGATGAATTTCAACGTTTAAAGCACCACCCCGTATTTAAACAGTACCTTGAAGGCGGTAAACGTGTCTCTTATGGCGCAAGAGCTATCGCTAAAGGTGGGTTTAACTCGTTGCCTAAAATGACCTTCCCAGGTGGTTTACTCGTCGGCTGTGAAGCCGGAACGCTAAACTTTGCCAAAATTAAAGGTAATCACACGGCCATGAAGTCGGGCATGCTTGCAGCAGAGAGTATTTTTGAAGCCATTTCAGAAAATGCTGAGGCACCAGTAAAAGAGTTAACAAGCTTTACAGAGAAATTTAAATCATCGTGGCTATACGACGAATTGTTCCGCTCTCGTAACTTTGGCCCCGCTATCCACAAACTCGGAAATTTCTGGGGTGGCGCATTTAACACGCTAGAGCAAAATATCTTTAATGGTAATTTGTTTTTCACCATGAAAGACGAACATAAAGACTACGCACAGCTTAAAGAAGCGAAAGATGCAAAAGAGATTTCATATCCTAAGCCAGATGGCGTGTTAAGCTTTGATAAATTGTCTTCTGTATTTTTATCTAATACAAATCACGAAGAAGACCAGCCTTGCCACTTAAAATTAAAAGATCCGTCTATTCCTTTGCAGGTTAATTTACCTAAATTTGCAGAGCCAGCACAGCGCTACTGCCCTGCTGGTGTATATGAAGTAATTGAAGAGGAAGGTGAAAAACGGTTCCAAATTAATGCACAAAACTGTGTTCACTGTAAAACCTGCGACATAAAAGACCCAAGTCAAAATATTAAATGGGTAGTTCCGGAAGGTGCCGGCGGACCAAATTACCCGAACATGTAATTTAAAGTATTAATATGCTATTTAACGGATATTTTTAAAAAGCGAGCTTGGCTCGCTTTTTTTTTGTGCTACTTTTATTTATTATCCAATAGAAATTAAGTACAACGTATTAAGGTTAATTAATGAGCGATTTTTTAGATATTTTAACCCATGGAAGACGTTTACAAGGTGCTGTTAAGGAATTAAGCATTGAAGAACTTGAACAAATTCAAGAAAAACTTAGCGGTATAATTGAGAAAAGAAAAGAAAAATTAGTAGAACAAGAAAAGCTTGAGAAAGAAAAATTAGAGAAGCTCGCTGCTATTAAAAAGCAAATGGAAGAAGCGGGTTTAAATGTTGAAGATCTACAGGCATTAAATGTAGAAACAAACAAAAAGGTTGGCAAAAAACGTCCGGTTAAATACAAGCTTGTTGATAGCAAAGGTGAAGAACACCTTTGGACAGGTATTGGACGCATGCCTCGCGTTTATAAAGAAGCGCTAGATAGCGGTAAGTCACTCGACGATTACGCCATTAATTAATTGAAATTGTGAATTAAACAAGGCCTGTTTTTACAGGCCTTATTTTGTTTGAACAGCATGTTCAGAAACGGATAAGTATATTGTGAAGTTGAACTACAAACTTTCGGAGTGCGCTTCTACCTCTCCCTGGCTGATTCTCATTCATGGACTATTTGGAAATGCCGATAATTTAGCCGGCATTAAGCGCCACTTTGAGTCTAATTACAACGTGATCAGCATTGATCTACCTGACCACGGTGAATCCCCATGGACATCTTCATTTTCTGTCGACGATGCTGCAAATGGGGTGTTCGAGATTATGCAATCGCTTAATATTGGAGAAAGCGCGGTTTTAGGCCACTCATTAGGCGGCAAAGTAGCCATGAGATTAGCCTTAAACCACGGCGACGTTGTTTCTCACCTCATTGTCGCCGATATTGCACCAGTATCTTACGACCATAGCCACCAAACCGTATTTGATGGACTCAAGGCCGTTCCCTTAGATGCAATTCAAAGTAGAAAAGATGCTGAAAAAGAAATGGCTAAACATGTGAAAGAGCCAGGCGTTCGACAATTCTTATTGAAGAGCCTATATCAAGATGAAAATGGCGATTGGAAATGGCGTTTTAATGTCGATGGATTAATTGCAAGTTATTCACACATTATTGATTGGGAACAAACAAATCAAACATTTGATGGCGTAACCTTATTCATCAAGGGCAGTGAGTCTGATTATATTACGCCAGCCTATCGCGATGAAATAACGCGTTATTTTCCCAAGGCTAAAGCACATGTAATAGAAGGTACTGGCCACTGGTTACATGCAGAAAAGCCAGCGGTCTTTAACGCCGTTGTAGAAAGAACGCTCAATAAATCGTCTTAAAGAAGGGTTTTCATCATCATTTAAGATGAGAATGACTATTATTACCTATTTTTGAACGTTTTAGGCTCTTACAGGCGTATATACTGTGATATAGTTGCGCCAGATTTTTTTAAGTAACAACACTATGCTTGCAGAAAATTACGAACTCATTGAGTCCATCATGTTGTATGGCGGCTTATCTATCCTTTTTGGATTGATGGGTTTTGCTGTACACGATGTACTGCGTAAGAACGATGTGCCACTTATTGGACGAGTGGTAACGTACGGTGTGCTAGGTTTAGGCGCATTAGGGTTTCTTGCGAAGGGCATTATTGAATGGTTTTGGCTAAGCACAGGCGTTTAATTAGTAACGATTAATAGAGGTTAGATATGGCAAGCGTTGGCCTATTTTTCGGAAGTGACACGGGTAATACCGAACATGTTGCGAAAATGATCCAGAAGGAATTGGGTAAACAGCTAATTGATGTTAAAGACATTGCCAAGAGCAGTAAAGAAGACATCGCTGAATTTGATTTGCTTATCTTTGGTATCCCTACGTGGTACTACGGTGAAGCGCAATGCGATTGGGATGATTTCTTTCCTGAACTAGAGCAAATTGACTTCAACGACAAGCTAGTTGCTATTTTTGGTTGTGGAGACCAGGAAGACTATGCAGAGTACTTCCTAGACGCGATGGGCATGGTACGTGACATCGTTGAAGCCAAAGGTGCGATTTTAGTAGGTCAATGGTCAACTGAAGGCTACGACTTTGAAGCGTCTAAAGGCATGGCTGACGACAATCACTTTGTTGGCTTGGGAATCGACGAAGACCGTCAACCAGAACTAACTGACTCGCGCGTTAAAGCGTGGTGTAAGCAAATTCACGATGAACTTTGCTTGGCCGAACTTGCTTAAGCACAACTGCGAAGAAGAATACAAAAAACCGCTCTGATGAGCGGTTTTTTTTGATAATTAATCAGCTGCGCCTGCTGTCAGTTACGCTAATTCAGCGATTACAGGTGAAACCGCTCTACTGCTTTTCTCAAGCTCTCAGTTTGCGCATCCAACAACATTGTCGACTCGTTCGACTGGCGCGTGCTTTGCGCACTGGAGTCGGCTAGAGCAACTATGCGGTTCAAACTTTTCGCAACATCACCAAGTAAAACATCTTGTTGTTCGGTATCAGCCACAATGTGTTCGTTAATATCGCTTAACCGCTCAATGATTTCTCTAATACTCTCTACTTGTTGAGATACTTGCTGGGTAATTTCCACCCCTTCTTGCGCTTGTTCGCGCCCTGCATTAATTGCTTTTACTGCCTGCGCAGCATCTTTTTGTAAGTTCCCAATCATCTGCTCAATTTCTTCCGTAGAGTCATGGGTGCGGTTGGCTAGCGTTCGCACTTCATCCGCAACAACCGCAAAGCCTCTACCTTGTTCACCAGCTCTTGCAGCTTCAATGGCTGCATTCAATGCTAACAAGTTGGTTTGCTCTGCAATCGTTTTAATCACGTCTAAGATACTGCCAATATTGCGAGAGTTGTCGTCCAAACGATTAATGATCTGCGCCGAAGATTCCGCCTGTTTGGCTTGATTACCCACCTGCTGACTGCTTTTTTGTACCAATTGACCAATGTCTGTACTTTGCTTTGTTATATCGCGTAGGGCGTCCATTGCTTCATTAATTTGGGCGAGGTTGCTGCGGCTTTTTTCCTGTACATGTTTTGTATTCGTAGACGTTACCGTTACTTGCTCACGTTGCTTGTCTACCTCAGATAAGCTCTTATTACCCAGCTCTACGCTTTCTTTTGTAATGTCTATAAGGCGTTTTTCTTGCTCTAATATATTGCCCACTAGCTCTCGTAAACTATCGGTTAGGCTGTTCACTTTTGCGGAAAGGGCAGAAAACTCGTCATTACCCTCTTGAGGCAATTTGGTGCTTAAATCCCCTTTACTTAGCTGACTTAAGCCTTTATTGATACGCCCAAGGGGCTTGGAAATACTACGGGTTACAATAACCGCTAAAAATATTGCAGCAACCAAGCCCAGTGCCGCGACAATGATATTGCGCACAAGGTTGGCCTGAACAGATTCAAGAATAGCGTTCTGCCCTTCAAGAGATTGCTTCTGGACAGCGTCAAACAAAGTATTAATGTCGGCAAGTGCGGTTTCTAACGCTTCTTTTGCTTCCTTCTGAGCTTTCGCCGCTTTGTCTACTTCAGAAAGTTTTTGTCGCTGCAAAGCAATTAATCCATTTGTGCCGTTTACCGCTTCCATCAGTAAATCATATTGTTCGTTAAAAGAAGCTATCGTACCGCCATCATCAACCCCTGTGGCCAAACGATTTACATAGTCTTTATCTACCTGCAAATTACTCAATTGGTATTCTAAATCTTCAATAATACTCGCACTTTGCGTAGCGTTATCGGTTTCAGCCAGTTCAATGAATGAATCATTCATTGTGAGCAATTTATTATCTATTGCAGTACCCGCACCAATTAGCGTTTCAATACTGGGGTTATTTCCCTCTAAATAGGAAAGATCTAGCATTAACGCACTAGCCTCATCGGCCGTCATTAAGACTTTTTCAAGCTGTGCAGCAAGAGCCTTCTCGATATTCATTCGCTCGTTGATAGCGGTATACATGTCGTTACTACTATTAACGTAGGCTAGACTAACGTCGACAGCGTTACTGGCTACCGCGTTATTTGGCATAAGTGAGTTTAAACGAGACAAGTCGTCAGAGAATGCGGAAGATAAAGTATCAAACGTCTCTTTGTTTGCGACCAGCTCTTCTCTATTTTCGACATGATACCCGTTGGCAGTAATCACTGATAAAGAGAGGATCTCAGTCTTTACTTTTACCATGCTGGTCTGAACTGGCATCTTTTGCTCTACAACGTCTTGTGCAGAATCTTTTATTCCGCTAAGACCAAAATAGGAAAGAATACTGGTAAGTAATAATAAGCAGCCGAATAAGCCAAAGCCTAACGTGATTTTATTTATAATTGTTAACTGCATGGGCACTTCCACCAAAAAAACATGCCAAAAAATAAAAAGGGTTGTATTGCCTTTTTAAGTTTAGTTTAACAGGATGTTAATTCAATGCATCAAAAGTTTTATTTATTTTGCACATTTGTTAGCTAAATCTTGCACTTACAATCTGGTCAGGCCAGATGCCATGCGGGCTGTACCGAAGTAACAATTTTTATCGCACCAGTGCAATGGATAAATTTTCAGCGAGAAAACAAAGTTTCCACGGTTTTGCTTTTAAATTGTTTCAACTTACCTATAATAACCACCAAATACTTATTCACTCGTTCTTAGTAGGTTGTAATGGATCAAAATAAAGAATTGAAAAAAGCAGGGCTAAAAGTCACTCTGCCTCGCCTTAAAATTTTACAAATTCTGCAAGAGCCAGAAAACCAACACATCAGCGCTGAAGACGTTTACAAAATCCTTATCGAACAGGGTGAAGAAATTGGTCTTGCTACCGTGTACCGCGTGTTAAACCAATTTGATGATGCAGGCATTCTTAATCGCCACCATTTCGAAGGTGGAAAATCTGTATTTGAAATCAGTCACAAAGATCACCACGACCACCTTGTGTGTTTGAAGTGTGGCAAGGTCATTGAGTTTGAAGATGACATTATCGAAGAACGCCAAGAGATGATTGCAAAGCAACACAAGATGAAGCTAACGCATCACAGCCTTTACTTATACGGTGAGTGTACAGACGGTAACTGCGACAACTTACCTGAATAACTAACAGTTTTATTCTAGCAAAAGGCCCGCTTTAAGCGGGCCTTTTTTCGTTACGCTTTAAACTTATATGCGTGGTAAGCCTTAATTGCTTTCTCCCACACGTCACCCACTTCCCCTGTGCCAATAGGTTTCCCGTCTACTTCAACTACCGGGGCAACTTCTTTGCTTGAAGAGGTTAACCATACTTCATCTGCCTCCAGCAACTCATCTTTGCTAAACCAAGTTTCAGTAACAACCAAGCCTGCCTGTTTAAATGCTTCAATTGCAATGGCGCGAGTAATACCGGGAAGAAGTTCATGGTTTAAGGGGGGCGTAGATATACATCCGTCTTTCACCATAAACACGTTGCATGAACTTGCCTCGGTTATCATACCTTCGCTGTTGTACAAAATAGTTTCGTTAACGCCTGCGTCAACACCTGCTTGGTAGTGCATTACATTGCCTAACAAGGATGTGGATTTGATATGGCAGCGTTGCCACCTTTTATCCTGTTGAAGCGCAACTTTGAAAGGCCTTGCTTCAGATTTTGCTGTAGGCTGTGGTGGCGCTATTTCAAAAGCAAACCCGAATACAGTGGGTGCTATATTCTTAGGGTATGCATGAAAACGTTTTGTATCGGTGCCACGGCTTACGTGGAAATAAACACCAATGTTTCCGCTTTCTATAAACGCTTTGTTTTTTTCGACCAAGCTGGACAAAATGTCTTGCCATTCTTCTGCTGAATAAGGGTTAGCGATTTCAATAGCTTTAAGGCCTTGCGCCATACGCGATGTGTGCCCCTTGAAGCCTACTGCGCTACCAGAATACGTTGGAATGACTTCATAAATACCATCACCAAAAAGGAAGCCTCTGTCCATCGGAGAAATTTTAGCCTCAGAAAGAGGCATATACTCACCGTTTAGAAACGCAATCGTCACAATATTTCTCCTTGTAGTCGGCGACGCCTACTTGTCATCAGTAGCCAGTCTGCCCTTGCTTCTTCTTCATGTTGAAAAACAAAATTCACTTTTTCGCCTGGCACGGCTTGGGCCAAGCGACTTATATCACAGGGGCTTACACAGCCAAGTTTTGGATAACCCCCTAATGTTTGTCTGTCGCGCATCATTACAATAGGCTGCCCATCGCCGGGAACTTGAATTGCACCTAAATGAATTGCCTCTGAGCGCATGTTTTCTATATCGGCTGTAACTGATTCACCGGTCAACCTAAAGCCCATGCGATCGATAGCCGATGAAACCGTATAGCTGCTTGTTTCAAACGTGCGTAAAGCAACAGCGCTAAAACTCGAAAACTGATACCCGGGAATAACCCGAATAGACTCTAAAAAACCATAGTTGTCTATGTGCTGCCGCGAGAGAGTGCGCATTCTAGCGGTGCTTTTAATTCTGCTGTTAGCTGAAATGTCGATGCAATCGCCATCTTTTAACGCGCATCCCTTACCATCCAACCCACCAAGTTGTTCGCGTACTACCGTACATGCACTCCCTACCGCTTTTGGCACATGCCAATTTCCACCTATTGCCAAATAGGCTTTGCTACCAAGTAGAGCGCTGCCAAACGTAATAGTTGCGCCTGCCGGTACATGTTGGCTCTGGTATGTTGCTTTAGCGTTTCCATCTACGTCGAGTGACGGTTCCCTGCCAGTCACAGCAATAATACAATCTTCATCAACCCGTAATCGCATTTCACCAATCGCTTCGAAGCATGGCGTACCGTCTAAATTGAAGGCTAGAAAATTGGCCCAATCATAGGCGTTACTATCCATAGGGCCTGATTCACAAAATCCATCCCGTTGTCGCCCTACCCGTCCGTTATCTATGATAAGGCTAAACAATCCTTTACTGAGTACTTCAATTCTCATCGCTCAACCTGCAATCCTGCTCTATATTCCTGTTCAGTAACTGAAACAAACCTAACCACATCACCTGCTTTTAACCGCGCTTCACTTTGCTCATTTTTATGAATGAGCATGTCGAACGCCGTAAGCCCCAATAAATTCCATCCTCCAGGTGATTCACTGGGGTAAACAGCAGTTTGCCTGTCAGCAATTGCAACCGCACCTTTAGGTACCCGTTTGCGCGGTGTGCCTAGTCGCGCACATTTGAGCGCTTCTGGAATATCACCCATATAGGCAAAGCCCGGAGAAAAACCCACTGCGTATACTTTATAAGTCGTGCTAGTGTGCAATTCGATAATCTCTTCAATAGACAGTGACGTTTTCTTACTCACTACACTTAAATCACTTGCATTAGGCGCACCGTACCAAACAGGAATTTCAATCACGGCGCTACTTTTATTCTCTTTTGCTTGCAAAGAGAATGATTGCAGGCTCATGTCTTCAGCGCTTAGATTACTTATGGCACGGTATACACCGTGGCTATCAATTAATGCCATATCAAAAATAATCAACAGGCTGTCATAGGAAGGCACACACTCACGCAGCCAAGCCCACGAATCGCTTCCCTTTTTGCTATCTATCGCTGCCAGCATGTGATGACAGGCATTATTCGCGTCGTCCAGGTTTGCGCCATCAAAGTACAAAATAATGGCGTCTGCACTTGCTGTAACTATTCGCTTAATGCGACCGAAAGCTTGCATCTACTGTCCTTGTTATTTAAACGGCTGTCAGTGCTTGGTTCTGAGTACTTAGTTTTAGATATACCACTCTCAGCACAACAATGGGTAACAGCCTCTTGTATTGTTCTTGTAAAATGTGTTTTTTATGAGGCAGGTTTATAGAAATGTTCTGATTTTCTTTGCAATATTCACCGCCCCTTTAGTATCGCCATGTACACACAGAGAATCCGCTTCTATTGCAAGTGTTGCTCCCGAAGCTGTCGTTACTGTTCCCGATGATATAAGTTGTTTAGCTTGAAGCAATGCGTCGCTCTCGCTTAACACGGCACCTTCGATCAAGCGAGATTGCAGTAAACCTTCATCGGTATAACGCCTGTCTGAAAACGCTTCAAAATACAACGGCAGCCCCCACTCTTGCGCAGCGTCTTTAAGCGCTGCATTTTGCGACGTAGCCTGTACCATTAGCGCGAGGGGCGAATTTAACGACTGCATATTTATTTCAGCTATGCTTTGCATTACCGTGCGCATGACAGCTGTATCTTTCATCATGTCATTGTAAAGCGCACCATGAGGTTTCACATAGCTTACGTTGGCCCCGCAAACCTTTGCCATTCCACTCAATGCACTCACTTGATATTGGATCATAGCGCTGAGTTCATCAGCGGCAATCGCCATACTTCTGCGACCAAATCCCTGTAAGTCTGGATAGGCTGGATGGGCACCTATGACCACATCATGTTGTTTGGCTAACCGAATAGCCTGCTTCATCACTAATGGGTCACCAGCGTGAAAACCACACGCAATGTTGGCCTGATCAATTTCTGCCATAATGGCCGATTCCACCGGCATTGACCACGCGCCAAAACTCTCACCTAAATCGCAATTTAACTTCATAATGGTTTAGCTCTTACGTTCATTCCAGTATCATGTTACCTGTTCTTTTTAAAAAGTCAGTGCTGATGATAAATATTGGAAAAATTAATACATTACGCGTGGTAGCCCAATACCCTTTTGGCTACGCTTTAGCGCCACTTGTCGTAAACAACGACGAAAACGACTGCGTAATAGAAATAGATGATGCTGAAGAGCTGCAAACTGTGACCCTTGCGATTGACGAAGTAGAAACTTCCCTCGCAGAAGGACAACAGATAGACGTATTTGTAGCCACAGATCAGCGCGGCGATCTCTATGCCACCATGAAGAAACCTTTGATTCAAGTTGGTGAAACTAAGGTACTTAAAGCGGTATCTGCCACTAACTTTGGTGCATTTTTCGACTGGGGTTTAGACAACGACCTTTTAATGCCCAACGACTACCAAGCCCAACCTGTTAATCCAGGTATGTACTATGTTGTTCACACCTTTTTTGATGATAAAACCCAGCGTATTTTAGGTGCTACCAAGCTTCACTATTTTCTAAAGGAAAGTAGTGCCTATCTCAACGAGGGCGACACAGTGCAATGCTTGGTTTATGCCAAAACTGATTTAGGTTTTAAGGTAGTTATCAATGAAAAAAGCTTAGGTCTTATTTTCCATAGCGATGCCTTTAAGCCACTTAAAGTCGGGCAAGCTACTGAAGGGGTAATTAAAGCAATTCGTGACGACGGCAAGGTGGATGTAGCCCTTCAGCGCGTAGACAAAGGTGGCCGTGATGCACTTCAACAAGCCATTTTAGATGACTTAGAAGCCCACGGTGGCATTTCTACGCTAACAGATAAGAGTGCGCCAGAAGCCATTTACTCTCATTTTAACGTGAGTAAAGCGGCGTATAAAAAAGCGTTAGGGGCGTTATATAAGCAAAAGAAAATCACGCTTAGCCCAGATGCAGTTCGCCTTAACAAATAAACGCACATGTCACAGCTGCATTGAAGCGCTAAACTGGCCTGTCTTGCAGCTTCCTTTTTTATTTTTATGACATTAGGACAAACAATGAAAGCACGTGTTTCTTGGGATCAAGATTTAACTTTTACAGGAACTACCGACAGCGGTTACAAAACGGTGATGGACGGCAGCGGTAAGGCTGTATCTCCGATGGAATCAGTGCTGTTGGCAGTTGGTGCATGTTCAAGTATTGACGTGGTAGATATTCTTAAAAAAGGGCGCTTTAACATTGAAGCCTGTAACTGTGAATTAGAAGCTGAACGCGCTGAAGAGCCGCCTCGTGTATTTACTAAAATTCACGCGCATTACACAGTGTCAGGTGAAGGCATTAGTGAAAAGGCCCTTGCTCGCGCTGTGCAGCTTTCTGCAGAAAAATACTGTTCCGTCATGCTAATGCTAACGGGTAATGTTGAGATCACTACAAGCTATACTTTGGTTTAATAAACTATAGTAGAACCAGCCTCTTTTTAGCGATTCTCGCTAAGCATTAGTAGAAAAGGCCAACCACTTGGGTTGGCTTTTTCGTTGAAACTGTTTGTTACACTCATAAGTGATTGATATTATTAACAATTAACATTAGTTAACATCTTTGGCATATTAGCTGCTGTATATGGTCATTATTATATAACGACAACTACGTTAGGGTTATTGACCATGGAAACTACAACGCACAGCAACACCTCTTTTTCACCATCACATTCTTTATTACCGTTTTCGCCAACATCACTCAAATTACTTGTTGGAAGCGGTATTGTTGCCCTCTCTCTCTCGATGACAGCATGTTCTGATGCTGATGCCATTAATGACCAAGCCAACGCCACCGAAGTTGAAGAAACCGTTTTTGCTATTCCCGTTGAAACCCAAACCATTGTTACTGGCGACATTACGTCCACTTACGATACAACCGCTATTTTAGAAGCCCGTGAAGAAGCATTTGTGGTTGCGCGAGCGTCTGGAATTATCGAAGAAATCTTCGTAGAAGAAGGTGATTATGTTGAAAAAGGCCAGGTACTGGCACAGCTTGATAAACGCCGCTACGAGCTGAACTTATCAAAAGCTTTGGCTGATTTAGCTGGTATTGAAAGCGAACTAGAAAAGGTCAACAAAGTCTATTCCAAAAAGCTTATCAGCGATGACACTTACGACAAGCTCACTTCGCAATTTGAATCAGCAAAAGCGTCTGTACGCTTGGCTGAACTTGATTTGAAAGAAGCAACGATCACAGCACCGATTGATGGATACATTGCAGAAAGGAATGCCAAAGTGGGCAACCTGACTGAATCGTTCCAACGGGAGAGAATGTTCCATATCGTTCAGCAACGTAATCTTCAAGGCATTGTGTATCTGCCTGAAAATGAGCTACCTAACGTAGTGATTGGACAAGGTGCAATGCTTACCGTGGCGGCTTTAGGCGACAGAAGTATCACCGCGAGTGTTGAACGTATAAGCCCGGTCATCGATGCGACCACCGGCACGTTCAAAGTAACCTTAAAAGTACCTAACGAAGATAACAAACTTAAAGCCGGCATGTTTACCGATGTGTCACTTGAGTACGCAACACATGCTAACGCCACGTTGTTGCCTCGTAGAGCGCTAGTTACCATCGATAATAATCATAGTGTATTCGTTGTCGACAACGGCAAAGTTAAAAAAGTTGATATTTCTACAGGTTTCGAAAACAACGAAGTCATTGAAGTTATTAATGGTTTAAACGGTAATGAAGAAGTGGTTACCGCAGGCCACCAAAACTTGAAAGACAGCGCCCCTGTTGAAGTAGTTAACAGCTAATTCGGCCCAACAAGGAACTCACACAATGCGTATTGTAGATATTGCTGTAAAGCGCCCTGTTGCCGTTAGTATGTTCACTTTTGCGGTATTGCTATTTGGTATGGTGTCGTTAGGCAGACTGTCGGTTAACCTACTGCCTGACTTATCTTACCCTACTCTCACCATTCGTACTGACTACGACGGTGCAGCGCCAGGCGAAGTCGAGCAACTGGTTTCAAAACCCATTGAAGAAGCCATTGGCGTAGTAAAAGGCGTACGTAAAGTTACGTCCACATCGCGCGCAGGCCAGTCTGACGTAGTGCTTTCATTTGCATGGGGTACTGACATGGATTTCGCGAGCTTAGAAGTGCGCGAAAAACTCGATGTTTTACAACTTCCCCTTGATATAGAAAAGCCAAGACTCCTTCGTTTTAACCCAAGTTTAGACCCGGTAATTAAACTGGGGCTGACGGCACAAAGCGATACGTCAAGTTTAAGCGTAGCGCAAATGAAGCGATTACGTTTGTATGCCGAACAGCAAGTAAAACGAGCGCTAGAGTCAGTAGAGGGTGTGGCAGCCGTGCGCGTTGGCGGTGGTTTAGAAAACGAAATACACATTCTTATCGACCAGCAGAAAGCCAGTCAGCTGTCTATTCCCATTACCCGAATTATTGACCGGGTCAGTGCCGAAAACATTAACGCGGCCGGCGGTCGAATTGATAACGCAGCCCAGGCGTTTTTGGTCAGAACCCTGAATCAGTTTGAAACACTGAGCGATATCGAAAACCTTTTCATTGGGCGTTTTGAAGGCAGAAACATTCAACTTAAAGACGTGGCAACGGTTGAGAGTGCTTATAAAGATCGTGATGTGGTAACGCGCTTTAACGGCAATGAAGGCATTGAAATTGCCATTTATAAAGAAGGCGATGCTAATGCCGTTAACGTTGCGCAAAAAGTGGCTAGCCGGTTAAATGAGGTCAACAACAACTTGCCTTCTAACTACACGCTTAGCGAAATTTATGACCAAAGCGTGTTCATTAAGCAAGCTATAGATAACGTAAAATCAGCGGCATTGATGGGCGGTATTTTAGCCATGTTGGTGCTGTACCTTTTTCTTAAAGATTTCTGGGCTACCGTTATTATCTCGGTTTCTATTCCGGTATCAGTAATTGCCACCTTTAATCTAATGTATGCCAACGACATAAGCTTAAACATGATGAGCTTAGGTGGTATCGCGCTGGCTGTTGGATTATTAGTAGATAACAGCATTGTTGTGCTTGAAAATATCGATCGCCATAAAAAATTAAAAGTGGCTGGGAGTGATAACGCTACAGCTAATGAAAAAACGACGGCAGAAGCCACAGACACTGATGCATCTGCCGCCAGCGAAGGAACAAAAGAAGTCTCTGGCGCAATTGTGGCTTCGACACTGACCACTATGGCCGTGTTTGTGCCGCTAATATTTGTAGAAGGTATTGCAGGTCAGCTGTTTAAAGATCAAGCGTTAACCGTGTCGTTCGCTTTAGCTGCATCGCTTGTTGTTGCGCTCACACTTATCCCTGCGATGGCACATAAGAAGAAAAAGCAACAGCTAGATCACGAAGATGTGTTCACTACACCAGCGCCTACCCCTCCTACGTCAACGTTTGGCAAAGTTATGTATTACGTTACCCTGCCAATTCGTTGGGCATTCAGACTTATCTTTGTATTTTTACCTGCAGCCTTGGTCACCTTGGTGATAGGTGCATGGCATATCGTCAGCAAGTTATTAAGCGTTGCCTTTAAACCACTTATCTGGGTATTTAACAAAGGGTTTGACCTTCTCGCTTCTGCTTATGAAAAACTGCTGCGCGTAAGTCTTAAAGCCAAAGCGCTGGTGTTAGCTACTGCCTTTATTCTTGCTGCTGGCGCGATAATGCTTGTACCAAAACTAGGTATGGAACTTATTCCTACCCTGTCACAAGGAGAATTTTCGGTAGAAGTGACCCTTCCTGCGGGCTCGCCACTGGCGCGTACCGACGCTATTATCAGCGAGCTTGCTGCGGTTGCAGTAAATAACAATGATGGCGGCGAAACCAAGGTGCTTCGCACCTATGCCATGTCTGGTACGGGTAGCCTTATAAGCGCCGCGCCTAATCAGGGTGGCGATCATTGGGGCCGCTTAAACATTGTCATGCAGCCTTCGGCGACAGCTGGCGATATGGACGCGGTAAAGCGTGCGCTTCGTGATTACCTAGCCTTTAAACCTCAGGTTCAGGCAACGTTTTCAGAGCCTGAGCTATTTAGCTTTGCATCGCCTATTCAAATTGAAATTGCGGGTTACGACCTAAATCAGTTACAGCAGTATGGCGACGCCATTGCGACCAAGCTAGCCAGTTTTAGTAATTTTGCAGACGTAACGACCAGCATTCGTGACGGAAGCCCAGAGCTTAAAATAGCCTTCCATCACGCCAAACTTGCTCGCCTTGAGCTTGATGCATCAACCGTTTCTCAGCTTATTGCAGCCAAAGTAGGTGGCCGTGTCGCTACACAGTACAGTGTTGAAGACAGAAAGGTGGATGTGCTAGTAAGAACGCAAGAAAACCAGCGAGATGACATCGCCAGCGTGCGTGCCATTGTTGTTAATCCAGGCTCTGCACAACCTATTCCATTAAGTGCCGTGGCAGACGTTTACATGAGTGTAGGTCCTAGCGAGATCACCCGCGTTGGACAGCAGCGTGTAGCGCTGGTATCTGCGAATTTAGCTAAGGGTAAGCTTGATGAAGCAGTTGCCGTTGCCAATAAAGTCATTGATGAAACCCAACTTCCTCTATCTTTAAGTGCAACATTAACTGGACAAAGTGAAGACATGCAAAGCAGCTTCCGTTCGCTACAGTTTGCCCTAGCACTTGCGGTGTTCATGGTGTATTTGGTTATGGCGTCACAGTTCGAGTCGCTGCTGCACCCTCTGCTTATTTTGTTCGCAGTGCCGCTAGCCGGTGCAGGTTCCGTGTATGGATTGTGGCTTACCAATACGCCGCTAAACGTGGTGGTATTTATCGGTTTGATTATGCTGTGCGGTATTGTAGTGAACAACGCTATTGTATTAGTTGACCGTATAAATCAGTTACGCCGTCAAGGAGTAGATAAAGACACCGCTATTCTAGATGCTGCAAAGACCCGCCTGCGCCCCATTGTGATGACTACACTTACTACGGTGTTGGGTCTATTGCCTATGGCGTTTGGTTTTGGTGAAGGTGCTGAAATTCGCACGCCAATGGCCATCACTGTTATTTACGGCCTTCTGTTTGCAAGCTTGCTCACCCTCATTTTACTGCCAGTGCTTTACAGCCTGTTCGACGTGAAGAAAAACGTTGCGCAGAAAACGTCTGTTAACACTAATGCGGGCTTTGGTGACGAAGGAGCAATGTCGAAAGGAGGTGTACTATGAGTACACCTTCTCACAACGCTAATAACAGTTCTGAAACCCACACTGACAAGCGCCAAACACGTGACCCGAATCAACGCGAGACAGACATAGCTTCACAGCCGCACCTTTCAAAAATTGCAGGTATAGGCGCCTCGCTTGCACGCTTTGCGTTAAATAAGCCCGTTACGATCGGAATGCTGTTTTTGTCTATGTTGCTGTTCGGCATTGTATCTGGCCGCTTATTGCCTTTAGAGAAATTCCCTGGGATTGATATTCCAGAAATGGTAGTGCAAATCCCCTACCCTGATGCAACGCCAGTTGAGATTGAAACCATGATCACCCGCCCGGTTGAAGAGGCCGTTGCTACCATGTCGGGGATAAAGCGATTAAGGGCACGGTCGTACGACAATATGGCTGAGGTCATTGTAGAGTTCGATTGGGATGAAAACCTTAAAGCCAAAAGTATTGAAGCGCGGGAGAAGATTGACGCTATTCGCCACGAACTTCCTGACGATATAGAGCGGATCATGGTGTATAAATTTAACACCAACGATATGCCTATATTCCAGCTGCGTGTATCGAGCGACCGCGACTTATCAAATGCTTACGACTTGCTTGAACGTAACCTTAAGCGACCGCTAGAGCGTGTTCCGGGTGTATCGAAAGTTGAGCTATACGGCACCATGAAGCGTCAAATTACTATTCGCTTAGATCCTAAGAAAATGGCGGCCTACCAAATAGACGGTACACGCTTAGAGCAGCAGCTTCAAAACGCCAACTTCTCGCTAACCGCGGGCTATATGTACAATAACGGTGAAAAAATTCTGGTTAACCCAACTGGCGAATTTACCGATGTAAACGACTTTAAAAATATGTGGGTTACCCGCAGCGTTCGCTTGTCTGATATTGCCAGCGTGACTTACGAGCTTCCTCAACGCAATGAAGGACGTCATTTAGATCGCACCTTTGCGGTAGGCTTTAACGTATTTCGCGAATCGGGCAGCAATCTTGTAGAAGTTTCCGACGCGGTAATGAAGGTTATCGAAAAAGCCAAGGAAGACCCTGAGTTTACAGGCATTAGTTTATTTGTAATGGACGACACCGCGAAAAGCGTGACTTCGTCGCTGAGCGATTTGCTAAACGCAGGCCTTTTAGGTGCGTTACTTTCAGTTATTGTGCTGTACTTATTTTTGCGCCAGCTTACCACCACCTTAATCGTCGTGCTTTCAGTGCCATTCTCAATTTGTATTACCTTAGGTGTGATGTATCTATTAGGTTATACACTCAACATCTTATCGTTAATGGGCCTCATGCTAGCGGTAGGTATGCTGGTAGACAACGCCGTGGTGATCACTGAAAGCGTATTTCAAGAACGCCAACAAGAAGGAGACATTAAGCGAGCCACCCAGATTGGTGTAAACAAAGTCAGTCTTGCGGTCATTGCCGGAACAGCAACCACGGCAATAGTGTTTTTACCTAATATTATTGGGGTAAAAATAGACGTGACTATTTTCTTAGAGCACGTTGCTGTGGCTATCTGTATATCTCTGTTCGCGTCGCTTTTCATTGCTAAAACACTTATTCCCTTGCTGACAACTAAGGTAAAGATCCCTGTTGTAAAAACGCCTAAAACACCGTCCTACATAAAAGGCTATGGTCGTGCGCTTAACTGGATGTTGAAACACCAGGGTGTAACTTGTGTTATTGCTCTGCTTATTCTCGCGTCGACCTTTGTGCCTATGCAGGTGGTAACGTCTGACGATGAGGGTAACGACAACCAAGAGCGCATTTGGCTTAATTACCATGTGACACAAAACTTCACCTTGGATGAAGTGGAAAAAACCGTAAATAAAATGGAAGCATATCTTTATGAAAACCAAGAACGCTTTCATATTAAGCAGGTGTATACCTATTTTACTGCCGGCCATGCAGTAAGCGGTATCACGCTTAATGACGAGTTGCCCGTAAGTGTGGGTAAAATTAAGGAGGATATTCGCGAAAACATGCCTTCATTCGTGCGTGCTCGCCCCTCTTTCCAGTGGGATAGCGGCAACGGTGGTGGCGTGAGAGTAACGCTGTTGGGCGAGTCTTCAGAAACCTTGCTCACTATTTCAGAGCAAATCATTCCTATTCTTTCCACCATAGATGGGTTGGAAGATGTAAAAGCCGACACGGGATCTACCCGCGATGAGGTTCAAATACGCATAGACAGAGAGAAAGCAAATCGCTTCGGCATACAAGTAAACGATGTGGCTAAACTTATCTCTACGGCACTACGCGGAAGTAATTTACGTACATTCCGCTATGGTGACGCCGGAGAAGTGGCGGTGCAGCTTAAGTTTGGCAGCGATATTCAAGCCTCGCTAAGCGAACTTAAGAACATCAATATTGGGTTTACGCAGGGTCAATCGGTAACGCTGAACATGATTGCAGATTTCTCTGTGGTGCCACAGCTTTCGCAAATTAACCGCAACTATCGTCAAACAGCGCTAGCTATTGGTGCAAACTTAGAGGGTGAAACCACCACCGAACAAGCTCGTGAGCGCATAGAAAAAGCATTAGCTAATATCGAATTGCCGACAGGCTATAAGTGGACGCTAGACGGCAGCTTCTCTCGCCAGGATGAAGCCAATGCCGTAATGCAAATGAATATGCTATTAGCGCTTTGCATGATATACGTTGTGATGGCCGCGCTGTTTGAATCGCTAATTCTTCCAACATCTGTAATTACGTCACTACTGTTTTCCTTTACAGGTGTTTTTTGGGCATTCATGGTTACAGGCACATCTATGTCTATCATGGGGATGATTGGCATGCTGATTCTGATGGGTATTGTGGTTAACAATGGCATCGTATTGGTAGACAGAATTAATCAGCTAATTAATGAAGGCTTGTCGCTGTATGACGCAGTGATTGAAGGATGTATGACACGTATCAGGCCTATTCTGATGACAGTAGCCACTACAGTTCTAGGGCTTATTCCACTTGCGATGGGGAGTACTCGAATTGGTGGCGACGGTCCTCCCTACTCGCCAATGGCCATTGCAATCATTGGTGGGCTGGTGTTCTCAACACTAACCAGCTTGTTCTTAGTACCACTTGCTTACGTGTTGCTACTAAAGCTTAGGTTTAAAACGCAACGTTTGTTTAAAACCAGTAAAGCGCGTGTAGCCACGTATATTAAAATCGCTAATTAAGGCGCACACTTTAAAAAAAGTAAGACAAAAAGCGGGTCTAGTTTTCACCATTTACGTCAACGTGATTGACGATGAGTGCAAGCTAGCCCGCTTTTTCTGGATTTATCGTTACCGCAATCAACGCCTTAGCTACGCGACGTTAAGTATTCATGTACGGCATCAGCGTGACGCTCAACTGAAAACTCAATTAGACTACTGCCATTGCACGTCAACCCTTCTTCAGACGTTACCATACGCAACACTTCACGCTGACTAGCACCAATGCGTCCTACGTTACGTGAAAGACTAGAGCGAAGTACTCTAACGTCATCATTTATCACAGCTTTACAAAACCCTGCGAATTGGGTTTCGCCTACAAAGCGTATGTCTTTTTGCGGTGCTGCGGCAGTTGCGTTAACGCTAAATGCTGCGGTTGCAGTTACAGCTAGCACTTTTACCGCGTTGGCTAGTTTCGATTTAACTGGTTTCATGTTTAATTCCTCAATGTGTAGATAAAGGCTTTAATCAAGTTTGTGGCAAACTCTTAGTTTTTGGTTGAACAAAGCTGAACAATCAACAATTCGCTCAACGCCCTTTACTTATGCATCAAGAATTAAAACTTTTCTGTTGAATGATTGTGTAATGGGGGTAAATACGCAGTAAATCTGTTTGTTACACCCTTGTTATCGGCTTAAACCATTGTTTTATAAAGACTAATCTAAATTATATATTACTAATGTATCTAGCAACGACACTTGAAGAAAGAAAGAAGTATAAAACTTAAATACAAAAAGGCCCCTTTAGGGGCCTTAAAAATGTAATTTTAACAAAATATATAATGATAAAGCGCATTTAATAAGCAGAAGCACTCGCCCTTTCCGTAATTAAATTACAGAAAGCGCAGCCGACTACTCATATTTGCGTTCACGCTTAGTTTCAATGGCATCAATGTAAGCATGCCATGACGCGTAGCCGATAATAGGCATCAACACGATAAAACCAATAAACCCGGTTACGTAACCAATCGCAACGGTGGTAAAGATGATCGCCCCCCAAATAAGCATGGGCACCTTATTAAGCCATACTGCGTTAACGCTGGTTAATACGGCGGTAGCAAGGTCAACTTTGCGTTCCATCAAAATAGGTTGGGTAAACGCCGTAATAAAAAGCATAGCCAATGTAAAACCCGCACCAACAATTGTGCCTAGCGCTAAAAACGGTAACAAGCTTTCTAAGTCGTTTTCTATATAAGGCGGATAAAGCGCGTGGATTAGCGATGCGACACGTAACCAAAATATCATCATCACCATTAGCAGTATGGCAAAGCCCCACTCGTTAAATGCATTTCGGCGCATTGCGCGTAAAGAGTGGCGTAGCGTGGGCTTGTGGCCTTTTTCCATTTCCCAGCTCACATCATAAAGACCAGCAGCCAGAAATGGACCTACCAACATAAAGCAAACAATAGCGGGTAAAATAACTAAGTGCCAACCTGTCATTTCAACCAAATACATAATGAACCACGGAATAACCGCGAAAAGTACGCCATAAAATAAAGTAAGCCCCGGGGCACGCATGGCGTCTCTTAATGCTAACGACAACCACTTTATAGGGTCGCCAACGTCTAACTCTTTACAGGGAATAACGCGAGCTATACCGCTTTGCGTGATTGCATTCTCTGGTGTTTCTTTGAAATGGTGCGACATATTCTTATCACCTCTGCTTGTTAGCCTGTTTGTTACTAACGCGTTTTTTATACACGCCTTACTACTACGATAGGCGCAGAATCAAAAGTTCACAAGCTATTAACATAATTTTTATACTTAAGTGACATTTAGAATGTATATCTCGCAATGCGCTCAATAAATAACCAGTTAGTAAAAAAAGTCCTGTTTAAAGTATAAATACTGCAAAAAGGCCATCGCATATGACTTTGTATTGCGATAATCTCAGGGTATGTAAATCAACCAGATAGACCATGAAAACTGTATCTCGCTCACATAAATTAGATAACGTTTGTTACGACATTAGAGGCCCAATTGCTGCGCAAGCACGCAAAATGGAAGACGAAGGACACCGTATATTAAAACTGAATATCGGTAACCCCGCCCCATTTGGATTTGAAGCCCCTGACGATATCGTAAAAGACGTTATTCATAACCTGCCTACGTCTCAAGGATATTCAGACTCGACAGGAATTTATGCCGCCCGTGTGGCCGTGATGCAGTATTACCAGCAGCGCAATATTAAAGACATTCGTGTAGACGATGTTTATATTGGCAACGGTGTATCTGAGTTAATCATGATGGCGATGCAAGCTTTACTTAATCATGGCGACGAAGTGCTTATTCCAAGCCCTGACTACCCGCTATGGACAGCAGCAGTTAGCCTCTCGTCAGGTTCACCAGTTCACTATCGCTGCGACGAGCAAGCAGGCTGGTTCCCAGACATTGACGACATAAAAAGTAAAATCACCAGTAAAACTCGCGCAATCGTACTTATTAACCCTAACAACCCTACTGGTGCAGTTTACGACAAAGCCCTGTTGCAAGAAGTAGTTGAAGTTGCCCGCGAGCACGGGCTAGTGGTATTTAGCGACGAGATTTACGACAAAATTCTTTACGATGAAGCAAAGCACACCAGTATTGCTTCACTGGCTGACGATGTGTTTTTTGTTACCTTTGGTGGTTTAAGTAAAAACTACCGTGTGGCGGGCTTTCGCTCTGGCTGGCTTGTAGTAAGCGGCAACAAGCGATTAGCGTCTGACTATATTGAAGGGCTTAATATCCTATCTTCCATGCGAATGTGCGCGAATGTACCTTGTCAAAGTGCCATTCAAACAGCGTTAGGCGGCTATCAAAGCATTGATGACTTGGTGAAAGAAAACGGGCGCCTTCGCATTCAGCGCGACGTAACTACAGATATGCTAAACGGCATTGACGGTATTTCTTGCGTTAAACCTAAAGGTGCCATGTATTGTTTTGCCAAAGTCGATGAGAAGAAATTCAACATTCAAAACGATGAACAAATGGTGCTGGACTTATTAAGTTCTGAAAAAATTCTGCTGGTACACGGTCGTGCGTTCAACCTAACCGAAGGCACCTACTTCCGATTAGTATTTTTACCGCACAGCGATGTATTGGTGCCTGCACTGCATCGTATTGGCAACTTCTTTAGAACTTATAAACAGGGGGCGTAACGTGTCTGACAAAAGTCACTTTTTTGCGCACCTGGCGCGCTTAAAGCTTATTAATCGTTGGCCGCTGATGCACAATGTGCGCACAGAAAATGTGCAGGAGCACAGTTTGCAGGTGGCCATGGTTGCCCATGCGCTTGCTTTAATAAAAAATAAGTTTTTTGGCGGCACACTAAACCCTGATCGTATTGCTACCATGGCAATATTTCACGATGTGTCCGAGGTGCTCACCGGAGACCTGCCTACTCCAGTGAAATACTTTAACCCTGCGATTAAAGAAGAATATAAAAAGATCGAAAAAATTGCAGAGAACAAGCTCATTGAAATGGCGCCTGAAGCGTTTCGTGAAGACTATGCGGCACTGATTGATCATCACTACCATAGCGAAGAAGAAGCTTTTATTGTGAAAGCAGCAGACGTGCTTTGCGCTTACCTTAAAACGCTTGAAGAATTGGCTGCTGGTAACCAAGAGTTTAAGCTTGCTAAGAAACGATTAGATAAAACCCTTAAAGAGTATCATTCTGAAGAGGTGGACTACTTCTTAACACGCTACGTACCAAGCTTTTCTTTAAGCCTTGATGAAATTACGCAAGACGATATGTAAGCAAGGCGGCTAACAGCCCATAAATTACTATACTGACGAATAGAAGTAGCAAACACAGCATGGCAGCGAGGTTTTTTTGGCAACAAGCGATTGGGAATTAGCATTACACGAGCGTCGTTTACCCCGTAGTGAAACAAGAGACGGCGATCACCGCAATCCGTATCAACGTGATAAAGCACGCGTTCTTCATAGCGCCGCCTTTCGTAGATTACAGGCAAAAACTCAAGTGCTCGGTGTGGGGCTGAGCGACTTCTATCGCACTCGACTAACCCACTCTCTAGAAGCCGCCCAAATTGGCACCGGTATTACCGCCCAGCTTTGCGGAAAATTTCCGGATATTGCCACTACGTTGGCGCTTGATCCTACGTTAATCGAAACCCTCTGCTTGGCTCACGATATTGGTCATCCCCCCTTCGGCCATGGTGGTGAAATTGCCCTTAATTACATGATGCACCAATACGGCGGGTTTGAAGGAAATGGACAAACCTTTAGGATAATTACTCAGCTTGAGCCTTATACCGCCGATCACGGCATGAATTTATGTAGAAGAAGCGTGTTAGGCTTGGTTAAATATCCGAATTTTATCGATGCCCTTCATAGTAAAGGACCTACGCCCAAGCGTCCTGGTTCACTTCGTCAGGTTAAATCCCACGACTGGCATCCACCAAAAGGTCTGTTTCGCTGCGACGAGCCCCTGTTCGACTGGCTACTTGCGCCATTTAGCAATGAAGATAAAGATGCGTTTATGCAGTTTACTGCAAAACCGAATACCCACAGTAAAACACAATTTAAATCGTTCGACTGCTCAATTATGGAGCTGTCTGACGATATCGCCTATGGCATTCACGACTTAGAAGATGCCATAGTGATGGATATGGTCGACAAGCATCATTTTGTCGAGGATGTAACCACCCCGCTAAAAGCGCTAGATGTACCGTGGCTGTCAGACAATATAGAAGTGCTAACCAATAAGCTATTTAGCGCTGCACATCACGAAAGGAAAAATGCCATAGGCGCGCTGGTAAATAGCTTTATTACAGCTATTGAAATAAAAGGCGTTAAGGGTTTTGCTCATCCGTTACTGGCGTTCAACGCTGTGATGCCTGAAAAATTTGCGCAAGCTCTAGAGCTTTTCAAACGCTTTGTGTTTAACAAAGTAATACGCCGCCCCGACGTGCAGCTTCTTGAATACAAAGGGCAGCTGGTGGTAATGGAGCTTTTTGAGGCATTTGCATCAGATCCCGACCGCTTACTTCCCGAGAATACTCAAGTTCGCTGGCGCAAGGCCTGTGAGAACGACAATGGTATGCGCGTTCTCGCCGACTATATATCGGGTATGACGGATGAATTTGCCTCTCGCCTATACAGCAATATCTTTTCACCAAAACAAGGCGGTATTCAAGATAGTTTGCATATGTAAACCAATCGGCTAAATAACAAATCGTGCCGTTACTTTTTCTAAGAATGGCGTTGAACTTAACTTATAAACGAGTAGACGTACTCACCAACCAAGGAATGTGTTCAATTTCAATATAGCTGTACACTCTGTTTCTTAGCGATGCCGCAGGTATTACGCCTTCATTTTCAAGTTGTTTGATCAAGCGCTTCGTACTTAACTCAAGGGATTGGGCGCGCATTTGATTATAGCCCACTGCTAAATTTCGCAATAGCAACGCAACATCAATGCGCTCATCCAATACGCTTTCGGGATAGCGTTTGTGAAAGTTAAGGATTGCGCGATACGTTTTCGCCATGAAGACTGTTTCTCTAGTAACCATCCCATACATTTGAGCAGCTAAACTTTGCGTTAGCTGGTCTGTTTCTCTAAAGTGCCTCATATGGACCTGATTAAAATACTCATCATTTGCATCAACCAAAGTGTCCAACGCTTTAAGGGTGTATTTGACTTTCTTATTTCCATAAAGCGTACAGCTTAAAAAATTTCGAAGTTGCAACCTATCGCTCATAAAGTTTGCTTTGGCTTTCTCATACAGGTCGGATATATCTTCCAGCAAAAGTGGAGAAGTGCCGTTAGTGATGTTCGCAGATAAAAATTGAAGACCGAGTGAAGCTACAACCATATCAGGCAATTGCACGTTGGGGTCAGTTGATATGTTTTCAATTGCGCTAAGCGTAGCAGCGTCGCTTTGATTTAGGTTACCTGAAATAATGGAATGATATAGGGCTGCACTTTTATCTGAACTACGCTCGATAAAAGAAAATGCATCATCGATGTTGGATAATTCGTCAGCCCAACTGGTATTTGCCACATGCACACAAAAGACAACCACGATTGCCGAAATTACTTTCATAGGGTGCTTTCCTTTGCTGCCGTTATTAACTTCCTGTCTGATTTAAACCCTACTGCCATTATTACAGCATGTCAAAGTCGAAATGTTTTGATAGCACCACATTTTCTTGAAATTTATTAACGAGTTTTAAGGTCTATTTTAACACGCACCTAAAACTTAATTGCTGTGGTCTCGTATTAACAGCATTGTTAAAACATCAAGTAAAGCTTAATGCGCGCTGTAACATTCTCAAGTACCAAATATATACAGAGAAGCTTATTTAGATATGGCGTTTTTTAACGGCAGATAAAGGTATAGTAATGGCAAAACCATTTAAACCCTCAATAAAATTAACTGACAATGACGTAACCAATGAAGACGTTTATATGAATCGTCGTTCATTGCTCAAATCTATGGGCTTCCTGGGTGCGTCTACGCTGTTAGCGAAGTCGGCAGGCGCTGCTGGTTGGTTTTGGGAAGATGAGGAAGAAAAGACAGCGTTTAAAGGAAAGGCGCTTGAGTTTAGTCAGCCCCCTAAGTTCCAAATAACGGAAACCCGAACGCCTGAAGATAAAGTAACCAGCTACAACAACTTTTATGAGTTTGGCACATCTAAAGATGCACCAGCCAAAAATGCGACTGAATTTCAAACTAATCCATGGACGTTAAAAGTTGACGGGATGGTTAAAAACCCCATTGAGCTTGATCACGATGCCTTAACAAAGCGTTTTCCCCTTGAAGAACGCATTTACCGCTTGCGCTGTGTGGAAGCATGGTCGATGGTGGTGCCTTGGATTGGGTTTGAGTTGGGGGCGTTGTTAAAACAAGCCGAGCCATTAATGTCAGCCAAATATGTAGCATTTGAAACTTTATATGACCCTGAGCAAATGCCCGGTCAACGAAGCCGCTTTACCGGTGGTGGTATTGATTACCCTTACGTAGAGGGTTTGCGTCTTGATGAAGCCATGCACCCGTTAACGCTCATGTCGGTTGGTCTTTACGGGAAGACCTTGCCACCTCAAAACGGCGCGCCTATCAGGCTTGTTGTACCGTGGAAGTATGGTTTTAAGAGCATTAAGTCTATTGTGAGAATTCGCCTTACCGACAAGAAGCCGCCTACCACATGGAATCGACTGGCCGCCAACGAGTATGGCTTTTACGCCAACGTGAATCCAAACGTGTCGCACCCAAGGTGGAGCCAGGCCAGCGAGCGTAGAATAACCACAGGTGGGCTACTCGCCAGAAATCGCATCGACACCCAAATGTTCAACGGTTACAGCGAAGTCGCGCCGCTATACAAAGATATGGACTTATCCCGTTATTACTAGCTGTAACTTTATGGGGTCACAACCAAAATAGCTAGTCATTCATATCAATATCTCTTAACTAGAGTTTTTAAACATTATTATTAAGTTGTTCATTTAATGCCGTTAAGAAAAAAAACATTTCGACTCTCTGTATGGCAGCGCCGCAGCCTAAAAGGTCTTATTCACCTTTTCGCATTGGGCTATATCGCTTGGTTGTTTTTTGCAGGGGTAACCGATCAGCTTGGTCCAGACCCTGTAAACACGCTCATCAATGAGACTGGAACTTGGGCAATTCACTTTCTTTTACTAACGCTTACTCTTAGCCCACTTGCAAAATGGTTACCAAGCCCAGAACCAATGCAATTCAGACGTATGATTGGCGTATACACCTTTGTGTACGCCTTTGCACACCTGCTCACTTACATTGTGTTTGAACTCCAGCTTGATATGGCACTAGTGGCTAGCGAGATAGTAAGCAGGCCTTACATCATTGTTGGCATGGCAGCGTTACTTCTTCTTTTTGCTCTCACCGCTACGTCGTTCAAGCGTATCCAGCGCAACATGGGAAAAAAGTGGCAGAAGCTTCATAACAGCATTTACCTGATCCTGCCACTTGCACTACTTCATTTCAGCTGGTCGCAGAAGACATTTTGGCAAGAGCCCGTTTGGTATTGGATGATTGGACTGATATTAATGAGCCCTAGAATGAAGCAGTGGTATGTGACGTATCAGAAGAAAAGCCAAAAGAAGTCGAGAGACAAAAACGCAGTAGCGTGAGAAAACTAAAGTCGAAAACGTTTTAAACGAGCACGTAAAGCAGCGCAGCATAACGCGCTGTTTTGCTAAGCGTTACCGCAAGAATAAAAAACCAAAATGGGCTTCTAAGTACACCTGCTACTAAAGTAATAGGGTCGCCAATAATAGGTACCCAGCATAAAAACAAGCTCCACTTCCCCCACTTTGTAAAGGTGTAGCTTGCACGGTTAAACGCTGCTTCGCTCACTTTTAACTTATCGGTCGCAATTTCTTTTCCGAACTTGAAGCCCAATGCATAATTAACCACCGAGCCGAGTACATTTCCTAACGAAGCAACAACAAGCAACAACACCCAGCTCAACCCACTACTGTATAAAGCACTAAGCACAATTTCAGAACTAAAAGGCAATATAGTGGCAGCCAAAAATGCCGATAAGAACATCCCCAAGTATCCTAAATGTATTAATGCGCTCAACGCTCCTCCAGCTTTATACAGTAGTTTTCTATGTAAAATTCGCGCGCATCTTACCTTAATCGGAGTATGAATACTTCCTTCAGAATTCGAAAGCACAAAAAAACCATTATCTTTTATATAGTTACTGACAAAGCACCAATTTGTGTGAAAAAAGTACAACTAAATACTTGCCAAATCCCTCTTTTATGAATACTGTATACACATACACACTGTATAAGTAACCAGTATCAATTAATAACAATATTCCTGAAGTTCGATTTATGAACTTAAGGGCAAATGCATAAAGGGTTTTACTATGAACACATCTTCAGTTTCACGATTCAATGCTTTACGCGCTTCGGTTTCAAATGTTGTTCAACTACCTTTGCCGATAGAAGGGTTTCCTGGCGAAAAACAAGGTAATGGAAAAGGAAATAACGACAAAGGTTGGAATTATCTGCTTTCAAATACGGTGTCGTTTTCTAAATCTGTAGATCACGCTATCCGTATTCAGAAACCTGAAAAAGAAAAAATGCCTGAATGGATCAGTAAGCTGATTACAGGTGGCCAGTGTAAAACACTGTATGTGGAAAACATCGATTTAGACCTTCAACCAACAGACAGTGAAATGATTAGAAAGCTGTGTGAGCTTTACTCTGTCAGCCTGGTGAATGTACGTGTTAACAGCATTAATGACGAACAAAACGTAGCATTAGGCCCTTGGTAATACAAAGCCTGTTTATGCTTACATCTTGCGTTTGCTCCATCTTACGTTTGCCTGAGTAGCGATGCGTAAACAAAACCTAAATATTTATTTTTATACAGCTCTTTGGCGTGGACTCTCTGACATGTACCCTTTAGCATCAACCACCACGGACTCATTGAATATCGGCAACATTTACGTTTAAAAAAGTTGGGGCTCACGCAACTTATACTTATACTGTAGCGCTTTGTTTTACTTTTAAACTGCGAGTTGTCTTATGCGCTGTTACTGTTGCTCATCAAAATCCTTCGACGAATGCTGCGAGCCTTTTATTAAGGGTGATAAATACCCTAGTTCTGCAGAGCAACTTATGCGCTCCCGGTTTTCAGCCTACGCTACAGCGCATTATCAATATATTCTTGAAACCTACACCAAAGAAAAGCAGCAGGGTCTTTCTGTAGAAGATTTGGCGCAAAGCGCACAAGGTGCGACATGGTTCGCGCTTAAAGTACACCCCACTCTAGCGGCTAGCTCCGTAGATAACTCCGTAGATAGCTTGGTAGGTAACTCGGTCAGTAGTACTGAAGAGAGTTCGATAGACAGTTCTGTACATGCTGACGCTAAAGTCGAAGCGCAAACCAACGCCGAGGCAATCTCTAAGCCTAGTTTAAAGCCCATCTCCAAGCTCATCTCTAAGCCCAATAATGCCATTGTTGAATTCACTGCTTACTATTTTGAAAATAAAAGCATGTATCAGCTTCACGAAACGTCGAATTTTAGTGTTGAAGACGGTAAGTGGCGTTATCACGACGGCGTATTACACGACGACTGCGGCAAAATTAAATACGGGAGAAACCTACCTTGTGTTTGCGGTAGCAACAAAAAATTCAAACAGTGCTGCGCAACTAAGAGCCGCTAATCCAATTGCAATAACTAACTGTACTCCCTTCCCTGCGCATCTTGATTGTTCACCTTTCCTTTAATTTAAAATTAAAGGTGAATTGAATACGTATGCACGATGTTTATTATTTGTAAACAAAATGTAAGCATTGCTTTCATCTTTTATCTCGCTCCCACATAAAATAGGACACACTATGAAGATGAAGAAACATGCGGCAGGCGTTTTAATAGGCGCAGCACTGAGTACATTAAGTTATCAAAGCTATGCCGACGTTATACTACACGCATTTAACTGGACCTACGACGACGTAGCCGCAAAAGCCCAGGAAATTGCGGACCTTGGTTACACCAAAGTACTCGTTTCGCCTGCTTATAAATCGACAGGAGATCAGTGGTGGGCGCGATATCAACCACAGGACTATCGAGTTATTGATAATCCACTTGGTGACACTGCTGACTTTCAAGCGATGGTTAATGCATTAAATGCCAAAGGTGTAGAGACCTATGCGGATATTGTCTTTAATCATATGGCGAACGAAGCATGGAAACGTTCAGACTTAAACTACCCCGGAAGTGAAATACTACAGCAGTACTCTTCAAATCAGGGATACTACGGTGGCATCACATTATTTGGTGATGTAAGTAGCGGCCTTTTTGGCGGTGGTGACTTCCACGGTACGTATGATCAAGGTGGCCCTAAGTGCATTAGTAACTACAGCGACGTGGGCGATGTTCAGTACAATAGATTATGCGGCGCCGCGCCTGATCCTGGCTTGCCCGACCTAGACCCCAATAATTGGGTAGTAGCCCAGCAAAAAGCGTATCTTCAGGCGTTAAAAGACATGGGTGTAACCGGTTTCCGCGTTGATGCTGCAAAGCACATGACCAACTATCATATCAACGCGGTGTTCGACAGCAATATAAAAAACGGCGTGCATGTTTTCGGAGAAATAATTACCACGGGCGGTGCAGGCTCTAGTGAGTATGATAACTTCCTTGCACCTTATTTATCAGCAACAGGTCACTCGGCCTACGACTTCCCGCTTTTCGCGCAAATACGTAGTGCATTTAGCTTCGGTGGTTCGATGAATGCCTTAGTTGACCCAGGTGCGTACGGTCAGGCTTTATCAGGCGACAAGGCCATCACATTTAGTATTACCCACGACATCCCGCTAAACGACGGCTTCCGCTACCAGTTACTTGACCCTACCGACGAACATTTGGCAAATGCCTATGTACTAGGCCGTGACGGTGGTGTTCCATTACTGTACTCAGATAACAATGAAAGTGGTGATAATCGTTGGGTAGATTTGTACAAGCGTGATGACATCAAGGGTATGGTTAAATTCCATAACGGAGTTCAGGGCAGTGGCATGCAAGTGGTAAGTCATAATGACTGCGTTATTTTCTTCAAGCGTGACCATCAAGGCGTTGTGGGTATTAATAAATGCGCAGACGGCCAAGATATATGGGTAGATACATCTACGGACAATTTGTGGTGGTATAGAAATTACCGCGATACGTTAAGTAATGATGTGCAATATATTACAACTCAGTGGCACAAGTTCTATGTACCAGGAAGAAGCGCCCGAATGTGGCTTATGGAATAACCCACTGTTAACAAGAAAAGCCTGAACATCGATTGTTCAGGCTTTATTGTTAAGTTACCCACGTGTCAGGCTTGTAGGATCAGGGCACAAGCACCATCTTACCTTTCACTTCCCGGTTCATTACCTTGGCCATGGCTTTCGTTGCTTGTTCTAAGGGTAATGCTTCATCTACGACCACTTTAACCTTACCTTGCACATACCAAGTTAAAAGCTCTTGCATATTTTCCGCAAAGCCTTTTGGATCGTGCTGAGTAAACGAGCCCCAAAATACGCCCATAACCGAATAGCCTTTTACCAGCGCTAAATTAACCGGGAATTTCGGGATCTCACCGCCAGCAAAGCCAACTACAAGTAAACGACCTTCCCATGCCATACTGCGGCTGCAAGCGTGGAATGTGTCACCGCCAACGCATTCATAAACTACATCGACACCTTTGCCGCCTGTGACTTCTTTCAGCGTTTCTTTGAGATCTTTTTCTTTGTAGTTAATTAAAACGTCTGCGCCATACTCTTTAGCAAGCGCCAGCTTTTCTTCTGTTGAGCAAACTGCAATAACTTTAGCGCCCATAATCTTGCCTATTTGCACTGCTGCTAAGCCAGTACCACCCGCTGCGCCGGTTACAACCAGTGTTTCGCCTGGCTGCAGTTTTGCGCGCTGCTTTAACGCGTGATGTGCTGTCGCATGCGCAGTTACAAGAGCAGCCCCCTCATTAACATGGATGGGATCAGGTAACGGCATAACATGAGTGGCAGGGATCAGCGCTTTTTCTGAGTAACCACCTAAGTTAGACAACGCAATAACTCGTTGCCCTTCTTTTAAATGGCTTACGCCCTCACCTACTTCAGATATGGTGCCTGCCACTTCATTGCCAGGAATAAACGGGAAGTCTGGCTGCATTTGATACAGACCTTGCACCAATAGTCCGTCTGGAAAGTTCACCCCTGCGGCTTCAACATTTACGACTACATGCCCTTTTTTTACTTGCGGGTCTGCAACGTCTTTAAATTGAAGTTCTTCAAGTGGTCCAAAAGATTCGCATACAATTGCTTTCATACTGTCTCCAGTTGCTTTGTTCGACGAGCACGCTATTGATAGCATGACCTGTCATTAAATAGGTTATATGGCGTTTATTCGCTTTGGTGAATGGTTTGGTTCGCAATTTGTGCCAGAGGTCGCACCATTGCGCCTAATTGCATAGCCTTCTCGCTTGACGCGTTGCCATCGTGTGCGCGTTTTACCACGCCTTGTAAAATAGCGGCTAAACGGAAAAAACTAAATGCGAGGTAAAACGTCCAGTTGCTAATGGCATCAATACCTCTTCGCTCGCAATACGCATTGATATATTCTTGTTCACTTGGAATGCCTAACTGCTCTCTGTCTAAACCACCTAACCCAGCTGCGTGCGCAATGTCAGAGGGAAGGCGCAACTGCATACATTGGTAAGCCAAATCGGCATACGGATGCCCCAACGTTGATAATTCCCAATCAAGTACCGCGACTACTCTTGGGTTTTTAGGGTCAGACATATCAAACATCATGTTGTCTAAACGAAAATCGCCATGGACCAACGAGACTTGACCATCATCTTTTGGCAGGTTGGCCTCAAGATACTGAATAAGACTTTCAATTTCTTCAACATGCTCAAGTTCAGATGCACGATACTGTTTTGTCCACCTGCTTAGCTGACGTTCAAAGTAGCTGCCAGGCCTTCCATAATCGCGTAAGCCTGCGCTTTCAATATCTACACTGTGAAGCGCTGCAAGCACTCGGTTCATTTCATCATACATGGCACCACGAGTAGCAGAAGATGCTATTTCAGGCAGTGCGCTATTCCAGAAAATGTCACCTTCAACATAGGCCATAATGTAAAACATGCTACCGATTATGCTGGTATCTTCACATAAATGGTACGCTTTGGGCACAGGCACTTCTGAGCCCTGCAACGCGTTGATAACGCGAAATTCTCGGTCAACTGCATGGGCCGATTTCAGTAATTTGCCCGGAGGTTGACGGCGTAATACATAAACGCCGTTATCCGTAGTAAGTTTAAACGTCGGGTTCGATTGCCCACCCGCAAATTTCTCAGCGCTTTTGACGTGCCCAATACTCGGGCACGCAGAAGATAAATACGAATTCAGCACTGCTAAATCTATGACATGTGGGGCTTTCGCATTGTCTTTAGACACATTCACTCCTTACCCGTAATTTTTTGTATTGTTTATTTACAACACTGACTTATTCAGCGACTGCTTTTTCAGCAATAAGATTACGACCTAACTGCATCATGTGAACCTGATCAGGGCCATCTGCCAGCTTGATAGTACGCGCATAAGCGTACATGGCAGACAATACGAAATCTTGGCTTGTACCTGCAGCGCCGTGCATCTGAATGGCTTGGTCGATAACGTTACAGGCCATAGTAGGTGCAACTATCTTGATAGCAGCGATAAGGTCGCGCGATACTTTGTTGCCATAACGATCCATCTTATCAGCCGCTTTCAACGTAAGCAGACGCGCCTGTTCAATATCACAGTGCATCTGCGCAATGCTTTCTCTAACTGACTGCTGTTTTGACAACGGCTTGCCAAATGCCACACGGTTCTCAACTCGTTCACAGGCCATATCGAGCGCGCGCTGAGCACAGCCAATTAGACGCATACAGTGGTGAATACGGCCTGGGCCTAAGCGTCCTTGTGCAATTTCAAAACCACGCCCTTCACCAAGCAGTAAGTTCTCTGCCGGTACACGTACGTCTTCAAACAAGACTTCAGCATGACCAATAGGCTCGTCGTAATAGCCCATTGCAGCCATTGGGCGAACAATAGTCACACCTTTGGTGTCCATAGGAACTAAAATTTGAGACTGCTGCTGGTGACGAGGCGCATCGAAATCAGTTTTGCCCATTACCACCATAATTTTACAGTTTTCATTCATGGCACCGCTGGTGTACCACTTACGGCCGTTAATAACGTATTCGTCGCCATCGCGCTTAATTGAGGTTTCGATGTTTGTCGCGTCACTCGATGCCACTGCTGGCTCTGTCATAGCAAAGGCTGAGCGTATTTCCCCGTTTAAGAGAGGCTCTAACCACTGCTTTTTCTGACTCTCGTTACCGTATTTCGCAAGCACTTCCATATTGCCGGTATCTGGCGCACTACAGTTGAAGATTTCAGAGCTAAACAAAACTCTGCCCATTTCTTCACAAAGTGGTGCATACTCTGCGTTAGTCAAGCCCGCGCCATATGGCTTATATTCTTCAGGTAAAAACAAATTCCAAAGGCCCGCTTCTTTTGCACGCTTTTTCAATGTATGCATCATTTCAGGCGTTTTCCAACGGCCTTCGCCATTGTTGGCAGAGCCATTTTCTACGGCGTGAATGTATTCCTTTTCAATTGGATACACTTCTTCTTTCATAAACGCTTTTAGTTTTTCTAAAAGTGCTTGGGTCTTTTCATTATATTCAAAGTTCATAACTGCCCCATTTAGCTGTAGGTAATGGCGTGTAACCTGTCAATCACATCCAGGTGAGGTACGCTGTTGAAGTTATTAAGGTGAACGCCTCGCGCATTGGCAAAGCATTGAGAAAAACTGGCATTTCGGATCTGCAAATTCATATTTACAACGGTGGCCGCATCGTAGCCAAGAATATGTTTAAGCATCATGGCAATTGCGCCGCCCGAGCTCACAACAAGTACGCGCTTCGCATCTATACTTTGAAGGTGCGTGAGCATACTGTGAACTCTATCTTCGAACTGACCCCATGTTTCATCAAGGAGTTCATGCGCCAATTCGTCTTGCGACCAGGCAAGCATTGCTTTTTTTAGCAATCGGTAATATTCAGAAGGCGAAGCACCTTCAGGTACTTTTGCTTCTGGGTAGCGTGTTAAATAGGCGGTAGCCACTGCCTGAAAATTGAATTCATTCAGGGCGCTATTCACCGTAACTTCAGGTAGCGTATAGTCTTCAGTAGCAATACCCGAGGCAATACCGTCTTTGGTTTCGTGATGCCTTACCATGTCGCCAGAGAAAACTGCATCAAATTCAACATTGCGATGCTTGAAATAGTCACCAAGCCAAATGGCCTGTTGCCCACCCAGTTCACTAAGTTTGTCATAGTTCGCTTTGCCAAAAGACGCTTGACCATGTCGCACTAAATAGATGTCTGTCATACCGCTGCCTGATGTTATTAATATGTTAACTTTCAACCAACATACTAAGGAAAACAGCGATATAAGTTTAATTGATATTTTGAATGAGTATGCATCATGTGAAACTATTCACTGCCAAATATCTGTTCGCTTTTTGCACGTTGCGAACAAAATTTGACATGATAGCTTCAAATGCGTGCAATATATGTTCATTAGATTGTATAGTGAAAAAGCACTACACGACGTCATAGGGAAGTTGGCGTATTTAAAATGTAAAGGACTGTACGCATTTGGACGCGACCTTGTCGTGATTAATTTTGTTTAAAGCCCCCCGCTTTTGAAAAATAAAAAGAACCAAAATGAAGTCACTTACACACGCTTTGTCTTGTAATAGCTCAAGCATATCTACACCACAAAACGCCATTACGCGTTGCCTGTGTAGTTCGCCGTTTATTGCCTCTATTGTTTCGTCGACACTTGCTTTGGCTCCCCACGCTCACGCCGATGAGAATGCTCTATCTACTCCGCATAACAAAAAGGCACTGGAACACATTGTTGTACAGGCGCAAAAGACCAGTCAAAACTTGCAAGATGTGCCTGTTGCGGTCACTGCGCTTTCAGGTCAAGACCTAGTTGAAACAGTTAGCCGAGATGTGTTTGACCTGCAAAACTACGTACCTGCTTTTGGCGCGTTTCAAAATCAAAGCGTAACAAATTCAGGGTTTTCAATACGCAGCATTGGCACGTCTTCACAAAACTTCGGCTTCGAGTCTTCGGTGGGTTTATACGTAGATGGTGTGTACCGTGCACGACAAAACGCGTTAATTAACGACTTAGTCGATATTGAATCTATTGAAGTGTTGCGTGGGCCACAGGGCACACTATTCGGAAAGAATACCGCCGCTGGCGCAATGACGTTAACTACGGTCGCACCTTCACACGACGAGCGCGACGGCTTTGCCGAAGCCATCATCGGCAATGATAACTTGGTTCGTTTAAGCGCTGGCTCGTCGTTTTCGCTTATCGACGATGTACTCGCCATGCGAGTATCTGGCTTTAGTTCTCACAGTGACGGTTTCATTACCGACGAGCGCAGCGGACAAACCCTAAATAACCGTAACCGTACTGCGATAAAAGCACAGCTGCTTTACACTCCAACAGCTGACATTAGCGTGCGACTTATTGCTGATTACGGCGAGCTAGACGAACGGTGCTGCGGCGCACTAACTTTTCAAAATAATATTCAGGCTAATGACATAGCGGGTAAATTCGGCACTGATGCACTGCTGCTACAACCGCCGTTTAATGCAACTATTTACGGGCGCGATAACTTTTATGACTATAAAACCTCGCTGTCGCAAACTCCCCTTTCAAAAATGAAAGACAAAGGACTATCAGTTCAAGTAGATGTGGCTTTAAACAAAGCATGGGATTTAGTGAGCATAAGCGCGTACCGCGCGTTTGACAGCTTAGATACGGTAGATACCGACTTTTCTGATGCGGACCTTCTTACTGCCACTAACGACGCCAAGCAGCAATCGTTTTCTCAAGAAATTAGATTACATTACACCAGTGAAGATGTGCGCGGTTTAATAGGTGTTTACTATTACAGCCAAAACTTAGATCTAACCTTTGATACTACCACGCAAGATGATTTTAGTGCGTTCTTTAATGCCGCCGCGCCCGATCTGCTGCCTTTGGCTAACGCCATCAACGAGCTATCTGCAGTTACATCAGGCTTTATTGCGCCTGCTGCAGCACCAGCGCCGTCCGGTACTGCTTTCGCGCACAGCGCCTATCAAGAGCAAGACAGTATTGCTTTATTCTCTCAGCTGGATTGGCTGTTAAACAGTGATTTCACCTTAACAACGGGCTTACGCTATACCCGCGAAGAAAAGTCGATTGTCGGAGCCTACGATGAGCAAGGGCCTGGTATTGACGGACTAACTCAAGACCCAGCGCAATGGCCTAATGTAGGTCGTGCTGTAGTTGGGTTACAAAACATCGCTGCTGCGTTAGCGGCGGGACAAGCCCCTACAGCACAGTCCCTTAACGCTATCGCACCATTTCAACAAGCGGGTTGGGGGTATTTTTTCTTGGGATCTGCAGCGGTTATGCCGCGACCTGACTTAAACGAAGAGCTTGATGATTCACAGTTAACCGGCACGGTAAAACTGGCTTATCACCCTAATGACAACACGCTAACGTACGCCAGTTTTGCGACTGGTTACAAAGCTGGCGGTACGAATACCGACAGAATTTTACCTTCGCTTAGCCCGCTTTTTGATGCTGAAAAATCGCGAAGTGCTGAAATAGGTATAAAACACGATTTTGAAGAATACGGCGTGCGCGTAAATGCTGCGGCGCACTATACACAAATTAGCGACTTTCAGGCGACGACCTTTACCGGAACGGGGTTCAACCTGCAAAATGCGGGCGATATCATAGTAAAAGGCATAGAGCTTGAAGCCACATGGCTAATGACAGAAAGCACCGAATTACATGCAGTTGCGTCGCGCACATTGGCGAATTTTGATGAGTTTAAACGCGGTACCTGTTGGGTAGCATACACGTGGCACACGGGCATTGACGACCCGGGCCGTGTGGAGCCAAACGACCCGTTCTGTTCAAGAGACGGTGACCGCGTAGGCTTCGAGCCTCAGAACTCACTGTCTCTTATGCTGAATCACTATTTCGAAGTTGGGAATTATCCTGCCTCCGCCAGTATTGACTACCAATACACGGGCGACGTATTTCTTGATGATGCGAACGACCCGTACAAATACGCTGACGACTTTTCATTATTTAACGTTCGCGTAAGTTTCACTATCCCACAATGGGATAGCGAAATTATTGCGTGGTCGCGCAACGTTTTCGATGAAGAGTACGTTGCACGAAGTGGCTTTGATGTACCCGTACAAACCGGAAAGATCATGGCCTACCCAGGCGCGCCTAGAAGCTTTGGCGTTACCTTCAGAAAGTCTTTCTAACGCTTTAAATGTGTAGGTTTGGTATGAAACACCGCATGGCACTGAGCAATAACAGACAGCGCTATATGCTCTGGTAGCTCACCACCAATGTCGAAACCAGCGGGGCTTGCAAAATACTGAGTAAAGTTGGTATCGCCAAGCCCGGCTAAATCCATAATTTCCTGCTTACGGTGCAGTGGCCCGAGCATTGCCGTATAGGTTAACGATTGCTTGCTAAGCACCTGCAGCGCCTTTGCATCAATTTCTCGATGATGGGACATAAGCACCGCCGCTTGAATGTTATGTTCGCCCATATGAAGACGTAAACCTTCGGTTGATGGATCCTCAATGAGATAATTTACCTCGGGAAAATGTTCAAGTCTTGCTTGTGCAGGCCTTGGATCCCAAAGACTTACTAAATAGCCCTGCAAACTAGCAAGCTTAGTCATAAAGGTAGCGTCGTACCCACCTCCAACAACAAGTAGGTGGATAGGCGGCAGCATCAAAACCGACAACATGCGCTTGCCATCAACGGTGTCTAGCACAGCTTTTCTAGGTTTAGCAGAATGGTCTTCCAATTCCGTGCAATCACCCAACGTACCGTCTACAGCGCAGCGCCACTCACACGCTTTTCCGTTTGATAAGCTTTTGCTAACCACATCCAACGATAAATACTGGTTACTCTCGTTAACTGGTACAAGTGCTAAGTGCACCACACCGCCGCATCCAACACCAAGTTTAAACGCGATGTCTTCTTCATCTTCGTCATCGTAAACCGCGGTACGACTAACGCCGTCGGTCATTACTCGCTGGGCTTTTTTAACGATGTCACTTTCTAAGCAGCCACCGCTTAATATACCTAACTGATGCCCAGCGTCACTAAACAACATCATGGCGCCTGCTTTTCGATAGCATGAGCCTTCGGTTTTAAAAATGAAACCTAGCACCCATTTGTGCTTATTTTTAAGTGGAAGCCACTGGGCCAACAAATGGTTAACGTGATTACTCATAACTACCTCTACACCCGTTTAACCTGCTTATTGCTGTGATGCTGCTTGGGCAATAAATGCAGCCAATGTTGCTGGCTCTTGTGCCCCGGCTACGCCCTGATTACCGATCACAAAAGTAGGTACACTTTGGATACCGCGCTGCATCCAAAAGGCTTCTTCCTCGCGCACTGCTTGCGCGTATTTTTCACTCTTAAGCGCTTGTTCAGCTTCAGACTTATCAAGGCCAACCGTTTGTGCCAACGCTACTAGAACACCTAGATCATTAATGTTTTTACCGTCTGTGAAGTAGGCATTAAATAAGGCCAGCTTCATTTCTTCTTCAAGGCCGTTTTCTGCAGCAAAGTGAATAAGTTGGTGAGCCTTAAACGTGTTCTGCATGCGAGAGTCGTCAGTAAAGTTAAACGAAAAGCCTAATTGCTCGCCCGCTTCTACTAACCGTGCTCGGTTCTGCGCGCTTTGCTGCTCACTAATGCCGTATTTTTCCATTATGTGCTCGCGAAGGTTTTGCCCTTCTTCTGGCATATTGGGGTTTAGCTCGAAGGGGTGAAACTTAATATCCACTTCAATGTTATCAAGGGTTTTAATGGCTTCTTGCAAACGCTGGTACCCAACAATACACCATGGACATACTACGTCAGAAACCATATTAACTGTTACACTCTGCATACCGCTCGCACTTTGTACACCTTGCTCATTTGCTGCCATGATAGGCCTCGCTTTATTGAATTCATGAAGATATAAGGGCTTAGATAAGGTTACAAAAAGAAACTTCAACCCCACACTGCGATTATTTCGTCGCAGTTACATCAGTTTCTGCTGTGACTTTTGTTGTCGTGCCCATTGTGGTGCTGTAAAGCGTGGAAAGTTTTTCAAGGGCTGAGTGTGCCCATATTTCATAGCCTTTCGTGGAGGGATGAAAGCCATCTTCTGCCATCAAACCACTTTGCTGAATATCCGTCATAGTTCCGCTCACATTAAGTGCACTAATATATAATATGTCTGCGTTAGCCCGGGCTGTTACGCTATCAGCCAAAGCTTGGTTTAGTAACCACGCGCGGTAACCTAATAGTGCACGCAAAGGTTGCGGAAGCGCTGGAAAGCAATGAATTGGCGGTAGCGCAGTAAATAATATTGTTTCGCACCCAAATTTATCTGACAGTAGCGTACTAATAGCATCGATGTTTTGTCGCCACCGTTTCAACGGTACAAATTTGGTCACATCGTTAACACCAATAGAGACGAGCACCGACGAAAAGTGCTCGGCAGGCATTTCATGAAGAAGCTTGAGCACATCTTCACTTTTAAAACCTGTTTTAGCATTCAACGTCACTCGCGTTGGCCCATGCTTAACAAGGTTTGAGTACAGCAGACCTGTGAGTGCCCCCATTTGCGTCGTTGCACCAACACCAGCGGCGGCAGAATCGCCTATAACCAAAACGTTATTAGTTAGCAGCAATTTACTATCGGCTGAGGTTAATACCCGCTCGCCGTCGGGCTCTGGTAGTACAGCGGTCTTCTTCCTCACCCACAATGCTTGAAGCAAAATGACTGGAAGAAGTAAAACAATTATCAGGTTTAATACCAAAACCTTGAAGTAGATCAAATCAGCCTCCTAAGCAATCCATTAAGCTTTAACCATCGAATTGAATTCGCGCCTAGATATCTACATATAAGTGCAGAGCCAATATGACAATAATTGCCGTACAACAACGTCCCGTATCAACCATTACCAAATATGCGTTGAATGCTCCTCGCTATACCTCTTACCCTACTGCACTTAAATTTGAACCGCTACAAGATGACATACTTCCACAAGCACTTGCAGTGTCAAAAGCGCCGGCAGTAAGTCTCTACGTGCACATTCCATTTTGCAAAACGCTGTGCTACTACTGTGGCTGCAATAAAATGGTGACGCGTCACAATGAAAAAGCGGACGAATATTTAGATTACATAGAAAAAGAAATCCTGTCTAAGCGTTATTTAACTGACGGCAGGCGTGCAGTTTCTCTGCACTTGGGTGGCGGTTCACCCAGTTTTTTGAGCGAGACTCAGCATACTTATTTAATGTACCTGCTTAAGAAACACTTTACCTTTGAAGCAGGTGCTGAACTGTCAATTGAGTTAGATCCCAGAAATATCGATAAACGCTATCTTCAAAACTTAAAATGTCTCGGCTACACACGCATTAGCTTTGGTTTACAAGATACTGATTATAATGTTCAGAAAACCATAAATCGCATACAAAGCACGTCTCACATTGCCGATTTAGTATTCGAGGCTCGGTCACTGGGTTTCGACTCAGTCAACTTAGATCTAATTTATGGTTTACCGAATCAGTCAATTGAAACGTTTTCATCAACCATCGCCGCAACTAAAGCCATGATGCCAGATCGTATTTCGCTTTTTAGCTATGCACACCTTCCCGAAAGGTTCGCAGCGCAGCGTAAATTTGCTGAAGAAACACTGCCAAGTAGTGAAGAAAAAGCGGCGCTTTACAAGCTTGCCGTTAACAGCTTTACAAACATAGGTTATGAAATGATTGGTCTTGATCATTTTGCCTTAAGCAAAGACTCACTGGCTATTGCGAAAAATAAAGGCGAGCTTCACCGCAACTTTCAAGGCTATACTTTACGTGGAGACACCGACCTTATAGGGTTCGGCGTATCAGCCATTAGCACGGTAGGTAATGCCTTTGCGCAAAATGCTAAGGAGCTAAAAGAATATTACCATCGCTTAGACAACCACCTGCCCAATGCGAAAGTCGGACTGTCATTAAGTGTCGACGACCTTATTCGCAGAGACGTGATTTCTAGCTTAATGTGCAATTTAGCGGTAGACAAGCAAGCAATTGCCGACAAGCACCACATCATTTTTGATGAATACTTTGCTTCAGCCTTAAACAACCTTGAAGAACTTAAAGAAGACGGGCTTATCGAAACGACATCTCGGTATATTCGAGTGCCAGAGTCTGCTCGTATTTACATTCGGGCTATTTGTGCGCGTTTCGACGCTTATTTGAACGCAAGTGAAATACTCAGTAGCTACTCCAAAGCCATTTAAACCTAGGGCAATTTAAACCGCGCAATCACTTGCATCCCTACATCAAGCTTAAGACGCGATAGAGAGATACAGCTAATGCTGGCATAAAGGGGTTGGTTACTGTTTAGTACATCAAGTTTTAACAACACTTTCGCGCTGTTTACGGTCGCTAGCTTTATAGAGGTTAGCTTTGTATCGGTGAGTTTTGTATCGGCGTTATTTTCTGGCTCGTTCAGGGGACTGAGTGGATTCGCCACGGGTTCGATGCTAGATATAACACATGGCAGCGCATTTAAAATACTGATTGTGCTGGCATTGCCAAAGTCAGTAATATTGGTATCGATACTTACATCACAAGCTTTAACTGCAAAACGAACAGAAACTTGCTCACCGCTTTGCTGAGGCAAATAGGACACTGATTCTGCAGTGACGAATATCTCGTGCCCCGCTACCTCAACACGCTCAATTCCTTTTTCCGACTGGCACTGCTCATTGCCTTGTAAGGTTAGAACATTTTGATCTTGTTGCGTTTGGCTACCGTGTTTGTAGCTGACAACGGCATTTTGTGACTGGTTGCTGTCGTGTGCTTCGCTTTGCGCAGTAACTTTAAATCCCTCAAGTACGCTAGACGGTGTCGCAAATCCCTCTTTTGCGAATACTTGAGTCAACACATCGCGCGTTTTTCCACAAAGCTCGGTGCGGCCTTGGTCAATAAAAACCAACTCATCGCTGAACAAGGCAAGGTCATCTAAATCGTGAGAAATCACAAGGCATATGAGCTTCCCCGACACACACAAATTGTTCAAAAACTGGTAAATTTTGCGACGGGTAAAGATATCAATCGCGCTTAGCGATTCATCTAGCAATAACACATCTGGTCCATTGACCAACGCACGCGCAATCGCTACCCGCTGCGCTTCTCCGCCAGAAAGCGCTTGAACTGGCTTATCAATTAAATGTTCGCAATAACAGCCGCGCAAGCAGGCGTCGATAGACATTGCATTAGGGCTTGCGTGACGCTGCGCCAAGGCTAAATTACCGCGCACATCGGTATGGGGAAATAACATGGGCTGCTGAAAAACGATACCGACCTTTTGAGAGGTCCACGGCGTTTGCACTTTTGCGCTTTTTTCTACGCCACCTAGGGCGCGAAACAAGCTGCTTTTTCCCGCACCTGATGGACCGGTAACCCCAATGAATCGGCTTTGTGGCTGCAACGAGATTTGTGCGTTAATGCGATTTGGTAGTAGCGCAGATATTTGCATGTTAACGCACCTCATCACTACGGGTGACACCGTTAAAACGATAGAGCGCCGCGAGCATTACGAATGAAAAAATCAAAAGGGCCAGTGCAAGGTTGTGTGCACTGTTATATTCCAACGCTTCTACCTGTTCATATAGCGCGATAGACAGCACCTGAGTTTCTCCAGGAATATTGCCACCTATCATTAGTACTACGCCAAACTCGCCTATGGTATGGGCAAAGCTTAAGCCTAATGCCACCACGATGGGCGCTTTGCTTAAAGGAAGCACTATTTTTATAAAAGCTTCAAAGGCCGAAAAACCCAGCGTTTTTGCTACATCTAAATAACGGTTATCCAATTGTGAAAAGCCGCTGTACAAAGGCTGCAGAGCAAATGGAAGGGAGTAGATAACAGACCCCAATACTAAGCCTTCAAAGCTAAATGCTAAATTACTCCCGGTGAGGCTTTGCCATCCCTGCCCCAACGCACTTTGCGGCGAAAAAGCAATAAGCAAATAAAAACCCAGCACAGTTGGCGGTAACACCAAAGGCAACGCGAGTATCGACATAACCAAAGGCTTAGCTTTGCTCTGCCATTTCGCTAAAAACCACGCTAGCGGCAATGCGATTAACAACAGCAAACCACTGGTTATAAAGGCCAGCTTAAAGGTAAGTAATATAGCTTCAAGTGTCGATACCCCGAAGAATTCTGTGAGCATACTTAGTTACCGACGCCTGATGCAATTGTGGATTCATAACCCCATTCAGTTAAGCTGTGCTGCACCCCTTGCGACATTAAATATTGCACGAAAAGGCTGGGTGATGACACTCCACTAGCGTCACTCAAACGAAATGCTCTGGTTGGCTCAACGTTGTCGTTGTGAATAGGCTCATCAACTGGCGCTGCCGCATTTTTGATTGGAAGTGGTTCGAACAGATTCGGAGATAATGTAGCTACCGTTTTACTGTTAACCACCAACGACTGAATGATGGGTTTATATAAGGTTTCAGGTACTGGGACGATAACCGTAATAGCCTCAGCGCTTTCGGTATTCACAACACTGTTAAAATTAGAAGGCAAATTAGAGGATAAGTCTGCGGGCAAATCTAACGCCGATGAGTACGCAACGAACGCCCCTTTCACGCTGCCGGTGGTATAAAACTGCAAGGTTTGTAGCACGTTTTTACCCATCACTCTGTGAGGTAAAAACTGTTGCCATAAGGATAAGTTTTGCAACGTCTGTTGCGCAGCATCACCATAGGGGGCCAGTTTAGGATTTGCGATAGCTACCTTGTTTTGTGGATTTTCCATTAATTGAACAAGCTGCTTCGACAAGCAATCGGTAAGCTGAACGTTTATTTGTGCAGTTGTGTCTCCAGTAGATGAGCGCGCGATTTGCTCGCAATTCCTTTCACCGGATGTCTTACTAGATATTTCACTGAATGCCTCACTTGATAAGTCGCCAGCATAGACAAACGCCAGCTTGCCTTTAGCGTAATCCACCAGATTGCCGTGGTGAACTACGTTGTTATCAACCAACGCTTGCGGCCGAGCGCGATCAGCAGATAGAAAAACGTCGAAGCTAGCACCATGTTGAATTTGCGCATACAAAGTACCGCTAGAAGATACCGTTACCGCGACTTCTATGCCGGTTAGCTCAGTAAACTGCTCGGCAATACTCTTTAGCGGTTTTGCAAAGTTTGCCGCAACGGCTACGTTAATTTTTTCGTCGCACTTGAAACTTACTGACTGGTTTTGTTTTTCGGCACTAATAACGCTCCCTTCATTTACATTATTATTTGCCGCTTCAAAACTGCTTGCATGTGCCACAGAACTTGAAAAAGCCGTAACGCCTAGGGCTACACTTGCACTTACCAAAATAAGCATGGCCAAGTTAACAAAGCTTGAAAGTCGCATTGCTAAAGAACAAACCATTACTTTTTGCGCATCCACTTAAGTGCCGCTTCATCGTCAGATGCTTTCGCCGCAACCCATTCAGATTTATCGCCCTTAAATTCTTTTTTCCAAAGCGGTACCGACTGTTTAAGCATGTCCATTAAGTAGCAGGCAGCATCAAACGCCGCTTGACGGTGGGGAGCGGCGGCACCTACCCATACAATTTGTTCGTTGTTGTGTATGCGCCCTACTCTGTGCAGTGCGCCAGCACTGTTAAGTGAAAAGCGTTCGCTCGCTTGTTCAACAAGAAGCATTAACGCTTTTTCAGTCATACCCGGGTAATGCTCTAATTCGATGCCGTCTATGTCGCCAACGTTATTAAAATCTCGCACTAGCCCGGTAAAAGTAACAATCGCGCCGGTGTTGCCGCAGGCCTTCTCATCTGCCGACTGCTTTAGCCTAGCGTAAAGCTCTCCTTGGTCGAAATCTTCAACTTGAACTAGCGCGAACATAGCTAGCCCCCTGTCACAGGTGGAAATAGCGCCAGCTCATCACCGTCGCTAAGTACTGTTTGGAGATCGCAAAGCTCTTGATTACAGGCAGTAAGCACACTGCCCTCTAGTGCTAATGCCCACTTGTCACTACGTGTTTTAAGCTGCGATATTACGGTCTCAATAGTGCTGTTCTCGCTTATATGAAGCGCGATATTGTCCTCTCCCGTAATCTCTCGGGTTTGTGCGAATGTTTTTACCGTTACCTGCATGCTTTGCCTGTTATCTACGTTGTTAAGGTTGTTTTGTGCGCGCTAATTAATCTTGCCAAGCCTCTGAAATGGGTTGAGCCTAAAGTGCGTTGCTTTTTGAGTGCGTGTACGCTTTATGCACGTCATTGTCTAGCTCACTGGCCTTTCACTGGCCTTTGTGAAAACTAGGTGTCGGACCGCCAGTGGCCTGTCTTACCGCCTTTTTTTTCCAGTACCCGCACCCCTTCCATATGCATGCCAGGGTCGATGGCTTTGCACATATCAAACAAGGTTAATAGCGCCACATTTACACCCGTGAGCGCTTCCATTTCAACGCCGGTTTTACCGCTTAGCTTACAATAGCAGATGGCTTGAATTCGGTTTTGGTCGGCCTGAATGTCAAAGTTTATATCCACCTTTGACAATGCCAATGGGTGACAAAGAGGAATAAGATCGGCGCAGCGTTTCGCCCCTTGAATACCCGCTACACGGGCAACTGCAAATACATCACCTTTTGCAATTTTTGACTCAGAGATTTGGCGAATAACGTCTTCGCTTACGTATAAAAAACCTTCTGCTGTGGCTTCTCGCTTGGTAACGTCTTTGTTGCTAACGTCGACCATATTGGCTTCACCGCCAGCGTTTAAATGGCTAAAGGTACTCATGCTTCTACCAAATGCTTCACAAAGTTACACGGTCTAAAGTCGGCATCAAGTTGGCTAGAAATAATTTTTTCCCACGCCGTACGACACGCTCCTGTTGAACCTGGCAGGCAGAAAATAACCGTATTATTAGCAAAGCCCGCTACTGCGCGAGACTGAATGGTTGATGTACCAATCTCTTCATAGCTAATTTGGCGAAATAGCTCGCCAAAGCCGTCAACTTCTTTGTCGAACAATACACTGATGGCCTCTGGCGTTGAGTCGCGGTGGGTGAAACCTGTACCACCGGTAATTAATACGGCGTGAATGTTCTTATCGGCAATCCACTTCGACACCACGGCGCGCTGTTGATAAATATCGTCTTTCACCAAGTCGCGATCATAAAGGTTATGGCCAACCGAGGTAAGCGCCTCTTTCAAGTAGTCTCCCGACTTGTCGTTTTCGAGGGTGCGCGTATCTGAAATAGTGAGTACGGCAATATTAAGGGGTTGGCTGACAACTGACATATGAAATCCTAATTTGATATGCGACATTTTGGCGGTTTTTGATAAAGTACCAGCCAAAATACTATTTGGTAATCACTTTATAAGGGTGCATGCCATGAATTCAACAACTAAGTTGGCATAAACTATGTCTAAAAGCCTAACTAATCAGCAGGCTATGCGTTATAACCGCCACATTGTGCTTCCCAAAGTGGACCTAGACGGTCAAGAAGCGCTGCTAAACGCCAATATTTGTATCATTGGTATTGGCGGGCTTGGCACCGCGGCCGCCACTAACCTTTGCGCCAGTGGCGTGGGCTCTCTTACACTTATCGACCACGACACTGTTGAGGCCACCAACCTGCCAAGGCAAACCTTGTTTAGCGAACAAGATGTAGGAATAAGTAAAGTAGAGGCGGCTAAAGCGCGGCTCACTGCAATAAACAGTGACTGCGACATTACCGTAACGGCAGAACCGTTTTCGGCGCCCAGCTCTACTCAGCTTTCACCAGCATTAAAACAAGCCATAGAGCGAGCTGACGTTGTGCTAGATTGCACCGACAATACAGACTCACGAGATTTAATAAACCTATTTTGTTTTAAACTAAATACTCCGCTAGTATCGGGCGCAGCCATTCGCTTTGAAGGCCAGCTTTTCGTTGCTATACCCGGTGAGAGCCGCTGCTATGCATGCTTACGAACGCTATTTGAATCACCCGATTTAAGCTGTGTTGAGGCAGGTATATTCTCGCCAGTAGTAAATATTGTTGGTACTTACCAAGCAATGCTAGCTATGCAAGTATTGATGGATTTCGATAATATTCCTAAAAACACGTTAATGACGTTTGATGCTCTGTCGCACGAGTGGCGAAACTGGAAGTTACCTAAAGGCGTAGATTGCGAGCTATGTGCTTGTTAAGTTTAGGTGCATTTGCGGCATGAATTCTAAAAACGTGGTTAAAAGCAACAGACTAAAACAAAGAACAAGACAGAAAATAGGTTGATTTAAATGACAACCCAAGTAGTGAAAAAACACATGGTAGTGGCGCAAAACGCGTCTGGACGTAACATGAACGTGCCAATTTATCGAATGAAGGGCGCGCGCCCTGGCCCCACCGTGTATATTCAAAGTTCTATTCACGGCGCTGAAGTGCAAGGCAACGTGGTTATTTACCATCTCATTCAGCGCTTAAAAGACATGGATATTTGCGGCGAAATTATCCTAGTGCCCAACTGTAACCCCATTGGTACTAACATTAAAGCCGGTGAGTACACATTAGGCCGGTTCGATCCTGTGAACGGTACAAACTGGAACCGCGGCTACTTCTTCGATAAAGATGCAGTTGAACATTTCGCCAAAACAGTCACCCGCGAAGAGTCAATTGAAGGCATAAAACAACGTTTTCGTGCTCACTTGTCTAACGCTATAGACAACAAATTGGCTGAACCATGGGGTTTAGGCTTGGCACAGCAGTTAAACCTAAAGCTACAGCAAATGGCGGTCAACGCCGATTTCGTGTTAGATCTCCACAACGGCCCGGTGTCTACCCGCCACGTTTATATTCCCGAATACGCCAAAGACAGCGCCAAGCTATTTAACATTCCTCACTGTATTTTTATTCCAAACGTATTTGCGGGGGCGTTGGACGAAGCGACTTTCTGCCCATGGTGGACACTGCAAGAAAGCATAAAAACTAATTTAGCGCGTGAGGTAAGCTTTAACGTTGAAGCGTTTACGCTTGAAATGGGTAGCCAAGAAGTTATCGACTTTAACGAAGGTAATATAGACGCCACCAGTATTCTTAGCTACTTAAACGCCAAAGGCGTATTGCACGAATGCGATATTAAACCGACAGAAATGAAGCGTTTAGGCGTGTATTTAAAAGACTATAAAACCCTGTTTACTAACTGGGGCGGCATGGTGGAGTACATGGCGAAACCAGGCCAAACGGTGAAGAAAGGCGAACCACTGGCGCAAATTTTAAATATTGACGACCTGGATACCGACAACGGCAGCAGGACCTTAGAAGCGCCTTGCGATTTGATCCCTATTCTACACTTCCCGTCGGCTTCGGTATTGAGTGGGACGCAGCTTTACAAGGTGTTTACTAATTATCGGGAATTGTAGGTTTTATCTACAAATAGATACGATGCGAACTTGGTTGCAACAAATTGGACTAGAGTTTGTTGCAACAGCCCTAAGGGAGTGCTTATTCGATGATTCATAAAGCAGCTACGAAGCGCACCTTTTTCACGAGAAAAATTGGCGAACTACGCAAGGGTAAATAGTCCGTTTTGCTAGATTCACTGAATATTTAGCAAAATAAAGCTTAGTTAACCCTATTTAGTACAAATTCGGCAATTTTTAAATCCTGAACTGCCAAACCCGTTAAATCTACAACCGTTGTCTCTGTTGCCATCGTTGGTCGCCTCCCCTTTGCGATTTCTGCTCCCAACTCGAACACTTGATGTTCACCGATAGCGGATGCACGAAGTGCTCTAGATACCTCACCACGTGTTAAACTTTGCTTTTTACTGTCCACAATAATTCTGGTGGCATTCACCAAAATATCTGTATCCAGCTCCTGCTTCTCGGGTGTATCGGAGCCAATTGCAATTATTAATGTTCCTGCTTGGATCCTATTCTGGCTTAGTAACGGTCGGGAAGACGGGGTTGTGGTAATGATTAGGTTTGACTTCCCGGCCAACGACTCCAAGTGCTCGATAAGCTCTACATTATAACCTTCGACTTGCATGGACCGTCTAAAGCGTTCAGCAGCTTCCGTTGAACGTCCCCACACTATTATCTTTTTACATCCTGTCACTTGACTCACTCGCTTCACCTGAAGACATGCCTGAATACCAGTGCCTACTACCCCAATGGCAGAGACCACGGCAGGAGCAAAATACTTGGCAACAATGGCGCCTGCAATTGCAGTACGATGGTCGGTTAAAATACCTTCATCTTGCAGTAAACATTTGGCTTCACCTGTTTCGGTGGAGAACAGCATCATCAAGCCGTTGCTGGACGGCAAGCCTAATACACTATTGCCATAAAAGCCTGATGCAACCTTAATCACATAATGAACTCCAGCCTTGAGGTAACCGCACTTAATATGTACTTCACCTTTCTCAAGCACTAGTTCACTTACAGGCGGGATGCACGCTAAGCCTTTGGAATAGTCAACAAATCCACTTTCAACATCAAGCAATGGGTCGAATTGCCTCAGCACGGTCAGAATTTCAGATTTAGTGACAATCTTCATGTTTACACCCCATATTTGTACTTCACATAATGACTAATTCTCTCCAACCCTTTTTCTAAATGATCGCTAGGCGCGCCTATTCCTACTCTGAAGTAACCGTCTAAGCCATACACGTCACCAGGTAAAATAAGCACGCTCAATTCTTGTCTAAACTCGTGGGCAAGTTCAGTTGAGTTAACTGGTAAATCATAACGAATAAATGCCATACCTCCTGCCTTGGGCGGTACAAACGAGGCCCAGGAATTTCCATCGACCCACTCACTAATTCTATTTAGATTATCTATTAAGAATTCTTTACTGCGGGTTAATACCTGATGCCGAAAGGTTGGTTCTAGCACTATATTCGCTACATATTCGCTTACAGCACTAGTGGTGATGCTGGTATAATCCTTACACTGCCACGTTTTGTAGATGTCGTCGGGTAGCCCAACTAGCCATCCTAGGCGTAAACCAGGCATCGCCATAGCTTTTGACAAGCCGCAAGTAATAATCGCCTTTTCATATTCATCTGCAAAACTAGGTAGTTCATTTCCATCAAACTCCGCACCTTTGTATACCTCATCAGCATGGATATAAATGTCGTGCCGTTTTGCAAAGTTCACCAATTCCTGTATTTGTTCAAGAGGTAGCGTAGATCCAGTTGGGTTGTTGGGATGACAAATAGTGAGCATCTTGGTGTTAGCCGATATACTTTTTTCTAGCAGTTCAAAGTTTGGTAGCCAACCGTCTTGTTCCAATAATGGAATTTCGACGACCTTCACCCCTAACGACTTAGCCCACCCAGCTATTTGCATGTAGTTAGGAACAATAACTATTAGCTCATCGCCTTTTTCAAGTAAGCTCATTACCATTAGGAAATTTGCTTCAGCCGAGCCATTTGTAACGATTACATTGTCAGAAGTTCGATTGCTGTATAGGGCAGCAATGCGCTCTCGAAGTTGCACACTACCATTAGTCCAACCGTATCCAAGTTCAATACTCAATAGCTCTTGTTGCTGCTCCTGATTGAGCAGTTCGTTTAATCGATATGGGTGAACACCGCTATCAGATAGGTTCAGTTCAACTAAGTTTTCATAGAGTGATTGGATTCGTTCAAGTGTAAATTCATCGATTTGCATGATTTGTCTTCTATAGGTCAATTGATACTGCTCAGTGTATGCTTGACCTGCTAAGCGATGAATAACACAATAATTGAATTTCGCGCATTTAACTTTGTAAAACAAAGGAAAAGGCTGCGTTTACTTTGGAAAAATAAGATGGACAAGATTAACAGAAATATTCTACATATTTTGCAGTCTGAGGGGCGTATTTCCTTCTCGGAATTAGCGAAGCGTGTCCACCTTTCCGCCCCCGCGGTTGCTGAACGCGTAAAGCGATTAGAAGAGGAAAGCGTAATTACCGGCTATACTGCAACAATCGATAGCCACAACATGGGATTACCTATTACAGCCATGGTTCAAGCCCGTGTATTTATTGGTAAGGAGCCGCAAATACTAGCATTTATGAAAGAACGGCTAGAGGTCGTTGAAGGATACAATGTGACGGGTGAACGCGCCTTCATAATGAAAGTAGCGACAGATTCAATGAAAGCACTAGACGGCTTTTTGGAAGATCTATCAATAATGGCAGAGTCCAATACAATGATGATATTGTCCAGCGTGACGAGGAAGCCGCTCACAATTTAAGTACAATTTATCCCATTCAAACCAATATCATGTTTAAACTCTCCACGTCCGTTAAACACGCCAAAACCAACATCGGTTGCTTTAAGCTGTAAATCTAAAACCCAGTCTGTTTGTTCAATTGGTTTTAATTCAAAACGGTGTAAAGGAAGTGGGCATTTTAAGTAAAAGTTATGATAAGCCTTTCCCAAAGCACCTTGGTCTAGGGTATGCACGTAAATAGTGTTTTTGCCTATTTCAAATTCTTTATGAAAGTAGTCTGTATTATCGGTTAACACCATATCCATTGCGACGTCAAAAAAACCTAGGTTAACCTGAATAAAAGCCACTACAGCGATAAAAATGTTAAGGATGTTAGAAACCCATTTATTTTTGAACAAAAGCTTAAGTGCACCTTTCTGCTTAAAAATCAGGTAAACACCTACACATACCGCTATCAATTTCACCCAGGCTACCATATCCCCGACCTGTGACATGAGCTTTGGGGAATGGTAGTTCATCCCCCACAAAACACTCCCATTAACGCTTTCAGCTAAAGGTATGAAAATTAGCAGTAGCCCAACAAATACAGGAATACGCCGTACCGCAGCATCCCTGTGCGGCATTGACGTTTTTTTACTACTATGGTTTTGCATCAGCAGCGTCCTTGGTAGCAGCGCATTTTAAATCGGCGAACCTGGCGGTAGCGGCTCTACTTCAAAGGTACTTGGCCATGCCTTACTAGCCCAATAAGTATCGAACTGTTCTTTCAGTATTTCATACTGATTGTCGTCTGCTTTGTCGTCTAACCATTCGCTAAATTCAAGCAGAGCAAGTTCGGCTTCCATTCTTACTTCAGGCGCCAACTTATCGTTAGTTACTGCTTTCATCACTGCATTTAACGCCACTAACTGTAAGCGTTTTGCTAGTGGGCTTTGTGACTTATTTTTATACCAGTGAACGTTAAGTATTTGCTTCACCAGCATAGAAACGCCTACTTTTTTACGTCTGTCATTAGTGCTTCTTGTCTGCCACTCTAAGCGGTTTAAGCGCTCTGGGTGCAATAGTAATTCAAACGCAAAGTTAGATGCAGAAGCGGCCGCAGAAACAGGGTCTAACATTAACCCCATTTTGCCCTTAAAGTGCTCGCGAGTAATATCGTCGCCATACGCTGTCGGTGGAATAAGGGCGAGTACCGATTCAGGTATAGTCAAGTAGTCAGCGGTAGTAGCTGTAATTAACTGCTGCATAGCGCGTTGCTGCACTGCAGGCGCTACAAACTGTTGGCCCTGTGCTTTGGTATAGTCACCTTTGCGTTCGTATTCATACACTAAGCCGCCGACTTGCTTTGCAACGGCTTCTAACTGATAACGGTGGAGTAAGTAAATAGGCACTAAAGCATTTTCAAGAGAGGATAAACTGCTATTTGGGCTTAAGGTGTCTAAACCTAAATTGGCTAACGCCAGTTCGCGTACTTGTGAAATTTCATCGAAAGCATCTAGCGGATTGCTACCGTTTTCCCACATATGGCCGTTTGCCGATGCATGGCGACTACTGCGGGTATCGGGGTCTGACTTAAAACTTAAACCCTCATTACGGCCTTTTACGATAATTTTTGCCAAGGCTTCCGTTGCCTCTACGTCGCTGGCAAAATCTTGATAGCCATACGCGACGGCGTGAATATCCCATGCGCCTATGCCTTTATCATACGCGCCTTCCAAGCTAATTTTGCCGTTTTTAATACTAATTTTGGGGTGAGGATAATCCATTACCGACGCACGGTTATTTTCACTTGCCGCAAAGTTGTGGGCTATACCCAATGTGTGCCCTACTTCGTGGGCTGAAAGCTGCCTAATGCGGTCTAAAGCCATTTCTTGCTGTGCAGTGGTGTCGGTGCTGCCGTCCTTAAAAGGACTGGTTAGGCCAAGGGCAATTAAATAATCTTGTCTTACACGCAATGAGCCGAGCGTTACGTGACCTTTAATAATTTCACCAGTGCGCGGGTCGACAACCGACGAACCATAAGACCAACCGCGCGTTGCGCGATGTACCCAGTTGATTACGTTATAGCGCACGTCCATTGGGTCGGCACCTTCGGGCAATACTTTCACCTGAAACGCATCTTTGTAGCCTGCGGCTTCATAGGCTTGATTCCACCAGCTCGCCCCTTCTTTAAGCGCGGTCATTACGGGTTCTGGAATACCAGGATCTAGGTAATACACAATAGGCTCCACTGCTTCGCTCATTGCAGCATGCGGGGTTTTCTTGTTTAAACGATGGCGGGTAATAAAACGCTGTTCAGTAGGCTCGCTGATAGGCGTTGAATAATCAAAGTAACTGAATTTCCAGTAGCCCGAGTACGGGTGGTACTCTCTGGGCGTGTAATTGTCGTCAGGCAGAGCCACAAACGAATGATGCAAGTGCACCGACAAGCTTTCTGGGTCGGGCGTAACTTGCTGCACGTATTCGCCTGGCTTCTTACCTGCAAAGGTGACTAAAGCCTCTAATTCAGTATTCTTTTCAAAGCCTTTGGTTTTAGGTAAATACACGCCGCTTCGCATGTTATCTACGCTAAAACTGCCTTGGTTAGTTCCCGCTAAGCGATTGCCAATGCCATGGATATCGCTTAATAAGAACGGTGTGTAATCTATTAGACTGGCGCTGTCGTTTTTGGCTACCAGCGTAAAACCTGCGATAACCGAATCAGCAAAGGCTTCATCAATGCTCTGTTTCTCAGCGTCGCTGCCATGGGCTGCTCGGTATTTGGTGTTGTGCTGCTTTAATAAAACCTTGTTTCCAAATTTTTCAAAGCTTACTAAACGCGTATTGCCTAGCTGGCCGCGATCAAGGCCAATGTCGTTAGACCCTACGCCATAAGGCAAGCTGCTTTGAAACAGGTATTCGGCGTGGGCTGTTGGCACCGCCAAGTAAACTTTGTCGCTTTCATCGTCATAGTAAACAGGAATTAAACCATCTTTTTTGGTCATATCGCTGGTGAATTCACCAATGCTTGGCAGCGCAGCCAACGCGGAAGACGTAGACACGACAAATAATACCGTAATCGCAATGGCCGATTTACCCGATGCTTTTACTTGTCGCGCCGCTTTATGAAAAATGTTCAATTGCAGCATGCAGTTAGTCCTTATTATTGTGAATTTCTAGCCTACCCTATGTGGTGGGTTTTGCCCATGGTAGTTCATCGTTTAATGCGCTCTTTTTGCTTGTTATTTAGCTGTGAACAGGCTTGTTTTTTCCTACCGAAGGTAATGCACTAAAAACGCAATTATATGGAAGAAAACAGCTGGCATTGACTCTGCTCAATTGCCGTTTAAACATTCAAAAACACAAGCGACACCAAATTATTTGATCTTGGTCAACACCAAGCTTTGTTTGAGTTGTAGAGGTATTTTACGGCTTATAAAATCCGCCGCCTTGTTTAAAGCGTCTAGTAGCGGTTTTTATCTATGACTTCAAAATTATCACCTAATCGCAGCTCTTCTAACCTACGTGAAGGCTCAGTTTCAACATTGCCAAACCAAACGTTAATCGCGCCAGAGTTGCTTGCACCTGCGGGTAGCTTACGCAACATGCGCTACGCTTTCGCCTATGGCGCTGATGCTGTTTATGCTGGGCAGCCACGCTACTCGCTTCGCGTAAGAAACAACGAATTCAGCCTTGAGAGCTTAGCGATAGGCATAGAAGAAGCACACGCTCTAGGTAAAAAGTTCTATGTAGTAAGCAACATTGCTCCGCACAACAGTAAGCTAGGTACCTACCTTAAAGATATTTCACCAGTAATTGCTATGAAGCCCGATGCGTTAATTATGTCAGACCCAGGGCTTATTATGATGGTGCGCGACGCCTTCCCTGAAATGCCTATTCACTTGAGTGTACAGGCCAATGCGGTGAACTACGCCACGGTGAAGTTTTGGCAGAAACAAGGTATTGAGCGCGTTATTTTGTCTCGAGAGCTCTCTTTGGAAGAAATTGAAACTATTCGCGAACATGTTCCAGACATGGAGTTAGAAGTATTTGTGCATGGCGCGCTTTGTATGGCGTATTCGGGGCGCTGCTTATTGTCTGGATATATGAATAAACGCGATCCGAATCAGGGCACTTGTACCAATGCTTGTCGATGGTCTTACGATGTTAAGGAAGGCGAGGAAAACGAAACTGGCGACATTGTTCAAGCTATTCAGATTGATAATGCAGGTGAAGCGCCTGAAATGGTAACTCCTACCCTTGGTGAAGGCACGCCAAGCTCCCAAGTGTTTATGTTAGAAGAAAAGGAAAAGCCTGGCGAACTGATGCCAGCTTTTGAAGACGAACATGGCACCTATATCATGAATTCTAAAGATTTGCGTGCCGTGCAACATGTTGGCAGGTTAACCCAAATGGGCGTGCATAGTTTAAAAATAGAAGGCCGCACTAAATCACATTACTACTGTGCCCGAACCGCTCAAGTCTATAGAAAAGCAATTGACGACGCGGTAGCAGGAAAGCCTTTTGATAGTACATTAATAGGAAGCTTGGAAACTTTAGCTCATCGAGGTTATACCGAGGGTTTCTTGCGTCGCCATGCGCACCACGCGTATCAGAACTATGAGTATGGCCACTCAGTCAGCGATAAACAGCAATTTGTTGGTGAAGTGATTGACCGTTGTGAAGAGTCTGGCTATGCAATTATAAACGTTAAAAACAAATTCTGTGTAGGTGACTCGCTTGAGTTGATGACGCCAAGCGGCAACATTACCTTTACTCTAAATGAGATGCTGGATAAGAGAAACCATTCTATTACGGATGCTAAGGGTTCAGGACACCAAGTAAGAATACCGATACCCAGCGATGTGTCTCTAAACTTTGCCCTACTGCTGCGAAATTTAGATGAAGGCGTTGATACCCGCAATCCGTTTCGAAAAGCTCCTAGTGCAGTAACACCCGAAAACGCGAGCGAGGCATAATGCATGGCACTGCTTATTCTTGATAGCTGCATTAACTGCGACATGTGCGAACCCGAATGCCCTAATGCCGCTATAAGCATGGGTAATAAAGTGTATGAAATAGACCCGTTACGCTGTACAGAATGCGTGGGGCATTACGATGCGCCTACTTGCGCAGCGGTATGCCCTATCGATGTGGTTAAGCCTGACCCGCACAATAAAGAATCACTAGACGAGTTGGCCGAAAAGTTTGTTCGTTTAAATAGTTAGCTATGAAGTAAGTCAGCGAGTTAATTGTACTTCTCGAAGAATTCCCTTGAATCATAACCAAGAGTGATCCCTAATTGCGGTACAGTTTGAATTGGCACTACTAATAAGGGTTTTATTTTGAAGTTTGCCTCTCGCGCTACAGCGATCTCTCCGTTTCTTGCTATGGCCTATGGCGAAAAAGCCACGACACTAGAACAGCAAGGTAAAGATGTTATAAGACTTAATTTAGGCGAGCCTGATTTCGGCGCACCCGCGGCAGTACTCGAGGCAATGAAAGAAAGCTTGAGTGCCCCAGATTTTCCCTATACCTCGGCGCTGGGCATGCCTGAACTACGTGAAGCCATTGCACGCTTTTATGAAGTTAAACATGGCGTAGCGGTAAGCCCTTCTAGAGTGGTCGTGACCGCTGGGGCTTCTGGCGCTTTACTTTTGGCAAGTGCTGCCTTGGTTGAACCAGGCGACAACGTGATATTGGGCGACCCTTCTTACCCTTGTAACCGACGTTTTTTAAACGCATTTGGCGCAGAGGTAACGCTGGTACCAACACGCAGTGAGGATAACTTTCAGCTAACCGCAACAAGTGTTGCCGATAATTGGAAGCACAACACGAAAGGTGTACTTATTGCCACACCTGCCAATCCTACTGGTACGGTTATAGATGCAGAAGAGTTGACTAAAATTGGCGAGTACTGCAAATCCAAAGGTGGCTTTTTAATTGTTGACGAAATTTACTTGGATCTATCGCTTTCGGCTGATCTTGATGTACGCAATGATACATTCGCTTCCCAATCGACCTTGGGCACTGATACCAAACTTCAAACCGTACTTGCCAATGCACAGCTTGAAGAAACAGTGGTCGTAATAAACAGTTTTTCCAAATATTTTGGCATGACCGGCTGGCGTCTTGGCTGGTGTGTGGTACCTGAAGCAATGACGCCCATCGTTGAAAGACTCGCGCAGAATTTGTTTATTTGCCCCTCTACCCTAGCGCAAAAAGCCGCTCTTGCGTGCTTTAAACCAGAAGCATTGGCGCAATGCGAGCAAAACCGCCATACGCTGGAAAAGCGTGCTTCCCTTGTTTTTAGTGCACTTGAAAATATGGGGCTTGGTTTAGATGCAAAGCCTGACGGTGCGTTTTACGCCTACATCAATATTAAGCACACAGGGCTAAGTGCAATTGAATTTTGTGATGCCCTACTTTCACAACATCATGTAGCGCTTACGCCGGGTAATGATTTTGGTGAGCACAATGCCAACCATTACGTAAGACTGTCTTTCGCCACTAGCATTGAGCGCTTGGAGGAAGGGCTTTCACGGCTAGCTGAGTTTGTAGAATCATTAAGCTAACGCTTTTTTATGCTCACCATTTAATTTCGTGAATAGACAAATATTACCGAAAAAAATGATAGATATGGGTGCTTGTGCGTATATTGAGTAACGCATATTGATGACACGTGTCGAAACGAAATAAAACAGGACAAAACAATGAGTAACGAACGGGAATTTGATGTAGTTATTTTCGGTGCTACAGGTTTTACGGGTAAGTTAGTAGCTGAATATTTTCAGGCTCAGTATGGCAGCGATGACAACGTTAAGTGGGCGGTCGCAGGCCGAAACGAAGCTAAACTCAACGGCGTAAAAAAGGAGCTAGGCATTAGTGAAAGCGTTGCTAGCATTGTAGCCGATGGTGATGATGATGACGCGCTAGATGCGTTGACGAAGCGCACAGCCGTTGTACTTACCACTGTTGGTCCGTATCAAATTTACGGTGAAAAGTTACTTTCTGCATGTGTCGATAACGGCACCGGCTATACAGATCTTTGCGGTGAGCCAGCCTGGATGCACCAAATGATCAATAAGTACGAAGCGAAAGCTAAAGAAACCGGCGCAAACATTGTGTTCTCGTGTGGCTTTGACTCTGTGCCTTTTGACCTTGGTGTGTACTACCTTCAAGAACATGCAAAAAAGCAAACTGGCGATGTCATTGAATATGTAAAAGGTCGCGTTCGTAAAATGCAGGGCACGTTCTCTGGCGGTACGGCTGCAAGTTTAAAAGCGACCATGGCGGCTGCGCACAAAGATAAGTCTGTCATGGCGGCACTTATTAACCCGCACTCATTAACCGATGGCGCGTCAAATCAGCCACAGCCCGATGGCAATAAACCTTACTTCGATGAGCAGTTAGGCACATGGGTTGCACCATTTATTATGGCGGCCATCAATACTAAAAACGTTCATCGCACGAACTACCTGGGCGGATATAGCTACGGCAAGAACTTTCAGTATGATGAAATGATGATGACTGGCCCAGGTGAGAAAGGTGAAGCCATGGCGAATCACGTTGCCAAAGATAAGTCGCTTGCTAGTGATGATGGCCCTAAACCAGGTGAAGGCCCGAGCAAAGAAGAGCGCGAAAATGGCTTTTACGATGTCATGTTTGTGGGTACCGCTACCAATGGTGATATGCTAGCCGTATCGGTAAAAGGCGACAAGGATCCAGGTTACGGCTCTACCAGTAAAATGATTTCAGAATCTGCCCTTTGCTTGTGCAAAGACGTTAGTTTATCTGGTGGTTTCTTCACACCTGCGGCAGCACTTGGTAACAAGCTTATCCGCCGTTTAGAAGAAAAAGCAGGCTTAACGTTTGCTATCGAGAAATAGCGATTCAAAAAACGAAGGCTGAACACAAATTGCGTTCAGCCTTTTCTCTCTGCGCTAGGTGTTATTGTTGTTTTTTTAAGCGATTACCGCTTTTAATGCTTTAACGCACGCGTCAGTTTCTTCAGGTGTCCCTACGCTAATGCGTGACCATGAGTCGTACCCAGGCCACGTACGCCCTACAACCTTTATACCTTGAGCTTTCATCTTTTCTGCAAATTTATCGTGCGGCATGCCCGTATCCATGTAAATAAAATTCCCTTGTGGATTTGGCGCAAACGGCTGCTTTAACTCTTTAGCTACTTTTACTAACTTTTCACGCTCAGTTTTAATGCGTGAGCGCATTGTGTTTAAGTTCTCATGATCATCCATACTTGCCATACCCGCTACTAATGCCAAGTAATTCACACCACCCATGCGCAGCATACCGCCCATTGTTTTAGCTTGCTCAGCAGGCATGATGGCGTAACCGAGACGCTGTCCCGCCATGGCGTGAATTTTAGAGAAGGTGCGGCAAATCACCACGTTGTACCCCTCAGCTACTAGCTTCGATTGCACATTAGCGGGGTAAGCATCAGACATTTCAATGTAGGCTTCATCGATGAAAACCTGTGCTTTCTTCGATACGCGTTTTGCAAAAGCGGTAAGCTTCGCCGCATCTACCATGCTCCCTGTCGGATTATTTGGATTACATACGTACACAGCAGTCGTATCTTCGGTTACTGCAGCTTCAATTGCATCTAGGTCAAAAGTCATATCATTGGCTAACGGCACGTAGATCACGTCTGCCCCCATAAACTCAGCGCCCCGTGGTACGCCTTCGTAGGTTGCCATAGACGTTACCAGCTTATTGCCGTTTTTGGTGATCCAGTCCGCATAGCCAAAAAGAATAGGTGAAGATCCATTCGTAATTACGATTTGCTCAGCAGATACACCTTCTTGCTCAGCAATTTTTTGCGCTAACACTTCAACCGTAGCGTCGGTATAACGCGCTAGGTTTAAAAGCTCGCTTTGCATTGCCTTTGCGGCTTTTTTTGACGGCCCAAAGGCATTTTCATTCGACGATAGGCGAATAAGACCATCGTTTACATTTGGGGTAGCAGACGGGAAGTGTTCAGTTTGCATACCTGCGGCACGAAGGTCGCCCATAATACTGTCAACGCTGGTCGTTAGCGCTACTGCTCCTGCACCTAATCCCACTGACTTTAACCAATTACGGCGTGAAGAATTCACGGTGCTCTGTTGTTCATTTTTATTCATATTTCGCTCTGTCTTCCGTCTACATTCACTTTAGACTAAAGGCTTAATTTTAAACGCGCAATAGCATAAAAACGCTAAACCATTGACATAAATGCACTTTCTACGTGCATGTGGCGCACTAAAATTGACAACATAAGAAGTTTTAACGCGTTAAGTCGTTACATTACGGTGCAGCGTTATTTTGTCGTTTTTAGCGTTTGCGATGAATGACATTTTTTCTGATGTTAAAGGCGCAGCACTCTCTCGCTATTGGTTCTTCGCACTTGAAGCCTGCCTTTTATACGACTGTGTAATCCATCTATATAAATACAAAGTAAGAATTACGGCGAAACATTAATTGATTACTCAGTATGCAAAACAGGAGTTAAACATGGCTAAGGACCACGGCAACCAAATTAAAAACGACGACACTTACGAAGCCCTTCGCGAGGAAGGCTATAGCAAAGAGAAGTCGGCGCGCATTGCCAATGCGCAAGCCAATAGCGAACAAACGCCTTCTAAAGATGGTGGAAAAGGCAAAAAGTACGAGGATCGCACTAAAGATGAACTGTATCAAAAGGCCAAGGAAGTCGGCATTGAAGGTCGCTCTAACATGAGCAAAGACGAATTAATTGATGCGTTACGCAATCATTAGTGGCGGATAGACCGCCACATACAAAAACTGGTCACTGTGGCGGTGATGATTACGTTTTATCAGACACGCATAATTTGTGCATTTCGTGGCAAACCTCAACTTCAAGTAAAGATCTACCACCTCAATAGTAGGCGACTAGCTCTTCGCCCGCTCAATATATGACAATATTTCATGATAAAATGAAAATAAGTCATTTTCATTCATAGTTAAATCAACGTATAACGTGTTCATAGCTTTTACAGCAGTCTCACTACTCGGTTTAACTTTAGGAATAGAAGCGCATTCTCATGAACAACAACGTGAACACAGATTTCTCTTTTACTATTAACAGCGTTCAGTTTAATGAAGATTATCGCCCTTCAGACAACACACGCATCACCACCAACTTCGCCAATTTAGCTCGTGGTCAACGCCGCAAAGAAAATTTGCGCGATGCACTAAGCATGATAAACAACCGCTTCAATGCACTGGCTAGCTGGGATAATGAAAGTGGCGATCGCTATGCTGTCGAACTTGAAATTGTGTCGGTAGATATCGACGTTGAGGGTAACGGCAACACATTCCCAACTATCGAAATCTTACAAACCAATATAATTGACAAAAAAACGGGTAAACGCACTCAAGGTATTGTAGGAAACAACTTCTCGTCTTATGTTCGCGATTATGACTTTAGCGTTCGTCTATCTAATCACAATCGTGGCCAGTCTTCGTTCAGTGTCCCTACCGATTTTGGTGATCTGCACGGAAAGTTGTTTAAGTATTTCGTTAATTCAGAAGCCTATAAAGCACATTTTTCAAAGCTGCCGGTCATTTGTTTAAGCGTTTCCGACAATAAGACCTACCGTCGAACAGAAAATCAGCACCCCGTTTTAGGCGTTGAATATCAGCCTAATGAATCATCACTAACTGAACAGTATTTCAAGAAGATGGGCTTAAACGTGCGCTATTTCATGCCACCAAACAGTGCTGCTCCTTTTGCATTTTATTTCTTTGGTGATTTGTTAAACGACTACACCAATTTAGAACTTATCAGCACTATTGCTACGATGGAGACCTTCCAGAAAATTTATCGCCCTGAGATTTATAACGCTAACGCCCAGGCAGGTTTAAGCTACAAACCAAACTTGAAAAATAGCGATCACTCAGTGACTCGCATTGTTTATGACCGTGAAGAGCGGACTCATCTAGCCATTGAACAAGGCAAGTTCGTAGAAGAGAACTTTATAAAGCCTTATCAACACAAGTTAGCGCAATTCACAGCAAGCTACGCCTGATCCGTTCATTTAGATACTTGCGATATTCAAACCGCACATGTTGCGACTACAAAACTATGATAAGGGCAGCACGTTCTGCCCTTCGCGCATCCATACAAATTATTGATTAGAAGAAAGCGAATCACATGAAAAAACTACTCCCCACTTCAATTGCAGGCAGTCTTCCAAAACCATCGTGGCTTGCACAGCCTGAAACCCTGTGGTCGCCTTGGAAGCTAGAAGATGAAGCATTAGAGGAAGGCAAAAAAGACGCGCTTCGCGTTACGCTTCAGGAACAAGCTCTATCAGGCATCGATATTGTGTGTGACGGTGAGCAAACCCGTCAGCATTTTGTAACTACTTTTATTGAGCACCTAGACGGTGTTGATTTTGAAAACCGTAAAACCGTACGTATTCGCAATCGCTACGACGCTAGCGTACCTGTCGTTACCCAAGCTGTTACACGGCCAAAATCAGTGTTCGTTGAAGACGCAAAGTTCTTGAGAAGCCAAACCGATCAGCCCATAAAATGGGCGTTACCTGGCCCTATGACGATGGTTGATACGCTGTACGACGACCATTATAAAAGTCGCGAAAAACTTGCGTGGGAGTTTGCCAAAATATTAAACCAAGAGGCAAAGGAGCTTGAGGCTGCTGGTGTTGACATTATCCAGTTTGATGAACCTTCGTTTAACGTATTTTTCGATGAAGTCAATGAATGGGGTATTGCCGCATTAGAAAGAGCCATTGAAGGGCTTAAATGCGAAACTGCAGTGCACATTTGCTACGGATATGGCATCAAAGCTAATACCGATTGGAAGAAGACATTAGGCTCTGAGTGGCGACAATATGAGGAGAGCTTTCCTAAGTTAGCAAAATCTAATATTGATATGGTTTCTCTGGAGTGCCATAACTCTCATGTACCCATTGAACTGATCTCGCTTCTTAAAGGCAAAAAAGTGATGGTGGGCGCTATTGATGTTGCAACTGACACAATAGAGACACCAGAAGAAGTAGCAGCTACATTACGTGAAGCATTAAAGTACGTGGATGCCGACAAACTCTACCCTTGTACAAACTGTGGTATGGCCCCCCTTTCACGACAGGTTGCTCGAGGCAAGCTTGAGGCGCTCAGCGCTGGCGCTGAAATAGTAAGGCAGGAATTAGCTCAGAAGCTCAGTGCTTAATACGCCTCAAAACTTTTGTTAAGCAAGAGCATTTTGAAAGCGCACTAAAGCCCATATCAAAGTGGGCTTTTTTATTTCTAGCGGTTCAAAACAGTATCAGCGTTATTCTCATCTATTCGACCTTATTTAAGGTTAGCTCCCTTACATTATTTATAGTTTCCGCAGAATCAAGGATAATTAAAAACATCATTAAGAAATAAGATAGAAAATATAACACATGGAGAAGCAACAAATATTTAACTTATGAGCAACATTAGCAATTACCTGATTTAAAACAGCGACAAAACAACTATTATTCACGTTAAAAAAAGAAACTTTAATATACACGGTTTAAATTTACTCAGTTAGTGCAATATACGAGCAAAAATCTTCTAACTCAAAATTAACCAAGCAAATTAAAAACAAGACGAAAACCGCTTAATAAGCGCTCTAAAAAGACACTTTTCGACCACATGGTCAATATAAAAACAATTATTGAGTATTATTAATACAAAACTCAAAAATATTAATTAAACCTACTATTTATAAATTCTTTAAAATTAAGTTAACTCTTTCATAGCTAGAATTTAATTCACCGCAAAAAATTGATTTATTTAATACTAGATAATTAGAATGCGCGCCATTGCAACATAAGTAAAAACTACGCATGCAATTTGGCTAGCCCTTGCCTATTTACGGGGCGTTAACCAACAACAAGCACGTAAATCTAATTCACTAGGAACAATCCATGAAAAATATTGCAACTGCAGTTCAGTTAGCATTAGCAGGAAGTGTCGCGTTGACCTCAGGCAACGTTCTTGCACAGGACTCAACAAATGAAAGCGCTGACGTTGAAAAAATTCAGGTCACCGGTTCTCGTATCTCTCGTCAGGGCGCTATCGCTCCATCACCAGTAACAGCCATTTCTGGTGAGTCACTTCTTAATTCAGGTGCGATGAACATTGGTGAGGTGCTTAATGAGCTTCCTTCACTTGCAAACACATTCTCATTGGGTAATTCAGGTCAATTTATTGGAACTGCCGGTCTAAATATTCTTGACCTACGCGGTATGGGTACTGACCGCACGTTAGTATTGGTAGACGGTAAACGTCACGTATCTTCTTCAGCAGGCTCTGCAGCGGTAGATACCAACACCATCCCTACTTCGTGGATTGAGCGCGTAGAAATCGTTACTGGCGGTGCTTCTGCGGTTTATGGTGCAGATGCAGTAACTGGTGTTGTTAACTTCATTCTTAAAAAGAACATTGAAGGTTTCGACGTGAGTGCGACGCAAGGCTTTGCACAGGAAAACGGTTATAAGAACGATAAATACCAAGCATCATACGGCTTTAACTTCGACAATGATCGCGGCAACATTGCTTTTGCAGCCGAATACAGCTCACAAGAAGCTTTAGAGGCCCTTGACAACCCTTGGACTGCAACGTCGTATCGTAATATGAGCTTTGAAAGCATCATGGGATACGAGCGCAGTGAAGACCAGTTAAATTCAACGGCATTTCCTGACAACTTTTACACTGCTAATGCGGGCTACTACACACTAAACAACTCTGGCGTTTTTGGCGGCAACTCTCAGACTTTCAACGCTGACGGTTCAATTCGCGAAATCTACACCGGTGACCAAGTAGACGGTGCGTTCTGCGCAAACTGTGATTCGTTTAACCTGCGCCAGTTTACGCAGCTTCAGCCTGAGTTTGATCGTACTAACCTAAATGTAAAAGGTAACTACGAGCTAAACGACGACACCACAGTGTATGCACAGGCTAAGTACGCGCGTACTCGTGCAATTACAATGGGCCAGCCTGCTTTCTTCTATGGCGGCTCAGAGACAACCATTTATCGTAACAATGCCTTTCTAGATGATAGCGTTGCCGCATACATGGATGAAAACGAACTAGACAGCATTCAGCTTAACCGCATGATGACTGACCTAGGGCGCCGCACCGAAGCAGACGAGCGTGAAACTTATCGCTACGTGCTAGGTATCGAAGGCTACATTGGTGACGAGTGGAGCTACGAGGCATTTGTAAACTACGGCAAAACTGAATTAGAGCGTGAGAACCGCAACAACCTTGTTTTGCAAAACTTCGAGAATGCACTTAACGCAATAACTGACGGCGATGGAAACATTGTTTGTGCGTCAGGTAGTGATGACGGCTGTGTACCGCTAAACATTATGGGCTTTGGTCAGCCTTCACAAGAAGCAATTGACTACGTCAATACTACATCAGTTGGCACAAGCAAAATTGAACAATACAACGCTGGCGCAACCATCGCAAACTCTGGTATTTATGAATTACCTGCAGGATACGTTGGCTTTGCAGCCGGTGTTGAATATCGCAAAGAAAAAAGCGAAATTGAAGAACCTGATAATGCAGCGGGTACCTTTTTCAACACTCTAGGTGAAGATAAAGGCGATTACGATGTATCAGAAGTATTTACTGAAGTTACTATTCCACTACTTGCCGATCTCCCTGGCGTAGAAATGCTGACATTTGATACTGCGGCGCGTATTGCCAACTACTCTTCGATTGGCAACGCGAAAAGCTGGAAGCTTGGTCTAGATTGGAAAGTGTATGAAGATTTACGTCTACGTGCGACAAAATCATCTGCACTACGCGCGCCGAACATCGGTGAACTTTATGGTGAAGCAAGCCAAACCTTCTTCCGCGTAGACGATCCATGTCGTACAGACAACCTTGCTGACTTAGCCAACGCCGACCAACGCATTGCAAACTGTGCAGCGTTAGGTATCCCTGCAGATTTCAACTCTGATTACGACTCAGCAACGCTAGAAGGCGTAAACGGTGGAAACATCGACTTGCAAGCGGAGAGCTCAATCTCTAAAACACTAGGTGTTGTCTATACTCCTAGCTGGTTTGAAGGCTTTACCGCTACTGTTGACTACTGGGAAATCGAGCTGACAGACGCGATTTCGTCTATTGACGGCCAAACAATATTGGATCGCTGTGTTGACTCTGAGTCGGGTATTAACAACGTATACTGTGGCCTTATCGACCGTGATGGAACTACCGGTGAAATCACTCAGATTCGTAGCTATGCATTGAACATCGCGGGTCAAGAAGCCAAGGGTATCGACTTCGAACTAGGATATGATTTCGACGCGCTAGAAGGCGCATTCCGTACTAGCTTGATTGCGACTTACCTTAAAGACCGCAAAGAATTCCCATTCCAAGATAACCCTGAGGTATTCTATCAGTACGCAGGTACGGCAGGTGAATCTGATTGGCAGGGTGTATTCACCATCAACTATAGCCGTGGTGATTGGGAAGCAAGCTGGAAAACTCGCTACCTAGAACGTTCAAGCCTTTACGACAACCAAGAGTTAGCGCGTAACCCAAATCCGAGCAACCGTATGGAACTGCCTTCATACGCTGTGACTGACGTGACCGCGGGTTACAACTTTGCTAACGGTGTTAGCCTAACCGTGGGTATTGATAACCTGTTTAACCGTGCGCTACCGACAGGCACGACAGGCACGGGTTCAATAGACGGCGCGTACGACAACATTGGCCGCTTCGGATACGTTACCGTAGCGTACAAAATGTAATTTACGTAATATTGAGCAATGATAAAAACGGCGCTTATTAGCGCCGTTTTTTTATTATAAAGTTAACATGACGTCATTTTATCGCTATATAGACGTCTATATGGTTGCCATTCACATAGTGCTCGAAGTCTATTGAAAACGTCCTTTCATACTCGGCACCTCCTTCTGTGAAATAGCGCCAAATATCGCTCCATGCATCAATGGCAATTTGCGGCATTTCACCTTGTCGCGAAAAAACGAGATACTTTCCTGCGGGAATAGTGATGTGCTCAACCTTTAAATGTTCGGGCACTGAGTCACCGTCAAACCCAGCCAACACGGAAAAGTCACCGGAATGATCGGATTCGTAGTTGAAATACACGCCATACACTCGATCGCCGCCTTTATAGTCAACAGCTATCGAATTATCAAACCTTTGCCAAAGTGTGGGTATCTTTCCCAGTGGTGAGAATTCAGTGTGATTATTGGTAATCACCGAAAAGCCTTTAATATCTATCGGTGAAGAGAGTTGTCGCATTTCCATGTCTTTATTCCATTTATTTGTGCGAGATAGTCATGATACACGCTTGTGCTTTGCCCACCATTCAGATCTTGGTTATTTCACTTACTTTTCATGTGTATTTTAACTGCAAAGTAAAAGGCTCATTGGTTTAAAATAATGAAACTAGCTGTTATCACCTTTTAATTTTCAATACTTTCCCTTATCAACGAGCATTTCAGTTTTAGAACAAATATAATCCGGTTTTGTCTCATCCAGGTTGCAATATATTGTGAATCAACGTTTTTTACTTGCCATAGTCGCAGTGCTTTTGGCGATGGTAACCATACAGTCTGGTGCATCGTTTGCGAAACAACTCTTTCCTATAGTTGGCCCTGAAGGCACCAGTGCTCTTCGTGCGTTTTTCGCCGCGTTGGTGTTAACAGTAATTTTTAGGCCTTGGAGAGCGCGCTTAAGCGCGAAAGGATGGCGTAACGTTATTTTCTACGGCGCTTGCTTAGGCGCAATGAATATCATCTTCTATCTTGCGATTGAGCGTATTCCCCTTGGCATAGGTGTTGCGCTTGAGTTCACCGGACCATTGGCTGTGGCATTTTTTAGTGCCAGAAAAAAGAGAGACTTTGCTTGGGCTATTTTAGCCGTTGCAGGCGTTTGTTTGCTGCTTCCCGATATTGGCGGCGCGTCGGCCGAGAGCTTAGATCCCGTCGGCGTTATTCTTGCCCTTACAGCCGGAGCGTTTTGGGCCGGTTATATCGTATTTGGAAACAAAACAGGCAACGAAGGTTCTGGCGGTATTACGGTAACATTAGGCATGCTAGTGGCCGCTATCTGTGTAGTGCCTATTGGCGTTGCAAGTCAAGGTATCGCCTTACTCTCGCCACAGGCTATTTTCATCGGGTTCGCTGTAGGCGTATTCTCGTCGGCTATCCCGTATACGTTAGAAATGAGTGCAATGCGCAATATGCCTAAGCAAACCTTCAGCATTATGATGAGTGTTGAGCCTGCCGTTGCAGCCATAGCGGCGTTCATCATTATTGATGAAACCCTCACGCTTTCACAATGGTTTGCAGTGGCTTTAGTCGTTATTGCTACCGCCGGGAGTTCAGCTACGCAAAAACAACTACCCAAACAAAAACAAATTGAAACCCTTTCCTAGGGTTTCAAACCTTCTGTACTTTTTTACCATCCTTATTTTCCCCCTTTTTGAACTCAGGTCTTATTCTTTTCGTTAAACAAATTAAGTTAATAGTTGATTTAGTGGCTTAGGGAATAATTATGAAACATTATGCGGTAAACACAGAAGTAGAATGGGAATGGGGAAACGGTAGTGCAACGGGAAATATCAGAGAAAAATTTACCAATGATGTAGAGCGCACGATTAAGGGTTCGTCGGTAAAACGAGAGGCTAGCGACAGCGACCCAGCATATCTCATTGAACAGGACGACGGTAGCAAAGTGCTAAAATCTCACAGCGAAATTACGAAGTCGTCTTAATTTGTTGATTAATAAACCTAAACGAAAAATGCAGCGTTCTTTTTTCACTGATAGCGATGTCGTCAATATAGCGAAGTCGCTCATTGGTAACTTCCTGTTTAGTAACGTCGACGGCGTACTAACCGGGGGAACGATAACAGAAACGGAAGCCTACCGTGGTCATCAGGATCTTGCCATGGAAAAACACCTGTTGCGGCGCCCTTCTTCGATATCAACACTTAAAAAGCAAGGCGGCGTTGCTTACATCTACACCATTTATGGTTCTCACAGTATGTTGAATATTGTTACAAATGACGCTGACCACACTGATTCAGTTCTGATCCGAAAAATTAAGCCTACAGAAGGTGTAGACAAAATGCGTGAACGTCGCGGCGTGAACACATCATTGCGTAATCTATGTGACGGTCCAGCTAAGCTGACACAAGCTCTTGCGATAACACCTGCGCTTAATGGTGAGCCTGTAGTGAATAACACTTTGATTTGGATTGAGGAAAGTAACCATGCCATTGCTAGTAAACATATCACTAGTTCGCCTCGCATCGGCATAGACTACGCAAAAGACGATCAAACCGGTAAGCTAGGTGAACGGGATGACACAACCTTGCCTTGGCGGTTCACGCTTAAGTAGCGCACCTCAATTGAAACTACTTCGCAAAAGCGAAAGTCAGCTTGCAGTCGATGTATTTGAGCAATTTGTTTACCACCCTTGGCACGGCAATATCACCGTTAGCAATTTTTGATTCAACATAAATATCGCAGTCATCATATTGAATTTGCTGGCGAATAACGTAATCGTTGAGTTCGTCAAACAGGCTTTCTTTTAACGGCACCATGCCAATGAACGCACCTGAGCCTTTTTCATCTACGAATTCTTCACGCTTACTAAAGTAAGCGCCTTCAATTTCTCGTTTTAGCGTATACGCCTGCATGGCATCTAATTTTGTTAAGCGAAAGTGCACACTTATTTGGGGTTCTGTCACTGGTATTCTCGGTTTTTCTTGAAGTTTATCCAAATGGCTACTGCTTTATTTCCACTTTCCAAGGCGGGTTCACTCTATTCTCTCCTGCCCAGTACAGCTTTATTTTGTTGCCAGATGGATCGCTTAAAATGGCCTCTTTCCAAAGGTAGCGCTGCTGCGTTGGCGGCTGCTCAAAACGAATACCTTTTTCCACAAGAGAGGTATACAGCTCATCTAGCGCCTCGTGTTCGAAGTAGATCACACTGTGATTTTGAGCACTTTCGCTTTCTAAAGAGAGCGAAAAAGTAGACGAGCCTTCAGGACACGTGAATCTGGCATAGTGCGGTGTATCTACAATTTGAGTGAACCCAAGTGTAAGGTAAAACTCCACCGCTTCGACCATATTGGTAACGGGTAACGTAACTTGGTTCAATTCCATGAAGACCTGCTCCTTGTATTTGTATTGTTTGCGCTAGATTTAATCGTCGCGTCCTAGATAGGCGTGAATAGCGGTGATTTTGCCGTTTTCATTAAATTTCAAGACATCAACAACAAACAGTGTTTCAGACTTATCCACTACAATTTTAAGCTCACCACACACCATGTTCTCGTTTGCCATAGTAGACAGCACATCTATTTCTATCGAATCAGCGTTCTCAAAGTTCTTACGTGTTTCATCAACGGCTAACCGTTTACCTTTTACAGAAATTTTCCAGTCCCTTAATGCAATGTCATCCGCAAACATATCGGAAACACTGTCTAGGTCCTTTTGTTCATAGGCTCTTAAGTATTGAATAAAGACTTCGACCCACTCCATTTTACGTGTTCCTTTTATCAGTTTTTTAAAAGACATCAGCCAATCGGTTTACACCCAAAACGCCAGCGTCCAGTTAATATAACCGTTACACTATCAAAAATAACGTGGCTGCTGTGGCCGCGCCCATTGTAAGATTAAACTGCCGTCTTCGAGTTGGCGAACTCAACCACACGCGTATTTTTGCGCCTACCGCTGCCCAAAGCGAGATGCTTGGAAAACCAATCACGGCAAAAGCGGTAACAATCGCAATACCAGATTGAATGTAGTGCTCGCCAGGCAGTGAAAACGTGCCTACGCTAGCTAACGCCATCATCCATGCTTTAGGGTTAATTAACTGAAATAATGCCCCTTCCCACCACTTGAGCGGCCCTTGGCGTTTGGTCGATTTAATTTTGTTTTCTACTAGGCCTACTGGCTCATCTACGGGACCAGTGGCAATTTTAAATGCTAACCATAACAGGTATGCCACGCCAAGTACTTTTAGCACACTGTACAGTACGGGAAATATGTTGAACAGCGCACCAATGCCCAGCAGTGTGCTTATCATTAGACCTGCAACACCAATTACAATACCCAGCATGTGCGGCAGCGAACGTTTATAACCGTATTGTGCCCCAGAAGCCAATAGCATCATATTATTCGGGCCAGGCGTTACCGTACTGATGAATGCGAATGTCGCAAGCGCGATGAGTAAAGATGTTTCCATGACAGTCCTTATGTGTTGAGGTGAGCAATGCGTTTCTTTAAAAGAAAGGGGTCGGTTAACCAAACGCTTGTTTTTCACCAACACAATACAATCATATTTTTGTATGCATCATACCCAAATACGCTTAAAAACAGCCATACAGTTTAGTCATGGTAACGTCTGTATGGTAGTTATTTCACCAATCTGTATGGTTAAAAGCTCCTGTCAATTAAGATATAGTTATCTGTATGCAGATAACTTCATAAGAATAAATATTGCGATGACGCTTTACGAAACATTAGCCAATGAACTTAAAGCCCAAATCGAGCGTGGTGTTTTTGAGGTGGGGAACAAGTTACCTTCGGTTAGGCAGCTGTCAACGGAGCATAAAGTAAGTATAGCTACCGTGCAGGAAGCATATCGAGTGTTAGAAGCGCAGCAACTGGTAGAGGCAAAACCTAAATCAGGTTATTTTGTCGCCCGTAGTATCTTAATAGATAACACCCCTAGCATGACGAAGCCTCCGCAACGCCCTATGGATGTGTCTCAATGGGAAGATGTGCTAGACACTTTGCTGAATACCTTCAATAAAGATCATGACGCTAAAACCCTGTGCCAGTTTCAGCATGCCATGCCCAACATGACTGCCAAAACCCTTAAACCGCTTATAAAACGCCTGCATGAACTCACCAAACATCGAGCCTTGGACGGCATGATATACGGTGACGTAAAAGGTGATGAAACTCTGCGAAAACAGCTAAGCCGATTGGCCGCAGCATCTGGCTGTGTGTTGCAAAGCGACGAATTCATTGTAACTTCTGGCTGCCAGGAAGCCTTATCTGTGTGCCTTCGCGCAGTGGCGAGCGCCGGCGATGTGATAGCGGTAGAATCCCCCGGATTCTACGGTGCTATGCAAGCTATAAAAGGCGCTGAATTAAAAGCGTTAGAGATCCCCACCGACTCTGAAACAGGACTAAGTTTAGAGGCATTAAAGCTAGCGCTTGACCAATGGCCGATCAAGACTATTTTAGTCGCCCCAACGGTAAATAACCCTCAAGGATTTGTTATGCCTGAGGCGAAAAAGAAAGCGTTATATGAATTGGCCAGAGAGTACGACGTAGCCATTATAGAGGACGACATTTACGGCGATATTGCCTACGCCTACCCTCGTCCAAAAACCATTAAATCGTTCGATAAAGATGGGCGCGTTTTACTGTGCTCCTCGTTTTCAAAAACGCTAGCGCCTGGTTTTCGCGTGGGTTGGATAGCGCCGGGAAGCTATAGAAATAAAGTGCTCCACGTTAAATATGTCAGTAGCTCTATGTGCCCTACTCTACCCCAATTAGCTATAGCCAGTTTCATTGAGCAAGGCGGTTATGACAAACATATTCGGGCTATGCGTCACCATTACCTAAGTGCACGAGACGCACTACGTTCAGACATTAAGCGTTACTTTCCCGCCGACACCTGTATTAGCTACCCTCAAGGGGGCTATGTGCTTTGGGTAGAGCTAAACAGCCGTTATGACTCCGTGAAGCTGGCTGACGAAGCCAAGCGAAAAGGAATTTATGTCGCGCCAGGGCAACTATTTTCGGCAACAGGTAAGTATCGACATTGCCTGCGTTTTAATTTCATTGATAGTACGCAGGCTGCACGCACCGAAGCTATTCAGCGTCTTGGTGAGATGCTTGTTGCACAAGAAGCCTAATTTTTTATACAAAGTGCGTAAACCCAAAGGCAGTTGATCCACATCAACGCAGGCTAGCCGTAAGTCCACCAAAATAAAACCATCCAAACTAACCTGTGAAACTTTGTATGCTTACGTTAGTGAATAATACAGATGCGAATGATGACATTGTGCCTGAAGCACACGGACTATACCGTCTGCATTTAAAGCCTAACACGCAAATGGCGATAGAGAATAAGCCCGTCTTCGGTGCGAATATTACGCTACATAGCAGCGTATTGAGGCACGATAATTTTGTGGCAACGCCAGATAATATATTAGGTTGGCTGGATCACTGCGGTTTGTCACACTTTGCCGTGAAAGCCGAGACCGACAATTCAGAAAGTGAAGACACGTCTGTACTTTTGCCTTCACAGTTTTTAAATGCCGAAGGCGGAATTTTGCGTGTAACTGCCCCCACTCGCATTTATCTAATCAGCAAAACCCCAATTGATATTAACAAACGCGGCCTGTGCCTTTTTACGCCAGTAAAATAACCACACAGAAATGTACTCTGACCCCAAAATTTTTGGGGTCAGAGTACATTTTATTTTATTCAATTTCTGTGGTGGCGTTTGATGTGCTCTCTAGGTGCAGGCTAATCGCTTCAGACAGCCCGGAATAACGCTTATCCACCCGTTGAACCATGTGGCTAAATGTAGCGGTGTCAGAGATGATTAAGCAGCCGTCTTTAGCACGGGTTAACCCTGTGTACACTAGGCCTCGATGAAATAAGTTGGCGGCTTTTTCGCTATCAGGCTTAGGTAAAATAAGCACAACATGATTAAACTCAGAGCCCTGAGATTTATGTATGGTCATGGCGTACACAGTTTCAAACTGCGGTACTCTTGATAGCGATATGCTGCGCAACGCTTGCTTTTGCTCTAGCGTATTGTCAGCACTGTCTCCCGCATTTGCCGAAGCTTTCTGACTTGAACCGTTTTGACCCGAAGCTTGGCTATCCTGGTAAAACCACGCATATAGCTTTCCTTTGCTGTCAGGCCAGATTACACCAACCTCACCGTTTGATAGTCGTTGAGGATGATGATTCTTTACAATCATAATGGGCTGACCTTGATAGAAATGGCCTTCCCGCTTTCTGATTTTGTGCTTGATAGCATCGAACACCAAATTATTCAGGCCTTCTACGCCCATTCCGCCCTTGCGGACCGGGGTTAGCCACCTAACCACATTCAGACGATTAAGCGCCTCTTCGGCACTGCCAGCATCAAAAATAGGCAGGAAGCTTTCTTTGGCCAACTGGTGTAAAACACGGCCGCTAACCTGGTGCTCTGGCCATAGGTGAACGCCAGATTGTAGGCGTGATGCAGTCTTTGAAACAAGAGTTGAATCGATATTTGAGTTGAGGCCAGCAGTTTCATCATTGTCACTAGCCTTGTCGGTAATAGCGGCAAGTGCACCGCTTGCATCACCTCGCTGTATGGCCGTTGCAACTTTTGCCACCTGCCCTTTGAAGCGCTGCGGTGCTTGCAGAGTTGCTACATAGCTTTTTGCCTGCTCATCAACAGGTAACAGAGGCAAATGCGGGCACAGCGTAGCGATGTGCTGACGCATTAACGATGGCACGCCACCTAAAGAAAACGCGTTGTCATTGCTGTTTAAGCTATTTGTACCATTTGGCACATTCGCATTTTCGTCAAAACTTGCTGCCTCGGTACTAACTAGCTGCTCTAACACGTTGCCAAGCTCAACTGCTGGAAGCTGATCGGCATCACCGATAAAATAGAGTCGCGCATGGTCTGGTAACGCTCGTACGATGCGCGTCATTAGCGCTAAGTCGACCATACTTGCTTCATCGACAATGAGTACATCTGCTGCCAATTGATTGTGCTGATTGAACTTAGTCGATACACCGTGCTCGCGCAATCCTAGTAATCTATGTAGCGTCACAGCATCGGTAGGCACGTTGTTAAGCACTGTGTCGTCCAACTTGCCGCGAAGCCCGTCTATGCTGTTCATGATAGATTCGGTCATACGCTGTTGCGCTTTACCTGTAGGCGCTGCCAGCACAATTTTTAAGTTTTCATCGCAAGCCTGTAGCGCCAGTAATAAGCGCAATACAGTATAGGTTTTACCTGTTCCTGGCCCACCGTTTATAACGCAAAAGCGCTGCATTAGGCTTTTCGCCACCGCTATTTGCTGCCAATCTTGCCGATCGGTTGTTTCGGTAGGAAAGATTGCGGGCCAAAGTTGCTTTACTTTTTCGCTTGCCTCATCACTTAACGGCGTAAGCGCAGCGCGTTTTACAACATTGCGTGCTACTTCTTGTTCAAATTCATAGTAGCGACGGCTGTACAGCTTGCCGTTGCTATAGACAAATAGTTGAGCCACCTGCTCGTTAACCAGTGCGCTTTTTAAAATTCTAAGTAACGGTGTTAGTTGTGGCACGTCAACACCTGCTTTGGGCGCTTTTTCCTGCTCGGTTTGTTCAACCAGCGTCAGTGAAGCAGCCGCCGCCCCATTACTGCTATGCTCATTCGTTTCAACCGCCAAGGCTGCCTCTTGTTCTGCGACTACCTCTTTAAAAAGCGTCGTACCCGCTATGTCTTTTAGATAGATACAGCTGTGGCCATTGCGCTGCATATACGACAAGTATGCTAAGATCCCAGCCCAAATAAACTGTTCTTCTTGCTCCAGTTCATCAATAAAGCCAAATTCTTTTGCGACAAATTTGTCGATCGCCTCGATGCCAAACAAGTTATCAAAAAATGACGGTACAGAGTGTTGATTGCTTTTCATTATTTTCCTTTGCTTTAGCCTCTATGATGTTGACTACTCGTCATCGAAACTAAACTGCTGCTGACCCGAAGACGTTTGTTCCAAAGGCTGGTGAGAGCTGCCTGCATTCGAAGAACTATTGCCTTGCTGGGCATCGTCTTTGCTCGCAAATATCCCGTCTAATCGATTGAGTACAGACGATGGAACATCAGTATAAAATACCCCTTCCCCGCGCTCGTTTTCTGGGTGCATACCGCGTAGATACAAGTAATACACTCCACCAAAATGCATATCTGGGTCGTAGTTAGGCAGCGTATTCTTTAAATAGCGATGTAGCGCCAAGCAGTAAATTAAGTACTGAAGGTCGTAAAGGTGATGCTGGTTATTGTGAAACAGCGCTGTTGGCGTGTAGCTATCAAGGGTATCGCCAAGCCAGGTTGATTTGTAGTCTGCCACATAAAACTGACCGTCATGTTCAAAAATCAAATCAATAAACCCGTGCATCATTCCCTGTAATTTAGCTGTGATTAATTGAGGCGCTGTTTCCATCTCGCCACCAATAACGTCAGCTACGTTTTGCCTATGGGTAGCGAGTACTTCACGAAGCTGAGTCCATTGCGTGTCGTTCATTGGAAAATAGAATTCGGCTTCGCGCAGGGTTTGCACTAAGGGCAAATCACTCATACTTAGCTGCATATTGGGATACAGAGGCGTCTGTAGCGCTTCTTCTAACCATTCATAAAGTAGCGGCGTTCGCTTTTCATCTAACCCGAAGCGGTTAACCAGTTCCTTACCCGTTTCTTCCCAATCGGGCGCACTAAAGTCACTGTGCTCTAGAATATCGTGAAGTAAATTACCTGCGCTCGCACCTTTCTCTAGGGTAAAACGCAGATCACTTTTACTTACCGTACTTTCAATACCTGCCGAGGAATTGATGTCTGCATCAATTGAGCCCATCTCACCCATAAGGGGGTCGCTTGCATACACTTCTTCATCTCGAATGGTTTGAAGTACGGGCACACTAGGAAGGGTTTGACCCAAGGGCTCTGTTGTTGCGCCGGACTCTGCTGCTGTGCCTCTTTCAACGCTTTGGTTAGCACCAACCGTGGTTAAACGGCTCATTGCTGAGAATGAATACAGTCGCCATTCTTCGCTTGCCGTGCCGGTAAATTGCAACGCGGTAAGCTGAGGTAACTCATCTTCTTGTTCAAAGCCAGTATACACTTCCTCAAACTCATCACCGTCGATATGGCTGGCATGGGACGCTTCTTCTTCAGCAACACGGTTTAACACACTCGACCAATCGTTGTTGCTGCCGTCGCCACCTACACCGAGTGCTCGTGCTAATGCACTTCTTTCATTGTTAGTCAGCGGTACAACGCCCATGTAACAGCGATGGGCAGCTCGTGTTACCGCCACATAGGCCAGTCGCATGTCTTCCGCTTCGCTCTCGCTTTGAACGCGAGCTATGGCCTGTGGCGTCTGCCCAAGCTGCATTTGTAAATCTTGTTTTTCCTCGTCGTAATAGGTAAATATTTGCGATGTAGTGTTGCCGTTTTTAGCGGCGTCTCTGTAGCCGGTGGCAAAAGGAACAAACACGATGGGGTACTCTAGCCCTTTCGAGCCGTGTTGAGTAATAAGTCGAATAAGTTGGCTGTCACTTTCAAGGCGCAAAGTAAGCTCTTCATCGCTTTCAGGCTTATGAATTTGCTTATTCAACCAGTCGAGTAGCTGCTCTGGGCGCTGGTGAGTAGTGCTAGCTTTTTCCAGCACTTCGGCCAAATGCTGATAGTTAGTAAGGGCGCGTTCCACGCTGTCAGCATGAGGTTGATAGCTGTCTTGCATTAGATACAGCAGCACACTCATGCACCCTTTTTGCAGCCACATATCCCGCAGCGACAATACCTTGTCGATAGCCGCATCCCACTGCGCGTCATCTTCATGGTATAGCAATTCAATAAGTGTTTGGGCACTATAACCCCAAAGCGGTGACGCCAAGCTCGACGCTACTTTACTGGTGTCGTTAGCATGCCAAATACCGTTAAGTAACCGCAGTACATCTTTGGCTTCGGCACTGGCAAATAAGTTACTGCGATCGCTTAAATAAACGCACGCCAAGCCTTTTTGCTGCAGTACACTTTTGATAGCGCCAGCTTCGGTCCTGTCTTTCACCAAGATAGCGATATCCTGTGGCTTAACAGGCGCGGTGCCACCATTGGCGGTTTGAAAGTGCGCTTCGTTCAATAAGCGGTAAATCTCTTGCGCAATCCACTGAGCCATTTTGCGACGCATAATGTGGGCGTTTTCTTTGTCGTCCAAACACATGCTAACGTAGTTCATTGCGCTGCGTTTCGTTACAGCACTTTTCATTACACCGCTCTTCATTACAGCACTTTTCATTACATTGTCTTGTTCGGCAGGGTCGATAAGTGGCGTTTTTGCCGCGGCTGCTTTAGGCGTAAATTCCACAGGGTTGTATTTGATGTTAAAGCCAAACACATCGGCGGGTTTATTTGATGCTACAGGCGCACCGTAGAATAATCGATTATAGGCTTTAACCATGCCCTCTACCGAGCGCCAGTTGGTATTCATTACCCAGCGGTAATCAGCCTGCCTGCCCGCCTTTAAATAGGTAAAAATATCGCCACCGCGAAAGCGATAAATCGCCTGCTTGGGGTCACCTATCATTAATAACGCACTTTCGTTAGCATTCTCAAGATTGGGATAAACTGCGTCTAAAATCGCGTACTGCTTTGCATCGGTATCTTGAAATTCGTCAATAAGTGCTACGGGAAATTTTTTGCGAAGTTCAGGCACAAGAGTATTATTTGGCTTCACCACCTCGTCGGCGAGCATGCGAATAAGATCGTCGAAGTCGATAACGCCAAGCTGTTTTTTCTGCTTTTCAACGCGGGACTTGATGAACGCAATGGCTTCAACCACCAGCTTGAATACAGGCACCTTACTAAGTGCCTTATCTTTCTCGCCAAACGCTTTTTTAAGCGCCCCTGCAAAGTCTTTTATAGGCGTTAAAATCTCTTTTACGCCTGATGAGTTTCGCGCATATCGGGTACCTTTAACAAAGGCTTCCGCTTCGGGCGGCGGAAGGTAATAACTTTGTTCATCTACGCAAGAGCGCAACCAAGCTCTAAGTGCAGCCAACTCCTGCGGCCGTTCTTTTTTATGGGCCGGTGTTTTGATGAGCTGTTCTACCAATAGCCCTTCATTGTCTTCTACGCTTTGAAGTAGAGACTTCACGTAGGCTAAAGACGTGTGCGGCGCTTCATCTAACTGCTTTTTACAAGCCGCTTCAATATCCTCCTCGCTAAGTAATATTGGGGTCAGAGTACTTTTAATGCTGGCGTTAAACTCTCGCAGCAGTTTTTCAGGTGTATGCCAGCCAGACTCTGCCAGTAGCCTAAACTCGTCCTCACTTTTGCTAATTTTTCGAATGAAGTCTTCGGCAGCTTCAAGGTATAAGTCGCTGGTGTCATTGCCCAAATTAAGCGACATAGCAAAGCCGCTGTTAAATGCTAATTGGGTAATAACATGCTGACAAAAGCCGTGAATAGTAAACACCGAGGCTTCATCAAGCTCCAGCTGCGCCGCTTTTAAAAGTGCCAAACTCTCGTCGATATCACAGCTATTAAATAAATACTGATAAACCGGGTCACAGCCACTGTCTATTTCATTGCCGTTATCTTTGGCTTGCTGCCAAATAAGGAGGGCTTCTCTTAGTGTTGCCGCAATACGCCCCTTTATTTCTTCGGTCGCGGCTTTGGTGAAAGTCATCACCAATATTTCTTTGACGGTAAGCTTTTTTTCAAGCAATAGACGCAGATACAAGCGCGTAATATTAAAGGTTTTACCTGTACCAGCGCTGGCCTCAATAAGGTGGCGCCCTTTTAACGGCATAGCGACTACATCGAGTAATTGCGCTTCAGTGCCGCTGTGGTCGTCGGTTTGCGGCTGAGATTGTTCGTCTATAGGGTTATCAGAGGATGTAGGGTTGTAACTCATAGCTTCTCCTCCTGAGACGCATTGTTGACCATGGCGAGCAGCACAAAAGCACTTAAATGCGGTATATCATTCCAACTCACGCCCTGAGGAAACAACCAATTTAAGTAAGGGTTGCTTGCCATATCGGCGCTGAACTGCCCGCTACTTTGCTGCCAGTCGGTTAATGCTCGCTGTAACTCTATCGTGTTAAAAAGTGCAGCGGCTTGATCCACCGCCTGTTTCGCTTTTTCATGTTTTTCATTTGTCGTTTCGCTAGCTACAGCGTTGTCTTTATCAGTGAACGGGCACATCTCGTCAATTGCATGTTGTACTTGGCTAAGTATCGCTTTGTCGGTTTCACTAGTCCCGTCCGCACTCTCTAGTAACGCATGCAGAATGTCGGTAATCATCTCAGGCTTTATGCTTTCCACTACAGGCTTAGTGTCTGAATTTCTGGTTCCGGGCATAAACGTACCGAACAAACTTAAATGAATAGGTGTCGGCGCCGTGTAAACTGCCATATAAAGCTGTTCAATAAAAAAAAGTAAACGCACAGCAGTTTCCCGGTCGTAAGCGGGGAAGCGCTGCTTTTTCAAAATGGTTTCGCCCTTTTCCCAGGCACACGAATAGATATCCAGCGGATAGTTGCTGTAGCTGGTTTCTTCATCGCTGCTTGAAAAAACTAATTGTGAGATGAAGAAACCCAAAGCGCGATGTGCGTCAATCTTGCCTGCACAAAGCTCGACTAGCGCGTCACTGCCTAATAAAGCCGATGAAGTAAAGGTGATGTATTTGCCTTGAAAGTGCGCTTTTTTAGGCTCCGCGTCATGAGGGCCCATGGCCTGACTCAGTGCCAACGCCCCTTCTTTCCACATGTCAACTTCATCTCTGGCAACGGGGTTATTGGGAATATCCCCTCTAAGCGACGCAAACGTGATCACTTTTTCACTATAGGAAAGAGAGGTGACATCATCTTTCTCTGGCGCAACGCGCTCTGCAGACGAAAAGATAGCGTCGAGCACCTGGTAGCGCAGCAGCGCATTGGTTTCAAACGGCTCGCTATTTTCAAGTAGCGTAAACGATTGAGACAGATTCACACCAAGGCGTTGTACGGAAAAATACTCCAGCGGATCTTTGAAAGCTCTCGCAATTTGAATACCTGATAAACGAAGCGATTGCGTTGAAAGCGTATCAGCTGATGGCGCTAGCGTTGACGTATCCGCGTCATTGGTAGAGTCATTGTCTGCTTCGTCGGTATTTAATTTCGTTTTTTGTAACGCGTCAGCTAACCGTAACCACCCTGTTTCGTAGCTCGGCAAGGTTCCCGTAAAGCCTTCTTCACTGAACGGGTGTAGCGGCGCGTTAACGCTGTACTTAGATAAATCCAGTGCGTAGCTGTTTGCTAACATATCCATGAACTCAGCCAATACCAGACTGGGTTGTCGCTCACTATTATTAGTAACATCGTTTCCTTGGTAGCTTAAATATAAGCTCTCTCTGGTGGAAATAATGGCTTCGAGGAATAAATATCTGTCCTCCAAACGTCGTGAGCGGTCACCAATTTGGCGGCCAGCACCTGCCATTAAATCGAGACCCAGCGGGCTTGATTTTCTGGGGAATTCACTGTCGTTCAGCCCCAAAATGCACACTTTTTTAAATGGAATGCTACGCATTGGCAGCATAGAACACACCGTAACCTGACCGGTCATAAAGTGGTTACCGGCATCTGGCGACGAGAATCGATTGAGTAGCAGGTCGCGAACCTGACGAAGGGTGAGTTCGTGTTCATAACCTGCCTCTTCGCATCGTGCAGCAAGATCGGCAGCAACTTTGGCGATAAGATCCCAACTTTGCTGCTGCTCTTTTATCGGCATAAAACACGCATCTCTAAGCGATATTAAGGCTTTAGACCACTGCGCGGCAGTCCTTGGGGCTGTTAATACTTGGGCAAACTCACCCAACAGCGCCACAACGTCAATAAGCTTGCCTAGCGTAAGCGCACTTTGTCCTTCAACGTCGGGAATAGTAAGTAAGTCACTCACAATGACTTCACTATCTGGTGCAAGCATACCCATAAGTAATCGACGTATTCCCCACCACCAGCTGTAAGTGTCGTCTAGATCAACACCTTCTGAAACGGCCGTTTTATGGGCGCTATTAAGACCCCAATGAATATGAGCTTGTTTTAGCCAAACCACCATTTGCTCGATATCATCTTGTGACACTGAGAAACGCTTTTGCACTGAATCTAGCTGCAGATAATCCATAATGTCCGACACACCAAAGCGGCTATCGGGCAGCTGTAACAGCGCCATAAACGCCGCAATCAACGGCTCTGCATCCATTGGGCTTCTATCTGCAATGGTACAAGGAAGCCTAACCTGCCCACTGCCAGCCAAAGCCTTAGTACCTACTCTGTGAAATACAGCATCAACAAATGGCGCGTAGTTTTCGATGGCGGGGCACATCACAAGAATATCTGATGGGGTGCGCGTTTTATCTTGAGATAACCAATGTAGTAGGTGGTCGTGTAACACTTGCACTTCGCGAAGTGCGGAATGGGTGCACATGATAGTAACGCTATCGTCTTTTTCTTTTAAATCAAGAGTAAGTGGCTTAGGTTGAGCAGCCTGCAAGATATCGTTGTGAATATATTCGAGTAGACCATAACGGTGAACGTTCTCACCACTGGTAGAAGCCTCTTCAAAATCTGGTGAATCAAACGCACTAATCTCAAAGGTATCCAGTTCGGTGAGTAAGTTGAATAGCTCTCTACCCTGCTTACCTAAGTTTCCAAGCAGCGGGTTTGACTGATCTTCTTCCATCCATTTTTTAAGGCCTTCTAAACGCAATAATTTCGCCTGTTCGCTACTGCTTTTCGCTTCACCCCAATAATTAACGCTTGGATTTAAGTGAAATATATGAATATCGATGTGCTGCGCGAGGGCGTCAAAAAACGCGATCAGCTGCGGGGCCATAGTGTTAATGGCAAACACTATCACACGAGTAGGCAACTTATTCGCTGGACCATTTGGTAAATGGCCAGCTTCCAACGCCTCTAAGGTCATTTGATGCAAACGTGCAGGATGCAGCGGTTGCTCTTTGACCAATATGCGCCAAATTTCGCTTTGCCATATCTCCATGTCATCAAATACAGCGCGTTCGTTCGCTTCCCATTTAAACAACCAGTCTGGGCGGTACAACAAGTATTGCTCGTACACGTCGGCCAGAGCGGTAGCTAGCTGAAGGCGCTGTAACCCTTGCTCTTGTTCACTACCGGCGCTCTGCCAATACCGGTTAACTTGCTCAAAAGCTTCTGTACTCATTAGCGAGCTATCTTGGAGAATATTGTCGATACGCCATGTCAGTACTTCACGACGATAGGGAGATTGCTTGGGTACTTTGTCTTGTCCTAATACAGTACGTGCTGTATTCCACATAAAGCGCACTGGTAAAGGATAATCAATATTCATTGCCACGCCGTGTTCAGTGGCAAGCTGCATACTGACCCAGTGCTGCATACCCGGGCTTTCAACCAAGATGGTTTCTGGTGTAAACACACCCATGGGCTGCTGACGTAAAAGCGTGGTGAGAAGAAAACTTAAGTGTTCTAATTTATTAGAGGGATATAGCGCAAGCAATCGAAAAATCCTTTGTAGAACGTGCTTTTAGATACTGTGCAAAGACTGTACAGGTATCGTCGACCTTATAATTTAGTGTATCGCATTGTGCTCAGTAGTTAAGTTATTTCTCCAAAATTTAGATAAGCAAATGTCTTATGATAATAAAACAAATATTGGGGGGGCATGGCGAAAACAATATCCGGAGAGTTCTTAGCGAAGTAATAGAGAGATCTGGCGCAGTAAATGAGTACAAAGAAGCGTGTGTGGGCGATTTTCAGACAAAAAAAACCCACACAGACCTCAGGACACGAAAAATCTGTATGGGTAAGGTTTACGGTCTACTCAGTAACAACGTGAATAAGCGTTGCCTGGCACTCATTCACGTTAGCGCTACTGAGCAGCACTGTTAACGATTTATGTTTTGCAGGTTGAATGCCAACTTTTTAAACCTTAAATATCAACAACTTAAACAAAAACAGAAAACATGACCAATAAGTCATGGTTTTACCGTGGTGCAAGTGCACCACAAGCAAGCAGACATTAAAGAAAGCGCTTTACTCTCGCCGTCGTAAATTTAGCAGTTTCTCCCGAAGCGTCATTCAAGTACAATTTCGCCTTTACGAAACGCAACACAATTTCACGGTCAGGAGCAACAATGTTAACCGCGCAACAACTCGCCACTATGCTTTCTCTTCAGGATAAAATGAACGCCAAAGTAAACCCAGACTGGCTAAATGCTGGTTACGGATACTTACGTGCAGCAATGGTAGAGTCAGTTGAAGCAATTGAGCATCACGGCTGGAAATGGTGGAAAGCACAGCAAAAAGACTTGCCACAGCTTCAAATGGAATTGGTGGATATCTGGCACTTTGCACTAAGTGCCTGCATTATTGAATATAAAGGCGATATCGCTGAATCTGCAAAAAGTATTGCTTCTGAATTAGCAAGTGGCAACACCTTAGTGACTTTTGATGGCAAAGACTATGACGCGTCAAATTTGTCGCTTCTTGATAATTTAGAGCTCATGACGGGCCTTTGCGCCGCTAAACGCTTTAGCGTGCCACTATTCATGTTCATCGTAAGCCAGTGTGAAATGTCAGCTGACGAACTGTATCGTCAGTACGTAGGTAAAAATGTGCTCAATTTTTTCCGCCAAGATAACGGCTATAAAGAAGGCACTTACGTAAAAGTGTGGGAAGGTCGTGAAGACAACGAGCACCTGGTAGAAGTAATGGATGCCCTAGATTTAACGAAGCCAGAGTTTAGCGACTTAGTGTATGAAGGGTTACGCTCTCGCTACCCTTCTTAAAGCGACCATTGCGTTTCGTTTGACGCGATGTAGCGTCGCTGTAGTACTTATAGCCCAACACAGTTTCAACGCTTATTGCGTCTCCTTCCGATAACAAAAAGCTCTGTCATAGACAGAGCTTTTTTAATTATTGCCAAAGCAAAAGGCTTAACAAGGATTTTACGCGTCAACCCAAACTAATTTGTCGCTATAGCTACCTTGGATAATATCAACAAAGCGGTCTTCTAAAACATGACGCTTTACTTTAAGCGTCGGAGTCAGCAAGTCGTTTTCGATGCTCCATTCGTTTTTCATAATGACAACGCGATCCATAACTTGATGGCTTTCCAGTTTTGCGTTGATAGCTTCGAATGTTTTCTTAAGGCTTGCTTCAATGCCCGCTTTGTCTTTTTTCTGCGCTTCTTCACTAAGCACTAGCAAAGCCACAGGTTGAGGCAAATTAGTCCCCGTTACACACACTTGCTCTACAATAGGGTTTTCCATGAATTTTGCTTCAATCGGCGCTGGCGTAACATACTTACCCTTCGCGGTTTTAAAGATGTCTTTTAAACGACCAGTAATTTTAACGTAGCCATCAGCATCAATGACCCCTTTATCGCCAGTGCGCAGATAACCATCCTCAGTAAAGACTTCAGCCGTCTTTTGTGGTTCCAAGTAGTATTCCAGCATATTGCACGGCGACTTAACTTGAATCTCACCTTCTTCTGACGTGCGGATGTCTACGCCGTCGTATGGCTTGCCGATACAGCCGATTTTATCATGACGGAAAGGTACACTGCCGGTGCCATAAGCACTGTTCTCGGTCATTCCCCATCCCTCAGAAATGTAGATACCAATTTTCGCGAACCATTCAATGACTGCTGGTGCAAGTGGCGCCGAACCGCTTGCCCACAAACGTGCGTTATTAATGCCCAAGCCATCGCGAATTTTCTTCGCAACAATTTTGTTCAAAATTGGAATTTTAAGCAGCGTATCCAGTTTCTTCTGCGGCATTTTCGCTAACACGCCCATCTGAAACTTTGTCCATAAACGCGGTACCGAAATAAATAGCGTTGGCTGACAGTGACCTACATCCCGTTGGAAGGTAGTTAAATCTTCTACAAAGTGAATTTTGCCACCACTGTAGTAGCTTGAAAGCTCGACCAGTACACGCTCTGTAATATGCGCAAGTGGTAAGTAGCTCATTGTGCGATCGTTTTGGTTAATACCCAACTGATCGAGCGAGCGACGCGCTGCCCAACAAGCCGTATTGTAACTGTGCACCACCCCTTTAGGCTGACCGGTACTGCCAGACGTATAAATGATTGTCATCAAATCATCCATATCAGGTACAGGCGAGTCTGTTATGGGCGCGATATCCATAAACGCTTTCCACTGCAGCTTAGTAGCAATGTTTGGATAAGGAAAGGCAACCGTTAAATATTCTGAAGGAATAGAGGCAACTTGTTCTGCAGTATTATCTAGTTTTCCAACGAATAATAGCTGTACGTCAGCATGTTTCAATACATACTGGACCGTGTCTGGACCGGCTGTTGAGAAAATAGGTACCGACACGTGACCTGCCATCATAATGCCCAGATCAGCGATAAACCACTCAGCACAGTTTTTTGAAAAGATACCTATACGGCTGCCTTGCGGGAAATCGAATTCACGTAACCGTGCTGCCACTTTTCTGGCTTGTTCGGCGACTTGTTTCCATGTGTAGTCGTGATATTCACCGTTAATAGGCTGCGTAAGAAATACGTCGTTCCCACGGCTTTGTTCCCAGTGGTACAACATACTTAATGGCGATGTTATTACTTCCGTGGTATTTGCGTTTGCTGTCATGTCTAGCGGCATAAGTCACTCATATGTTGTTATAATGTAGCTCATTTTTACAATGATTTCACAGACTTCTAATAAGCCCTATTTTTTATTGAAAAACAAGCTTTTTAAACAAGCGTTTACATTCTATGCGACGAATAACAAGGCTTTAGAGGCTAAATTTAGTTTTCTTATAGATTTGGCTTTTGAATCTTTATGGTCTTATCTGTTAGAAAAACGTGGTAAATATCGACGTTTTACCACGCTTTAAATAACAGCGGTGCAACTTCCTCGGCGGTACAAGGCTTGGCGTAGAAATAGCCCTGGTGGAAATAACACGCTTTTCCAATCAATTCTTCCGCTTGCGCTTTTGTTTCAACGCCTTCCGCAACACAACTCATATTCAAGTTATTCGCTAACGTAATGGTTGTTGTTACCAGCGCTTCGTTTGCATTACCCGGCGCCATTTCGTTAACGAAGCTCTTGTCGATTTTTAATACCGACAACGGATAACGCTTTAAATAGCTTAAAGACGAGTAACCTGTACCAAAATCGTCAAGGGCTAATACAAAGCCTTCTTTCACAAACCGATTAATCTGTCTTAACGCATTATCACTGTCATCCATCAATACGCCTTCGGTAATCTCGAATCGAAACGCTTCTTTGGGTAGGTTGAACTCATCAAGCAGGGTTAGCACACCGGTTAAGTCGAATTCGGTTTTGAAGTGAAGTGCAGATAGGTTAATAGAAACAAACCCCGTGAAGCCCTGGCTATACCAGGACGACAAATCCTCTGCCGCTCTTCGCATTGCCTGTCGTGTAACTTCTATTATGTACTTCAATTCTTCAAGTACCGGAATGAACTGATCGGGGAAAAGAGGCTCGTTATCCAGTTTTCCTCGCAGCAGTAACTCAACCCCAATAGTGGTATTGGTTCTGGCATCTATAATTGGCTGGTAGTGATTGAAGAAACAGTCATCTGAATAGGCCCGCTTTACTTTATTCTCAAGCTGTAAACGCGTTTTGGCACGTTCATTCATGTCTGTCGTAAAGTAGGTAAAGCCGCTTAATGCGTCCTTCTTCGCCGTATACATAGCCACATCAGCCTGCTTGATAAGCTCAGCAGGCTCAGAGGCGTCTTCGGGATAAAACGCCACACCAATACTGCACGAGACACGAAGCACTTCCTCTGCTAACGATATAGGCGTTTCTACCGATTCAATGATTTGTGCCACGAATGAGCTCAAGTCGTCACTGGCATTAACTTCCTCAACAACAATAACGAATTCATCGCCGCCCAATCGCGCAACGGTGCCCGACTCAGCCACAAGGTTTCGCATTCGGTTGGCTACAATGCGCAGCAGTTTGTCACCGTAATCATGCCCAAGTGAGTCGTTAATGCCTTTAAATCTATCCAAGTCAACAAACATCACCGCCACACGATGCTCATGATGACGGGCAAGCCCAATAGCGTGCTCCAGTCTGTCTAGCAGCAATGTTCTGTTGACCAAGCCTGTTAAGCTGTCGTAGGTCGCGATTTTCAGAAGTTTGCGCTCAGCATTTTTTTGTTCTGTGATGTCGGAAATAACAATCAGGTAATGCTCTGCAGTATTACTTTCCCCACTTACCGCTGTTATATCAATAAGCACGTCGTAGCGCTTGCCATCAGCACCATCGATCACGGCCTCGTCTTTCCAAAAATCCCCTCCCTGCATATCAGGTAATTTGCCAGACAGGTGTCTATTCAACGTTGGGTAACGCAAATAAAGTCGTGCCAACTGCTTGGGTAACGGCTCTTTATTATTAAAGCCGAACACCTGTTCAAAAGCTGGGTTCGCGGCAACTAAACGCTTTTCTTTATCAAAAATTAAAACCCAGTCTCGAGTTTGTCTAAAAGCGTCACTGAATAGCGTTACCTGCTGCTGAGCTTTTTGTAGTCTAAACAGTTGGCGTTGACGGGAGAGTAAATATGCTACGAATAAACTTACGATGAGCGCTGCGTAAATAGTATATGCAAGCGGTGAACGCAGAGGCGCATGTGGCATATAAAGCGTAATTTCAGCCGGTAGCACGTTATAGTCGAAACTACCTGGCGTGGGGGCAACAGAAAAAACGTAGTCACCCGGTTCTATGTTGGTAAAGGTTATTTTTGCATCGTCAGTCACGCCTTCTGTAACGACGCGATCACCGTTCAACAGCTTGTAGTAGTACTTTACTTTTCCTATGCCTGACATCGCTAATGACGAAAAATGGATTGTTAACCCATAATCTTCGTAATCGAGATCGAAATGATGTCCACTTAGGTTTTTAAGCGGCTGATTAAGCACCCTATTATCTACGGCAACTTCCGTTATAGCAGTTTGCTTACTCAGCAAACTTCTTCCAACTTCCAAGCTTTCCAATTGCGATGCAGAGAAAACCACAGCGCCGCTCGTCGAACCGTAAGCCAGTCGACCGTCCTTAAGCTTAAGCGAAGCCCCCTGGTTAAACTCAGAAACACTTAGCTCGCGTCCGTAAATAAAGTTCTTGATTTGGCCGGTAGACGGATTGTAATTGTGTAACCCTTTGTGCGAACTAAACCAGATATTGCCTGCTTCGTCTTTTTGCAGCCCGTAAACAATGTTTGATAATAAAATATTCGATTCATTTAGGTTGTACAACGGCTCAAACGTGTCTGCGTCTATACCAACCAACCCTACGCCACTGTATGCAAGCCACAGCACTCCCATATCGTCGATAACCCACGACGATATGGAGCGATCTCGGCCACGCTGTAGCTCTGAGAATCGATAGACCAATTCATGCTGAAACGTCTCTGGGTCGATTAACCACAAACCACCTTCGGTAGCAAAAAATAATCGATCATTGTGGTAATGAGACTGCCCCAAGAAACCCAATGAAAAATTTATGTCAAAAACACGAGGATCCAGCTCTAAAGAAGAAATTTCTTTTTTGTCCACGTCATACTTTAAAAAACCTTCGTTGCCAATAAAGTACAAATCTCCTTTATCTGAAAGCATCATTCCCGCGCCATACGCATCAAATACGGTGTCATCGCCACCTTTTAATACCTCTGGCCGGTTAGCCTCCCCTGTTTCCATATCAAACAACCGTATTCCGTTGTACGTATTGAGAAACAATTCGCCACTTTGCGTTGGAACAATTTTGTTTACGGCGCCTTCGCCGATAATCGCTCTTTGACTTTTTGAATACAGATACTTCTCAGACTTTTTTGTCGTGAAATCATAGTGATTAAGCCCGTTTTCTGTACCTATCCATATTTTATTAGGTTCAGTCTCGGCAAACGACCACACCACATGGCTAGTCAAAACGCTAGCCTCACCGGCTCGTTCATTCTGGATAGCAAAAATATCCGCACTTTTCACACCGAAATACAGTGCACCAGCATAGACTGAACTTAACCAGAGGTTGTCAGATTCATCTTTGGCAATGGCGATAATTTTTTTGTTTGAAATTTCGGTGAAACCGTTATGCGGTTCTAAGATGTGTTCGTATTCCCAACCACCTGCTTTTTTACTCAGCTGATATAGCCCTTTATTAGTGCCCATCCAAAAAGCGTCGTCTTTGTACTGAACCAACGTCCACACGTTTCTGTCAGATAGAACCTGTGTAAAGACATGTTCTTTTTCGCCCTGTACCTGCTTGAGAAAGTCTTGTTTCTGAGCAACAAATACGCCCGAAACCGTTGAAATCCACACCCTGTCCTTATCGTCTAAAAGTAGAAACTTTGCATTGGCGTTATCGAGGTTTTCGGGAATATCACCCAGGTAATCAAGTCGACGTAAAGACTGTTCTAAATTGTTGATATTTTTGACGTACACCCCCGATGTAGTGGCTACCAGTAAGGTGTCTTCAACGGTGATTGCCGCCCGGATGCTTTGGCTGTTACCCAACAGCGGCTCAGGGAGCTTTGCTATTCGCTCAAGGGTTTTAGTTTGCGTGTTAAATTTATGCACTTCTTCTGCCAGTGCAATGATAAGGTGCGTGTCATCTTGCCAATGAAAGGTTTCTGCATGTTGCACAAAACCTTCAAAGTCGTGGTAGTACGTTGGCTCTAATTGCACCACATCTTGAGTGGCCAAATCGAGATAATAAACCCCTCTGCCGTACACGCTAAACCACAACGCTTCAGTACCTTGAAGGGCAAGTCGATAAATGGATGAGTCGATAAGAGAATTGTCTGGACCTGCTATTCGTTTAGTTCTAACTCCATCCCAACGAACCAAACCACCTTCTGTGGCTATCCACACAAAGCCATCTTCGTTTATAACAATGTCGTTGACGATATCTTGCGGAAGGCCATTTTTGGTCGATAAAGACTGAAAGACGGGATTAGACAGTCGCGGCGAGGCCACCGCTTGTAGGCTTACAACTAAAAACAGCAGTAAAAAATAGTTGAAATATCTCATCAAAAATGGATCGCACGTTTTAAATTTTTATTATAAGCCCAAGTGTAACAGAATGTTTTAAACTTGGGCAGCTTCTAAAATGAGGTTTTAAAAAACGTAAAGGACACATCTATCGCATTGATAAATAAAAATTAATTTTTCTAAAGCGTACAATATGAACAAAAGCAAAAGGCGCGTCCGACTAAATACACTTAGGGCTATTTCAATATTTTTATTTTACGCTTGCTGTACAGGAATGCGACCAACTGGAACAACCTGTCTGCGAATGCTTGGCTGTGGCGCTAGCCTGTACAAATCACCGTTCTGCCCTACATAGGTCTTTTTAATACCGCACGCTTTAGCAATATTTGCATGTGCTTGAAGGTGTTGATGCTCCCCGTGAACCGGAATAGCAATGTTCGGTTTAACCCAATGATACATGAGCTTTAATTCTTCTTCACAGGGGTGACCGCTGGCATGAATTGGCAGCGTGCTATCTTCACTGTGAATAACCGTTACTCCCTTTGCCTGCAGCGCTTTACTTAATCGGTCTACACTCTCTTCATTTCCGGGAATAACTATCGAAGAAAATAGCACAGTATCCCCTTTGTCTAAGCTAAGGTAAGGGTGAGTGTCTTTTGCAAAACGCGCCAGTGCGGTATTTTTCTCGCCCTGGCTGCCTGTCGCTACGGCTAAAACTTCATGGGGGGGAAGATAACCTAAATGCTGGGGATCGGACACAGGCAAATCGTCCGGCCAAATGCCCTGTTGCTTGGCAATGCCGTACATGTTCATTAACGAACGACCGTACAGCGCCATGTAGCGCTTAGTTTTCTTGGCGACTTTAGCCAGCGAAATTAGCCGTGCTATATTGCTACCAAAGCAACCTACCACCGCTCTCCCCTTTAACGGCGCGATAGTGCTTAATAGGCCGTCGTAACAATTTCTCTCAGAAATTGAAAAGCCCGGTTTTGTTGCATTGGTAGAGTCTCCAACCATGGCAAGAATATTCTCACTGCCTAGTCGCTTGTAAAGGCTAACGTCAAACGGTAAACCTGTTATAGGGTTGGCATCAATTTTCCAGTCTGCTGTATGCAATACTGTGCCTACTGGTGTATTGATTTTTAGTGCGAAGGGTTCTGGAAGAGAATGAGTAATGGCAAGCCAGTTAACGCTAAAAGACCCAATTTTCTTAGTATCGCCTGCGTCGACTTCAATAATGGCAATTCGGTTAGCCAATTTACTTCTTGCAAGCTTTCGCCTTAACACTTCGGCGGTAAAAGACGTAGTATAAATTGGCTTTTGGAAACGTTCCCAAAGGTAAGGAATTGCGCCTACATGATCTTCATGGGCGTGGGTAATGACAATGCCAGCCAGTGCTTCTTTTTGTTTAGCAATAAATGAGGGGTCCGGAGCCACAACGCGATGCGTAGTGGCTTTGAACGTATTCTGGTTAGACGCTTGGCTGACGCCTTTGTAGGCAGGTGTGAGAGGCTCATCAAAGGAAACACCACAGTCAACCATTAACCATTGACCATCGTGACCATACAAATTGAGGTTCATCCCAATTTCGCCCGTTCCGCCTAACGGAAGAAACCACAAATCATCAGAAGATGGGTGCAACAAAACGGCTATTACCTTCTCTCAGAGCATTGAATATTAGTTTGACGTTAAAATCTTTGAGCGCAGAGTCATCATTCGTGCAATTCAGCATTAAGTTGGTCTATCACTTCGGCCCACGCAGCGTCTTCAACAATGGCATCTTTCAAAAATGCAGACTGACTTTCATTCCAATAAGGCGCTTCATGAAGATGTTGGCTCTTATTCAGCCCTCGATGTGTTTCAAAAAATTCAGCAATTTCTTCATCTGAACTTCCTAAACCGAGTTGGCTAAATAGACTATTCATTGTGGGTTGCTCAGTAAACATAACGCCTCCTTGGGTTACTAATTAAGGGCATAATAAACGCCAGATACGTTGTACCCAACTAACGTTTTTATGCCCATTTGCTTAGTGGATAATTACCCTTTGTCTTCCCCTTGAGATCACATCTTAAAGGTTGTCAGCGAACTCTTCTGGCGTAATCACCTCTCCTTCTTCAGCAGGTACAGGACATACAATGACCATTAATTCATCTTGCGTCATGCCCGGCACCCACTTAGTCAAAAACTCTTCGGTGCTTAATTCCATCGCTTCACAGTGTGCCCAGTCTTCGGTTGCCCACAAGAGTGCTAACTCAGCATCAGGCCAAACCGGAACACCATCTTCTTCATCAGTAGTTAGCATTACACAGCCGTGCTCATCTTTAAGAATGAAGAGTTTCTCTTCCGCTTTAATTGTTGCAAGGCTTGCTTCTAGTCGTTGAAATGCATTTTTTTCCAATAAAGGATGTAATTGTGACATAAGTTTCTCTCTTTAATTCTGCGACTCACATGCCTTTAAATTAGGCACAGTGGGTAAATTTAATGGCAGCGGTTAACACGCTTTAGACACGCTTTCTATTATCTCTGCTAGACCCACTCGTCTGACTTGCTTCATGCTGTGCATATACACCTTAAACGATACGTTTTCTAACATTTCAATTCTGGTCACTTTCACACTACCGGGTAACTGACTCTCAACGTTGGTCGGTAATACGGCAATACCACCTTCGCTCTGTAAATTGTTGAGCGCAAGATTCAACGAATTGGTTCTTAGCTTTGCATCGCGAAGTTGAGGGTAAGCAGTAAGCAACCAGTCTCTTGCCTTAGTTCCCCAATCAATAGCCACAAAATCTGCTGCATCAATAGTCTCAGACGCTTGTCCAATTCTATATAGCGCCAAATCCTGCTCTAGCAATACATCACTATTTACTTCTTCAGATTTCAACGGTTCCGTGGAGAATGATAAGTCCGTCACCCTTTCGTGCAATTGTCGCGAAAGGGTATCTAACGTAAGAACTTCAGCCTTTACTGACCAATCGGGAAACGAGTTGTGTAGGTGACTGAGCATCTGAGGCAATAACAGCTCGCTCGCAAGCTGTGTTGCGCCGCAAACAACATATTCAGAGGATTGAATTTGGAGCTCTTGTTTTGCTTCGTTTAGCGTTGCGCATAATTGCCTAGCGTAAGGCAGAAGTTTCTCACCAGATTGAGTGAGCTGTATACTGTTGCGTTGCCTAATAAAAAGCGTGGTATGAAAATACTCTTCAAGTAGCTTTATGCGTGCACTGACTGCAGATTGAGTAAGGTAAAGGTTTTCAGCCGCTTTACCAAAGTGACGAGTTTTTGCCACCTCTATAAAGGTGGTGAGAAAGCGTATATCCATGCTTATTGTACAACCGAATCAAAGTGGGTCTAAATTGACACAGATAGTACGGCAAGTAAACACAAAAGCACAGAAGCGCACCGCTATAAACGGTACGCTTTATTAAAATTTCACCAACTCGCTGAATTAATACTCTTCTTGGTGCAGGCGACGCTGTTTGTCACGGCGTTGCAGGTCACGCTTCTGCTTTTCCTTTACAGTACTTTGACGTTTGGAACTTGGCTTTTTAGCGTGAAAATCTTCCTCTTCTACCGAGTCCCATTCATCACGCTGGTAACGATAGTCTTTACTCATTGACTTCTCTGGGTTGTTAACACACTTCAATTATTATCTTAAGTGACAAAATAGAAAACGAATTTTAATCATCGTAGCGACAAGAATTTTTGATTATTCTCATCAGTGATTTTCATAGACTTTTAACGTCCAACTCATTTACGCTCGTGTAATAGCGATACCCGTTGCAGGGCCAATAAATAGATACTTACATTTCACTTTAATTTCAAAAACTTAGACACATCATACTTGAGGTTATCACCTCGTACTTTCTGTATACTTTTCTAACGTAATCTAAAATTTAGTGTTAGATTTTATACCGTTAAAAATTTTTTATTGATAAGAGAAAAATCTTTTGTTTTATCTTCGTTTTTAATTATCTTAAAAGTGCGCTGAACAAAACATTACGTTGGGTACAACATGAAAAGTTTAGCTATTCGACAATCTGCAAAACCTTATATTGACCGTCAGAAGTTTCCATACGGTTTTCGTAAATCAGGTGACTTCAGTATTACTGAAGCCGATCTTCTAACCCACTACGGCAAAACACTGCTAGGACTTGAAAATGGCGAGTTGTCGCCTGAAAGTGATGATGAGAGACATTTCGTCGAATTCGTTACAGGTAAAGTTGAAGCTAGCAATAACCTAGAAAAAGCCTGGGCGAAATACGTCAGATTAGCAAGGGGCAAAAAGCACTTCTACACCCTTCACAGCAGTGCGAGTAACCAGTCAGACTATGATGAAGATTACTCTGATGAAGAATTCGATGTAGCATAATGCTACAGCATTACTAAAAAGCTCGCTCCGGCGAGCTTTTTTGTTATTGAACAAATGATCTCAATCAACTTCAGACAAGAACAAAATGAAGAAACATTAAGGACTGTCTACACTTAGTAGTAATACAGAGTGATGTGCAGTGAATTGTGCATTTCATTCTGAAAAACGAGCCCATGCAAAGGAGGCGCAACGATGATCATTAGTTCAAAACAGCTTACTCACTTTTCTATACATGCCCTTGATGACAAAGTGGGCGGCATCCGCGATATCCTTTTCGACGACGAAACCTTCACTGTTCGCTACTTGGTCGCAGATACCAATACTTGGCTACCGCTTAGCCGCAAAGTGGTAATATCACCTATATCTGTCAAACAGCTAGATGAAGATAGTGAGTCTGTTCATATCAATATGACAGTTGATACATTGAAAAACAGCCCCTCTATTGACGAACATAAGCCTGTGTCACGTGAATACGAAGAAAACCTCTTCAAATATTTTGGTTACGGATACTATTGGATTGGTCCAGGAGCATGGGGAGAGTTCGCACATCCAAATGAACTGGTCGAATTACAACGCGCTGAAGAGTCTGAAACTGAAACCCCGAAAAAAAGCACCAACCACCTAAGAGCAGTGGGCGAAGTTGGTGGATATGAAGTAGCTACAACCACAGATAACGTGGGCCACATCAGTAACTTCGTCATTGACACCGAGAGCTGGAAGATAATCATGCTAGTGGTAGATACCAACAACTGGCTTCCGGGTGGTAAACATCTCGCACTTCTACCTAGCGATATTGAAAGTATCGACTGGGCGGCGCACAGCGTAGTAGTGAATTTAAGTCACGACGAATTGGTTGATAGACCTGAAGTGGAAAGTGAAAAAATATCTGAAGAAGGCTATGTGCCTATGCTTTGCGAGCAATTGAACAAAAACGGAAATTAATAACCGAAAAGTGTCATTGATGGTAATTTTTAGTTAGGAATTTTACAATGTCCGTTGTTGAAGGCGGACATTGTAGCTTAGGATGCAAAAAGAAGATTATTCGCAGAAAAATTCGTACATCAAAGCAATTAAGCGCTTGACGCGCTCGTCTGCTAAGCGGTAGTAAATAGTTTGACCTTGCCTTCTTGTGGCCACCATCTTTGATTCTCGCAATAAAGCAAGGTGCTGAGAAATCACTGGCTGCGAGACGCTAACAACTTCGAGAAGTTCGGTTACCGATTTTTCCTCTTTCAGCAACGAACAAAGCACCATAAGGCGTGTTTTATTCGCGAATTGCTTAAGGAAGATCTCGGCTTCCGCAGCGTGTTCCATTATATCATCTGAACCTATTACCATATCCTCGGACATAAGCACTCTCTATCTGTAAAGTATTTCGGCACCAATTTAGCCATTTACTATACTAAAGTATAAGGCATTTTGCCGACCTGCCAATTTATGCGACGAATCGCCGTATTTTACATTGTTTTATTACGCTGACATCAATATATTAGATTTTACTTATTTCAACTAAGTTTAGGCAAAAAGGAAAAATATGCTTATAGACATGAAGACTCGAATAGAAAACATAGACGTGAACTTACGCACTGTATCTGCGGAGCAAGCGGCCAGTGAGTGCCGAATCAATAGCGGTATATTGATTGATGTACGAGAGAGTGCCGAAGTTGCCAATCAGCCCGTACCTTCTGCGCTTCACATACCACGCGGCGTGCTCGAAATGAAGGCACTGGAACAGTTTAAAGATGCTTCAGCGCCACTTTATATTCACTGTGCGTCGGGCGTTCGAGCAAAACTAGCTGCAGAGCAACTTATAAAGATGGGCTATGAGAACGTTTCGGTTGTGACATGCCCTGTACCCACGATAAATCAAGCAAACTAGAAATGACTTCTTAACCACGCGTATGCTATAAGTAGCGTTAATTAAGAGTTTTAAGGCGCTTTATGCTGAAATCTACGTTAGAACAATGGCGAATGTTCAAAGCCGTCGTCGATGCAGGCGGCTTTAATCAAGCTGCTACTGAAGTTCACAAAAGTCAATCGAGCGTTCACCACGCGGTTCAAAAGCTTGAAAACGCCATTGGAGTGTCATTGTTTGAGAATATTGGACGTAAAGTCCAGCTTTCGCCGCAAGGTGAACTTATGTATCGCCGTGCCTCTTTTTTGCTTAGCGAAGCGCACAAGCTCGAGGCCGTTGCCAATAGTCTTAAATCTGGCACAGAAACAACTTTACGCATAGCGGTGGATATTATTTTCCCGTCTGAATTGCTTTATAACGTGCTAGCGAAAGTTTCTGCTGAGTTCCCGCTCCTTCGTATCGAGATAGAAGAAACTGTACTCAGTGGCGCAAATTCACTTTTGAGCAATGGTAAAGTTGATTTAGGCATCTCTCCTTTCGCGTTTTCTAATGGCTTTAGCGAAGACTTGTGCGAAATTGAATTTGCAGCTGTCGCTCACGCCGACCATCCATTGCACCAATTGGATAGAACGCTCACACTGGAAGACTTAAAGGCTTATCGTCAAATTGTGGTAAGGGATTCATCCGCGGAGCGTAAAGCTGATGTGGGCTGGTTAGGTGCAGAGCAGCGCTGGACCGTAAGCCACGTTAGAACGTCATTAGATATTATTACTCAGGGATTGGGTTTTGCGTGGCTGCCTATCGCAATAATTAAAGATGAGCTAGAAGACGGTACACTCGTTCCCCTTCCCCTCGATAATAATGCAGCGTTGCGTAAGGCGCTCCTTTATTTGTCTTTCGAAGACGGCGATACGTTGGGACCAGCTGCCCGTGCTTTTATTGGCGAGCTACGATATCAAACAATGAACCTTCCATCGTCAGATTTTATGCTCGATTCGTGTACTGAGTAGTTAGAGCATCAACTTAGCGCGACTGCAAGGCGTTCAAACCCAAGTATAAAGCCAAATAGCGATAACGAAACACCAACTAACGCCACAGCACCGTCGTCTGTGGCCATGCCTATTGCCATAATAAAAACAGCAAAAGCGGGAATAAGCCCCATAAAGGGAATAAGCTCCAGTGGAATCATTACAAATCCGCAACCTGCACAGCACAATGCGATGAGTGATCTGAACACAGGCTGGCGCATGAAAAAACACCGAGGAACTAAAAAGCGGTCTACGCGTACTGCATACGGTTTAACCTTTTCGACAATGTAGCGAAGCTGATCGGCGTCACAGTTTAGTTGCATCACTTTTTGCGGTAACCAAGGATGCCTACGACCGAGTAAAATTTGCAACGCGATGAGTAAAATTGTCCCACCCGCTAAAGATGGGATCCCAGGGATGGCCCCAATCGGTGTGCAAGCGATAAAAGATGGCAGCGCCAACATTGGTCCAAAGCCTCTTTTCTCCATCACGTCCCAAAACTCAGCAAACTCAAACGTATCTTGTCTTGCTCGCGGCTGCATTTTCCCCAATAACTCATACAAGGTCATTGATCTTACAGCTGTTTTCCCCCACATCTTCAATTCCTTTGATATCACATTACCAGCGAATGTCGCGCTAATCAGACAGGCTCCTCGCCTAATTAATATACATTTCTTGCACCTACTCGATTTGCCATAGTGAGATTGCAAGTAACTTTAGACAGGCAAATGGTGCGAAAAATATGCCATCGATTGTATGTGACGGTGTGTTGAAGACAGGAATACTTTTTGCAAATGCCCCTGATAAGTAAAGTAAAATCACCTAATAAAACAAAGACAGATATAGACATTCTGTACTTTAGCGCGATGTGTACCGCTGATCGCAAAGAGTTGATAGATTAGAAGGTAGCGCAACCGACTATCTCTGGCATCAAGGTAAGTGTTCAAGATTTCCGGATTGCTTGAAGCGTTTAGATATTTTCCGATGCGCTTACGCTTTATCGATTTAAACCAGCGTATAAATAAACTTTAAATATGTGCTTTAGCATTCAGTTGTTAATAGCGTATGATAAAACTATAACATTGATTCTATTCCATATTTTTTCTGAATAGGAAACTAAAGAAGAGAGGGACATCCACGTGCTTACCGTACTTTTAGTTGATGACGACGCCGAGTTCACAGAAGTAGCTTGTACTATCATCGAATTTCTTGGCCACGAAGTACTTACCGCTGCCACACTCAAAGAAGCCCGCGATTGGTTAGAGAAAGAAACCTTTGACCATGTACTTCTTGATTTCATGCTACCCGATGGAAGCGGCGCGCACTTGTTCAATGAATTAGATGCACTTCCTAAGCGCCCTCGCGTTACTTTGATAACGGGTCACCCTTCTGTGAAAAGCGTGATAAAGGGTCTGTGTGGCCCCACGGTCGACTACCTTGTTAAGCCAATTCAACGGGAGGAAATAGAGGCCGTATTAAGTCAAAAGCCAAAAGAAAAAGCACCTGCACAAGAAAAAATAGAGAAACATTTTGACTTGCTGATTGGTGAATCGCCAATTATGAAAGAGCTCTACAAGCTGATTTCTAGAGTGAGTAAAACCAGCGCTAACGTAATGCTGCTTGGTGAAAGCGGTGTAGGTAAAGAAGTGGTGGCTGCCGCAATTCATCGTGCTTCAGAAAGTGAAGGTCCCTATATTGCAACCAACTGTGGTGCATTCTCAAAAGAACTAATAGGTAGCGAACTTTTCGGTCACGAAAAAGGAGCATTTACCGGCGCTGTAGGACGTAAAGAAGGTGTTTTCGAACAAGCTGAGGGCGGCACGCTCTTTTTGGACGAAATCACAGAAATGCCCATTGATATGCAGCCCAACTTACTCCGCGTTTTAGAAAACAAGGTTGTTATTCGTGTGGGCGGAACGAAGACCATCCCGGTGAGCTGCCGCGTTGTATCTGCCACGAACCGAACAATGGAAGAGATTGCGCAAAGCAAAGTACTGCGCGAAGACATCTACTTCAGACTTGCGGTGTTCCCAATCACCATTCCTCCGCTACGCGAAAGAAAGGAAGATATTCCATTACTAGCAAAAACCTTTATTGCAGAATTCAATAAAGATAATGGCTCGCAATTTAAGTGGGAAGATAGTCAACTCGATACGTTACAAGCCTACGACTGGCCCGGTAACGTGCGTGAACTAAGACACTTTGTGCATCGCGCTGCCATTATGAGCGACCCTGAAAAGAGTGAGATTGAATTACCAAAAACCATTGAGTCACCCTTCGCTCAAAAACAGAGCACGACACCGGCACTTCAAGCTGGTAGAACCATTGAAGACGTGGAAAAAGAGCTAATTTATGCCACGTTGGAAAAAGTGAATGGCAATAAGACCACCGCAGCAGAAATGCTGGGAATTAGTACAAAAACGCTTTACAACCGTCTTCATGCATATGGTGACTTAAGTAAAGACGACTAAGTAAGAGGTATTCGGCATGACTAGCGAAGAACTTTCTCGACTAAATGTTTATGTGCATGATGCACGCAAACCATTAAACAGAATATCAATGCAAGCTGAGCTAGTAAAAATGGCATTAAACGGTGACGTTCCACCTGAAAAGGCATTGGTTGCGTTGGATAAAATAATAAGCAGTGCTAAAGACTGCAGCCATACTCTTGCTGAAATGACATCAGAGTTAAGTGGCAATGTTTCGGATTAAGTAAATGATTACTAAAGTATTGTCTTCACTATACAGTTGGATAATTTTAGTTGTTCTGGTCATTATTGTAATAACTGCTAATTCATTTTACGTAGTTAGTACATTGAATGACCTATCTGCTCTGGAAGCGCGGCTGTTCACTACGAACCGTGTTATCAATGCAGTTAACCGCCTTCACGTTGCTGTACTTCGTGTGGAGTCTGGTCAGCGCGGCTATATGTTAACTGGCGATGAAGAATATCTTACCGACTACACCGAAACGTTAAGCGTAATCGGCGAATTAATGGATGAGGTAGAAGTAAGCTCCTTCTCTTCAGATATTAACGACCAGTCCATCCGCATCGAAGAACTTTTGTCTTTAACCAAAGCTAAAATCAATGAAGTCATTGAAATAGTTGAGCTGTATAAAGAAGGGAAAGAGCAACAAGCTGTCATTTTAGTGAATAGCGATAAGGGTATAAAACTCTACAAACAGTTTGAAACCTTATTTAGAGAAATCGACGGTTCAGAACGAGATATGCAAGGCACGCATTTGGCCAACTTAATGAGCCTAAGAAGGGACTCTGTTAATACGCTGATCATTTCCTCTGCAACGACTCTGCTACTGATTATTACGGTATTTTTGTTGCTCAAAATAAATTCCCGTGAGCATGAGAAATACCAAGCTGACCTAGAGTCTGTTAACGAAGATCTAGAATCTCGGATAGCAGATAGAACGCAAGAGTTAAGTGTTTATTCAGACGAATTAGCACGAAGTAATAGAGAGTTGGAAGATTTTGCCTTTGTGGCGTCACACGATCTGCAAGAACCATTAAGAAAAATTCGGGCATTTGGTAACCGCTTAGAATCGGGTTACAACGATGTGATAGACGAACGTGGCAAAGATTATCTTGCGCGCATGCTCAATGCAGCAGAGCGGATGTCCATGCTTATTTCAGATCTTCTCGCCTTTTCTCGCGTTTCCACACGAGGTAAAGAGTTTGACGACGTTAATCTAGACACCGTAGTGGATAGCATCATGGGCGATTTGGAAATCGCTATCGATGAAAAGTCTGCGCAAATACATGTTAGCGATATGCCGACTATTCGCGGTGACAAATCGCAATTAGAGCAGCTGTTTTTAAACTTAGTGTCTAACGCACTGAAATTTCAGAGCGAGGGCGTGAGGCCAGAAGTAACGATATCTGCAAGGGACGCGACGGAAGAAGAAACGAAAGACATTCTGCTTGCTGAAGAATATGACTGGACAAAAATCACCGTATCAGACAACGGTATAGGGTTCGAGCAATCGTTTGCTGAAAAAATATTTGCCCCTTTCCAACGCCTTCACGGTAGAAGTGAATACAAAGGTACGGGGATTGGGCTTGCCGTTTGTCGTCGTATTGTAGAACGGCACAACGGTCAAATAACCGCAGTTAGTTCTCCCGGAAAAGGGGCAACGTTCTCGATAATAATACCCAAAAATAGTGAACCGTTTGGTTCTAGCAACAATAATGGAGAAGCACACAATGACGCGTAAACAAACTCAGCCTATCAATATACTTATGGCGGACGATGACGAAGACGACCGCCTACTTACGGTTGACGCGCTCAAAGAGAGCCGCGTTCTAAACAATCTATTTTGTGTTGAAGATGGCGTTGAATTATTAGAGTTTCTTCGACATGAAGGTAAATATACAGATCCTGCATCGGCACCGCGACCTAGTCTTATTTTACTGGATTTAAATATGCCAAGAAAAGACGGTAGAGAGGCGCTGCAAGAACTGAAAAACGACCCCAAGCTTCGCAGTATCCCAGTGGTAATTCTCACCACCTCTAAAGAAGAGGAAGATATGCTTCGCGGTTATGATCTAGGTTGCGCATCTTACATTACAAAACCAGTGAACTTTGAAGGATTGGTTGAACTAATGCGCGCGCTCGGACGTTACTGGATAGAGTTCGTAGAATTACCACACGAGTAAACAAATAAGGGTTAGTTGAATTTTTGACAACCCAAACATGTTACTCAATAAAATTTCAAAAATACCGCATCGGTAAACGAGGTACTAGATGTCAGAGGTAATAAAAATTTTATTGGTAGAGGATGATGAAGATGATTACTTCTTAACCTCTGACTATCTAGCACAGTGCGAGTCACCTACGTTTGAGTTGACGTGGGTGACGAATAGCTTAGACGCAGTAGAGGTACTAAAGACACAAAGTTTCGACCTGTGTTTGTTAGATTACTTACTGGGTGCTGAGAACGCGATTGATGTACTGGGTGTTTTAAAATCTAACCAATTCAATTTACCCGTGGTGATACTTACCGGACAGTCGGATGCTACGGTGGATGAAATGGTCATGCGAGCAGGTGCCGCAGACTATTTACAAAAATCTGAAATTGAATCACCGCGGTTTATGCGCACGATTAGATACGCCATGGTTCGCCGTGACATCGAGAACGAGCGAATTGAGCGAAACAAAGTAGAGCAAAAGAACAAGGCCAAAGATAAGTTCCTTGCGCATTTAGGGCATGAGCTGCGCACCCCCCTCACCTCTATTCTTGGCTACACCGAACTGCTTTTAGACGATGCGAGAAACAGCCCTTTTCAACAAGAGTTATCTATTATTCACTCTAATGGCAAGCACCTGTTAAGCCTACTCAATGATTTGCTAGACATGTCGCGGATAATGGCAGAGAAACTTGAACTCAACATTAAAGAAGTGAACTTAAGCGCGTTTTTGACGGATATTCACTCATTAATGCGTTTAAATGCCAAAGACAAAGGACTAAGCCTTAACGTTGTTTCAAAAACAAAAATACCAGAGTTTATACACACAGATCCTACCCGCCTGCGTCAGGTATTATTGAACCTAATTTCAAATGCGGTGAAATTTACCGACAAGGGCAGTATCACGCTTACCATCTCTCTCGACGAGCCGTCTGAAAACGATTCGAGTCAAACACTGCTGCGGTTTTCTGTAGATGATACAGGTATCGGCATGCCGCCTGATAAGCTCATCAATATTTTTCAGCCTTTCGAACAAATAGAAGATGTGATGCGTGCCAATCATGGCGGAGCAGGACTGGGACTTGCCATTTGTAAAGAGCTTGTCACTAAATTGGGCGGCGACATTGATGTTAAGTCTCGTTTGGGAGAAGGCAGCACGTTTACATTTGATATAAACCCTGGCGATGTTTGCGAGCAGCCTCGTGTAGATCTTGAATTAGGCCAAATTCAACCTGTCGAGTCTAGTAGCATCAATTTAAACGTAACTGGACGCGTATTAATTGTTGATGACTTGCGAGAAATTCGACGCCTAACTGGCCACCTTGTGAGTCAATCTCAAGCTGACATTAGCTACGCTGAAAATGGCGTAAAAGCACTAGAAGCCGTTTTGCAGGCGGATGAACACAACCAGCCCTTCGATCTCGTTTTAATGGATATTCATATGCCAGTGATGAATGGCATAGAAGCCCTACATGCGATTAGACGACATGGGCAGGATATCCCAGTGATTGCCGTGACAGCAGCAAGCCGCAAAGGCTTAAGAGAATCGTTAATTCGCGAAGGGTTTAACGACGTAATTGGAAAGCCCATTGACCGGTTTGCACTGGCTAACTTGCTTTCGCAATACCTTCCGCCAGGTAATCACGTAACATTTACCAACGTGGAAGCCCAAGTTGCAGACATGCCAATGAACAAGCCGTATGCTCCAGAGGAAGAGACCGCTTATCGAGGGCTTGCAAACCCTGGGCAAGCAGAGCAGAAAATCCAGTCTACTGATTCAAATGGTAATTCAGATCAGCCTGCCAATAAGCACATACTTGTGATTGAAGACGATGAGGATGCGGCGGAGTTACTGCAATTGTTTCTTTCCCACTTAGGTCATACGGTCACTACTCAGTACAGCGGTGCTGAAGCATTACAGGCTGCAGAAAATCAAAGTTTCGATCACATTCTTATGGACCTTACCCTTCCCGATTATAACGGTTACGACTTAGCGAGTGAGCTCAAGCAAAAGCTACCAGATGCCATTCTTACTATTGTAAGCGGTCACGAAGCGGACTCCGAAGCGATGACAACCATAGGGATCAACAGTGCATTGCTCAAACCTGTCACCAAAGACGATTTAGCCTCGGTAGTGGGCTGAAAAGTTAATTTTATCGCTGCCAACCTGTACCGAATGTCGGAGGTTGAGCAGCGCATCATCAAGACCAAGAAAATATTACAGACGTAAGACACAACAGTGTGTGAGACTTGCACATAAGTACCTCACGCAACAATAGAAAAATAAAATTAAGCTATATAAAACAGTAAGATAATAGTTTGGTATACCAGTTGCAGCTATCTATGTGAACCCAAAATATTAAGGAGAGTATTATGGCTACACAAGCTTCAGCTAAATCGCAAACAGTTAAACGTAACGGTACAAACGGCGTGGCTGAGCCGAGTCACCCAGTAACGGATCAACTGAAAGATTCTCTTCATGCGTCAGTAGACAAGTTAGCAGACAGTGCAGGCATTGCAGAGGAAAACATTCGTCGCACTGCGACATCGTCTGCAGAGAACATGTCAGCGAGAAAGCGTCTGGCACAGCAAAAATGGCAGGCGTCGAAAGTACGTAGATATGCCATTGAGAACCCAGTAGCGACAGCGGGTATCGCTTTCGCAGCAGGAATGTTAGTGACGTCACTTTTACGTAAGAAGTAATACGATGACTGTACCAGATTTTCGAAGAGCAAATTTCAATTTGTGCACAGAAAATCCTTTTCGCCTGACGCCACCCGCGGCGCAGGCGAATCCTAATGTTACGAGCAACGGTGACAATGCTAACGCTGCATCAGCAACCTCTGAACACTCTGCACAATACAAGTCAACACAACAGAACAAGTCAACGCAACAGAATTACCCCGACCCATCGTTTTCGGATATCTTCTCGGCATTCTCCGAAGCATTGACCCAGCGAAAAGCGCAGGGTTTGGCATTTCTAGAGCTCACTAACAGTGAATTGATGCTCATTAAAAAGAGTTTCTTTGTTACAGTCTTTGCATGTCTAGCGGCATTTGCAGTGGGCACTGTATGTTGGCTCATTTTAAACATCGCCATTGGCGCTATACTTCATAGTGTGGGCGTTAGCTATGTGGTAGTTCCACTCCTGTTGTTGGTGTTCAACAGCATTGCGGCCTTTTGTTTATTTAAGCTTGCACAAAATGCATTCAATTACCTGAGCTTTAGCAGACTCATACAAACGTGGCGACGGGTTTTCGGATAGTGAAAATGCTTACCATTGCGTAAAAAGCCACCGCCAATAGTGAGGAAAAGCGATGAACATTTTTTTAAAATCGAATATGAAAGATATAGCACAGAAAGAGCATGCTTATTTTTCGCAAAAACATCATGCAGATGTTGCACTTACACAAGCAAAGAGGCAATGTAAACTGATGATGGGAAAGCCTGAAACGTTGCTTGGCATCGCAACCCTTGGCGCATACAAGGGTGCGGTAGATGCAAAACCCAAAGCAAAACGCAATCAAGCCCTAATGGCAATAAGTAGGACTGCGCTATTGTCGTTATTTCAATGATCACAGTATTAAGGAATATGTGAGATGAACAACAAAAAAAATATGAAGAAAAGTCGTTTGACGCTTGCCTGTGTTGGTGTGGCGTTTAGCCTTGCAATAGTAGGTTGTTCATCGACCCCTGTAGCAGCCCCTACCCCTTATAAGTCAGCGAGTTCCAAAGCTGCCTACGGCTATTCGAGCGAAAAAATTTCTGAGAACGAATACAAGGTTCTTTTTAAGGCAACAGACAAGACTCCTGCTGATAAAGTACAGCAATATGCCCTTTACAGAGCAGCGGAAATTGCTGAAAAGCAAGGCTTTACCTATTTAGCTATTGTTAAAACCAACGTGGATAAAAAGCCAGTTGTTGCGCGAGAAGTTATAGCGAACAAGGAAGAGCCCGTGGCATTTCAAACAGACAGGCAGTGCACTATGTCAGGCTGCGATGAAGTGGCACAGCCTATGGCCGTCCCAAGCTCAAACGACGTTGTGAAAACTCAAATTAACGACATCTACTTTACTATTGATGTAATGATGGCGAATGATAAAACGCGTCTAGGTAAAAATTCTTTTACTGTCTTAGAGGTACTATCAGAGCCTCTTGAGCCAAAAAATGGCAACTAGCTGAGCGTTTTGCCGCTCACTAATGCTCTGAAACATCAGTTTTAATAGAAATGCTTTTCAGGCCCTAGTTGCAGTTATTGAAAAGCATCGCTCAAACACATGAGCAAAACCGTAATGTGTTTTAAAGCCAACAACCTGTGCACTAGTCTTTATTACTTTTCTGTTGTGGCTAACAGACCACTGGCTAACTGCATTCTTCACTTTTCTACAAACTTGACCAGTGTCATATTCGTTTCTTCTTGAAAAAGTCGATGACACTGCTGCTATCACGGCCCTTTTCTCTAATTTATAGCTGTTATCCATTCTCCTGAAGTGCTTCCTGGATTTTTAATGGCCCGTTAATCTTCTATTAATGTTGTACAAAAGTCTCCGTCATCATAGCTAGCTATCATTAAACCCATGAACTGCAGAGCAGATTTATAAACCTCTAGCAACAACGTTGTAGCGGTACTGCTCTAAGCAATTGAATCAGGTAATAGCACATATTTATTTTGCAAATGACTAAGGAGTCAGGCGATGAGAAAGCTAAGCACGTTAATGACAAAAACTACTCTTGTAGCAGCTACAGTAATGTTGGTGACTGGTTGCAGTGCAGTGGCAAAACCGCAGATGGAGCATTCAGCTAGTTCGAATGTTCCGGCGTTAAAAGCTAAAGCACTCGACAACGCATTACTTTATTCCGACGAATGTATTACTGAGCGAGAAGTGGTAACGGCACAAAAGATGTGGGGCGACGGCATAGTGCGAATTGGTGCAGTATTTAGCAATGATGGTGATTACTCTGGCGAAGCCGCAGATTTCATCCAAGCTATGTATGGTTACGATTTAAGCAGCGTACTGTTTAAACCAACGCTTGCAGCTAACGACCAGTTCCGTTCAAGCTTCGATGCTGCGCTTTCATACTTTGTTGGCGGTAATGACGCTTACGAAGAGGACAAAGGCTTTGCTATAAAGCCATACACAAATGTGAAATTCGATAATGTGGGTATTATCAACAACAGCTGTCGCATGGCCGTGGCGATGGGCAACTACTTCTTTACCGATACAAAAGGTGGCGAAACGAAGGTGGAATACACGTTTGCCTATGTCAAAGATAGTGACGGCGACCTGCGTATTGTTGCTCACCAATCTTCGTTACCTTACAACCCAAACGGTAACTAAATAGGCCATTGCCCCTCCATTCTTAGGAAGTGTGAGGGGCGAAACACTCTCCCTTTGCAGGCAAGGCGTCCCTTCTCTTTCGCTTTGCCTCTTTTTTATTTTCAACGAGAAAAACTATGTGCGCAAAACGAATTATGACGCGTTGCGTCTTACTACTTGTGATGGCGATGACAGCCGGCGTTAAGTCACACGCCGAGTCAGATTTTCAATCTTGGAACGCCCTCGCACTCACTGGAGATGCCGATGATAAAAGTAAATGGCAATTTTGGTTTGACGGTCATTTACGCTTTAAAGACGACGCATCTCGCCTAGGCGTTTCTATCGTTCGTCCCGGTGTCGGCTACAAACTTTCAAGCGATACGACCTTGTGGCTGGGTGTTGCAAGAGTAACGATAGACTCAGACAACGGTTCAATTGAAGAAGACAGGGTGTGGCAGCAAGCCACGTATTCATTAAGCAAATTTATGGGCGGTACCATTTCAGGTAGAAGTCGTTTGGAGCAGCGATTCAGGAGCGATGAAGGCGGTGATACAGGCTATCGGTTTAGACAATTTATACGGTGGTCGAAACCTTTAAATGAGCAATGGTCAATGGTCGTGTGGGACGAGGTATTTTTGGGTTTGAACGACACAGACTGGGGCCAAAATAGCGGGTTTGATCAAAATAGACTTTACGTGGGACCGGCCTATCACCTCAACAAGAAATGGCGCGTCGAGATGGGATACTTACATAATCATATTGCGTCGCGAGGCGCCAATTCAGACGCCATAACAAACCACAACCTTGCTCTCACGTTCTTCGGAAGCTGGTAAGGATCAAAGAATACCCCCAGCCAAAGGCCCTTAACACACAAAGAGTAAAGTTGGGTGACTAGGGCCTTACTCAATCATGTAAAAAATGCATTCGTACGTGTAATCGTGACGTTAATTGCCTGCAGATACGGCCTGACAACCAGAGAAAAATTAAATTATATCAATATATTTCAATAACTTAAAAAACAGGCACAAAGATAGCATTAGTTAAAGTGAAAGTAACGGAAGCAATACGAGGATTTAGTTATGTTAGGTTGGGCAATCACATTTTTTATCATCGCCATTATTGCAGCAGTTTTTGGTTTTGGAGGCATCGCAGGTGCAGCAACAGGTATCGCACAGTTTCTTTTCTTTGTGTTTATCGCGTTGCTCGTAATCTCACTTATCGCAAATGCGTTACGTGGTAGAGCACCAAGAGCCTAAGAGTTAGAAGTATTTTAATAGGAAAAAGGAGTAAGGATATGTTTTCATTTAAAAACTTATCAAAGGTACTAGTAGCATCAGCATTTGCACTATCACTAGCAGCTTGCGGTGACGGTGAAGCGGAAGACGCAGGCGAAGAGCTAGACGAAATTGTTACCGATGCAGGTAATGCCGTTGAAGACGCTTGTGAAGATGTGAAAGAAGGCGTAGACGCTGAAGATAAAGACTGTTAATCACGTTTTTATCAAAAAAGGGCCAGACAATTGTCTGGCCCTTTTCGTGTTTACAGTCGACGTGGTTTGACCTAACTGGTTAGTTAAGACACTTCTTCACCACCTAACTCACGAGCAAGATCGTCTAGTGTAGATAGCGTCGAATCAAATTCACCTACGCCGTAACGGTATTTTACACTCACGTGATGATCCGTACGCCCGAACTTCACTCTTAACCCTTCTGCGTCAATATGCTTCACGGTATTCAAAAAGCGATAGGCAGACATTTCTGTTTCAAATTGAAACTCAACACTGTTTTCCATTTAGGCTTTCCGTTTAAGCAACAATTTCAGGATGAGTATCAATAACTGAAACAACTCGTTGCAGCAAATGGTTATCTTCTTCGCTTATCGAGTCGTATGATAACCAGTCAGCAAGAATGTCGGGAGCTGTTGCCGCTTCGCCTTGTTCCAACTTAGATGTCATCATTTGTAGCTGTACGCTAGAGCGTATAGATGCGTCTGCATCTGGGCTTGGCATACCAGTTGCGACTTCTAATGCTACCGTTAACCATTGTCTATCGTGCTGAGTTGTTTTATTTCCAGTTGACTGACCCAATACGCTTGACCAACGCTTCCCTAACGTTTCCGCTAGAGATTGCTCATCACCACTTCCCTCACCTACACTTAGCTGTAGTAAAGAAATCAGAGCCTGAGCTCGCGCCAATCGGGCTTGAGATTGTGCATTTTTCGCTTGCGCCGCGCGCTTACTTTCAAGTGAATCAATCTTTTTATCTACTTTCGTACGTTGCGCTCTAGGCAAGTCGGTTAACTGAACGCGAACGTCGCTTATTGATTGACTGAACGTTGCATCATCGCTGTTGATGTCAACAGCTTCCACTTGCTTGAGTAGCGAATCTACTAACGCGTTAAATGCATTATTCTGTACTTTCCGCTCGGCTTTTAAACGTTCAAATACGGTGTCATTGGCAGCCTTAAATTCTGCCCACAACTTACTCTCTTCACGTTTACCTGCATGCCCTACTTGCTTCCACTGGCTTTGCAATTGCTGAGCCTTGTCGGCAGCGCCAGCGACATCTTCTTCCGTAGCAAGTTGACAAGCTTGGGTGACTAACGCGCGCTTTTGGGCTTGGTTGTCACTTTGCCATTGATTTACTTTAGCCTGAATGGGCGATGATACCGCCTTCCATTCTTGCTTCAGCTGTTCATAAATTTCACGTTCAACCTGACCTGCAGCGTGCCACTGTTTAGACACTCTATCGAAAACTTTCACTAGCTCGGCTTCCGGCATGTTAATGTCCATTGCCTTAACCGTAGCGATAATCGACATGCGCTGTTCACGCGCAGCAGCCCGCTGTGCATCTAACTTCGCGTAATGCGCTCTACAAGGCTCGAAGGCCTTTTCAAGTGCATCATCGAATTGCTGCTGTAACAACGCGTCATCACTACTTTCTTCACTCGTTGACGATGACGGTGTTAGTGATAACCATTGCTTACGAAGATACTTAATGGCCTCACTTCTTTGCTTAATATTTTCTGCGTCAGCGCTGGCTAATGCTTTTGCTTCTTCTACAAGAGCGGGTTTGCGCGGCGCAGCAAGGTAATCCTGCCATCCTTCTAAGCGCGACACATCACCAGCGGTTTTTTCAAAACGTTTCTCTACATACTTTTTCGCTGAACCAGGAAGCGCAGCATAACTTTCCTGAAGCTTTGCAAATTTTGAAATAGCAACGCGGAATTTACCCTGAGCAATTAAGTTATCGATAACGCTAATGTGTTTTCTAATGTGTTTTACTTGCTCATTTTCTTTGGATTTTTGAGCACGCTCTTTGGCATTTACACTGCTTGTCGCTGCGTTGAAACGTTTAGACAACGCCTTAGGAATGGCATCGATTTCGCGACTAAGCGCTTTATACGCTTGACGTGCTTCGTCAAACTCCGCTTTAAGAGCCACTACACTACTGCTTTGTAATGCGTCGCCACCATTTACCTGACTCAAATCCTCAGTCGATGCGCTAGTTTCTTCAACGCTCACATCACGGGTATCTTTGTCCGACTCGCTATCGCTTGCCGAAACGATCTTTGCGGCAATGTCTTCGAGCGACTGAAGTTTTATCAGTAGCTTTTGGCCGTATTGCTGCTGCATAGAGAAGCGATCAAGCTGCTCGTTTAGTTCGTCGACAGAGCGCTTAATCTGTGTAATTCGCTTATCAGTTGCAGATTCATCATCGAGACGCGCTAGCTGTTCGAGCGTTGCTTCAACACCGCGCACGCTTTCATTAACCGTAGCAACATCAGCAAGCGTCGCTTCACAAAGCCTGTTATTGTACAACCAAGCTACCTGCTCCTTGGCATAAGTAAGCTGCTGTTCGCACAATGCTCTGGTATTAGCACGTTGCGACGCTTGTTGCTTCTCTTCCCATGCTGGGCGGATACGGCTTAAATATCGCTCGAGCTGCTCACCTATACGCGCGCGCTTTTCTTCATAATCAGCGCGTTCTTCTGAAGTGAGTAAGTCAATTTGAGCAAACAGCCCAGTCAATTCGCTCTCAAGTTCGTTGCGCTTTTCATCAATGGTTTCTACATCTGATTTGTCGAGTAAAGCCTGATATTTTGAAAGTCCCAGAGTGAGCTGCTTTTTAAGCTCCACTGGGCGTTTTGCAGCCTCTTTGATAGCATTGATCCGCGCATTAATTTGCGTAACAAGCGCATCATCTGACACTTTCTTAGCAAGCTTTTGCAGATCTGATACGTCTGAATGTGCGTTGACTAGTTGAGTCTGCAGTTGGGGACTTGCGCCTTCTAAAAAGACAAACTGGGTAAAAGATGGCTTCGCTACTTTTTCGATTAGCGCGTTAGCTAGCGCATCATCTTGTAAGAGCATAGGCTCTTTCTTCAACATTTGCGGTACTAACTGTACTACCAAATCGGCGTTGGCTGTTTCAGTTAAAAAAGAGAATATCTCTTGGCGGGAGAGTGTGACATCCCCCTCGCCTAACAAAGCGGCGTTTACCTTTTTCTCCGCCGCTTTTTTAACGCGAGACTGCTTGGCAATTTGTGACATTTTAAGCCACAGCACAAAGCTATTAAGCTTTTCGAGTGCTGCTAAACTGACATTTGCATCTTCGTCATTAAATGCCAGTTCGTGAAGAATTGTTTTTTCCTGTGCCTTTTCGGGAGAGAGACTCTCGATTGCCTGCATCCGTTTTTCAGGCTTTGGGCTTTGGTGTGAAGGCGCAAATATACGACTAAATATCATCCTGTTTAAACCGCGCTATTGTATTATTATCATCCTGCTCATCGCGTAACGAGCGTTTAAAGTCGGCTTTACTTTTATGTACAATTTCGCCGCTTTCACCTACTGTCATATGCTCAGAGGACTTTTCTATTTTTGCTTGATACAGCATAACAGCCTGCATACTGCTTGCTTTTTGCTCTTCGTTTAAAGGCGTGCCATCTGGCCACTTACCTGTTTCAACAGCCTGACGCAGACGCTCGTAAATCTCCGGCGTCATGCTGGCTAAAAGTGCTTCTATATTCATTTAGGAAAAACGCTTTATGTAAACAATACGCGCGCGGTTTACTAAGTACCAAACAAAGCCAACCACTGCGCCCAAAATAGCTAAATTATGTTGCAAATCACCTGGGCGTGTTCCGCCCCAATACATGAAGCCAAAACTCGCAACGAATATCAGCATAGCAAGAAGGGATTGGTTCTGGATACTGGCTAACTTTTTAAATCTTTGTAAGCTTTGTTTGCGCTCTATATCTTCAGAGGTCGCATCACCGATTTTAAAGTCACAGTGAGGACACGTCTTCGCTTTGTCAGACGTTTTTTTGTTACACGAAGGACAGTCAACTAATGCCATATGTTGCTCCTGTTTATTGGGTGCGAAATGGAAATGCGCAACTCGCTATTGAGCGAAGACGCATTTATACGCGGATGGGTATCATACTTAAGTTCATCACAACAATGAAGTCGATTCTGTGGATTAACCTTATCGCCATAAAACAAAAATGCGCAGGGTGTTAACTTTTATACAAAGTTCACCGCTGCGCATTTTTACCTGATAGCCAAGTTGCATTTCCCTTCAGGGAAACTCAAGAGGGGGCGATGCTTTAGGAAATACTCACCCTATTTTTTATGTCGATACCAGTAGTCGTTAACCGTTTCTTTCATCTCTTTGCAAAGCAACATGATGCCGAACAAGTTTGGCAAGGTCATTACCACGATAGCCACAGCTGAAAGTGCCCAAACTAATGTGGTGTCAGAGAATGCAGCCCAAACGAAACCGGCGACGTAGATGACGCGATACGGCATTACGGAGCGAGGACCGAACAAATATGTCATAGCGCGATCACCATAATATGACCAAGCGATTGCGGTTGAGAACGCAAACAGCATAAGCCCAATTGACACGATATATTGACCGAAATCGCCAAAGAAACCGCGAGTAAAGGCAATGGTGGTGAGCGCTGCCGAGTGAACCAGTGACTTACCGCTTACTTCAAGGTTCTCTTTAACCGGCTTTCCGTCAACAATCTTAAGCGTGCCAGTAAACAAGTCTTCACTACCTACTGCATACTTCACGTCTTCTGCTACAGACCTAGCGTTAAGCAGTGTAAAACCATCGCTTACAGCCGTGCCGTTAACAACGGTAATTGAGCCAGTATAAGGCTGTACATTGCTACCTTCAATTTCATTCAAGTAACCATATAGTTTGTTTACGTCATCCTGATTCGAGTCGTCGTATTGACCTGCAACAAAGTACATGTCTGAACGATCGAAGACGTTTTCGTGTTTTTCTTTCCACACGCCAGACGACAAAATAACCAAACCCGTTACGGTACAAATTAGAATAGTGTCGATAAAGGGTTCAAGCAGTGACACCATACCTTCTGAAGCAGGCTCTTTCGTTTTTGCTGCTGCGTGAGCGATAGGTGCAGAGCCTTGACCCGCTTCGTTTGAAAACAAGCCTCGGTTAACCCCACGGTTAAACGCATAAGCTAACGAAGCTCCCAAGAAACCACCTGCGGCAGCTGAACCAGTAAACGCATCACCGATAACTGCGGCAAACGAAGGCCCTATGTTGTCAAGATTAGCGAAAATAACCGCTAGCGCACCGATGAGGTAGATAACAGCCATAACTGGAACAACACGCGCTGTAAACGCGGCAATGCGTTGGATACCACCAAGAATTACCAAGGCTAGAAGAATACCCAGTACACTACCTACCATCCAAGGCTCGAAGCCAAATGTTGCTTCGATACTTTGCGCGATACCATTACTTTGAGGAAGGTTTCCGGTACCAAATGAGCTGACTACCGTTGCAACAGCAAATGCAACCGCTAACCACTTCATGTTTAGGCGACGGTCCATGTAATACATAGGGCCACCGGCCATGGTGCCGTCTTCTGTCTTTACGCGATATTTGTGCGACAGAGTAACTTCAACGAATTTTGTAGTCATACCTAAAAAGGCGGTTACCCACATCCAAAATAGTGCTGCCGGACCACCAAGGAAAATAGCGAATGCAACACCTGAGATGTTACCTGTACCTACGGTACCAGACAGTGCGGTAGTTAGCGCGCGAAAATGGGTGGTGTCGCCTGGATCGCTTTCTTTATCAAACTTACCGGTAACAACCTGCCAAGCATGTTTAAAGAAACGAATTTGCGGAAATTTAAGATAAACCGTAAAGAAAAGACCTACGCCTAACAGTACATAAGGAAACCAGAACGCGCCTCCTAAGAATCCATCGAGCATAGTTAGAAAACCATATAACCCTTCCAACGTTATTCCCCTTTTTTATTATGTTTAATTGTTGTTTTATTTTAATAATTAAAAGGCCTCTTTTTGTCGAGGCCTTTTTGCGGAAACTTTCGCTTCCTTATTCTTATTTTATTGCTCTGATGCTTTTAGCTTTTTAACAACTGCATTCACACCAATAAGTAAATCTTCACCTAATTGACGGCTACGCTGTACCGACCAACCGTAGATATCGTCCGGTACATCTGCATTGTCTTTAAATGGCATTTCCACCGTATATGCCATACATTTGAATTTCTCGCCCACCGCATTTGACGCTAAGGTTAAATTAGCCTTGCCTGGCTCATCTTTATCGTAACCAAATTCATCTTGAAACTCTGGCGTAGCGTTCAACAGCGCATCTTTAAACGTATTTTCAAGCATTTTGATGCTGTCATTGTAGCTAGGGTTACCCTCACTTCCTGCGACAAAGTTGTACGGCAATGCCTCATCACCGTGCAAATCAAGATACATGTCTACACCAATTTCGCTCATTGCATTCAGTACGTAAAGTACTTCTGGGCTTTTTTCTTGCGAAGGCGTTGCCCACTCACGGTTTAGATTGGTTCCTACAGCGTTGGTACGCAGATGACCGCGTGCGCTGCCGTCTGGGTTCATGTTTGGCACAATGTAGAAAACAGCATTATCAAGCAACTGTCGCGCCAAACCATCTTGCTCGTCGAGCAGACGATAAATAATACCTTCGGCACACCACTCGGCCATGGTTTCGCCAGGGTGTTGACGTGCCGTGATCCAGACTTTTTTCTTTTCTGGTGTTTCTTCACCGATAACCAGCATAGACATATCACGGCCATCAAGGGTAAGGCCTAGGAATTTGTGCTCGCACAGTAGTGACATCTGCGCGTCGTGTACAAGGTCAAGGTGACGTTCGTAGCTAAAAGGAATGAAATACGCGAAGTACACACTTGGCTGTTCTAGCGTTAGTGAGAACGTAAGATTGTCACCGTCAAATTCGCTAGGAATTCTAAACCAAGTTTGACGGTCGTAAGACGCTAGAACGTTATATCCCTTCCAACCTTCTGGATACGCTGACTTAGCCAGATTACCAATCGTCATTGTGTGAGTTACAAAAGTTTCGCCCACTAAACGAAAATGGAACCACTGAGCAAATTCAGATTGGTTGTCGTTGGGAATGGTTAGACGGATATCGTCTGGTGATTGTGCGCTAACAACTTCAATGTTACCGCTGTCGAATTGACTGGAAATATGCATAGACTGTCGTTTTCCTCATTATTTGAGCGCTAATTTAGCATAGACGTAAACACAAATTCCACGCACACAGCGGGTTTTGTACTATCGAAAGTATACAAAATGTTTACACCATCAAAAAACCGACCACTTAGGTCGGTTTTTTATACAGTTAATTAAACTGCGTGTTGCTTAAAGCGGCAACGTAGGGAAACTAAGCCCTGCCATATCACGAACTACACGTAGTACCTGACAGCTGTAACCAAACTCGTTGTCATACCACACGTATAGTGTCAGGCGGTTATCTGCGGCGATGGTCGCCTGAGAGTCAACCACAGACGCAGCGCGAGAGCCGACTAAGTCTGTTGACACAATCTCTTTACTTGCCGTGTAGTCAATTTGGTGTTGAAGCTTTGAGAACAACGCGGTATCGCGCAAGAACTCGTTAACTGCAATACGATCCACTGGTGTTTTAAGATTTAGGTTCAAAATCGCTAGCGACACATTAGGTGTAGGTACGCGGATAGCATTACCGGTAAGTTTACCTGCCAGTTTTGGGTACGCTTTGGCAACGGCTTTCGCAGCGCCCGTTTCGGTAATAACCATATTAAGTGGCGCACTACGTCCACGACGATCACCTTTGTGGTAGTTATCGATAAGGTTTTGGTCGTTGGTGTAAGAGTGAACGGTTTCAACGTGACCGTTTTCAATGCCATACTCTTCGTCTAGCGCTTTAAGTACCGGCGTTATTGCGTTAGTCGTACAGCTTGCAGCAGACACAATTGTATCTTCTGGTGTTACTTCTTCGTCATTTACACCGTGTACGATGTTCTTGATGTCACCTTTACCCGGGGCAGTAAGGATAGCTTTCGCTGCCCCCTTAGCTTTAAGGTGTAGGCCAAGGCCATCGCGGTCACGCCAGATACCCGTGTTGTCTACGATGATAGCGTTATCGATACCATATTGCGTGTAATCCACTTCATCTGGGCTGTTGGCATAAATGACTTGAATGTATGAACCGTTTGCTTTTAGCGCGTTACGCTCGTGGTCAACTGTGATGCTGCCGTTGAACGGCCCATGCACTGAATCGCGGCGCAGTAAGCTTGCGCGTTTTTCTAGGTCGCCATCGCGCCCGCCACGAACCACAATGGCACGTAAGCGAAGCTTATTGTTTTTACCTTGGCGTTCAATAAGCAAGCGAGCAAGTAAACGACCTATACGGCCAAAACCATATAGTACAACGTCCTGAGGTTTCTGATCGTCCTCTTTATCGGCAACGTCGTTTAGTTTTTCGTTAAGGTAGGCCGTAAGGTCGTTGTTGTCGACCGCAGAACCGTAGTGAAAATCAAAAGCCAATTTACCAATATCAATTTGTGCAGGAGCAAGCTTCATGTTGCTCAAGGCTTCTAAGATTGGATAGCTTTCGCGTAGGCGTAGCTTAATACCTTCGTGCAGACGCACTTTACGGTGCGCTTTGATAACATCAATAGCACTAGCGTTCAGTAGCGAGCGTCCATAAACCGAAATTTCAACTGCCTTATTGCGATACAATTTACCAATAAGGGGCAACATCATTTCTGCGTATTCCTGACGCTCTTGCCAGCTGCTTTGTAATTCCTGCTCAAACTGTTGATTCATGCTTCTGCCTTCATCGATATTAATTTAACGGTGTTGTCATTGTTGTATGCGCAGCCAATTTTTTTGTGGCACAAACACGTACAACTAATCCTAATTACGCGTCAGCTTTTTATTATTTTTAGGGTACACTAGGTGAGTTTTCGCCTGACGGTGACGAGCAGTATCTTAAATAAACAAGCAAGGAAGACCAAATTGTTGATAAGTTTCAAAACCTCTATGAAAACTCGTATAACAGAGAGTTTATTTAGTAAGTTTCCAACAAAAGGTTATGTAACGACGGTGTGGCTGGCAGCAGCGACAACACTGACGGGTTGTGGCGATCTTTTTGAACCTACTATCAGTGAAATTTGTGAATCTCACAGCGAGATTTGCTTAGATTTGAGTTTGGATGCCCGTTGTCGCGGCGAGCGAGCTGAGATTATTCGCTTGCGTTACTACAATCAAGATTCAAAAGACGACGCTTACAAGTACCCTCTCCTTCTGAACTTCGAAGAGTATCTAACCTGCGTCGAAGAAGTGCAGCATATCGAACACATTAAACGTAAAGGCAAGGAAGCGACACGGCTAAAAGGCGTTATTACTGCTCAGCGTGAAATTAAACGCCTAAGCCGCGAGACGAAAGACTCCCTTGATCCTTACCTTTCTTACTATCATTGGACACGATATAACGACAAAGAGGCTTTTCATCGCTTTGAGCGCTACGCTGCCAGCAACCGTGTAAGCGAGCCAAAGCTACTGGTCGCACTGGCCTCTGTTCAGATTAAAACAGACCAAAAGCGTACTATTGAAACCTTATATCGCGCGCTAAGTTTATATACAGATAGCGACGACATTGATGTCAGTATTTTCTACTCTCTTGCTTCAATGGGAATGGATATGGACAACTATCGCCTTGCCTATGTTTGGTATGGTGTGGCTGAAGCCTTCGATGAGAGACTTAACGACACTCAGCGTGTTCAACTTGGACAACGCTATGCCCTTCCAGTAGGCATTCTAGATAACATTGTTGATGAAATAGTCAGTAATTTGAATAGCGCGACCTTCAACGCAGATTCATTGAAACTGGATAAGCTCTGATTTTTTGAAACTCAATTACACAATTTCATTGGTAAATAATTAAAAAAACCGCCATTTATGGGCGGTTTTTTATGATTGGATCTCTCGACTTCCCACGTGAGGTCAAAATTTAATCAGATGTTTACCTTAATCAAGCGCTCACCTAGGGCTTTTTAACCTTTAATTTGTGTATCATCTTCGCCTTTAAAGGTCATAGATAGCGAATTTACGCAGTAGCGTTGACCCGTTGGCGCAGGACCATCTGGAAATACATGGCCTAAGTGCGAGCCACACTGCTTACAAAAAATCTCAACCCTACGCATACCGTGACTCAAGTCTTCTCTGTAATCTACATTACCGTCATCAAGCTGCTTATAGAAAGAAGGCCATCCACAACCAGCATCAAATTTAGTATCTGAGGGGAAAAGTGGCGCTTCGCAGCACTTACACACGTACAATCCATCTCGCTGCTCGTCTAGCAATACTCCAGTGAAAGGTCGCTCAGTACCCGCTTCGCGGCATACATAATATTCCTCGTCAGTGAGCTCAGTTTTCCAGTCTTTTTTAGCTACTGATGCGTTTGCTTTTTCATCTGTCGACATAACTTACCTCTTAAAACAAAAAAGGTGTATTTGAAAACAAATACACCTTTCGATAGTTTACGCTCAATTATGAGCGCGTGTAACACTATTTAGTTCATACTATTTTTTGATAGCGGTTTGCGGACGTGCAGGATCACTCCACTCGATGTGATACTTTTTACCTGCTGGCTTATCTACACGCTGATAAGTATGTGCGCCAAAATAATCGCGCTGGCCTTGCAGCAAATTAGCAGGTAGCACGGCTGTGCGATACGAATCGTAATAGCTTAGCGCCGACATCATTGCAGGGCAAGGCACGCCAGCCAGTGTCGCCTGTGCAATTGACTCACGCCAGTCAGCTTGATACTGCGTAATTTGTTCCGCAAAGAACGGGTCCAATAGCAAGTTGGCTAAGTCTTCGTTATTCTCGTAAGCCTGAGAAATAGACTGAAGAAATACGGCGCGAATAATACAGCCTGCACGCCATATTTTCGCTATTTCACCAAACTCCAGTGTCCAGCCGTGTTCTTTGCCTGCCATAGCCATTAACTGGAAGCCCTGTGCGTACGCACAGATTTTAGAGCAATAAAGCGCTTGCTCTAGCTTGTTAATGATCGACATTTTCTCATCATCGCTGAACGATGGCGCATCAGGGCCAGCAAGAACCTTGCTCGCAGCTACACGCTCGTCTTTCAAACTAGAAATACTGCGCGCGAATACCGCAGAAGTGATGGTCTGTGCCGGACTACCTACCTGTAATGCGCTTACTGCAGTCCAAAGGCCTGTACCTTTTTGACCTGCTCTATCTAAGATCACATCAACCAACGGCTGCTGTGTTTCTGGATCCATTTGCTCAAGAACTTCAGCACTAATTTCCATCAGGTAGCTATTCAGCTTGCCTTCGTTCCAGCGACGAAACACCTCTGCTATTTCAGCTGGCGCCATATGTAGCGCTTCGCGCATAACATGGTAAGTTTCGCAGATAAGCTGCATGTCGGCGTATTCGATACCGTTGTGCACCATTTTTACATAGTGCCCGGCTCCAACCGGACCGATGTAGGTCGCACATGGTTCGCCTTCTAACACTGGTTGACCTGGCGTATGGCTTTCTAATGGTTTACCTGTTTCTGGGTCAACCTTTGCAGCAATAGCTTTAAGAACAGGCTCAATGCGTGTCCATGCATAAGGGTTGCCTGAAGGCATAAGAGATGGCCCGAAACGAGCGCCTACTTCACCACCTGACACGGCGGTAGAGAAGAAGATAAATTTACCTTTGTACTGCTCTTCACGTGCTACAGAGTCTGTCCACAAACTGTTGCCAGTATCAACCACGATATCGTCAGCGTGAATTCCGGCGTCAATAAGATGATTGCAAACGTGGTCAACAGGATCGCCAGCAGGCACAGAGATAATAATAAGATGCGGGGCTTTTAACTTGCTTAAAAGCTCGGTGTAAGAACTGCAGCCTTCAACACGAGGCTCAGTATTTTCAGCTCTTTCGCTTGCGTCTTTGGCAAGAATAGACTCAACTTTGTTTTGGTCTAAATCGAAACACGCTACACGATAGCCATGGTCCACTAGGTTCATGGTTAGGTTACTACCCATCACCCCTAAACCGATAAAACCAATATCACACGACTTGTCTTCGTGCGAATTACCACCTTTCTTTTGCATAGGAACACCCTCACATTTCAGATGGCTGCGCATGATACCACCTGAAAGAATAAAGAACAGTCTAAGCTAACAATTTAGTGCGCAGTGGTGTAATTGTCACCAGCGGTAAACATTAACGGGTTTTGTAAGCTAGTTTAGCCGAGATTTTGGCACGCATTCAGCACCTGTGTTACGCGCTCTCGCCCATGCTGTATGAAATTCACACAAAGGTAAAGACTCTGTTTCTTATTCAGCTAACGTGCACTGAGTTTAGAGCCGTTTAGCGGTACTCTTAAATTCTTTAAAGGCATCCTTAACCAAGTATAAGGTCGTATTGTAAGCCATTATTCTATCCAGAGAACTGAGAAAAACTGAACAACGTTAGCGATTTGCTGGCCTGTAAAAACACCTTCTGAATGCAAATTGAAGGCTGTTCTTCAAGAGAGCTGTAGCGCGTATCCAAGTGCATGGTCCACCCTCCCCTGGGTATGACAGAAGGTAGGTGAAAACGCACGTCGCTTTCACTTGCATTAACACACAAAAACCAGTGCTCTGGCTTCTGGTCGCCCGTTACACAACCTTTTATTTCCACACCAAACGCTTTGTTATGATGCGCATTCCAGTCTTCAGACGCTTTGTCAGAACCATCGGGCTTATACCAATTTATTTCTTTTACATTTCGTGAGAGCGTAAAAGTATCATCGTGCAGCTTTAGTTCGCTTAACAGTGAAGAGGACTGACGCAAACGGATCACATATTGGCAGAAGCTAAGAAAATCTTGCTTGCGCTTGTTTAATTCCCAATTCATCCAGCTAATAGGATTATCCTGACAATAGGCATTATTATTGCCATTTTGGGTGCGGCTTAATTCATCGCCACCAAGAATATGCGGTGTACCTTGCGAGAAGATCAGCGTTGCAAAGAGATTGCGCTTTTGACGCTCACGCATAGCGAGTATCTGCTCGTCATTCGTTTCCCCTTCAATACCATAATTGGCAGACAGGTTGTGTCCATGGCCATCTCGATTTTCTTCTAAGTTATCGAGATTGTGACGTTCGGCGTAGGTCACCATATCGTGCAGCGTGAACCCATCGTGATATGTCACGTTATTTACCGACGTACTGATATGTCGATGGCCTTTGTGAAATATATCTCGTGAGCCCATTAAACGGGTAGCAAAGTCCGCGGTAACGCCATCGTCTCCACGCCAGAAGGCGCGCACCGTATCGCGGTATTTATCATTCACCTCTAACCATGGAGAAGGAAAGTTACCCACTTGGTAGCCGCCAGGCCCAATATCCCAGGGTTCGGCAAGCAATACCCTCTCTTTTAGAACAGGGTCGCTACTAATGGCTCTCAGCAGCCCAGATTTTTTACTATATTCTTGTGGCTCTCTTCCCAAGCATACTGCTAAATCGAAACGAAAGCCGTCAACGCCAATTACGGATACCCAGTGGCGCATGGCATCTAAAATAAGTCCCATCATAAATGGCTGCGCGGTATTTACCGTGTTACCACAGCCAGAGTGGTTGGAATAAACCAATTCTCCGTTTTTCGTTTGCTCTAATAAGTACGCTTGGTAAGGGCAAAACCCCTTATAAGAAAGAATAGGACCGCCATTGCCTGCCTCTGCTGTATGGTTAAATACCACATCAACAATAACCTCAAGTCCGGCAGTATGATAAGCATCTACCATAGACTTCAGTTCAGCAAGCGCATCTGACACACCGTAGCGTGGTTCAGGTGCAAAGAAGTTAACCGGGTTATATCCCCAATAATTGGTTAAGCCTTTCTCTGTAATAAATGGTTCAGGCATGAATGAACACAACGGCATAAATTGCACCGTGGTTATGCCTAATGCTTTGAGATGCTTGATGACACTCGGATGGGCAGCACCGATAAATTTGCCACGGTGTTCTTTAGGTACATCGGGATGGAGTTTTGTAAGCCCTTTAATATGTGCTTCGTAAACTACTCGCTTGTGTTTCGGTATAACAGGCGCGCTAACATGACTGGGCGCATAGTCATTTTGATCAATTACTATGCACTTGGGGATCATAAACTGAGAGTCGTGTTTGTATTGCCTAGCGTCCCATTTTATTGCGCGACTAATTTTCTTGGCGTAAGGGTCGATTAGCAGTTTGTCGGTGGGTACCGCATGTAACCCTCCCTCACCGCGTTCTACGCGATAACCATAGTATTGTCCTGCGCTAACGCCGCTGTAACGACCGTGCCAAACATCACCAGTTTTCTCAGGCAAAGGATGCTCACTCACCGCCTCTTCTGTGTCACTATTGAAAAAACACAACACGACCGCCTTCGCATCGGGCGCGTATACGGCAAAATTACAACCATCTTGTGTAACTGTTGCGCCAAGTGGATATGCCTTCCCCATTCCACTTTCTACAATTAGTGCGGTGTCTCGAATTTCGTTCACTTCGTTCTCAATTTATCTCTTCACTAGGGCGTGTCGCCCTAGTCGGATTAATCCACATTGGCAACATAAAATACCGTGGCTAGCGGCGGTAACGTGATTTCTGCAGAGTGAGTACGCTCATTCCAAGGTATGGTTTGCGTATTAACAGTAGAAGCAACGTCGTAGCCACTACCCCAATATGCACCATCATCAGTGTTTAGTGCTAGCGTTAGCGTGCATGCATCATCTACGCCTATTCTGAAGTTCTGACGTGGCACAGGCGTAAAATTAGATACCACATATACTTTTTGCTTCGCATCTTTTGACATGCGAACAAATGAAACCACGCTTTGGTCTGCATTATTGTGGTCCAGCCAAGCAAAGCCCCCTGGTTCGTGGTCTTGCTCGTAAAGCGCTGGCGTAGACGTATAGAGGTGGTTGAGCGCCTTATAAAGCGCTTGAATGCCTTTGTGTTTTTCGTAATCGAGCAAGTGCCAGTCTAAACTACTGTCATGGTTCCATTCTCGTGCCTGCGCAAGCTCGTTCCCCATAAAGTTAAGCTTCTTGCCGGGGTGACCGTACATAAAGCCTGCGTAACAACGCAGGTTAGCGGCTTGCTGCCATTCATCGCCAGGCATTTTGTGCAGCATACTGCCTTTGCCGTGTACCACTTCATCGTGCGAGATAGGCAGTACAAAGTTTTCGTCAAACGCGTAAACCATGCTAAAGGTAATATCGCCATGGTGATAGTTGCGATAGGCGGGGTCTTTAGCGATGTAGTGTAATGAGTCGTGCATCCACCCCATGTTCCACTTAAAGCCAAAGCCCAAACCACCATCAAATACTGGGCGAGAAACCTTGGGAAACGACGTTGATTCTTCGGCAATTGTCATGGCGTCTGGGAAGTGCTTGTACACTTCTTCATTCATCCATTTCAGTAAGCTGATGGCTTCGTAGTTTTCGTTGCCACCATCCACATTCGGGATCCACTCTCCGTCATTGCGTGAATAGTCGAGATAAAGCATGGATGCCACTGCATCAACCCTGAGTCCATCAACGTGAAATTTGTCTAGCCAAAACAGTGCGTTTGCAACTAAAAACTGACGAACTGTGTCTTTGCCGAAATCGTAAATGCAAGAATTCCAATCCGGATGCCAACCTTTCCTCGGATCTTCATATTCATAAACACAAGAACCATCAAATCGCGCCAAGCCATGGCCGTCTTCCGGGAAATGTGCAGGTACCCAGTCGATAATTACGCCTATACCTGCTTGGTGAGCCTTATCAACAAAGTATTTAAATTCATCTGGGTTTCCAAATCTACTCGTTGGTGCGAACATTCCCACGGGCTGATAGCCCCACGAACCGTCGAAAGGAAACTCGGAAATAGGCAGCAATTCAACGTGAGTGTAACCCATATCGCTGACGTAGCTTATTAAGTCATCGGCCAGCGCTTTATAAGTAAGATAGCGCGCATCAGTTTCAATACCCGGGCGCTTCCAAGAGCCAAGGTGCACCTCATAAATGCTCATTGGGCTGTTGTATTTATTCCCCTTTCGCTTTTCCATCCATGCACTATCATTCCACTCATAGTTATTGTGGTTGTAAATTTTCGAAGCATGAGAAGGATACTGCTCTGCACTGAAGCCAAGTGGGTCAGCCTTGTGCGGTAGGTCGTGGCCGTGTGCATCTTTAATGTGATACTTGTAGCGCTCTCCCTCTGCGAGTTCTGGCACAAACAGTACCCAGTATCCCATAGAGGTCTTTTCCATAGGATGCGTGCGCCCATCCCACTGATTGAAATCGCCAATGAGCGACACCGTACTCGCATTGGGCGCGAAAACGCAGAACCTGACACCTTTTATCGCATCGCCTTGTGATGAAGTGAGCGTTAAAAGTTGCGCACCCGCTTGCTCGTACAAGTTTGAAGGCTTGCTATCGATATAGTGTACCGCATGATACGCCTGCTCGGAGAATTGATAAGGATCGATATAGCCCTTATCGTCATTCAAGCCTTCGGCGATAACGCGATAAACCTCACCCTGATATTCTTTAGGCAGTGGTGTTTCAAAAAGGCCATTTTTGGAGGTAACGGTTACATTTGCTAGCGCTGCATTCTCCCATTCAATCGTTATCTTGCTGACATTAGGACGCCAAACGCGAAGTACCGACTTCTGCTGATTTTTAACTACACCTAAATGGGAAAACGGCTGAGAACATAATACCTGTTCAAACTGCTGCGCTAATTGCATTCGCTACTCCTAGTAAAAACCCGCATGGCAGCGGGTTGAATTGTGAGCTTAAATGCGTTGTATACATTTAAGCTCTATCAAGTACCGTCTTGGTACTTTATCTTACTCGTTTAAGTTACCCAGGCAACCGCCTATTATCATTTCTTTGATAATGGCAATTAACCCTGACTTGCTTGCTTTCTGGCATGAGTAAGTTTAGACGCCAATTCATTTATATCATGTCTATCGAACATCGACTCGATATTCTCTGTGAGTTTTCTTCGCCAGTTTGGATATTCGTCAAAAGTACCAGGAATATTGACCGGCTTATCCATTTCCAACCAGTCTTCCAATTGCAGGCTCAATAATGCGCTCGAGCCACCTGCCATGTGCACCTGCATACCGTTATTCAGTTCGCGATTCATACCCGTATGATTAACATCGCGGCCTACATTGTCGCCAATTGAACCGTGGCCGTGCAATGTATCTAAAATCGCCTGTTTGTTTTCATGACGATCCGCATAAAGCGTTTGAAGGATTTCTTCTGTTGGATAAAGCCCTATTTCTTTGCCTAGCTCTAAATCTAAACAGTGCCAGTAACCAATCAGCGTTGGCATATCGTGAGTAGTCAACGTTGACATAGACTGAACAGGGTAATGGCTAGGTGAGAAGAAACCGCCGTCTTCCGCTTGTTCGAAGAAAAATACGCGGTATGAGTACACGCCATTATCGGCAAGCTTACTGCGAATTTCTTCTGGTACAGTACCCAAGTCTTCACCAATAACCAGGCTTTGATTGCGGTGACTTTCTAGCGCTAGAATACCGAGTAAATCGTCTACAGGATAATAAACATAGCCGCCATCTTTAGCGTTATCGCCTTTCACAACCCACCATAAACGCAGCAACGCCATGACGTGATCGATACGCAATGAGCCTGACGACGCCATGTTAGACGCAAACAGGTCAATAATGGGCTGGTAACCCTGTTCATACAGCTTACGAGGGTCCATAGGCGGCAACCCCCAGTTCTGGCCTAGTGGGCCCAAGATATCCGGTGGAGCACCTACACTTGCGCCTGTGCAGTATAGGTCTTTGTTACCCCAAATTTCCGCACTTCCTTCACTAACGCCTACCGCCAAGTCGCGATAAAGACCAATGGTCATGCCTGCATCAGTAGCTTTGTTGCTTGCAAGCTCAAGCTGTTGGGCGGCAATCCACTGTAGGAACAAGTAAAATTTGACGTCTTGTTCGTTTGCACTCTTAAACTTAGCCACGGCTGGGTTGTAATAGTCTTTGTAATCTTGTGGGAATACCGGCCATCCCCAGCTGTCTTTACCTTCAGCTTTTAGGTGCGATTGCAAGGCGTCGTACACCGCTAACATATCTAAGCTTTCACCGCCCGCTTCTACGAAGGCTTTAAACGCTTTATTTTGCTTTGTGCTTTTACGAAGGTATTTGGCATCGTAAACATCAAATACTGCTTTAAGCGCAGCCAGTTTCACATGGGCGACTGCCTCGTAGTCTACATGTTCTACGTTACGTGCATGTTCAAGCGTGGCTTTAAACTCATCACTGCTCACTATCGCTTGTACTGATGCATCGTCATAGCCGTCAATAGCAGTCACATCGATATACAAATAATTAAGCCAGCGACGTGAGCTTGGCCCATAAGGCGAGCACGCGTTGGGATTTGCAGGGTAAAGCGCATGAATAGGATTAAGTCCGATAAAGTCTGCACCCACACCAGCGGCTTTTTCAATAAGCAGAGCTAAATCAGAAAAATCACCAATCCCCCAGTTCTTTTCACTGCGTACACAGTAAAGTTGAACGCTCAAGCCCCATATTTTTTTGCCTTCTTTAATTTCGTTTGGCGTGTAGCACGCTTCTGGTGCCACAATTAAGCGAGAACGCGCAAACTCATCGTCATCAGCGCTTAAGGCTACATCGTGATAACCAAGGGGCAAATCCAAAGGCAGTGTTACTACGTATTCATGAAACTCTACATCGTCGATATGCGCCATCGTCGTCATTTCTTGGTCAACTGGCGTAAATTGATGAGTGAGCACGTCACCATTTTCACAGGTGACCGTGAGCGTGTGATCATCGTTCACTAACTCGATAGGCAAACGAACAGCTAAATTAATTTCTTGGGTATTGCGAACCACTTGAACAGGATTTAACGGCGACAACCATACCGACTTTATATCTTGTGTAATTTGTGACTGAATTTTTTCATCACTGCTGGTGTCATAGCCAAGTGTGTTAAGCAGTTTTGCTTTACTTGATTCTGCGATGGTTGCTGGCTTTCCCCATGCGTCGACGTATTGGGTTTCAATTCCCCGCATTTCAACCAGTTGTTGCAGAAGTTGTTGTGTCATGGTGTGTCATTCCTGTTATTCGGTAAAAGACGCAAAGCAAATTAAGCATAGTGCGTCTACAAACAAATTTTTAACATTATTCTAGAAACAAGGGCTTGGCGATATCTGAATACGATTGCAATAGCACTTATTCGTAATTTTGCAACACTTTGGCTTTTTATTTTGCTAATTATGGCATTTTGATCCATACTTTACGTAATTTATTTTCATTTTATTTAAATAATCGGGGTACGTTATGACAATTCGCATCGGTATCAATGGTTTTGGCCGTATTGGACGCCTAGTAATGCGCGCAGCAGCAGAGCGCAACGACATCGAAGTTGTTGCAATAAACGACTTACTAGACACGGACTACATTGCTTATCTATTGAAATACGACTCGACTCACGGTTTATTCGACGGTGAAGTTACAGTAGATAACAATAGCCTAGTTGTAAACGGCAAAACTATCCGCATTACATCTGAAAGAGATCCAGCTGCACTTAAGTGGGATGAAGTAGACGTTGACGTGGTTGTTGAATCAACAGGTCTGTTCCTGACTAAAGAAACTGCCGCGAAGCACATCGAAGCTGGCGCGAAGAAAGTTGTTATGTCTGCACCTTCTAAAGATGACACGCCTATGTTCGTTATGGGTGTAAACCAAGAAAGCTACGCTGGCGAAACTATTGTTTCAAACGCGTCTTGCACAACTAACTGTCTTGCTCCTCTTGCCAAAGTGCTTAACGATAAATTTGGTATTGTAGACGGTTTGATGACAACGGTTCACGCAACAACTGCAACACAGAAAACGGTAGACGGTCCTTCAATGAAAGACTGGCGTGGTGGTCGTGGTGCTGGTCAGAACATCATTCCATCATCAACCGGTGCAGCAAAAGCAGTAGGTAAAGTTATCCCTGAGCTTAACGGCAAGTTAACAGGTATGGCTTTCCGTGTACCTACACCAAACGTTTCAGTAGTAGACCTTACTGTAAACCTTGCGAAGCCTGCTAGCTACGATGAAATTTGTGCAGCAATGAAAGAAGCTTCAGAAGGCGAGCTTAAAGGTATCATGGGTTACACAGAAGATGCGGTTGTGTCTAACGACTTCCTTGGCGACGCTCGCACATCGGTATTTGACGCCACAGCAGGTATCGCACTTACTGATACATTCGTTAAACTCGTTTCTTGGTACGACAACGAGTGGGGCTACTCAAACAAGGTTCTAGACCTTGTGGCTCATATTTCTAAGTAATTAACGGTATTAAGCGAAAATAGTTAAACTATTCACGCTAAAGTTGAGTTAATCTAAAGGTGTAAACACGGCGTTTGCACCTTTTTTGTTTTTCGTGGTCGTAAACACGCATAATAACGATATTCCAGCGACATACGCTTTCCCGTCGCTTACCCTTTGTTGTTTTCTTATTAGTCCAAGGAGGGCTTATGCCACCTGTGAGTTCAGTTACCGTTAGTGAGTCTAATGGACTTACCTTTTTAGACGTAGATAATGCGTTTGCCTCTGCGCGTATTAGCCTATTTGGCGGTCATATCTTGTCATATGTGCCTAAAAGCGATGGCAGAGAGCGTCTTTGGGTAAGCCCCCATGCTTACTTGAACGGAGAGCGACCTATTCGCGGTGGTATTCCGGTGTGCTGGCCTTGGTTTAGCGATGATCACGGTCGAGAAAAAGGTGCCCTCCCCGCTCACGGCTTTTTGAGAACACAAGTGTGGAAGCTGATTCATTCAGAAGATACAGAAAGCGGAACAACGATTACGCTTTCGCCAAGCTTTACCCGAGCAGAAGGGTTTGAGAACGATTGTAACGTGACCATGGTAATTACCGTTGGTGAGACGATGGACGTCGCGCTAACTACAGAAAATACGGGTGTTGTACCATTCGAATTTAACTGTGCGCTACATACATATTTCCACGTTGATCACATTCAACATACCCAAATAACTGGAATTGAAGGTCAATATAAAGACAAACTTGACGACTGGGGACTTAAGACGACACCGAGTCCTTACACCATCACAGGCGAAACGGATCGCATTCATGTTGCGCCGATTAAAACGGCAGAAATTGAAGTCGAAGGCAACGCGTTTACGGAAGTGGTATCCGACGGCAATGACTCTTTGGTAGTGTGGAACCCGTGGTTAGGCGCAGCGTCTATTTCAGACATGGACCCATTTGGCTATAAGCATATGTTGTGCGTAGAAACATCGCTAACTCAGGGAAAGACACTGTCCCCCGGTGCTAGCCACACACTGAAACAAACTATTGTTCCGAAGTAAATTATTTGAAGTGCAAGCGCAATTTCGCTGACACTTTGGAAGGTAGACAGTCGCAGTTCACGATCAAGAGATATAAAAAAACCTGCCAATGAGCAGGTTTTTTCATTTAAATGTTCAGCAAATTACTGTTTAGCACCCGCAACAGCTTCTTTTGCTAGCTGCGTAATACGCGCCCAGTCACCTGATTCAATTGCGTCGTCAGGGGCAAGCCACGAACCACCTACACATTTAACGTTGTTAAGCGCTAAATAGTCATTGTAGTTGTTTGGACCAATGCCACCCGTTGGGCAAAACGTCACATCAGGGAAAGGACCACTGATTGACTTAATGGCTTTAACGCCACCTGAAGCCTCTGCTGGGAAGAATTTCATGTGGGTATAACCCGCATCTTTACCCTTCATCAAATCAGAAGTTGAAGAGATACCAGGGATAAGTGGAATTTCTGAGTCCATACCCGCTTTTAGCAAATCAGCCGTCATACCTGGGCTAATTGCGAACTTAGCGCCAGCTTCAACTACCGCTTTAAGCTGCTGGGCGTTAGTCACGGTTCCAGCACCAATTAGCGAGTCAGGCACTTCTTGTGCAATTCGCTTAATCACGTCAATAGCAGCAGGGGTACGTAGCGTTACTTCCAGTACTTTAATACCACCTTCCATCAGCGCTTTTGCCAGAGGAACCGCTTTTTCTACGTCATTGATTACCAAAACAGGTACAACTGGACCGGCCGCAAAAATTTCCTCTGGAGAGTATTTCCATTTCGTTGTCATAATTTAGCTCGCTGTATTTTGATTCAGATATGCAGCCGCACCCAATAAACCATGATCAGGTTCTGCAATTAAATAGGTGGGAATGTCTTTCACGTAGTGCTTCATTTGCCCTTTCGCTTCAAAACGCGCTCTAAAATCGCTATTTTGAATAAATTCAGGGAAACGGTTAGCAATACCACCACCAATGAAGATGCCGCCCGTGGTCGCCATGTTAAGTGCTAAATTACCCGCAAAGCTTCCCATAATTCGGCAGAATTGGGTAAGCGTCGCTTCAGCAATTTTACAAGTACCGTTCAGCGCAGCGTCAGTGATTTGAGCCGGCTCGGTAAATACAACTGGTGCTGATGCGTGGTTTGCTAGCGCGGTGTAAATATTATGCAGACCGCGTCCAGACATTACTTCTTCAGCAGAAGCACGTCCTAAGGTAGATTGAAGGTGACGCCATACGACAACATCGGTTTCATCTACCGGTGCAAAGTCTACATGACCACCTTCACCGTCCAGCGTCTGCCAGCCCGTTGAGGTCATTGTAATATGCTCAACACCCAATCCTGTACCAGGTCCAAAAACAGCGATATTGCCATTTTCTTTCGCAGTGCCTTCGCCAATTTGTACCACTTGCTCTTCGCCCAATACAGGCAAAGAGTGCGCTACGGCAGTGAAGTCATTGATAACGAACAACGCGTCTAGTTTAAGCTGAGAGCGAAGTGCATTTTGAGAAAATGCCCAACTGTGATTCGTCATCTCGACTTGATCGCCCAATACTGGACATGCAATTGCAATACAACCTTGCGAAAAGCTGTATTCCGGCATGTCGCTAAAGTATTGTGCAATAGCAAGGTCGATGCTGGCGAAATCATTACACATATATTTTTTGATGTCGGCTACACCTGACTCGGTTACCCTTGCAACACGAATATTCGTACCGCCAACATCAGCCACAAACTTCTGGCTCATTATGCTTGCTCCTGCGTGTAAAACAGTGAACATGCACCCTCTTCTGCACCCGTCAGAATAGCGCGCATACCCGCAAACATTTCACGTCCCATTCCAACGTGATGCTTAGCTAAGTTCGCTGGCGCTGCTTCACGTGCAGCTAGTGTTTCATCGTCCACATGCAGTGTTAGTGCACCAGTTTGTGTGTTTAGCTCAATAATGTCGCCCTCTTGCACTTTAGCAAGTAGACCGCCTTTATAAGCTTCTGGAGTCACGTGGATAGCTGCAGGAACTTTACCCGATGCACCAGACATACGACCGTCAGTAACTAGCGCCACTTTAAAGCCGCGATCTTGAAGCACACCAAGAGGTGGCGTTAAGCGGTGAAGTTCTGGCATACCAATCGCTGAAGGACCTTGGAAGCGAACAACTACAATGCAGTCTTTGTCTAACTTGCCAGACTTAAACGCGTCATCGAGTTCAAACTGGTCTTCAAACACAACTGCTGGTGCTTTGATATTACAGTGAGGCGTGCGAAGTGCTGAGGTTTTAATAACGCCACGACCAAGATTGCCGTCAAGCACACTCAAACCACCATCTGGCTTAAACGGTGCGTCAACAGTTGCTAGCACTTCTTTATCAAGGGATTCAGTTGGGCCGTCTCGCCATTCTAATTCGCCGTCTTTAAGCACAGGCTCTTTAGTGTAGAAGTCTAAGCCTTCACCACAAATAGTCTTAACGTCGTTATGTAGTAGACCCGCATCAAGCAACTGTTTAATTAGCAATGACATACCACCTGCTGCAACAAAGTGGTTAATGTCAGCTGAGCCATTCGGGTAAATGCGAGTAAGAAGAGGCACAGCATTAGAGATATCTGAGAAGTCGTCCCAATTTACGATGTAACCTGCAGCGCGTGCTACCGCAATAAGGTGCATGGTGTGGTTAGTAGAACCACCCGTAGCAAGAAGACCTACAAGGCCGTTCACAATGGCTTTTGCATCTACAATGTGACCAATTGGCGTATAGTTGTCGCCAAGGTCAGTTAAGCGTGTTGCTTGAACCGCAGCCGCTTTAGTTAACGCGTCGCGCAAAGGTGTGCCCGGATTAACAAACGACGAACCCGGAAGGTGCAAGCCCATCATTTCAACCACTAGCTGATTCGAGTTTGCCGTTCCATAGAACGTACAGGTACCCGCAGAGTGGTAAGATTGAGATTCAGCTTCAAGCAACGCGTCACGCCCTACTTTACCTTCGGCAAATTCTTGACGAACACGGGCTTTTTCTTTGTTTGGAAGACCCGATGGCATTGGACCAGCTGGCACAAAAACGGTTGGCAAATGACCGAACGTTAGTGCGCCCATTAATAGCCCAGGAACGATTTTGTCGCAGATACCTAGCATCAGTGCGCTATCGAACATGTTGTGAGAAAGCGCAATGGCAGCCCCCTGAGCAATGTTATCACGGCTCATTAGGCTTAAGTCCATGCCAGACTGGCCTTGTGTAACACCATCACACATAGCAGGTACGCCACCTGCGAACTGGGCTACGCTGCCTACTTCTTTCACTGCATCCTTAATGAGCGCAGGATACGTCTCGTAAGGCTGGTGCGCTGAAAGCATATCGTTATACGCAGACACAATTGCCACGTTGGCTTTGGTCATTGAACGAAGATCTGATTTTTCGCTTGTTCCACATGCTGCAAAGCCGTGAGCAAGGTTACCGCATGACAACACACCACGGTGTGGTCCTTGACGTCGTGCACTCTCAATTTTTTCTAGATACGCCTTACGCGTTTCTTTACTACGCTCGATAATTCGTTGCGTAACTTCAGCAATTTTTGGATTCATGTTTGTCTCCTATGGCGCCCACATCAAAGTAACCGGCGCGCGGTTAACTACGGCGGTGATGGGCTTTTGCGCTTCGGTGGCATTTTCAATAGCATCAAGTAAGACTTGTTTTTTCTTCTCGCCTGTTAAATGCAAAAAGATATTACGGCTATTGAGTAACGCTGGTAGCGTTAATGAAATACGTTGATGAGGTGCTGTTGTAGGTTGAACAGCGATGCAGGTTCTGCCGCTGCTCATATCTAAGCCGTCAAGTACTTGTTCAGAGCAAGGGAAAAGCGATGCAGTGTGACCATCTTCCCCCATGCCAAGAATCAATGCATCAAAAGGTTGTGACATGCTAGCCAGATTTGACTCTGCGGCATTTACGCCTTCGTTTGCATCATTAGCATCGCTTTTCAATTCGATAAAACGAGCTGCTGCGGCTTTATTTTGAATTAGATTATTTTTGACTAGGCTGGTGTTGCTGGCCTCGTGGTCCTCTTCAACCCAGCGCTCGTCGGCAAGGGTGATATCAACCTTATCCCACTCAAGTTCGGTTTCACTTAGTTGTTTAAAAAGCGCCAGCGGTGTACGACCACCACTAACGACAAGCGAAGCTCGACCGCGAGTTTTAATACCTGTTTTTAAAATGCTGACTAAGTCTTGCGCAAATGCATCAGTCAGCGCATCAGGTGTTTCAAATGATAGAGTTGTTAACGCCATATTACTTTTTCTTCCCTGTTTTGCTCTCGTACCAGCTGCGATTTTCGCGAGCAAGAAGACCTATAGAGTCTACCGGCCCCCACGTACCTGCTTGATACGGTTCTGGCGGCTCGCTCGATTGCTTCCACGCTTCAAGAATTGAGTCTACCCACGTCCAAGCTTGCTCAATTTCGTCACGACGAACGAATAGCGCCTGATTACCCAACATAACTTCAAGAAGGAGTTTTTCGTATGCGTCAGGAATACGCTCATCGGCAAACGCTTCAGAGAAACTTAGGTTTAACTTGGATTTTTGTAGATCCATAGAGCCTGAGCTGGTTAAGCCAGGTACTTTATTCATTACGGTGATTTCTACCCCTTCGTCTGGCTGTAGACGAATAACGAGCTTATTGGGTGGGAGATTCTTGAAGCTGTCACCGAACAAGTTGTGTGGCTGACGCTTGAAGTAAATAACAACTTCACTCACCTTAGTTGGCATGCGCTTACCTGTGCGTAGGTAAAACGGCACACCAGCCCAACGCCAGTTGTCAATTTCCGCTTTAATAGCAACAAAGGTTTCGGTTTTACTTTGCGTATTAGCACCTTCTTCTTCAAGGTACCCAGGCACTTCTTCGCCCTTCACGAAACCAGAGGTATACTGACCGCGTACTGTGCTGTCATTAATATTAAACGAGTTAATCGGACGAAGCGCTTTAAGCACTTTCAATTTTTCGTCACGAATGCTGTCAGCGTCGAGCGTTGTCGGAGGCTCCATCGCTACCAAACTTAAAATTTGTAGCAAGTGGTTTTGCACCATATCTCGCATTTGACCCGCGTCGTCAAAGTAACCCCAACGCCCTTCAATACCCACTGACTCTGCAACTGAGATTTGAACATGGTCAATGCAGTTGTGGTCCCAGTTAGTAGCAAAAATAGAATTGGCAAAACGCAGTGATACTAGGTTTAGTACTGTCTCTTTACCAAGGTAATGGTCAATGCGGTAAATTTGCTTTTCGTCGAAGTATTCTGCAACTTGCTCATTGATCACTTTAGACGATGCCAAATCGTGACCAATTGGCTTTTCTAGCACAACGCGAACGCTTGAGTCGATAATTTTGCAGCTATGCAGGCCACGACAGATATCACCGTATATCGCCGGTGGCGTCGCTAGATAACACACCATGGTGCGGCTTGGGTCAACGTGGTCGTCTAATACGCAATAGCTTTCAACGTCCTTCATGTCTACGCATGCATAGTGCAACCGTGCTTTCATTTTTTCCCAAGTGGCTTCACACAAGTTCTTCTCGCCAAACTTGATTAGGTTGGCATGAACTTCTTCAATATAGGCATCCAGCTCCATTTCTTGACGCGCAACACCCACAATAGTGGTGTCTGGGTGCATCAAGTTTGCTTTTTCAAGCTGATATAAAGAAGGCAACAACTTGCGTCGTGAAAGATCTCCCAGTGTACCGAAAAGTACAAAATCACAGGGTTCGTAGGAATTATCCAATACCATATTCGTCGACCTTTTAAATGTATGTGTCCGCGGCGTATTGTACAGTTATTTACAACACTAACGACTATTTTTACCGTATAGTTAACACCAAATGTAGTAAAATTACAACTTGTACCAACTATAGGATCTGAATCTTTACTGTTTCCCTCAGTTTACCCTCATTTAACCCGATTGAAATAACAAAAATTGTCAAAAAATTACATTTTTCTTGTCACAGACGTCACATTGGGTACTATTACGGGTGTACCTTACAATAAATTGTGCTAACTAATTGCTATATCTGTATGAACATTTTAGAAAAAATCACACAAAACCAAGCGGCATTCAGTAAATCTGAGAAAAAGGTAGCTGAAGTAATTCTAGCTAACCCACAAACGGCCATTCATTCGAGTATAGCAACCCTCGCTAAGATGTCGGATGTGAGTGAGCCTACCGTAAACCGTTTCTGCCGAAGACTTGATACTAAAGGCTTCCCAGACTTTAAACTGCATTTAGCGCAGAGCCTGGCTAACGGCACGCCTTATGTAAACCGCCATGTTGATGAAAACGACAGCCCAGACGAATATACCAATAAGATATTCGAATCGACCATGGCGTCCCTGGAAGTGGCGCGCCAATCTGTGGATGTGAACGTGGTAAATCGCGTTGTTGATTTACTTACACAGGCACAGAAAATTTCATTTTTCGGCTTAGGCGCTTCAGCTTCAGTGGCACACGATGCACTAAATAAGTTTTTCCGCTTCAATGTTCCAGTGGTCTACTTTGAAGATATTCTGATGCAGCGCATGAGCTGCATGAACTGTTCAGATGGCGATGTTGTTGTATTGATTAGCCATACGGGCCGAACTAAAAGCTTAGTAGAAATAGCGCAAATTGCCCGCATGAACGACGCTACTGTGGTAGGAATTACCTCAGCAGATAGCCCGCTGGCACAAGAGTGCAGTTACGTGTTATCGCTGGAAGTGCCGGAAGATACTGATATGTATATGCCTATGGCCTCTCGCATCGCGCAGCTCACGCTAATTGATGTACTGGCAACCGGCTTTACACTGCGCCGCGGCAACAAGTTCAGAGAGAACCTGAAGCGAGTAAAAGATACGCTGCGTGGTTCACGTTATGAAAAGCGTGGTGAGTAATTTTCTTCCCACGTGATCACATAAGAACCACTTACCGTAACAATATCGGTTCAATAAATCAGCGAAAACGCCTAACTGGTCGAGCCAGTTAGGCGTTTTTGTTTATTTCATTCACATTTTTGTCAAATTCAACTATTATTCTGTAATAAAATTACGTAAAGCGATTACAGGCATACCGTATAAACGCGTAGCCTATCACTCTTTGCCTTTTCTAACTTAGAAACAGCGACGGAATCACATGACCAGAAGAACGAAAATTCTTGCCACCCTAGGACCTGCAACCGACTCACTTGAAAAGATTCAGGCACTTATTGCCGCAGGCGCAAACACTGTGCGCATGAACTTTTCACACGGACAAGCCGAAGACCACATTGAACGTGCAAAGCGCGTTCGTCAGGCAGCAAAGAACCTAGGTAAATACGTAGCGATTTTAGGTGATCTTCAGGGCCCTAAAATCCGTGTTGCTCGTTTTGCCGAAGGTGCAGTTCGTTTAGAGGTTGGCGCAAAATTCATTCTAGACGCTGAATTAGGCCGCGACGAAGGTGATATTAATCAAGTAGGTATTGATTACAAAGCGCTTCCTGATGACGTATCAGCAGGCGATATTCTGCTTCTTGATGACGGTCGTATTCAGCTTCGAGTAACTGGCGTCGAAGGCCGCAAAGTGATTACTGAAGTAACAGTAGGCGGCAAGCTTTCAAACAATAAAGGCATTAACCGTCAAGGCGGTGGTCTTTCTGCAGATGCACTTACCGAAAAAGACAAAGAAGACATTAAAACCGCCGCGAAAATTGGTGTTGATTACCTTGCAGTGTCATTTCCTCGCAGCGGCGCAGACTTGAACTACGCGCGAGAACTTGCCGAAGCAGCTGGCTGCTATGCAAAAATTTGTGCAAAGGTCGAGCGTGCTGAAACGGTGGCGTCTGACGAAGCCATGACGGATATCATCAGCGCTTCAGATGCGGTAATGGTTGCTCGTGGTGACTTGGGTGTAGAAATTGGCGATGCGGAACTTGTTGGTGTTCAAAAGAAACTGATTGCCCGTTCTCGCCAGCTCAACAAGGTTGTGATCACCGCGACGCAAATGATGGAGTCGATGATTGACAGCCCTATGCCTACACGTGCAGAAGTAATGGACGTTGCAAACGCTGTACTAGACGGCACTGACGCGGTAATGCTTTCAGCTGAAACAGCGGCGGGTAATTTCCCTATTGAAACAGTTGCAGCTATGGCTCGTGTTTGTGAAGGCGCGGAAACACATCCAAGCGTTAAAATTTCCAAGCACCGCATGGATCAGCAGTTTTCTTCTACTAGCGAGTCAATTGCTCTGTCAGCGGTTTACGCTGCGAACCACTTGCCAAGTGTTAAAGCGATTGTAGGTTTAACTGAAAGTGGAACTACACCAACGTTAATGTCTCGCATTACTACATCTCTGCCAATTATTGCGATGTCTCGTCACGAATCAACGCTTAACACAATGGCGCTTTGCCGCGGCGTTAAGCCGGTTTTCTTTGACTCTTCAAACAGTGAACCTGGCAAATTGAAGTACGATGTCATTGCATCACTTAAAGAGAAAGGATTAGTGAAAAGCGGCGACAGTATCATCCTGACTTACGGCGATGAAATGGAAAAAGTGGGCGCGACCAATACCCTTAAAATCGTAGAAGTCGAATAGCGACGAATACACTATTAAAGCGAAGCAAATGCTTCGCTTTTTTTTGCCTGTAATTTACTAAAGCAGTGGTAAGCTGACGCTTATAATAAGAACACTCATCTAAGTCAGTATCAAAATTACAAAAAACATATCCAACAAAACAACGAGAATTCGTTAACACTCCTCGGGACAACAACGACAAAAATAAGGATAGATATGCAGCTCGTTTTCAATCGCTACACACGTTTTTCAGCAATTATAACGCTCTTGGCACTTTTCACTCATAGCGTATGGGCAAATACACAGCACGTACACACCATGAAGCGTGTAGAAGTAGCTTCACAGAACGCTCCGTTACAGCCAATAATGATTCAAGGCCCCATGCCCATTGAAGCCGAATACTTTGCTGCGCTTTTGGGTAACACTACAACAGAGTATTCAGGTAATGCCGTATTCTATAAAGGGACACTAGACGGGTATCCCATTGTGGTAGCTAAAACCGGTAAGGGTTTAGAAAATACAGCGGCCGCCACCGCTATTGGCATAGAGAGATACCACCCTCGCCTTATCATCAATCAGGGAACATCAGGTGGCCACGATCCTTCCTTAAAAGTTGGTGACATTGTTCTTGGCGAACGCAGTATTAATGCATCCAACTTTAAAACGCCCAAGCTGGCTCAAGGAGAAGGTTCTCAACCGTTTAATTGGCTACCGATGGATATTATGGCGTCAGAAGGCAGCGCGGGAGAAGGGAGTAGCGCTAAGGACGCAGAAAAGTTGCGTTTTTATTTAGGAGACAAACAGCTCATCAACCTAGCTCTATCGCTATCCAAGCAGTACAAACGCGGGAACGTCGTTAAAGGAACGATTGGCAGCGGTAACTTTTGGAATAACGAGTTAGATCGAATAGCATGGCTTCATAAGAATATGGGAACGAGTGTGGAAGAAATGGAAACCGCTTCTGCAGCGCAGATTGCACATGCCTACCACGTTCCCTTTTTAGGTATTCGCGTATTGTCGAACAACATTACCAACCATGGTGAATATGACCCAACCACGGCCAAAGATTGTCAGGCCTTTGTTGAAAAAGTGGTAAAAGCTTATATTTCTGCGCTGTCGGAATAAATTTGGAAAACACTCAAACGAAAAACGCGCCCTACATTGTAATAATGTAAGGCGCGTTTTCATGTATAGCCTTTGTATTAGATTGCTTGAGCGGTATAAGTTTCCGCATCTTGACTAACATCATTCGCGTATTGAGTAAGATGATGATTTAGAATATTTTCGGCGCGCTCAACAAACTCATCACGCTTAAATTTCCAACCTCTTAAATCGGCTTGCTTAGCCTGTGCAATGTAGTGCTCTAGACGCGTTTTTCTCAATAGATGTGCCTTTTTCGACAAATCAAATTCTACCAATGAGAAGTTGCGCTGTACTTTTTGAATATCCATATGAACGGGGCGCTGTTCGTCATCAGCTGATGCTTGGCTTACGGATAGCTTTCCTTGCCCAATTACACCGACTATAACAATGATTGCTGATACCACTAAGCCTGAATAAACCCACTTTAAAAAGTTCATGCCCCACTCCTTGAACGATTTTGCACTTGTATCGATAAGCTCGCTACAATCCACTTAATTAAAACTATTTATCACCAATGTATTGAGTCATTCGACTTTCTAAGTTTCTAGCTTTCACGTTGCAGCAGATGTTTTCTGCCTGACAATACAAACTTTCGTCTGTTCAATACATCAAGTAATTCACTCATATCTACTTAACCATATGCACCTTCCGCACCATATAGTTAATCTTTATTTTTCAGCAACTTAGACCAACCCAAAACTTATACTAAAGTTGTATAAGGTACTTTCTACACACAGCAAGATAAAATTTTCCTTTCAAATTTAATAAACTCACTCCCCTCAATGCTGTACACTTATACAGTATTAAGATATACCATAACAAGCAAAGTACTGGTATGGAATCTTGTTTTTTTCAGACCGTCTACCACGTACATTTGCCTAGAGAAAGTGACCATTTGCGATGCATGACAAACTCATTCAAAAACTCGAAATTCTTTCAGATGCCGCTAAGTATGACGCTTCTTGCGCAAGTGGCTCCGCCGGTAAACGAAAAGCAGGTAAAACTGACAAAAAAGGAATAGGTTCGCTCACAGGAGGGTCAGGGATATGTCACAGCTTTACCCCTGATGGTCGATGCGTATCATTACTTAAGATCCTAATGACCAACTATTGCATATACGATTGCCATTACTGCATCAATAGGGTGTCTAGCAACGTTCAACGAGCGCGTTTTACCGTTAAAGAAACGGTTGATTTAACGCTTAATTTTTATAAGCGTAACTACATTGAGGGATTATTTTTAAGTTCCGGTATTGTCGGCTCTCCTGACCTGACTATGGAGAGCATGGTGCGCATCGCGAAGTCTCTTCGCATTGATCACGGATTTAAAGGATACATTCATCTTAAGACCATTCCGAATGCATCTCCTGAACTACAGGCTGAAGCTGGCTTATATGCCGATAGGCTAAGTATAAACATCGAAATGCCGACACAAAATTCGTTGAACAAATACGCCCCGGAAAAAGACCTTGCTGAAATTCACGGTTCAATGAATACATTGAAAGACAAAATAAATGAACACAAAGTAGATAAGACCTACTCGGGTAAACGCCCACCTCGCTTTGCTCCTGGCGGACAGTCCACTCAGATGATCATAGGAGCCGATGACTCAAATGATAAAGTTATCCTTGGCACGAGTGTCAAACTGTATGGTCAACAAAAATTGCGGCGCGTTTATTATTCTGCATTTTCGCCCATCCCAGATGCGTCTGAAGTCTTGCCTCTTAAACCGGCGCCACTTATCCGTGAACACCGACTTTATCAGGCCGATTGGCTCCTGCGCTTTTATGGATTTGGTTTAGATGAAATCGTACACAACGACATGCTAGATATGGAGCACGACCCCAAGCTTGCGTGGGCGCTACGCAATCGCCACATATTTCCCATCGATTTAAACAAAGCTGACAAGCTACTTTTATTGCGAGTTCCTGGACTGGGAGCACGCACAGTACAAAAAATTCTGGCTATTCGACGTTACACAAAGCTTAGCTGGTTCGATCTCACAAAAATGCGTTTGCCCTTACAAAAATTAAAACCGTTCATTACTGTTAGTGATTATTCCCCCGCTATCCATTTGCTCGATAGCAGTAACTTTGAACAGCAATTTAAACAACCAAAACAGTTTGAATTGTTCAGCGCTTAATCTAATTGGTACCACAATGAAAAAAGTAACAATTTCATCAGTGCCCGGATACGACGAATGGCGAAAAGCATCGAGAGAATGTCTAGCCCAACACATACCTCCCGAGAACGTTACATGGCAAACTTCGCAATCTAACCAAGACGACTTGTTTGCCGTGGCCGATTCGGCCAACGCTATTGGTGAAAGCCAAACGAATTACAGAATTCCTAGAACAGTTTTAACGCTGTTGAAGTATGCGTTATGCCACCAAGCCCCCGATCGTTTCGCTTTATGTTACCGCGTTTTATGGCGAGTAGTTTTCGAAAACAGAAACCTTATTCACTTAAAAACTGACGAAGATGTGTTGCGTCTCAACATGCTGGCTAAAGCAGTAAAACGCGATGCATATAAGATAAGTGCTTTTTTGAGATTTCGAGAAGTCGTACTTGACGGACAAGAGCATTTTATTGCGTGGTATGAACCAGAACACTTCAGCTTGGAAATGAAGCTCGATTTTTTTCAGACGCGTTTTAAAAATATGTGTTGGTCAATACTTACCCCTTATCGAGCTGCGCATTGGAATACTAAAACACTTGTTTTGGAAGATAATCCTGACCCTAGTATCATTCCAAATGATGACAGAATTGAAAAATACTGGCTTACGTATTATGCAAATATATTTAATCCTGCCCGCGTAAAAACAAAGGCAATGTTAAGTTCAATGCCAAAAAAATACTGGAAGAATATGCCTGAGATGTCGCTTATTAACGATATGATACGCCACTCGGATGCTAGAGCACGTAAGATGATACTAAATGGAAAAAAGGTGGAGAATGGTGAATGAGTCCTCCTGACAAATATTAGCAGCTGTGCTTCCCTTGTTTTTTGCGATTTGGAAAGCTCTGTAAAACGTGACCAGAAAAAAAGGGGCCGAGGCCCCTTTTTTTTGTGTAAAGCAACAATGATATTAGTTCATCGCAGTTTCAGTAACTACACGAAGGTTGCTTTCAACATCTTTTACGTCAGATGCATTCTTGGCAATTTCCACAGCTAGATCACGCTCAGCATCAGAATCAACGTCGCCAGTCAGTGTTACTACACCGTTTTCTACGTCAACATCGATGTCGAAACCTGAAATATCGGTATCCATAAGAAGACGAGTTTTGATTACTGTGGCGATTTTGGCGTCAGTTAACTCGCTTGTGCCTTCGTCAACAGTATCTTCCATGTCATCTGACATGTCGCCTTCCATATCTTTGTCAGAGACAACCGTTAGCTTGTTGTCTACAGACGTTACACCGTCAATATTCGCTACTAGCTCTTCCGCTAGCTTTTTATCAACAGAGTTCTCAACCTTACCAGTAAGAACGACATTACCGTTTTTAACGTCAGTGTTAATGTCGAATGAATCAAGGTTACCATTGAACAACAGCGTTGCTTCTGCTTTGCCATCAATCCATGCGTCTTTGGCACCTTTCTCCCATTTGTTGTCTGTGTCCATGTCACCTGCATATGCAGCTGTAGTCAAAGTTGTAGCAACAATCATAGAAATAAGTGAACGTTTCATAACATTTCTCCTTTGTCGAAACTCGTAGATAGTCATGCCAATTCCTTGCCAACAAAATAAGACATTGTTTTATATGATAAATATTAAGAACCCGGGCTAGTTAAGTAAGTTTTGTTTTGCAAACTTTGCCTTTGTTTGAGAACTTTTTACTTAATTTTGTTAATGCTCAAAACTCGTCAACTTCACTTAAGAAAAGCACCTTTCAATTGTACTAGGGGATATCTTTTTGTCGTTGGCCGCCGCTAAATTGCAGTGATACTTAGGTTAAACTTATTTCACAAAGCTGCCGTAGTTATAACGATTTGTATCGCTTCACTGGGGCCTGTTGACCTTTGTTGCACACCAAAGGTCAACAGGCCCTAGCTATAGTCACCAATTTAGTTTTGCAGACAGAAGCAACAGGTGGAGTGTTTTTCGTTAATTAAACTCAAGGACCAACTAGACATGGATACTGCACTTACTGCTGTTTCAGTCTTATTTATAGCCGTAAGCTGGGCCCCTTTGCTTCCTTCTTCTCATTGGTTAGTAAGAGTGTGGGAATTTCCGCGACTACAAATAGCAGCTATCATTTCTTTGTTAATTGCTGGGCATATTTTTGAATCAACCTATTACGCACAGATAGATAGCCTAGCAGTAATTATTGTCGCTGGATTAACAGTTAGCCTTATTTATCAGGTTATCTGGATCATTCCTTATACCCCTCTGTATAAAAGAGAAGTTAGGCACGTCGAGGTTGAGAGTGCGAGCCAAAAGCTAAGTGTTTTATCAAGCAATGTGTATATGCCTAATGACGATTTTCGCAAGCTCATTGAACATGTACGTAATAAACAACCTGATTTTCTCGTAACGTTGGAATCTAATGAGAAGTGGCAGAAAGGCATCAGTGAAATTGAATCTGAATACCCGTATCGTAAATTTTGCCCACTCGAAAACCTCTACGGTATGCATCTTTATAGTAAGCTTCCCTTTGAAGAGGTCTCATTGCGATTTCTAATAGAAGAAGATGTGCCGTCTATGAAAGTTAAAATTAATCACCACGGACAAGATGTCACGCTATATTTTCTTCATCCAAAACCACCAAGCCCAACAGAAAACACGTATGCAAAGCCCAGAGACGTAGAACTTACTGTTGTGGGGGAAGAAATAGCTGAAACAGAGGGCCCTATTGTCGTCGCTGGCGATCTTAACGATGTAGCTTGGTCACCTACTACCAGAAAGTTCAAGAAAATAAGCGGACTTTTAGACCCACGAGAGGGGCGCGGTTTTTTCAATACATTTCACGCGAAATATCCTTTAGTGAAATGGCCGTTAGACCACGTATTTCACTCGGAACATTTTGCATTGGTCAATATAGAGAAACTTGAAAGCATAGGCTCAGACCACTACCCGCTTTATACCGAACTAGCGCTAATCACGGACAAGGAGTAATACTCAAGACTGTAAATCTAATGAGAGCTACGGTGTTTGACACACCACATGAGGCTATCACACGCCTCTTCACGCTTTTTAAAATGGGCTAGCCCTATTAGCTTGTTATCCCGAGGCCAAACCGCTTGGTTTAGCACCTCTTGATCTTCTGCCGATAGTTGTTCGCTATCTAACACAATCTCAACCGCTTTTTTGTTGGGTTTTATTAATGTGGGGTTAGCTTCTTTGACCAGAGCAGAGTTCACACAAATATACTCTCTCTTAACAGGGTCTCTCACCACGCCGATGTAGTTGTTGTCACAAATTATAGCTGGCCAGCCTTCCGTTATTCTGCTCTGTCCAAACATTACGAGTGTAAAAGCAACAAGAACGAAAAGTGTTAAACCGATAAATTGAGCGCTCAAATCTGGTGCTACACTTACAATAACGCCGACAACAGCTGCGAAAAATATCCAGCCGCCAAATACTCTGCGCATAGCATTTGGTGAGATACCAGATATAACATCAACCACCTTTAATGATTGTTTGTCATAGTGTCGAATAAATACAGACGATTGTGATTCCACAGCCTTTGTCCACCAGAAAAAATACGAAATTCAGAAATTAATACGTTACAAGTAAGGCTGAAGATTTACCTACACTCTGAGTGAGTAAAAACCAATAATATGAGATTAGTTCTACTCGAAAGAAAACGTGTTAAGCAATATTTGTAGGAATATTTAAACTATTGAATTGTAATGTTTAACCTACTAACCAAGCATATCAAAATATGTGGGAACGGCAAAGCAATTACGCGCTAGATGCACAGTAAAACAAGACTTATGAAAAGAAGCGTCATGTTAATCTGCAAATTAGAACAGACCACCAAAAATTAACATAAAAAACTGCTGTTGGCCTCCATACATTCGTTTGTAAATTTTTCTCTCACTTTGCACCTCTTGCTTGCCTTGGCGCTCAACCATTGCTGAAAATACTCAAAAACAGAACTTGAAAACAAAACTTTTACTTGATAATCAACAATTTACAAAACAGGAACACTCTTTGCTTCTACGAAAGTATAACGTTCAACGTTTCATGTCGTCGTTATTACAGGTTCAACAAATTAGAAAGGGAGGAAGAGTATGCGTTCACCAATAAGTGCAGTAACTATTGTTAAGAGCAGAACTGAGAAGCTGGCCAATTTGATTACTCAGTTAGAGCAATGCTCTCCAACGCCAGATGAGCTAGTCATTGTTTGGATGGCACCTCCTTCTGATTTGTCACTCGTACGCAGTGACAAATTCGACATTGTTCACAAGTTTGTGACTCAAGATGCTCTTCCGATAGCGAAAGCGCGCAACAAGGGTATGTCAGCGGCCAAGCACGCGAATTTAGTTTACCTAAACGTAGACGCAGTTATTGCCCCATCGCTTTTTAGAGATGGCTTGCTTGCGCTTCGTGACAACACCGTAGTGTTCACATCAGTGGTGTTTTTACCCAACGAGCGCTGTTGTAAGCCCTACCGACAAATTTCAAAAGATGAAAAAGAAATCGGTTATTTAGCAAGTAATGACGACACGTTACCCGAAGACGACAATAACGAAATACCTTCAAGAGATCAGGAAATTAATCATGGAAAGTTTAGTGACGATAGTATTTGTTCTACAGTGTTTTTTATTCGTAAGGCAGACTTTCAGAAAACCGGCGGCTTCGATGAAGGCTACGCGGGTTTCGGACTAAACGACGAAGATTTCTTCACTAACTGTAGAGCATTAGGGTTTTCGTTAGAGCAACTGCCCACGCGAACATTTGCACCACATCGCCCTAATTATCAATGCCCGATAAATCACCTTTTAGACTTTGTTCATAATGCGCAGCGTTTTCACTCGAAGTGGGGATTTTACCCATGTGTTAATGTATTGAACGCGTATGCAGACCAAGGCTTTATTAATGCTGACTTCAAGCAAAACGGCATTAAGATCAAGCATCTCCCCCAGCAGGTAGAGGAAGACAAGGCGGACGCGCCGGTTGAGCAATTAACGGTAACCAACGCCCAAAACAATGTTGAATTTACGTCTTTTCATTCGCCGGAGAAAGGCTCTGACCTTTTAAGCACGACCGCATAAAACGCTTTCAGGGAGATATGGAATGTCTTTATTGAAACCGAATCTAACCGAGCGCTTTTTGTCGTTTGTAGGGGAAGCCGATTTCCCCTGCGTCGGAGCCAAAACAGCCCTCAATAAAAGCCAAATTCATGTGAATCAATACGACGATATTCGCTGTCCTCTCAACGAGACAGATATGTTGGCGTCAATTCACCAATTTGTAGAGTCGTTTGATCTTGAACGGGACATGTACTCCTCTTTGGTCGCAACTTTTGAGCTTCCAGATACGATAAGCGAAACTGAATTTGATCGGGTTTTATGGGAAAAATTGCAGCGTTTACACGAGATTGACGCCTGTTTAAAACCTTGGGATAGTAAAGTATCAAGTGACCCTCATAATGCTCAGTTTAGCTTGAGTTTAGGCGGAAAGGGTTTCTTTGTAGTTGGACTGCATCCAAATGCATCAAGAAAAAGCCGTCGATTTCCCTACCCTGCCATCGTGTTTAATTTACACGAGCAATTTGACATGTTGAGAAAGCAGAAGCGTTTTGAAGCATTCAAAGACCACATTCGTAAACGAGATACCGCGTACTGCGGAAGTAAAAATGAGCTACTCGCAAACCATGGTGATAGCTCAGAGGTATATCAATATAGTGGTGTAAAACATTCCGAAAACTGGGAATGCCCGTTCAAGCGGATTAAGCACTAAACCTAAATAAAAGGGACAAGTCACATAATGTTACAAACTATACAGCCAAGAAGCGGCACTGCATTTACTATGAAAAAAGGGGAAAGACTTAAAGTTATTGATCCAGAAGGTGAACAAGTGGCCGACCTCTATGCGTTCAATGAACACGATAAAAATGAGTTTATCTCTTCAGGACGAAGTTTAGATTACAATGAAAGCATCCAATTCAAAAAAGGCAGCTTGCTATACTCTAATCAAAGTAACGTGATGCTCGAAATTATTGAAGACACTGTAGAAGACCATGACTTTCTTTTGACTCCTTGCAGTGTTGACACGTTTAAGCATTTTTATCCCAATGAAGAGCCTGTACCTGGGTGCCACGGCAATTTAGTCGCGGCTTTTTCAGAGTTTGACATCCCAGAGCATCACGTTTGTACCACATTCAATACCTTTATGAATGTGGAGGTAGACGCCAAGGGTAAAATATCTGTTCTTCCTCCTAAGTCTAATGCCGGTGATTACACAATATTTGAAGCAAAGATGGATCTAATCGTAGGGTTAACCGCGTGTTCAGCGGGCGAGTCAAATAACTTCCGTTACAAACCGATTCAGTTTGAAATTTTACCCGCGGCTAACATCTAGCCGCGAGCGTTATCTTCTAAATAAACAAGCGCTACCGAGCTTCTGCAATGGCGCTTGGCTTTTCTTGTTGCCAGTTAAGTCGCATATCCCACTTGAAACGATGTTCAGGCTTAAGCGGTGGCTGTTCGGCATCAATAGTGCTTAACACGTTAGTCGCCTTAGTCAGCGTTGCGTCGCGACCGAACAAATAGCTTTGCTCTTTCACTATGGTCAAATACGCTTTGTTCAACGCATACGCGCGCTCTGGTGAAGGAGTAATGATGTCGTACACTGACTTGGCACGTTGCACTTCTTCCACCTTGACCATGCCTTTTTCATCAAACCATTTGGCCAGCATTTCTCCGTTTTGACGGAACTCATCGCCACCGCCCACGCGCTCCATATAAGTAAGGAACTCGCCTTTCTCCTCGTTAATATTTGGCACATCTTCAATTTCACGCAGGTCTATATAGCCCCACCCTGCTTGTCCGGGAACTTTCCGTGCAA
>Ga0208064_100006_pt1 | contig 186086 bp, 167 predicted proteins | sample DeeseametaMP0145_FD_184220 | JGI IMG/M metagenome (GOLD analysis project Ga0208064, IMG submission 184220) | Marine microbial communities from the Deep Atlantic Ocean - MP0145 (SPAdes) | ecosystem: Environmental > Aquatic > Marine > Oceanic | place: West of Cape Verde, Atlantic Ocean...
AATTAAATATATCGAAATATGAATCGTCGTTGTGACACTCTTAACGAGTGCCCACACAGATTGTCTTGTCTAAATTTTTAAAGAACATTCACTTGAAGCTATTGCTTCTTAGTGACTCACCCTGTTCGAGTGAGGTGCGCATTATACGCCGGAAGTTTTCGCTGTCAACACTTTTTGAAAATTTATTTTCTGAAGCGCTTCTTCTAAACTCCCGTCTTTACTGGCCTATAATGGTAGTAGAGACTTACTCCAAGAGGCTTGCTGTTTTGCTTTTCCCCCGAAGCGGATGCGCATTTTAGGGAAATGAGCGCTCACGTCAACACTTATTTTGAAAAAGTTGAAAAAACTGAACCAACCGTCTATTTTTCGCTCAAATGTGATAATTAGTAGACAATATGGACTAATTACTAATAGGATAGGAATTCAGATCCTATAAAGTAGTAGTTCTTAAAGTAGTATTTGATCCTGCCGTTATTATATTAATGCTTAATATTAGCGATAGATATTAAGGCTTGCGTAAAGGAATACGTATAAGAATGTATATAAGCGTAAATGACCTATGCTTTGTGTTCTTTATAAATGTATTAATACTGGTGGTGTCAGAAATTGACTACGCAATAATTATAAAGGTGGGTTTATGTTACGAACTCTTACACTGCTGTCTGCGGCAATACTAGCAACTCATGTTAGTCATACAGCAATGGCACAAGAAGTATCCTCAAATGATGTTGTTCAGCCACCCGCGTCAACGAATGTAGAAAGTGCTGACGAGTCAAATCATTTTCAAACCGCCTTCTTAAGACGTCAAGTAAACCAAACTATGTCGGTTGGCCGAGCAATCAGTTCAATCGCTGGTCATTATCCGCAAGAAATTGTGTCTATTGTGGATATTGCTTTAGATACCTATCCAGACAAATACAGAGAGATCATTTTTGCTGCTATCTCTGCTCAACCTGCGTCTACTGAAGAGATTGTACAGCTGGCTATTGAGAAAGAAGTAAGTAGCTGCCCTAACATTGTTCAGCTAGCGATAAAAGCAGAGCCAACTTATGTCGACTTTGTTGTGCAGGCTGCTGCGGTTTCAACACCTGAAGAGCTAGATGAAATTGTACGTGTTGCCGTGCTTACTCAACCTGACGCAGCAGACAGTATTGTTCAGACATTATCGCAAGAACATCCAAATAAGATTGTCGATATCATGACAAGCGCATTGAATGCTGTTCCTTTTGTTGGTGAGTATGTAGTGGATGCGCTTCTGGCCGTGTTTCCTAACGAAGCAGAAACGGTAGTTGAAACGGCGGTGAGAGAATCTGCGCAGCAGCGTGAACAAGTAATGCGTATTTTAAATACTGCGCAACACGCGGGTGTATCTCAGGATAAGTTAAAAGAATACGCTATGTCTGCCGGACTAAGCGAAGACGACTTTAATAGTGCACTGGCCAATTAATTAACCCCCTACTAATTGATTTTTAAAAAAACGGCGTATTGATTTACTCAATACGCCGTTTTTGTTTATAGCTGTACTAGTATCTTCAACCCTTACCTGCTTCTTAACAACAAGCAGCAAGCGATAGCAATCAAGCCTACTTCGCAATTAAACTTGATGTTTTCAAAAAAGCTCAGTTGTTAAGGGAGTGCAACATAGCGGCTTCTTTGTAAAGGGTTAGTTCTGCCTTTAGTAAGTCCACTTTCGCTTTTATCTCTTTTATTTGGGCCTTAATTTCATTTTGTGCGCGCGCATTTAACACGAACATATCACTGTCACCTGCATCGAAACGTGTTTTTTCTACTTTAGAAAGGGTTTTCGCTAGCGCCGCATTTTCACTTTGAAGAGCAACAATGTCTTTCGCCTGCCCCCAATAAACTAGCGCTTGTTCAAAACGCTGAGTTATCGCTTGCTCAGTAGAGGTTAGCTTGTGCTCTAGCTCTCTTTGCTTTGACTGTAATTGGGCTTGTTCAGCTTTCGCCTTCCTGTTTCCTAAAGGGTAGGAAAACGACAGACCTACTTTTGTTTCGGTACCGTCTAAATTTGACGGACCAGAACCGATATCTCTTGCAACCGATGCTTTTAAATCTAACTTCGGCAATAACGCGTTACTAGCCAGCGCAGTCTTGTTATTTACCACCTGCTGTTCTAATTTCATCACATCAAGTTCAGGGTGATTACGAAGGGCATTGCGAAGAGTCATAAGCTGACCGTTACCAACCCAGAAAGGCCAGTTGATATCTTTCGGCGGGTTCGCTTCATCTACTATCAACATTTCTCCCTTAGGTGAACGCCAATAAAAAGAAAGCATTTGAGCATGTGCGTCTCGCTTTTGCTTAAGCTCGGCAAGCAAAAGGCGCTGTTGCAAAATGTTGGCTTTAAATTCTGTCAGCACAACATTGGCTAAATCTCCTTTCTCTACGCGGGTCACCAACGCTCTTTCACGTTGTGTTGCGGTGTTAAGCAACTCTGTAACGGCATTGACCTGCAATGCGCTTTCGTACCACGCAACATATTCACTAACCCCTTTGTAAACAAAGTCATTAATTAAACTTGTCGCTAACGCTTGCCATTGTGAAGTCGCTAGCCCTGCATTGGCTAACTCCGTTCTACGCTTATCCAGTTCTCTGTTTTTAAGTAGGGAGATGGCAATGCCCACACTAGCCTCGCCGCCAGACAAGGTTTCGTAATCGGCTTCGTACACTGGAAAATCACCGTCTGATATACGATACTCGGTATAAACTGAGCCATTAAAGTCTTCGAACGGATTAGAAAAGCGCTGCGTTAAATTAGTGCCATCGTAATATCCGCTAACGCGGCTACTGGTTTTCTGCTCTATAAACGGATCAAAACTGCTTCTTGCTATTTCTAACTCGGCGGCAGCTTGATAGTTTCCTTCATTTATCGCCATAACGTAGGGATGATAGTTCACCATACTCTGGATAAGTGCATCGATTGATGGTGCTTGCCTAGTATTTTTGTTTTGCGCTGCTGCATCAGAAACATGAGTGCTAATAACCGCAACAGTTGCAAGCATTGCTAATGTAAACCTTCGAATTACCATATTGATGCCCCAGCCCCCTTGGCTCCACCGGTAGTAGGCTCTTGCGTTGGCAATGGCGGGAAGTTGTTCAACTGTCGCCACATCTCGTAACCTAGACGCACCTCTTCTAATAGCACCCACGCTTTAACCCGGCTTCCCAAACGCGCAGAACTTTCAGCTGGCCAAGGAATATCAGACTCGTCAGGTCTAATCCACACGTTAAAATCGCCAGTAGCATTAGCAACAGGCTCTACATACACAACTTCCCCACCAAAGGTACCTATTGCACTACCCGGCCATCCGCTAAACTGAAAAACAGGCCAGCCATCAAACTGCAAACGCGCCTTTGCACCAGGCTTTACCAGCGGTGCGTCTAACCCTCTCACGGTAACGCGAACGCTGCGTTTCGCATCTGCTGGAATAAACTGTCCAAGAATATCACCCGACTTTACGAACGTTGACACACCGCCTGATAGCAACCGAACAACCGTACCATCAACGGGTGCATATTTAGTTTGCGTCGATTGACGAGATAAAATCATGCTTACTTCATTAATTTCCGAAACAGAGGCGGCAGCTTTTGCTCGCAGTTCCTGCACTTTTATCTCGGCCTGTTCTACTTCTTTGCGTGAAACCAGCCCTTGCTCTTGCAGAGACTGTTGACGCGCCAGGTTGTTCTCAGCATTTCTTACTGCTGTTTCATTAGCTTGATTTTTTAAGTTCGCTGCTGAAAGCTGAGACCGCAGCTTCTCAAGTCGCTGCGCATCAATATCGATTAAGGTAACGATTGGCTCGCCGGCTTTTATTTGTTGGCCTTCCCTTACGTGCCACTGCTTTACTTGTCCATCAACTAACGCATTTATTGGTTGGGTTCTGTCTTTAGGATCGAGCGAGTCGACCATACCGGTGCCATAAGCCGTTTGGATCCATGGTGTGAAATACAAAATTAATCCAGCTGCCAACACCAAGAAGATGATAACTCCGGTAATTACACGATGAAGCTTTGGCACTTTCAATGAAGGCAATGAAGTGATGTTATCTAAAAAGCGACGTTCTGCGTGATTCACTTACTCACCCTCCTTATTGTTCTTTGAAGCCGTGCTGCTCTCGCTTGCGTTAGCAGCACTAATCGGTGACTCACCATTTGAATACTCATTTAACATTGCCGTTGCGTTATCGTGCAGATGCAACACACCTTCGAAACAATCTGGCAGTGGCATATTGGTAAAATACATGACGGTAAAATCATATTTACTTAAGCGTCGCAGAAGTCGCGCCCTCAACTCTACCGGTATTGCGTCGAAGTGCTGATTCAAAATGAGCAGTTTAGGTTTACCAATAATTGCGGCGGCAAGTTTAAGCAACAAAAACTCCAATGGCTGCAGCGGTGCCCCTAATACGGATACTTTAGTCTGCAAACCCTCTGGTAAGCTATCTATCACTTTGGTCATTTCTACTTCCTCAAGCGCAGCGCGAATATCCGCGATGGTTGCCTGAGGATGTGCCAACTTTAAGTAGCGCTCTACAGAAACTTCGATAATTAAAGAACGATCTAGAATGGTAACGGCCTGCCGTAACTCATGGGTGTCGTAATCGTTTAGACTAAGTTCTCCTAACAAGATGTCGCCCGATTTAACGCGGTCATATTGCTTCAACAATCCTAGCAGCTGCTTCTGTACCCAACTTTTATCAGTAGTAACAAAATACTTAGTGCCAGGTTCGAAGATAACATTGAGGTGGCACGCATCATTACCATGTTTAAGTTCAACATCGTTAAACACCAATTTAGAAGAAGCTGGTATATGTTCCGAGGTATTGAGCTCTTCCTGCGGCATGTCAAGAGCGCCACCCAGCTTCTCGGCAGCGCCATATAACTCATAGTAAAGTTTTAAATATTGGGTAAAGCGAGACAACCCAAAGAAAACAGCAGACATCACAAGCTCAGCAGCCACTAGCTGACCAATAGAAAGCTCGCCTTGTACAACCAGAACACCACCGATACCAAGTAGCGAAGCACTCGCCACGGCATACATCAATAGAAACATAACCACCTGCGAAAAGGTGTAGTGAAAGTGGCTTTTGTGCTTTTTCACATAGTTACTGATATAACCTTCGGTGCTGCGCCCTGCGTATTCAACATGATCAGCTGACTTAAAGAATTCGTGAGCAATTGCAATATCGTGTAGCCACTTTGCAGAATCGTATTTCGCGTTAGACAATTCAATAGCCGTGCGCTTAGCACCACGCCCCCAAATTTTCCAAACCGCATACATGGTAAGTAAAAGCACCACATTAAACGCGAAAAGCGCTGGGTGGTAGAATGATACTAGTGTGAAACCTACCAGCATCTGTAGTACAAGCGCGAAACCATCAATCATTAAAGACGGCATATTCTTTTGAAAAGTCATTATGTCGAAGTAGCGCTGTGTAATGCTAACGTTTTGTCGACCTTCAAAAAAACTGTGGGGCGCGAGAATAGTTTTTAACCCTAAGTCTGCGGTGAGTCGAGCGTACACTTTACGCTCGTAGAACTCCATCACTCGCATACGAAGCGCGCTAAATACGCCAGATATAAATAAAGTAAGAAATAGAATGACGGCCAATATGATAACTGCCCGAGTTGAACCGATATTGGCGATACTGTTAATCAGCGTTTGAACCGCTATAGGTACCGCAAGGGTCATTAAACTTATTGCTACGCCGTATGCGATAGCAACCCAAAAAAAGCCAGCCTCTGGTTTCAATAGCGAAAATAAGGTCTTTCGCGTTTTACGTAAATCAATTGGTTTAGCCATAGTTATGTCTTCAATTATACCGCTAGCTTAAAAATCAGTGACGCGCCGTTTTTAATCGTACAAAAACAACGCTAGATAGTGTATTGCAATAGTTAGTTAGAATAAATCTGTTATATTCTTAATAGTTCATCGAAAAAAATGGGGTCAGAGTACATTTCTTGCCCCTAATACCTTAATAGTCGAGTAGCTTGTTAAAGTATGCATCACCTAAACTACCATCATTTATATTATTTCTATCTTGTTGCCCGTGAGGGTAGCATTGCGAAAGCCGCTAAATTACTCCACGTTACCCCGCAAACCGTAAGCGGGCAACTAAGCACCTTCGAAAATCAGCTAGGTTATTCTCTCTTTGATAGAATAAATAAGCGCCTATACCTGAACGCGCGAGGTAAAGTAAGTTATCAGTATGCCAGCGAAATATTTCATAAAGGCAATCAACTAGCTGAAATACTTAACAATAGCGATGAAGTGAATACGAAAGAATTTGTGATAGGTATTACTAATGGTATTCCAAAAGTGCTTTTTTACGACTTTGTGCATGCCACCATGCGTAGGTTTTCACAGGTTAAATACGTGATAAAAGAGGATAGCTTCGACGGTTTGTTGAAAGAGCTCGCCATTAACGCCATCGATTTCATTCTAGCAGACAGAGGCATAGCCCCTGGTACACAAATAAGCGCCAATAGTTTTTTCTTGGGCGAAAGTTCGTTGAGCTTCTTTGCTAGAGCACCGCTTACTGAAGAACAGACTTTTCCAGAGTGTTTAAATCAAATGCCGTTGCTAATTCAGGGTAATACTTCAGGAATACGGCAAGCACTTACAAGTTGGCTTGAGACAGAACAGCTGTACCCTAAAGTTGTAGCCGAATTTGACGATACTGCTTTGCTCAAACTTTTTGGCAGCGAAGACTTCGGTGTTTTCTGCGCACCATCGGCAATTTCAAAGCATGTAGAAGAGCAATATGGCGTGCACTGTATTGGTAACGCAAGCACATTAAATGAGAGATACTATGCCATTACTGGCAAAAGCCGTGCTGACTACACTATTAGTGAGGCAATCGTAGAAGCCGCTCGCGGAATTCTAACGTAGTGCACTTAATGGTGGGGTCAGAGTACATTTTCTGCCCCCACTTAATTTAAGCAGCAACACCACCGTCTATATCTTGAGCATAAAAATTCAGTGTTAGAATTTTTTCTAACACAAAACGTAGTGCGTCATTAATAGGAATAAGTCTTTCCCCCAATTCATAATCTATTTGAGCAAGTTTTTGTCTGCCTTCTGCGATCATTGGCGGCTTTGTCGATGTAACTCGAACCTCACTATTTGCGGCAATATCATCCACAAATCGCTTTTCAAAGATATCTAAATGCTGTGGCTGTATAGCAATCAGCGCGGCCGCATACTTCTCTGGTACAGCTTGCTTAATTGGTTTACACACCGAAAGTGTGGCTTCGCCAGATTTGGTTTTATAACCTGCTGCACCGAACATACGGCAAATGCCAGGTCGGTATTCGTAAATTCCGCAGTAGCCTTCTTTACCGTCCAAACTTAAGCGTTGATATTGTTTACAGGCGAAGCCGCTGTAGCTGTCTAGCTCGTCAAACGCCTGTTCAGCCCGTCCTGTATCAAACAGATGAAGTGCTAAAGGCAGCATCTCCAATGGCGACACTTCAATGTCGGGGTTATTGCAACATGCACCACATTTCTCAACACAGTTTAGTGACTGGCTAGATTGATATGCACTGAATTCTTGGGAAAGAGATTGGTAAACATCCATCACTTGGCTGGACAGCTCACGCAGCCTATTCATAACGACTCCGCTAGTAAAAGCAAACTAAAACAAATACATGTTCATGCTGGTGTAATGTAATAGGTAGCATGAACTCAACATTCTGATTATTGATTTTGGCAACCAAATTGACAGATCGTACTGGAGGAAGAAATGTACTCTGACCCCAATATTTTAAAGCATGCTTCTTCCCCGCCGGGTGTGCGTAAGCTTGAGGCTTAATGGCAGGGGTTGAATTGGTGCGGATTCTATTTTGGATTTTGGGATTTGGGAAGTTTTTTGTGAATGATCTTTAATGCTCAAGGGAACCGTAGCATTGACACGGTAGGTATTTGCTTTGGCTGCTTGTCAGATTTTGGAGCTACAAGCGTTAGATTTGAGCTGAGTAGAAGACGCGATTGCAACTGTTGATTTTTCAAACTATTATTATAGCTAAGTTTAGCTAAGTCCATAAGGAATTTTAAATGCAAGCCAATATGCATGAAGCAAAAAGTAAGTTATCCCAACTTGTCGAACGGGCAGAGGCCGGTGAAGAAGTAGTTATTGCCAAGTCGGGAAAACCAGCAGTGAAGCTAGTGCCGTATAAAACAGCAAAAAAACGAACTTTTGGGCAATTCAAAGGCCAAGTTCATGCTACTGAAGACTTCGACTCAAAAGAGGTTAACGAAGATATAGCAAATATGTTCGGTTTGTAATGAAAAGAATCTTACTAGATACCCACGTTTTAGTTTGGTGGATGAGTGGAGATGAGCAATTAGGTCATAACGCTCAAAAGCATATCTCTAATACTGAAAACGACATTTATATCAGCGCCGCGTCTGTTTGGGAAATGTCGATAAAGCAGCAATTGGGAAAACTTACGGCACCAGATGATATTGAGTCGGTTATCGAAGAGTTAGGTTTTAGTGCCTTACCTATCAATTTATTTCACGGCCAGCAAGCGGGGAGGTTGCCAATGCACCACCGCGATCCATTTGACAGAATGCTGATTGCTCAAGCTCAAGCTGAAGGATTGCAAATACTAACGAAAGACGAACACTTTCCCGCTTACGGGGTTAGATTGATTGACGCTTTAAAGTGATAGTTGTGTCGGTGTTTCCGGTAACTGAAAAGCGTTGGCGCTAGCTTTAATGCACTAGCGCCATTACTTCACTGAACTATCGAGCTATCAACTCCGAAGAAAACGACAGAGCAATGCCAGCTGGGCTTTCAGGCGCGCTTAAACTACCTACGTCTGTATTTTCCCAAAATTCAGGATATTGTTCTTCAAGGTTCAATTTAAAGGTGAAACTCAAACGAGGGAGTATGTTGAAAACAAAATCGTCAGAATCAGTATACTCATCATTATAAGCAACCTTATTAGCCTGCATTTCAAGTATTGTAACAACACCTTCTTGCTTTGAGCCCAGTAATTTCCAAGTGTATTCTCTGTTGAAAGTAAACGCGTTACTTTCGCGTAACCCAATGATGTTGACCTCGTTGTCGTCTGCGGTCCATTGGAAGTTATAAAGTTCACGATCTCCTACAAAGTATGGCTCTTCCATATGGGAATAAATTCTCCCAGCCGTACCGTCCGCGTAAAAGTAATAAGCAAATAAGTCATCGGGTAACGGTACACCGTCTACGAAAAGTGCTTCATTGTAAGAAGACATCCAAACATTAGGTAATGAGCTCTCTATGCTGAAGTCTTCGGCCAACTCATAGTCTATGGCGTGCATATCGCCAGTGTATTTAATCGCTACGCCATCATTGTCAAATTCATAAAGCGCCAGCACGAAATTATTCTGCGCTTTAAAGGGCGTAACTGTGAAAGACATATCTTCCAATTCAATGTCTATAACACCATCATTTAGCTGCCATGTTCCTTGCACATCAAAAACAAGAGACGTAAAGGTATTATCATCTTTAAATGTGAACTGGTCGTTCAAAATACCAACTTCAGTACGCTCATCTTCATTTAAGTAGTCTTTGTCATACGTATAACTTCCCTGATAAGCAAATACCCAAGGTGATGCAAGCAGGTCTTCCTCGGTTACGGCAAACGTAGATGCTGTGGTGTCGGTGTACTTTACGTCGCTGGTAGTTTCGTAGGTAGTAGTAAAAGTTGGTTTATCTTGTATGTTATTCATCGGTGTGATGGAAAGCTCAGTAGTAGTTGTTAACACTGCAAGTGCGTGGCCGCCAGACTGTGTAAGCAACTCCATTCGTTCGTCTATTGTCGTTCTTTCGGTTTCCCAATATATGATGTCATATTCACGGGCATAACTATGAATTTCATTGACTACGCCTTGCTCATACCGACTATAGATTTCTTCATCAAGAAATACCAAGTTTGCGTTTCGCGTGTAGTCAAGCTCGTCAATAACTAAGTTTCCGTCTACAACACTCCAGTTAAATTCATCTGAATAAATATTAAATGCATTTTCCGCAGACGTTTTTTCTCCGCTGCCATCTGCATTGAACGTGTAAGCTGTCATGCCTTTGCCAGCTTGCTGCTCTGAGTGGAAGTAAGTCGCAAAAACCGCACCCGCAATGTCGGCATCTACGTAATTTTGTTGTAACGATTCATCTTCGAGAGTTTCTGCTCGAGCAGCATTAATTGCTTCTACATAAGCCTCGTCATAAGTACCGCTTTCACTTAACAAACCCAGGCTATCAACATACTTTCTAATGGTACTTTGTACATCGACTAGGCTTCCGGTAAAAAACGACAATGTGCTCATACCTTCAGGAACCGAGAACTCGCTATTATCAGCAAGAACTTTTATGAAGCTGGCCAATCCTAAAACCTTTTCGAAGTCCACTTCACTTGCAAACGTATCGAAGCTTCCCTCGCCGCCGTTCTCTTTATACTCCGAATAGAGTACATCCATAGCCGTACTTAAATGAGTTATTTTGCCTGCAGGAAATAGATCGCTGTTAAGTTCATCGGTATTATTTTCGATGCTAAGGTTACGCATCGTAGTGAAGTCACCGACTCGCGATGATAGCGTTACATGGGCTTGTTCTTCCGTGCCCACTGCATTAAGAATTAAATCGCCGGGCGCAGCACTTACAGTAATAGGAAGCGTGAATCGACCATCCGCGCCGGCCTGCACGGAAGCAATTACATTTCCACCTGCATCGAGCGCGCTCACCTCTGCATTCGCTAAAGGCGCATCGGTTGCAATACTCGAAATAGAAACAGACTGTTGATTCGTGATTGTAATCGTTGAACTAACTGTGTTTTCACCGTCAGTTACATCATATGAAAAACTGACTTCGCCCATCGCCAACGCTGTAGGTGTGTACACTATCTCATTATTGATGATAGCGGCTTCACCAACATCTGGCGCTCCAACTGCCGATATCGTTAAAGCATCGCCGTCAGGATCGGTATCATTCGCAAGTGCATCAATAGATACTGCGTCACCATTGAGTGTAACCGCGGAGTCTGCGACAAGCACTGGTAGTTGGTTGTTGTCGTCGGAACCGCCACAGGCAGCAAGAAGAGTTGAACTAACGGCAATAGCAATAATGCTTTTGTTCATTTTGAACGTCCTTGTATTTAGAGTAATTTACTATGAGACTTCGAATTTATCTGGCTGAATATAACCTATTGTTAAGCAATAATTAAGATAACTACTAGAAAATTAAATGCTCTTTTTTTTGGCTAACGATTAAAGCCACGTCGAAATATTTTTATCTCGCCCATAACTCAGTATACTGGATGCATAAAATGTATTTGAAAACTAGGGAATTCAAATGAAGCCAGTCATTCTTGCAGGTGGTACCGGAAGCCGCTTATGGCCAAAGTCTCGCGCCGCTTTACCAAAACAGTTCCTGTCTCTTACTTCTGACAAAACGATGATTCAAGACACTGTACTGAGACTCAATGGCATAGAGTCTTTGCCACCTTCTATTATCTGTAACGAAGAGCATCGTTTTCTTGTTGCCGAGCAAATGCGACAAATAAGTGTCGATAACAGCGACATTCTTTTAGAGCCAGTTGGTCGCAATACCGCTCCTGCTATTGCACTTGCTGCATTTCAAGCTTGCGAAAACGGGGGTGATCCTGTTCTTTTGGTATTAGCCGCCGATCACTTAATAAAAGATAGCGATACGTTTCGTACCAAAATTAAAGAAGCCCAGGCTCTAGCTGAACAAGGTAAGTTAGTTACTTTCGGTATTGTCCCCACTCAGCCTCATACTGGTTACGGCTATATAAAAGCCGGAAACAAGCTGAATATTGGCTTCGATGTAAGTGAATTTGTTGAAAAGCCAGATATGCCTACCGCAACACAATACGTAAGTTCAGGTGAGTATTTTTGGAATAGCGGCATGTTTATGTTTAAAGCCAGTGCGTTTTTAAAGGCGCTGGAAGTGCACGCACCTGACATATATTCGGTATGTAAAAAGGCGATTGAAAAAACCGAAAAAGATCTCGACTTTGTTCGTGTAGACAAAGACATTTTTGCTTCATGCCCAAGTGATTCTATCGATTATGCAGTGATGGAAAAAACTTCCGAAGCCGCGATGGTAACACTAGATGCAGGTTGGTCTGATGTAGGCAGTTGGTCGTCTCTCTGGGAGACGGGAGAGAAGGACGCGAATGGCAATGTAACTACTGGCGACACTTTATTAGAAGGCACCACTAACAGCTATGTGAATGCCGAGCACAGCCTCGTTGCAGTTATTGGTCTGGAAGACGTGGTTGTAGTTGAAACCAAAGATGCTGTTATGGTGGCGAATAAGAAAAACGCAGAACACATCAAAACCGTTGTGAACCGTTTGAAAGCTGAAAAGCGCCCTGAATTTGAGTTTCATCGCGAAGTTTTCAGACCTTGGGGAAGTTACGATTCAATAGACAATGGTGGACGTTTTAAAGTTAAGCGTATTACCGTGAAGCCAGGCGAAAAACTATCAGTTCAAATGCATCATCATAGAGCTGAACACTGGGTTGTAGTATCGGGAACAGCTAATGTGACAATAGGCGATGAAACGCAAATGCTAACGGAAAATGAGTCTGTTTATATTCCTATTGGGGCAGTTCATGCATTAGAAAACCCAGGAAAGATTCCACTAGAACTAATTGAAGTACAATCTGGAGCTTATCTTGGGGAAGATGACATTGTTCGCTTTTCTGACAGGTATGGACGGTCTGATAAATAAATGCAGTGTAAGGCAGTTTGTCTAACTAAGAAAAGCCAGGTTATGAACCTGGCTTTTTTAATTTACGTGGAAAAATGTACTCTGACCCCAAACTTGGGTTAATCAGCGTTGAACAAGTCGCGGCTGTATACTTTATCTAGTACATCTTCGATATCGCCCGTAACTCGGTTTGCTACGATTACGTCAGAAATTTTCTTAAACTCTTCTAAGTCGTTAACTACGCGTGAATTAAAGAAATCTTCTTCCTTAAGCACCGGCTCATAGACTACAACTTCAATACCTTTAGCCTTAATACGTTTCATGATGCCTTGAATAGCACTTGCTCGGAAGTTATCAGAACCAGACTTCATGATAAGACGATAAATGCCTACAATTTTAGGCTTACGGCTTACAATTGAATCGGCGATAAAATCTTTACGCGTACGGTTAGCATCTACAATTGCTTGGATCATGTTGTTAGGTACTTCACTGTAGTTAGCTAGTAACTGTTTGGTATCTTTTGGTAAGCAATAACCACCGTAACCAAAACTTGGGTTGTTGTAGTGATTACCAATACGAGGGTCTAAACCGACACCTTCGATGATTTGTTTAGTGTCTAAGCCATTACGCTCTGCATAGCTATCTAGTTCGTTAAAGTACGCAACACGCATTGCCAAGTAAGTGTTGGCGAAAAGTTTGATGGCTTCGGCTTCAGTGCTGTCGGTGAATAAAACATCGATGTTCTCTTTTATTGCACCTTGCTGAAGCAGTTTTGCGAAAACGTCCGCGCGCTCACTACGCTCGCCTACGATAATACGGCTTGGGTAAAGATTGTCGTAAAGCGCTTTGCCTTCACGCAAAAATTCAGGCGAAAAGATAATATTGTCAGAACCAAAACGGGCTTTTGCATCTTTAGTAAAGCCTACCGGTACGGTCGATTTTACAATCATCACAGCATTAGGGTTGATTTCCATCACGGTTTTGATTACTGCCTCTACACTACCAGTATTGAAATAGTTGGTTTGTGGGTCGTAATCCGTAGGTGTAGCAATTACCACATAGTCAGCATCTTTATATGCTTCTTGCGCATCCAAAGTTGCTTTTAGGTTTAACTCTTTTGTTGTCAGGTATTCTGCTATCTCTTTGTCTTCAATTGGAGACTTTTTGTTATTCAGCATTTCGACTTTTTCAGCTACCAAGTCAACTGCTTTCACTTCATTGTGCTGTGCAAGTAACACAGCATTTGATAAGCCAACGTATCCAGTACCTGCTACCGCTATTTTGTAATTGCTCATTGTTGATTCCATTTAATTGTTCAGTTCCAAGTTCTAAATTAACTTCAAATTAGGTCTAACTGGAAAACTCTTCCTTCGCTTTAATAGAAAAGTTTTCTCTTAAGAGTGTAAGGTTCGGGCTGTATGCAGGGTCATGTTCAATGTAATTCTTCCACTGTACTTTTAGATATTCTAACTCTCGATTAAATCGTGCTGCTTTTGCTGGGGCATGGTCTAACCCTCTACTCACTGATTCATGATGATATAGTTCAGCCTCTGCACAATAAATATTCCGCACTCCCAACTCTTTCACCCTTAGGCAGAAATCTACATCGTTGAAAGCCACAGTGAGATCTTTTTCATTTAAACCACCTACTTCCACGAAGAGCGACTTCCTTACCAGCAAACAAGCAGCTGTCACTGCAGAATAATTTTGCGTTGCAATTAAGCGCTTCATATACCCTGGGTGGTATCTAGGGAAGTATTTATGTGCATGACCTGCACCACCACCGTACCCTAAAACAACTCCAGCATGTTGAATTCTTCCATCGGAGTATAACAATTTAGCGCCCACACACCCCACATCGCTACGCATGGCATGTCCCACCATACTTGTTAGCCAATGAGGGTTTATCACCTCAATGTCATTATTGATAAGCCCTATTACCGTACTATCGTTGCAAGCATGTTGTGCGCCAAAATTGTTAATTGCTGAATAATTAAATTCACCAGGGTAGCGAAGAACGCGGATCTTGGAATGTTTGTCTAACTCTGAAAAATAGTCGAGACTTTCTTTTTCATCAGAACCATTATCAATGAGTAATATTTCATAATTTTGATATACGGTTTTTTCTAATATGGACTCTATACAAGCTTTAACAAGTGCTTTGCCATTTTTAGTAGGAATAATAAGAGAAACTAAAGGTTCAGATTCAACGGGCCACTGAATAGTATTTACGGCAAGATCTTCATTGTAAGATGGAATTGCAGGTATGCAACTTTCTATCACTGTTCTAATATCAGCTAGACTTTCAATTGCCCTCTTTTTATTAAAGAAACGATGAACCAGTGTATAGGGTACGTGCTCAACTGACAGTTTTGGCTGCTTTAGCCATAGCTCTGTAACGAGTCCGGCAATTGACGAAGCGGTCACCAAGCTCTTTTTGATCAAAGCCGCTTTACACATTACGCCCGTAAAGACATAACCTGTAGAGAGCTGTAAATCCGGATTCCAATCAGGCAAAAAATGCGGGGAGACTCTTCGTTCTTTGGTGTCAACCTTATCGGTGTCACAATAAACAATATCAACGCCACTGTCGCATTTAAGAAACATATTAAAAGATACTTTCGATATTGTATCTCCGCTATTTAAAAGCAGAAGCTGCGTCGATTCAAGTAAATCATTTACCGCTTCAGAAATGGTCGAGGCACACCGCACAGTTTCGCCCATGCTACTTTCACCCACCACACAGATGCGTTCATGTTTTACGCCTGCTTGGTTAAGCGAGTCTAATGTTAAAGATAGACTTTTTGCCCCAAAGATAACAACCTGTATTTTGAAATCGCTTTTATCAACAGGAGATAGGCTTTGCATGTAATGCGATTGCTGTTTGAGATAAGCACTATACAAAGCCATGCGTTTTTTTTCAGACGGGAAGCCGTAAAAAAGGCCTGAACGTTGTAAAGAGCGGCTGTAAAACTCGGTGAGTTTGTGGTTGCTTTTCAGCTTGTTTCTTACAGCTTTTGGTACTAAACCAACAGCGCCTTTAACCGTTAACATGGCCAATTTCTTCATACAGCTAACTCAATCCCTAACAGCGATATCTAATAACACCAAAAAACAAAAAAGCCGCAATTTTGCGGCTTTTTTATCATATCACGATTTGTAGTGATAGGTATTAGCTTCCAGTACCTAAACGCTCACCTTGGTAACTTCCATCAAGAACCGCTTTCCACCAACCTTCGTTCGCTAAATACCACTCAACAGTTTTACGAATACCGCTTTCAAACGTTTCTTGCGGCTTCCATCCAAGCTCGCGCTCAATTTTGCTTGCGTCAATTGCATAGCGCATGTCGTGACCTGGGCGGTCTTGAACGTAAGTGACCTGCTCAGCGTATTTGCTATCTTTCGGTTTAACTTCATCTAGAATTGAACAGATAGTTTGCACTACTTCAATATTTTGCTTTTCGTTGTGGCCACCAATATTGTAGGTTTCACCAATTTTGCCGTTTAGTGCAACTACCACTAAGGCGCGTGCATGATCTTCAACATATAACCAATCGCGAATTTGATTACCTTTGCCATATACAGGCAGCGGCTTGCCAGCTAGGGCATTTAGAATAACTAATGGAATAAGCTTTTCTGGGAAGTGGTAAGGACCGTAGTTATTTGAGCAGTTAGTTACCAAGGTTGGAAACTTGTATGTGCGAAGCCACGAACGCACTAGCTGATCTGAACTTGCTTTGCTTGCTGAGTATGGCGAGCTTGGTGCATACGGAGTAGTTTCCGTAAAGAGCGGTAGCTCTGTGCCTGGCTCAACTTCATCTGGGTGAGGAAGGTCGCCGTATACTTCGTCAGTAGAAATATGATGGAACTTAAACCCTGCTTTTTTATCGCCTTCAAGTGCTGACCAATACGCTCTTGCTTGCTCAAGCAAAGTGTATGTGCCTACAACGTTGGTTTGAATAAACTCACCTGGCCCGTCGATTGAACGGTCTACGTGAGACTCTGCCGCAAGGTGCATAATAATATCTGGCTGGTGCGTATTGAAAACACGCTTTACTTCTTCAGCATCACAAATATCAACTTGTTCAAAGCTATAGCGGTCGCTGCTTGAAACGGGTGTTAATGATTCTAAATTACCCGCGTAGGTCAGCTTATCTAAATTAACCACTGTGTGGTCAGTGTCGTTTATAAGATGGCGAACTACTGCAGAGCCAATGAAGCCCGCGCCACCTGTAACTAAAATCGTTTTACTCATTTTCTTTTACCAAAAATAATTCTGTTCTTGCCATTTAGGCTTTCAGTTCGTCTAGCATGCTAGCTAACTGCTTACGCCAGTGGGTAGGCTTGCACGACGCAAACGCTTCGCGTGAGGTCTGCTTGTCTAATACACTATAATGTGGGCGCTTTGCAGGTGTTGGATATTGGCTAGATGGAATAGGTAATACCGGAATGTCAATATCTAATAAACCTTTATCAATGCCAAGTTCTTGTATAGCTAACGCAAAATCGTACCAGCTTGCTACACCTTCATCGGTCCAATGATAAACACCGGCAGTTTTATTTTCAGCTGCAGATGTACACGCTTCAGCCAAACCTTTTGCCCACGTGGGTGTGCCTATTTGGTCATCTATTACGCCTAACTGAGGTTTTTCTGCCATCAAACGCAGCATGGTTTTCACAAAATTATTACCATGCGAAGAGTAAACCCAAGCAGTACGAATTAGGCAACTGGCATCAGGCAGTATTTCAAGCAGCGCTTTTTCGCCTTCAGCTTTTGACTTACCGTAAGCACCTTGCGGCTCGATAGGATCATCCGTTAAATAAGGTGAACCTTTGTGGCCGTTGAATACATAGTCGGTAGACACATGAACCATAAAAGCGCCGTTTGCTTTACAGAATTTTGCTAGATTCTCAACAGCAAACACATTGATGGCATTACACGCTTCTGTATCTTCCTCTGCCTTATCAACAGCCGTATAGGCAGATGCGTTTATTAAAACATCAACCGATAAAGGAGATAGCTTTTCTTCAACATTAGAGGCGTTCGTAATATCAATATCATTGCGCCCTAGAAACGTAACTTGGTGCTCGCTATTTTCTAGTTCACGAGAGAGCTCAAATGCTAACTGCCCAGACTTACCTATAATTACAATATTCATTAATCGCTAGTACTCAATACAATTAAAACGTAGGTGCGTCTATAAATGCCAAGCCCGCCTCATCTTTACCAGATAAAGAAGGTTTTTCGCCATTTACCAAAGGCCAGCCAATATTCAAAGTTGGGTCGTCATATTTTACCGAGACTTCAGATTCCGGGTGATAGTAGTCAGTGCACTTGTAAACGAACTCAGCCGATTCACTGGTTACGTAAAAACCATGAGCAAAACCCGCTGGCACCCAAAGCTGACGTTTATTTTCTGCAGATAAAGTAACACCTACCCACTTACCATAAGTAGGTGAGTTTTTACGCATATCTACAGCTACGTCGTAAACTTCGCCGCTAACTACGCGTACTAATTTACCTTGAGTTTGCTCCATCTGATAATGAAGGCCACGAAGAATCCCTTGGATAGATTTTGAATGATTGTCTTGAACAAAAACGACGTCCGCACATTCGTTTTTGAACCAATCCATTCTGAACGTTTCAAGAAAAAAACCTCGCTCATCACCAAAAGTTTTTGGCTCAATTATTTTGACATCGGGAATGTCGGTTTTTACAACTTGCATTTAAGGTTCCAAATTAATAGAGGTAATATAGAAGGCATTGAGTGTTTATCGAACTCGATCACTAATAACCTTCATCAAATAGTGTCCATAGCCACTTTTCTTTAATGGAGCGGCCAATCTTTCAAGTTGTTCTGCGTCAATGTAACCCATTCTAAAAGCAACCTCCTCAGGACAACAAATCTTTAAGCCTTGTCTCTTTTCAATTGCCGCGACAAAATTAGCTGCATCCAGGAGGCTATCTAAAGTTCCTGTATCAAGCCAGGCTGAGCCCCGCCCCATCAACTCGACTTTAAGATTGCCTGCCGTCAAATACATATTGTTAAGATCAGTAATTTCAAGCTCACCTCTTGCTGAAGGTTTCACTTCTTTAGCATATTCAACAACATTGTTATCATAAAAATACAGCCCAGTTACTGCATAATTTGATTTGGGCTCGGTTGGTTTTTCTTCGATTGACAAAGCATTCCATTCTTCATCAAAATCGACCACGCCGTAGCGCTCAGGATCTTGTACATGGTAACCAAATACTGTCGCTCCGGTATTTTGAGCGTGTGCGCTTTTTAAAGAGTGAACTAGGTCATGGCCATAAAAAATATTATCCCCAAGTACTAAAGCGCATTTGTCTCGTCCGATAAATTTTTCGCCAATAAGAAACGCTTGAGCCAGACCGTCTGGAGAGGGTTGAACGGCATACTGGATATTCAACCCCCAGCTGGCTCCGTCACCGATTAGATCTATAAATCTCGCTTGTTCCTGTGGAGTAGTAATAATAAGTATATCTTGTATACCGGACATCATTAGCGTTGCCAAAGGGTAATAAATCATAGGCTTATCGTATATTGGCATTAGTTGTTTACTCACAACTTTTGTAAGCGGATGCAACCTCGAGCCAGACCCTCCAGCCAGTATTATTCCTTTTCTCATCTTATGCTCCGTAACTAATTCTTATTCTGTATTGTTTTTATGGCTCATGCGACTATCAGAAATAGTAAATCGAACCTATGGTATTCATGTTTTGTAATCCCAACACACAAACTGAGTAGAGTATACTGTATAAAGACGACAAGAAAAATCCAAGCTCCGATAGTTACTATGATGTCATATGTTTACCCGAGGGATATGGAAGTAACGGCATTTTCCCAAAAAAAGCACAATTTGGACTAAGTATTATGGTGCAGTCGAGTTTGTTCGTGTAAGAGGTAATAACGAAATGGAGATAAATAGCCTTGGCTACACAATTAGTAAGATTTCGAAACAAGCGCCATCTTAGTGCATTTGGCAGTGCTATCACTTTGCTGTAGATTACGGGACTCGATACTAAACAAATACATGATATTAAAATTACATGAAAATCATAAACGTAAGTGGATTTGGAAACACAGGATGTACTTCTCAAGCAGATTATCTTTCCGAATTCTCAGGTGTCAGAGGAATATTACAAGATCAGAGCCGTAACACAGCTGTTACCTTGGCTCCGTACCAAGAGTTTGGTGTTCTTAAATGTGTTCATTCCTTTGGAGGCTTGATCATAAATAGTACACACAAACTTAATAGAAATATTACAAAAGAGTCTTTGAGGCTTTCACTACTTGGCCATTCTATTGTTGGCTACGATGAAATGTCCCATGGTGAGCTAGTTCATTTAAAAAAAAGAGAATTACTCAGTTGTGAACTAGGAGAAGACTACATTGCTACGGTAGATAAAGCAGTATCTTATTTTCCCGCTAACTACAATCAAATGGATACATTAGAACTTGTTTCTATCGTTAGAGCTATGTTTCAAGAATGGTATGAGGGCGTTTCCAATATAATTTTAAAGAAAAACCCCGAATGTGAGATAATAGGGTTAAAGAACGATCCTCCAGGAGCGTTTCCATTAATTGCTTCATTACTGCCAAATGGCGTATCGTCAGCAATATTGAGAAATCCTCTGGATACAGGGTGGGATTTTCTACGACATTACAAGATGGAATATTCAAAAGACAACATTGAATGGTTCAGCAGGCATTATAATTCTCAACTAAACTCAGCTAAATCGCAAATTCTAAGATACAGGGACCATATTGGAGATAGTTACTTTGTCCATGATTTCGAAACGTTTGTATCATCCGATAGTCATAGGAAGAAGTATGCCGAACGAATGATTGGCAAAAATAATAATGTCTTCAGACTCTTTTTTAATGAAACGAATTCAAGGAAAAATGTCAATGTTTACAAAAGTTTAGATAAAAACCAAATAGACATGCTTAGCGCATTGAGCTTGCCTGTCTACGAAGATTTCAAGCAATTCGTCAATAGTCAGGGTCTATTTTTTAGGTAGGTTTAATCTATGAACCAGTGTTTAGTAGTTGTCGGTATGCATAGGTCTGGAACGTCAATATTCACAGATTTAACTCAATCTATCGGCTTGAATATCGGTGAAATAGCTGACTACAAGGATGAGGAAAATCCTACGGGCTATTTCGAAAACTTCGATATAGTTGGTATCAACGATGACTTGTTCCGTTATTTGGGAATTTCATGGTACTCATTAAATAGTAAGACAGAGTTAGATCTCATTACTCTAAAAGAAACAGATTTCTTCAATAGAGCTGTTGAAGCGGTTTCCCTTGCATTAAGAGTTTCTGACAAAATAGTTATCAAAGATCCAAGAATTACTCTACTAATTGATTTTTGGGAAATGGTATTTGAGTCATTTGATAATCTATCTACAGCATATGCACTATTATATAGAGATCCTCAAGAAGTCGCATTGTCACAGCAAACACGCGTACGTCGAAACCCAGATTTCTTCCGGGTTGGGAATTCACTTACGTTAACTAAACTCGTATGGTTCGATTATTATTCAACGTTTTTCAAAAAAGCACATTTGAAAAGTACCATTTTAATCAAACACAGTGATTTGATTCGTGAACCAGAGGCTGTAGTCAAGGAACTAGGTAAGTTCGTGGGGCTACAGGTTGACAAAAATGTACTCGATAAGAAAATCCAAAATACGTTTACGAGGGAACTGTATCGGAGTAAAGGAAAAATTGAGGACTCGAAAGACATTACTCCGATTGACAAGTTATTTGCACACAGTATTAATTTGGACAGCGTACAAGAACTTGCGTCATTGTTTGAGACAGTATCTGTCGAACTAAGTTACAGTTCTATCTATGGGCCCATAAGGGAACTAACCGGACAAATAGAAAAAATCAAGTTCGACAATGCTGTAGAACTGACCAACAAAAATGATGAACTAAAGAAAAAAGTTGACACTTTGAATAAACTTCTTGAAAAAGAAAGAATAGAACACAAGGGAACACACGAAGCATTAAATAGTTTGTCTGCAAATTTCAAATCCTATCTAGAACAGAACCAGCCATTAGAACAGAGCTCACAAAGCTGTAATGAGGAACTGCTTAAACTTACGACAGAATTAGAGACTAAATCGAAAGAAGTAGAGGATCTCTTAAAAACACTCGCAAACGAGAGGGAGCTCTACAATAAAACGTACCAAGGGTTAGTTGAAACTCAGCAACTATTCCACCAAGAACAGCAAGAACACAAAAACAGTGTTTTGCGACTGACACAGATAATTGAAGAGAATACAAAGAGGCAACAATGAAATTCATAAATGTTTGCGGATATGGCAACACTGGATGCACATCGCAAGTAGACGTGTTGTGCGATTACGAGGGAGTATTTGGCGTTTTGTCACCTCTGCAACAAACCCACCACGGCAAAACAGCATATCATGAAATTGGCGTTTTAAAATGCCTGCATTCTATAGGTGGTGTTGTTATTGCTCGACTTAATGGAGCAAAAGAGTTACCAAGTAAAAAAGAACTTATCAACTCTCTAAAAGGTAACCAGCCTGGAGAAGGTATAGAACTTAACTTTGGCGCTAATTTGCATCTTGAAATGCGACAATCTCTAAACGCTCATTATGGAAACACCTACGCCGATTTGGTCGATGAGACGTTCGAAGGTTTTCCTGAAAACCTAAATAATGTTGAGTTAAACGTTCTGATAGGTCTAGCCCGTGAGGCAACGTCAACTTGGCTAATGGGGCTAAAAAGTATTGTTGAGGCAAATCCTAATTTACTGTTTCGAGATGGTGAGAAAGTTGAGGTATTAGGTTTAAAGAACGACCCACCTGGCGCTTTTCCGTTATTGGCATCTTTTATTCCGGAGGGTATAACATCAGCGATTCTTAGAGACCCAAGAGATACTACCTATGATTTCAACAGGCACTATAAGTTAGGACACACAGACCAAACGGTTAAAAATCACTGTATCCACTACAATGCTCAACTAAACTCAGCTCGAAAGCAAATTGAGACTTATTTTGAGCTTATAAAAGAGCATTACTTTGTTCATGAATTTGAACATTTGGTGCAAGACGAGGAATACCGCAACAAGTATGTTGAAAAAATGATTGGTAAAAGGACTAAACTTCGACACTATTTTACTCCAGAGAACTCAGCAAAGAACATTGGTCACTATACAAATATGACGCAAGAACACATCGACTATGTCGAGGAAAATTGCTTGCGTAACTATTTAGATTATAAAGAATTTCTTGATAAGAAAGGCTTACTACTTCAGAAATAACTGAAAATTCGTGTTATAGACTAATGTGTACTAGCTCAGACTTGAGCTGACAGTTACTCGGTTTTCAAGGTGCCGCTGTCAGATTAGATTTGAGCTAGATTCTTCACAGCCCAAGTCTGTTTCCCATCGACTAATGTTTCTAGTGGTGTTCTGCCACAGCAAATTTTACCCTGATGACTCCGTCTCATTAATGGGGAACTGGACACTATGACATCGTAGCCCGATAACAGTCTCTGTAGCTGCTGCTCACTCACATGCATCTGCTGTAAGTTAGCATCAACAGGCCATTTAAATCGATGCTTCTCGAGACGTTTATACCACAGTGCGAAGCCCGTTTTATCCCAGTAGAGTATTTTGACCTTATCGCACTTTTTATTACAGAAGACGAACAGCGCATCGCGAAACGAATTGAGGTTCATTTCCTGCTCAACCACGACAATCAAGCCGTTAATCGATTTACGGAAGTCGACAATATCCATGTACAGATAGATATCTGCAGGCTCAACGAACATCTTCATTCGACCAATGCCTTGATCACAGTAGCAACCCAGTGAGGATTAATAGTTGTTGGCACGGTAAGTTGAGCATTTCCAAGTTGCAGGAGAAGTTCGCCACCCGTTGCTTCGGTGTAGGATTCAACCTTCGTGACTTCACGTTTCACCTGAACGAACTTTCTGCTTGTTCGCTGTAACCGAATATCACGACGCCTGGTGTAGTAAGTTTGAACATTAATCTGCTGTTGGTGACAAAACTCTACCGCGGTGAGTCCACTTTGCTTTTGTTGTTCAAATAGATTGAGCCAGTCTTGGATGTCTCTTCGTTGATGTTGCTGCATGGTCATTCTCCTTAGCAAAAAAGAACACCATGCCGTAGCTGACTTATGAATTGAACGCGGGGATTACCGGACGGACACCATGTTTCGTGCGGTTAAAATGCCTGATTTATCTCATCAGGCATTTTATTATTTCGGGGATTGATTTCGTCACCTTACACTCAGAGCAGCACATCATAGTTCTTTAGCTTCCCCTAGAACTAGCAACAATTTTTCGAAGATATTTTTCGTAGTTAAAGTTACTAATGAACTTTTTCGAAAAATCTAAGGATATGGTGATTATTATAAGGACTTACTTACAAGGCTAAAACCGAAATGACTAACTCGATAGTGTATCGAAATCAGGTCTCAACAGTTGCTTAGAACAATATCTGATTTTTTAGGTTCACTTCATTTCATAGCACATTATTGATAAAAATTCTCAAGCATCTAAGTTTGGACAAACAAACCTTTGAGAAATCTCACTAACAATTATATCCCATTCAGACATCTCAATACCGGCGACATCATTCAAAAGATAAGAGTTCCAGTAAAATGTGACTTCAGAAAAAATACTCGAAAAAATAAAAGTTAAGTATGGAGAAGAACCGATACTACAATGTGAGTCTCCTAGTAACAAAACCCTTTTATTAATAAGGGGGGTGTCATTTTTCCATTTAACGTATGAGTCTCTGAGAGGAGTTTGGAACTGAAAAGCACCATCGACCACATAAGGGTCGCTTGAATTAGTATATTCAATTGTAAGGTTTTGTTTTCTCAGTTCATTATCAGGAAACTTTGAGCCCAGATCTCCATGCTCTTCTCTGAAATCAAAAGATACAGTTACTTGGTCAAGAACATGTATTAACGAGAATTTTCTTAAAATCTCTTTAAATATTGCCCAGTAATCCGATGCACTCAAATGAGAATCGGGTAATTCATACCGAAGATGGTCTTTGTTTTTCAACAGAGGAATGATGGGAAACAAAAACTTGGCTTTGGTCAACTTCTCCGCCAAATTTTCTACAAACAATGTTGGCAGCATATTTCCGTCGGTAAAATCCACTCCTTCGTATCTTGCAATAGTGTCTTTCTCAGGAACAACTAGGCAGACCATACCTTCAGTAGCTTTTTCGACTAACTTTTGTTCTGTCTTATAAAACTGGTTTTGCCAAATATTTAACTGCTTGTCCCAACGCTCATCCCACTTATTAACTGTTAGCCATGCTCTATTCCAGAGATTCGTGCCCTCGTGTATATAATAATGCTTGCCGATTTTTTTCGCAGACTTATCGCTAGAAATATTGAATGGACTCTCATTACCCAACGCACCGTCGAACGCCTCAAACCATTCTCTAGAGTGATATTCGTAAAACAAATCAACAATATCATTGAAGTTCATTTTTTTTGCAATCGCGAATGCTCTTCTTGAATGTATAAAAGTCTGAACAGCACTTTTGTCGAAATGTTCAATTAAGTTAGAAGAACCGTCTCTGTATGACACATCGATTTTTTGTAAAAGAGTAAGATTATTAAAGTTAGACTGTTCACCGTTCAAAACAATAGGCAACTTATTAGCACTAAAATAACGTTTCAAGTATTCTCGAATGCACTCATTTGCAGCCAAGTAGTCGTCGCTAATTTTCGACAACACTCTTGTATCACAAACAATATCCACCTCTATGTCATTAATACCAAAAAAGGCTTTTTCGCAACTTTCGATTGTTAAATCTTTTAATAGTAAAATCATAAATAATTATCTTTTATCGTAGTGCCAGTCAAATTTAATTTTTGGCGTATTACGATTTATCTCTCGTTCATACCATTTCCACAATTCGTAAACTTGGTAGTTATCTCCCGCATATCGTTCGGTCATTTTTCTACCAATAGGACCTAATTTAGTGAAATGAAAGAATTTTAATTTAGAGCCATTAACCAAGATATTCCCTAGATCATCAAACTCGATTTTTCTTTGGCTAATATTCCAACTGGCTACGTTATAGCCGGGATCTCTTACGATTTTGACGTTATCGAAATATGCAGGCACTAGATCACACCACTTTTGATCTGTAAACATACCATTAGGGATATCATCACGACAGTATTTTTTTAAACGCTCAGACCACCAATTTGCAAATTTTAACCCCGCACCTTTCGAAGCGATACATACGAAGCCCAAGTTGTATACACCGTGCTTAGTCGATGAAAGCTCATTATCAATAATTGCGATGTGATCGTCGTGTTCTTCTTGACTTAATTGATGGGGAGTCAGTAATACTTCTACTTCATCGCTGAACATTTCTATCAATGGTTGCAAACTACTAAACACGGCAACGTCCGGATCTAAGTACATAACATAATCATATTTACCAGATGTTGCTAACTTTTCTAATGTAGGTCCTTTAACCGCAGTACATGCTTCAACTATATTGTGTTCTGAAATCCATTCCGAAACGTTTGGAATATCTAAGTCTTCGCCCCAAATTACGTAATCAAAAAACTCTTTCTCTACGTCAAAAGAGAAATTGTCTGGCACTTTATCAGTGAGTAGTGCAACCATATCCCAGTCTGGGTGGAATTTTTTGAGAGATTCCGCCAACACTCTCGCTTTTCCAAGATAACTAAAAGTAAAGCTCGTATATACAGCTACTCTCATTATAAAGCCTCCAAACTGCTAAAGCTCATGTCACTATATGTAAATGTGTGATAATAAGTTTGACCCAATGTCCGGCCATTATTAATGTCCTCAACAACCGACATCAATTCATTCAAACCCTCGACCACTAGTCCTTGACCATAAAGCTCTACAGCTCTCGCTATGTTGCCCGAATTTTCATATGTTACAACTGCTGCACCAGCAATTATTGCTTCATGGCAGACGTAGTTGAACGTTTCTGGAATATCGGAGGGCAAAAGAACAATATCAACATTTTCGTTTTTAATCGCTTCTATCATTCCATTTGGGTTTTCATTCGTTACATTAACTTCAAGGAATGGGAGATGTGAAATATCTGACTGTATTGAACCAATGTGCAGAAACTCAACACCCAAACTGGAAACGTTTTTGAAAACTAAGCGTTCAAAATCAGCCCACCCTTTATGTGCATGAGGAAAGCCAACAAACGCGATCTTAGTGCTTTGGGAGTGTGAACGAGGGCTCGAAGGAATCAATGACATGTGTGGCACCATAAACACGTTTTGTAAACCAAACTCGCTTTTTTCTTGCCACAAAGTCTTTGTAAATTCAGACGGACAAATAACTCTAGTCTCTGGTAACGCTTTGAAGAGCCTGATAAGCCTGCTTCTATGGTTTGAGCGCTCCTCGCCAAAAACACACAGATTACACGCTTGACTGTTTTGGTTAGGCGCTCCACAAAAGTCAACGCCATTTCGTTGTAAAGTAAAGCTCGGGCACAGCGTAAAACTATCATGTATCCACAAATATGTGTCGACCTGCGAAGAGTTTCCGTTTTGAACTGCCTCAACTAGTTGCAGCATTAACTCAGGGCTCAACCCCTGAAACGCATGGAAAATAGTTCTTTCAAAAACTAATGAACTATTCAACAAAAAGGTTTGAAGAGTCGTGTGGCAGATATACCCTAAGAATTCTCCATCAACTAGAAGTCGATAAAAAAAGTTATCTGCATTGCTATGCTCTTCGGCCAATATAGGAGATGGTTGGTATGGAGATAAATGAAAATATACTAAACCTCGGCTCAATGCCACTTCTTGTTCGACATTCAGACACTTCTGAATTCCACCTGTATTTTGAATATAGTCATCATGGGAAAAAACCAGCGCATACTTTTTGTCAGTATCTAAAAATGATAAATCTTGTACTATGTGATCGTTGGGCTCAGTCAGTTTCCAGTTAACTACGGTTTCTGAAATAGGTATTACATCCCATATCCTGCTAGCCTTGTGTCCGCCCGGTTGCTTCCCGTAACGCCTTTCATACTGTCCAGCAACTATGTAGTGATAAAACGGGTTGATTCCAGCCTCTTGTACATCAAAATTGTCCTGTAGATAGAACTTCGTCGAAAAATCCAAGCATGGATCTTTACCTTCTTTCCAACCGAACAGGCAATAGTGCTCTACAGCACTCATATCGGCCTGTTGGACATCAGGATACAAAGAGTAATAGTAGTCTTGATCAACAAATTCTTGCAGTGCATTGATAATCGGCTCGGCATCGGCTCTTTGCCTTCCCATTGATCCATACAGAGCTAGATCTTTGACTTCACAATCTTCAAGCCCAGATAAATGTCCTCTCTGACCGAGAAGCATAATTACTACAGGGGGTATGCCCTCGCTGATCAACCGATACAAATCTTGGTCGCTAAAGAATTTCTTTACTGCTAAAGAAGGATATCTCCCTTCCTTCCAACCGTTTGACACATAGTGTTGAAACGGTGTTCCCTCATAAGAAGAAATATCTTCATACGAATCAATGTAATATTCCTCATTAAATTCTTGAGCAGTCAGGCGAGTAATCATGTCTGAAGAGAGATTTTTGATGTCATCTAAAGACGTTAATGACAAAGCCAATCGTCCTTCGTTGAATCCAGCAACACAATAGTGATAAAAGGGATCAATATTTGCGTGCGCTATATCTTCGTACTTACTTAAATAACATTCGATCGAGAACTCCACACATGGCTGAATGCCTTGGTGACGCCCAACGCAAAGGTAATGATGTCTTAAAAGTTCAGCAGGAAGGGGGTCTTCAAGCTGGGAATTATAGAAAGCTGAATCAATAAAATTTGCGATAACCTGTGATTGGTATTGATATTCTTGTTGATTTAATTCTGTTTTCTTATGCAGGTGTAATATAATGTTCTCTGAAACAAGGCTTTTAAAGCCTCCTCCAGTCAAAGTATAAGCCTCTCGACCTTCTAACCAACCATAGTGAAAAAAGTGCTCCAATGCTTTATATCTGGACTTTTTTACATCCTTATAGTCCTTATAGTAACGTTTTTCATCGAATTTTTCTCCCATCAAGTTTATAAAAGCATCACTCAAGATTGAGCTTATACTCTTATTTTCCTTAACTTTTTTAGAAAAGCTAGTTATTAGCATTTTTATTTACCAAATTATCAGTTGATTGTGTTCTTAGTCTGGGTCACTCAGGCAGCCATGAATACCACCTGTTGCATTAATACAAGCACCATGTATAAAAGAGGACTCTTCGGAACATAAAAATAACGCCAGTTTAGCAACTTCTTCAGGTGTTGCTATTCGTGCTATTGGGTGGAATGCCTCCAACAACTTGTATTGTTCTTCTTTTCCTTCAAACCCAGCCCTCAGCATGTCGGTGCTTACCGCAGCGGGTTCAATAGCATTTATTCGAATTGCATTACCAAGATCAACAGCCATATTTCTAGTGAGGGAGCTCAGCGCACCTTTTGATGTTGCGTACGCAACAAAATTCCGTTTAGTTTGTAACGCGTGAATACTGCTAATATTTACGACGCTGCCTTCATTACGCTCCAAGGTTTCTAAAAAAAGCTGAGTCATAAAGAAAGGGGCTCCGACATTGACGTTCATACTGGTCAACCACTCGGTTCGAGTAAGATTCTTCACGCTTCCTAGAATTTGAATTGCCGCGTTATTTACGAGAGCCGTCAAACCACGCCCCTCTGTTCTACTCAAGATTTGGTCTTTGAAGGCTATCGCGTATTCTTCATCATTTACAACACGCTCTAGGTCAATTTGGTAATTAACGGTATTTGGGTGAGATTCCTCAAAATCGGTGATATCTGTAGCAATGACTTTGAAACCATTTTCAGCAAAGCACCTTACTAATGCCTTCCCTATCCCCCCGTTGGCCCCGGTAATTAGGGCCCACTTAACTTTACTCTTCTGCACTTAAAAATCTCGCTATTTCTTCAAGTGCCTTTAGCGTAGCTCGCTCTACACCTTCAATAGTGTTTGAACCATTGTGTGATCCAAAGATACATTGTGGCATTCTTCTCAACGGAGAATTGATAGGTAGGGGTTCAACTTCAAAAACATCGAGTGCAGCAGCTGCGACATGTCCAGACTCTAGAGAACGAATCAAAGCTTTTTCGTCAATTAACGGCCCTCTTGCCACATTGACAACTCGGGCACCCGGTTTCATTAACGCGAGTGACTCTTCGTTCAACATGTGATGGTTATGACTATTCAATGCACAAGTAAAAATAAGGAAATCACACTCTCCAAGACCATCTGGAAAGACTTTACGATCAACAAAATCAAATCCTTGATTGCCATCTATACCAGGGTCATAAGCGGTTACTGTAACGTCAAATCCGGAAAGTCTCTTGACTAAATTGCGACCGATATCTCCAAACCCAACGACTCCAATATGCTTGCCTGAAATACTCATACCGGCAGGTTTCGGCCAATCACCATCTCTGACACCTCTATCGATGCGATAAGTTTGTCGAGCTAAGCCTAACATTAATGCAATTCCAACATCTGCCACTTCTCCACCAAACATATTCGGAGTATTCGTAATAGGAACTCCAAGGTCTTTACAGGCGCTAAAATCTACATTGTCTACGCCTATTCCCCATTTCACGGCAGCCTTTAAGCGTCCCGAAATACCTGCTTCAAAAACAGACCTAGTAGCAGGGTCATCACCGATAATCCATCCATCGAAATCTGGGAGTAATGCTATTAATTCTTCTTCTGATAGTACTTGCGTTGTCTCAGCAGGGACTAGCTCTAAGCCAAGTTTTTTTGCAGGCTCCACAAACTTTTGAAATTGGCCAAGCATTGGTGGACACGTAACTAAAATTTTATGCATTTTTCTTCCTATATTCAGCCAATGCGGCGACCATTTCCCAATCGTGGGGTTCATCAATGTCTAACGATTCCAAAGGCGGTGTCACCATCATTGTTGGTGAATCTCCAATTCTCGCGTTGGTTTTAGCAAACGAATCTTTTGTAAAATAAAATAAACATGAATTTTCTTCAAACCATGGTTCCAAATCTTGTGTCCGAATCAAATTGTCTGGATCGTGATTCACCGCACTGCCATCTTGGCGGTAGAACCTAGTTTGGATTTTGTTTACAGTAAAAAGAGAGTCATTGTCAGGGGAATTGTGGAACAGATTTAGACCATGTCTAATTGTATCTGCACTGATTAGTGGGTTAGTAGTATGAGTCATAATATAAGTATCAGCCTCAATTTCATCGATATCGTCAGCTAAAATCAGATTCATTGAAACTAGATCACCACACAACTCTTGTTTTCGGTTACGAATAACTACTCTTTCTGACTCGTGAAGACCATTCTCTTCGAGAATATGCCTAGCGTCAGTATTAATCACAACTTGATCAATTGCATCTACAGCCAACAGTTCATCCAAAATCCATTTAAAGAGGGGCTTTCCTGCTAGATCTCTAAAGTTTTTTCCTTTAACTCTTTCACTATTTGCTTTCATCGGTAACAAAGCAACAACTCTCTTAGTCATAGTTTGAATCTCGTTCGGTGTCCAATGGGTAAAAATATTGTTTTTTCATCTTTGTCGAGAGTTTTCTGTGTTCATGGTTACCTCTATAAGTACCCCAGTAATGATAAAACCGAAACAGAACAATCTCGTTAAACTTTTTTAGAAATACTTTATCCCTAATAGCCGAGGCGCTATCCGCCATTACACCTGAAATAAAATAACGCACAAAATCAGAAAACGAAAAATGTACCTCAGGCATTATTCTCTGTAGAGCATAAGCTTCCCGTTCGTATCGAATTTTTACCTGTTTCCATGTCTCATCGTGAATATGAAAAACCGGTGCTGTAGCCACATAGGCAACTTTTTTGCCAGCCTCCACTAGAAGCTTTGCCAGGTACATATCTTCCAATCCAGTCAACTCTTCATTGAATTTAAATAATTCCCAGGCTTTTCGGGTAACTCCAGCATTAGCATTATTACAAAAATAACCCTCTTGAGGGATTTTCGAATATTCCGGGAACCATTTTTCGAAATGACGATCTTCCGAATATTTAGTGGTATCTCGGCCCATTTGTCGTCCATAGGAATAATCAACTCCTTCTTCGACCATAGGCTTGCATAGCTCATCGAGCCAATCTTGCGACGCTGGGATACAATGCCCACTAACAAAAACTAGATAATCGCCTCTAGCAAAATCACACCCAATGTTTAGTGAACGGCCGAAAGTAAACTCGGACTTCTCTATCCGCGTAATTCTGCAGTTGTGTTTCTCAGCGATCTCCAATGTTCTATCGGTAGAACCCGAATCTACTATTACAACTTCATGTTCAACTAGATTGTTTTTTTGCTCCGAAATTGCTGTCAGTAATTCGTTAAGGTACCGCTCTTCGTTGTATGTCCTTATGACAATACTCGCTAACATCTGTTTTCCATTTTATAGTTTGGTATCGACTGACCTGTAACATTAAGTTTGTATATAAACACGCTGCCAGATTGCGGATAATGAGACAGTTGCTCATCATTTAGTCCCTCTTGAGCACTGGTAATGAGTAGATAGTTATTATTAGATCCACCAAAACAACAGCTAGTTACGTGCAAGGCCTCTAATTCTATTTCTGCAATCGTGTCTGCTTTCTGGTCTAAGCACTGTATTTTTCCAGCTCCCCAAAACGCCAACCATAAGTTACCTTCAACATCCATGGCGCCACCATCCGGGGTGTAGGATTCCATCTCTGTAGACATATACAAAGCTTTCTTTGTAACGTTAGGATAATAATTGTTATCTAAAGGAAAACTATAGGTTTGTTGCTTTAATGAATCAGAAAGCAAGAAAGAATTATTGCTACTATCAAAAACGAATGTGTTTGGAATTCCGATTTTATCGCAGAAAACGCTCATATTCATATTTTGATCTAGACAGTAAATAGCTCCCAAACTACCTGTGGGACTTAACTCCATTGTAGAAAACCAAAGTTTTCCATCAGGTGACGTCACCCCATCATTTGTACGAATATGTTCCGGCAACGCAAGATCTACTAGCAATTTGCTCAAGCGATTTTCTAAATTGTATTCAAACACTCCTTGTTTAGCTACTATAATCACTGATGTCTCATTCTGAACTGCAATGCAGCTTCCAGTAAAACCGAGACTATGGACACAAGGGTTTTCGCATACGACGTCGTTTTCGAATGGTAACTCATACAGCTTCTGTTCAAGAATATCCAACCACATCCAAGAGCTACGCGGACTATTCCAAACAGGTCCCTCACCGAGCGTCATGCCTAAACTGAGCTTTTTAATCAATTCCATTCTTTTTTACCTAAACAGTGCTTTCTTCTTCGGCCTTGCAAATGATTTTATTGCTTCCGACTTGGTAATCGTAACACTATTTTATTCAACCCTTAACTACATACGATTATTTTGAAACAATGCCGTTCAATTTTGGTTACGAATTTCTTTTTAAAACATCTTCTGCCAGTCTATATAGCCTTCTTAGTATCGGTGTTGGAGTGTTCTTTCTGATGCGTACTGTTCTTAATGATTCACAAACTCCAATCAGTGTTGATTGAGTCTTTATGAGTTTTTTCTGTTCTTCAAGCACCGAAAATACATAGTGTTGATTGGTTTCATTAGAAGAAATAAATTTCTCGAACAAAACTGCGAACTCCGTTTCAGAAACCCCTTGAGCTTTGTGTATACGCTCATCCTCTTTTTCCAAGTTTCTAAGAAATTCCAATCCTTTATGAAGTCGGTGGCGCTCTACAAAACGTTCAAGATTCGACTGCAAATTATTCCGAACACGCTTTCGTTTCTCTTGCGATAGAAGGGAAAAAGCTTGGGTTCCGCTTTGATAGCCTTGACAAAATATATCCAAAAGATTGTGTAATTTTTTGTCTGGGATCTGATTAAACCAGCGCTTGAATTCGAGCGCTTCAAAAACATAAGAGGGATTCACAAGCATGGGCTTAGGTTGAACTACATTTTTGATAGAAAGAGCAGCTATAAAGTCGCTAACTATATCACCATTGTTAAACAACTCTCTATCATAAGGCCTCAACATAAAACGGTCTGCACCATATTCCGTTACTAATTTGTCCAAATGATCCAGTGTTCCAGTCTTGGGATTATCAGCGATATTGAACTTTTGAGTTTGAAAATGACGTTTGACACCTTGATTATAACCGGATTCCATGGTTTCTAGAGGATCACGTACATATGCTAAGGCAATTGCTTCCTTACAATAATCAAAGATCGGAGCTAAACGTTTAAAAAAGAATTCAGAGGACAACAATAGTGTATGTGCCCCCTCCTTCTTCGCATTTATGAGGCAGTTTCGAAAGCTATCACTAGAGAAGTGTAACTCTCCATTCTCATCTCTCGTAAAAACAGCTTCTACATTACCAGAACTAACGCCATTACCATCTACACCATGCTCTGGATAGAAAAAACCTGATCGTTTTAGTAAGTGTTCTTTATTTGATTGTAACCAATTCTGAATGGCGGACGTGCCTGTCTTAGGCGGTCCTATATGGACAATAACTCTCAAGATCATATTTATAGCAACTTCAAAAACCTACAGCTATGATCTCTTAAATCAGGTTGAGGTGCAACTCGATCTCACGCCGCATTGTTTCGTTGCATCCTTTGCATCGCCTCATATAAGTTGTTTAGAGACCCAGATACTTGCACATTTCCGCAGTTTAACAAGTTAATATATTTGTCTAGAAGTGCTCCCCTTCGTGTATCGTACTCGCTTCCATGAAATTCAAGTTTATCGAGAACCTGTTCGATACTCTTAGCGCTCTTTACGTCATTACTCATGACATAGGGAAGCTTCATTAACATTGCCAATTCGGAAGTTCTTGAATCATGCGGAAATAGAATACAGGGTGTTTTAGCCTGCCAAGCTAGCATATTTCCATGCATTCGCGTTCCGACAGCTAAGTCACACGTTTTTAGCTGGTTCATCCACTCAGTTGCCGAATAAAATACCTTAAAATGGCGTTTAACAAATGCTCTAAACTCTTCTCGTGAAGAACTTGGGTTAATAAGGTTCTGTATGTAATTTATCGTCCCCTGTTCCACTGACGAAAAATCTCCATTGGCCATTTTAACTAATGCTTCAGGGGCCTGGTTAACATATATAGCATTTAAGGATTCCCCCCATCTATAAGCGGTTCGGACGAGATCCATATGTGACGGGGTTATATCAAGGTTAAGTGCGATACTGTTGACATTGAATAAACTTTGAAATTGCCGCTCTTGTAATTTACCAAGGTTAGGTTCACTAGATATAAAATTAGAAGGGCATCCAATTATTTCTAAATTCGTTACGCCATTAGCTTTCATGACTTCAGCGGTAAAATCCCCCCTGACACCTACCCTCTTAGCTCTCTCAGAAATCACTTTCATAAACCGTAACGTCCCTTTTTTGAACTGCAGTTTTTGAGAAGTATCTTTCGCTTGTACCCCAAGCCCACATATTATTAGAGGCAAATCAGCCTTTTCGAATAAGTCAGCTAAAATCCCCATATCCCAATCGGGATTAAGTTGGTTCGCAGCGGGAAACATTATGGCGTCAAAATTACTTTTCAGATGAAGGGGGTCGACATCCCAGCCAAAATAAGTTTTTTCACCCTTAACGTGGCGACTCATCGCATACCAAAATGCTAAATTCCCTGTATTTAAACCGCATTCCTTAAATAATTGGTCAGAACTTTTCTCAAAACTATTCTCGATTTCCCCTGAACGACCGATGACTGCTATCCGTTGATAAAACATTAAAAATGCCCAAACTATTTAAAGCTCTCAACGTATCGGTTTAAAGTGACATTTTGGAGACAGATATGTGACGAAATATTTAAATAAATCTTACTAAACAGGCGTCTTATTCGTAGCGAGGAAGAACCTTCTTCAGGAGCATAGAGGCTTTTGACTTATATAAATTGAATGCCGGCAAAAGTAGGATATTTCTAATATTATGAAATCGTGAAAATTCTTTTATCAATACCTTGTCGCTATTGTCTGATGGTAATTTCTTAAGCTGACTACTCACCCTTTGATACAGTTTGGGGTGTAATTCAAAAAGGCGAGCACTAATAAAATTAATTGCGCCTCTCTGATTGTCTTGCGACATTTGGTGCCAGCTTTCGCGTTTAGATAAACTATTAAACAGAATGTTGGCGTTTTTGATATGAAATTTAGTGTGGAACAATTTTAGATTTTGGACACATTGCTTGAAATGTCGCTCCTTTCTATCTTCGGGAAGTAATGTATAGTTGCGAGTCCCTTCAGATAAGGCTTGAAGCGCACTATCTATCTCATCATTCAACGAGTTCAATTTGAATTTGTTCAACCACCGTTTAGTTTCTAATGCCTCAAAGGTATATGATGCATTAGTGTTTTCATTATCTACTATGCATTCTAATTTTAAAACCGATAGAAAGTCTGATACTAAGTTAAAGTTCTCATTTGATTGCAGGTAGGCTCTGAAATAAACTTTGCCATTTTTTATATTTGTAGCTAATTCTGACAATCTATCGAGAGTTGTAGTATGAAGATTTTTACTGAAAGATAACGGTTCAGTTTTGCCATGTCGCTTTACACTTTGATTATATACCGACTCAAAAGTCTCGATTGGACATCTTACATAAGCTATGAATTTAACCTTTGGTAATAAAGCAGCTAAAGATTCAGCATGATAAAAGAAGTACTCTGAAGAAAGTAACAGAATCCTGTAAGGGCTTTCCTCAAACTGCTTGTAAACACTTTTTACTTTTGCTGGATCAACCTTAAATTTGCCATTCGATTCACTTAACAACAGATGAATGTGCCCAGAGCTAATCCCATTTGCCCCCACCTCATATTCAGGGTACATGATTCCTTGCGTGCCTAGCCATGCTCGATTGGCCACCATCCACTTTTGAATAGCTGAAGTTCCAGTTTTTGGTGGACCTAAATGAATCCAAACTTGTTTACGCAAATCAATAGACTCTATATAAAAACGTTACAACGTTGTTTCTATTTGAAGTAAAGAAAAGCAAAGTCACTTTTTGCCTTGCCCCAATCAAAAGACCAAAGGGGATCTGGCTCTCGCCAACCTTTCCCATAGTTTACTTCCAGTAATCGCTCAGGGTTAGCAGGAAGATATAGTTCCACCCCATCATATTGCAAGGTAGAAACTGGTAACACATCCGACTTTTTAATTTCTCTCCTGCTTATAGGGTTCATACTGCAGTATTCTTCTTCAACAAACCCAGTGAATATATCTAAATTTTGCCCGCCCGGTGTTGTACACCATAGATGAGCTATACCCGAGCCCTTCACGTTACACTTTTTTGATTGCAAAAATGAGACAAGCTTTTGGCGCTCTTCTAAAATTTCGTCTTCGGAGGATGCTTTGCTAATGTAACAAATATCTACGTCATCATCGTGAGCAATAAATTGTCCATCTCTGACTATACCTAGTAAAGTGCCTGAAGATATAAATGCTGGAACGCCGAAATCGTCATTCAACCATTTAAGGATTAACCCTAATTCCGAAGCTACTTTGCGTTTTTCAGTCGCACTCTGTAACTCGAAAGTACGCATAAGCCCGTGAGGTCCAAGTGCCAAACCACTATCTTTAAGAAGTTCATTAACGCAACTTTGGTATTCTAAAGCTTGTTCATAACGCCCTTCCTTCTTCCATTTGGCCAATAGCTGCTGACTGGGTCCAGGATCAAGGACCATTGCGTGAAGAATGGCATTTTCTACATCTGATGGCGTTTTCCCACGAAAAGATTTTAATACTGACCAATTGTCAAATATTTGGTGCCAAGAATAAAGATCTCGCGATACTTCTACTTTTAAACTCAGTGCTCGCGTATAGAATTCGCCTTCCCGATTGTAAACAATAATTTTATCTAAATTACGTATCGTCAGTAAATCAATTATAATCCACGGATTTGCTTCTCTTTTGGTGTGAAAACCGCACCCACCATTCATTTTACTGTTAACAAAACCTCTACCATCATATTTTTCTTCATTATTATAAGTTGAACTTATAATAGTTTTTTTATTGGGAGCGATGTTCCTCCCATCCTTGTTAAATATTTCTATTCCATCCAGATGAAAAGAAACTTGAGTCTGCAAACTTAACCTAACAAATCTTGCTTTTTTGTCGGTTTGGATTATTAGGGGATCTTTACTTTTTACTCCTTTGAATTCACGCAAAGGATTTTGGGCTATATGTTGCTTTAAATCAGCCAAGACAGAACTAGGTAGAAGGTTCTCTAAGTTTTGTTCGCTGGCTTCATTTACTTGTTTACTTTTAAATAACTTAATCATAAATTCGGTTCACTATTGCTTATAACTCGAAGGTAGGATCTGGTGTAACCCAGCCTAGCCCATAGCGGTCTTGTAAAAAGCCTTCTATATTTCCGGGCGTATTGAAGCTAAATCCTTTGAAATCTATTGGGGACAAAGGCTCAAAAAGATCTCTTTTAACCTCTCTCGTTTTATATCCTTCCATGTGTGTCCAAACACTTTTTTGCTTCTTAGGGATTCTATAAATAAAAAACAAATCCATATCAAAGTCTTCAAAGTAACAATGCATATTTAGGCTCGTGGGAGTGGGAAGTCTACACTTCACGCCTTCCTGCTCAAATTTTTCCAGCCAATTTTCTGACTCTGATCGATATGTTTCCCCTTCTGGTAAGTCAACTATAACTGCCAGGTCAACATCATCATCATGCGGTAAAAAATCACCATCTCGGTAAATACCTAAGAGGGTTCCATAACATAGAAATGCATCAAGACCGAAGCAGCTTTTAATGAAATCGCAGAATCGTTTCATTCTTAAAGCTAAAAACTCTGAATCTATTTCTTTTAGGGGTACAACTAACCCATGTCTGGCATATGTAACTCTAGGAAGAAATTTCGCGCTCTGAGCTCCACTATCTATGCCCTCGAAAAAGATGGGCAATAACTCTCGCTGTGTTTTAAATAATCCTTTCACAGCTCGGGCATGTGAAATACGATAAGTTGACATAAAATGGCCGAGTTGATGCGTAAATTCTTTCGACCACTTACTACCTAAAAGCCACTCCATTATTTCTAATAGTTGTAGCCTAGCGAGCATAGTCTCTAGAGTACTCTCTATGGTACGCCACGACTTACCATCCTTACTCGTTTGTATAATTCTTTGCACGAAAGCTGAGCTGCTGTAGTAACCACCGTGCCATACGGTGATATCGCTTTCTCTTGAAATATCTAGTTTATGTTTAAAGATATGTACCCCTTGTAAAAGCCAGTTTCTTCGCTTAGCGTCAAAGATACATGGGTCTAATACTTCTGTATGAGAGGTTCTTAAGCTTGAAGTGGTGCCATTATTATCGATAAACATTTCCAAATCGCGCGTCGCTTTTTGAGAAAAAGCGATTACTCGAAAATATTTTGTTCCTTTAGGCACTGTAAATTCTAAGCCCTCCTCCTTCGTACCAGCCATATCAGGCGTAGCAACCCGAATAATTTCATCAGCTGCTGATAACAGAGACAACAATTCTTTACGATGAGCTTCGTTTGTGTGTTTGCTCTTTAGCCACTTAGTAAATAGGCTATTCACGGAATCACAAAGCTCTGTATAGCCTTGTTCGCTTAAGTAGTTCGAACAGGAATTTAGAGTATACGCACCCTGCTCTGAAAAAGCTTGAAATGCATCTTTCTTAATAACTTTTGAATGTCTGAAAATACATTTGCCGTGGGTATCAAAAGCTCTAAAAATCATACCTCGACTTCTAACGCCCCAAACGTCTTTTCTATTGCAAAACTCTACATAGGCTATTTTACGCGGTTCGGGAAGAGTCGCTTTCCACCAAGGTCTGATTTCCCTTTTTGAATGTACGGACACTGTATTGCGTTCATCACCACGAAGGCACGCTTTAGGGTCTGGTAAAACCTCCACCACGCTACTCATTTCACATATAACAGAGCCTTCATAGCGGATTAAATTACCCTCTTCATTTTCTATCCAAAAGGCCAAGAAATTAAAATTGAGGATTTCTGGATTTTCGTTAATCAACTCTAGTTGCACGGTTGAAACACGGCTATTCACTCTAAAAAAAGTAGAACCAATATTCCGAAGAGGGCCATATACGAAGCCTGGCAGTCGAGTAATTACGGGTGATTTTCCATCTAAAAATGAAAGGGTAGAGAGGTTATCGTTAGCTGCAGTCGATAGACTTTTGTTATTTCTGCTCTTAACTAAGTCTTTCGAAAGCTGAAGAGTTTTCTTAGCCAACTTTATTAGCGTTTGCATAATTCCTTATAATTCCTAATGCAGTAGGATAATAATGATATCGAACTGCAATAGAAATGTCATAAGGAATTCACATTCTTCTGTTAGCGACCAACTACGCTAATGAACTTGTATATACTTTCTGATGTAACAATAAACACTCTTCTAATTTGAGAATCGGTTTTATGTTGTCAGACATTTTGCTTCTTATAGTAGGCTGCATTACACAACGTTCGATGACCGCCGCTAGGTCGGCAGGATTACTATGCCGGAAGTGAAAGCCGTCAATTCCGTCTCGGACTTTTTCACTCATCCCTCCTATGTTACTCACTATAAGCGGAACTTTAGCAGCTAATGCTTCCTGAATAACGACAGGCGAATTCTCCCACCAGATAGATGGAACTACTGCCCAGTCAACCGCCCGAAGTAGCGTAGGCATTTCGTGTTGTTCGTACGCTCCTTGAAAAATTGCTGTTTTTCCTAGTTTTTTGAGTAGTTTTTTCACCTTTTCTTGGTATTTGCTTTCTTGCTGGTCTAAATTAGCCCCGTGGATTTCAACCCTTACTTGTTGACGAATCGCTTTGGGAAGCAACGTAAGAGCTTGTAACAGAACATCTATACCTTTGTAGGGGTTAATTTGACCAAAAAAAGCGAATGTTTGTTTCGGTTTTAGTATATCTTCATTTCCTGCGTCAATTACGCTCGAAGCGGCCTCCGGTAAACCGTTTTCGATTACGGAAATCTTAGCCTCCTCTATACCCCACTCCACATATCGCTTTTTCAAAAATAAGGATGGCGAAATGAAGTGATCAACCATGTCAAAGTGGTTTTTTATATACTTTTCTCTAAGAAAAAAATCACCAGGTTGCACAGAGTTAAAGCAGTTATAGCAGTCTCTTGCTGAAGCACCATAGCAAAGTTTGCCATTGGTTTTAATCATTAGCCCTTTATTGTGACAAATAGCAAGATACTCGTGCAGTGTTAGCACTATTCGAGCATGTGGAAGCATATTGCGAATCTCAGTGAAGATTTCTATCCCTAACAGGAAATAGTGATGCAGATGAACAACATCAGGCTTTATGAGCTGTAGTAAATCTCTAAACTCTTGCCATAAATGGCGAGTTTTCAAGTTAGAAAATAGGAAACCATCGTCCATTGTTGTGTGGAATAGAATTTCTCTCTTGTCTTTACGAGAAGAGAATGCAGCGCCTCCGTGCGGAGGTTGCGATGTTCGAGCAAGGAAGAAGGCGTCTTCACCTCTGTCTCTCATTGCAGAATAGAGGTTATATGCGGCTACCTCGGCTCCTCCTTTATTAAAATCGGGGTGACCATGAGATACAATTAGCGTTCGAGTATTAGACTTATTCACTATGCTACTTCCTCTAACAAAGAAGACCACTTTTCCATTTGGTATACCCCATTTATCAGTGTGAGCTTAAACTTCCAATCCCCTTTATCAACTAAGTCTTGGGACAAACGCTCTAAGTGATAAAGACGGACTGTAGAAGAACAATAGTTTTTTAATCCTTTATCTAAAACTTTCAAACACAAGTCTGAGTCTTCAAAATCCCCCAAGACATAAAGAGGGTCAAACCCACCTATCTCATTATAGAGGGCCTTATTAATGAGCATGCAAGCGCCTGTAGTGATGGTGACATTAAACACCGGCGCCATATCTAATAAGTCTACAGGCACGCCTTTAAAAGGATGGTGATTCATCAATATACCCGGATAATGTGAATCTTTTCGAAACTCCATACCAGCATGCTGAATGGTGTCATCTTCATACACTAACGTGGCACCTAATATTCCACAGTCGTCTAAAGATTCATGTTGCGCAGCTAGTTCCTGCACCCAACCAGCTTTTGACGGTAAAATATCGGAGTTTAACAAAAGAAGTTTTTCGCCTCTAGCATGACTAACACCTAAGTTATTGGCTCCTGAAAACCCTCTATTAAAATCTGAATAAACAACTTTGAATGGATATCTGTAAATTTGAAACACGCCAAAAGCCGTTATATTTACTATCCGCGCAATTTCCGGATCGTCTACAACATATATCACTTCGACATCTTTGAAACCGCTATCTTTCGAAAATTGAGAGATTTGATGTTGAATAAAGTCATATCGACCATACAAGGGAATAATTAATGAAACGTTAGGGTTCTCAGGAATTTCACCGAGAACTTGAACTTCGCTTGTTTTAAACTTCGCAATTCTGGATTTCCATATACGCTGAATCTCAGGTAACAAATGTGTTTTAGCTACATCAAAAAAGTCAGCATCATATACGTTTATACTATCAAGAATTCTTTTGATTTTAAGTACGTCTTTATCAAGCTTTCGAGTTACAGTTGGTGCTGTAACTGCATGTTCATCAACTTCAAAACCGTGCATTTGGAAGAAGCTAAAAGCTTTTTCTCTATCTTTAGGAACATGGGCTAGAATGTCTGACACATTCTTTGCTAGGTTATACCGTTGTTTTCTTAACGGAAATGTGAAGCTATCAGATTCAAACTGAACATTCGAGATGTCAGAAGCTTTTCCATCAAAAACGATAATGAATCCAAAGCAATTTTGAGGATTTTCCAACCCCATGGCGCCGGAAACATCTGCTCGCTCAAAAGTGTAAATATCAGAATCGCTCCCCATTACTTTTAAGGAGGACTGAGTGATTTGAAATTGCCGATCTACTAACCATCCGGAGATTACTAAACGTCCGTTTTGTACACAGACTAAGTCGATGTTTAATATACGCTGTTTTTCAAACTTTTTTGCGATCGAAGGTAGCCGAGCCTTTATAATTTTTTTAATCTTAGTTTTCATTGTAATAGGCCCAATTAAAACTTACCCAGTAGATCGACTAGGTGGGTGGCTACATTTTTTGCCTCTCGCACCTTTTCCTCGTTGATTTCTCTCATAACTGTTTTTAGTTCAGTGGTAGATATATCTTTTGTTCTCGGCAAATATAGGACTTTAACAATGTCTTCTAGATCATCAAACTTTCCAGCCCAATCATCTCCAATAGCGAAGATATCGGCATTTTCCCTGACCAAATCGTCTCTTTTCTGCTCCCAACAATCCTCCTCAAACACATCATCAACATACCGACACGACAACAAAACCTCTTTTCTATCAGCAAAAGGTATAATGACGTTTTTACCTTTCAATTGGTTGAAGCTATCAGTGGAAAGGCCCACAACCAACTTATCCCCCATAGCTTTTAGCCGTTTGAGAAGTCTAACGTGACCTACATGAAACAAATCAAACGTACCGTAAGTTACGACAGTTACTGACATTGAATTTTCCTTATCAAATCTTCTTCATATCGGCGGCATTTTAGCACGAATTATTTATAAATAATCGGTGAGATTGTTTAGTAAAAGTAGAGAAATGTGTAGGGTTAGGTACCCTATATTTAATGAAAGAATGGCTGCGCCAAACTATGTATTGATTTGAAGTAATATATAATTCGGTCCTAAAAAGGCCTATTGAGCATTAGCGATTTTATATACAAAACTAATTTTCAACTTTTTATTCATTAGACTTTATTTCGCTGCCGGAGCATACCTGTCTAGCAAGTATTCCGTACAGTCATCATCTAAATATGCCCCTAATAACAATTCGTACGATACCTTGCCTAGTTTTTTCAGCGCACGAGCAGTACTGATAAGAATCGATTTGGTTTTAGCATTCAACTGTGCTTCTCCCTCTGTAGCTATGTGATTGGTAAGTAGTATACAAAGCTGTGAAAGGGATGATTAATCGATAACATCGTTATATCGAAAAACAATAGGCTCTAAAAACTAACTATTATTTGAACATTTTGATTAAGTAACAAGCAAAAACATTGAGGTATTACCGGTACCTATTCACTCTTATCGATTTACTCTTGTTAACTGACTCATTTAACAACCCCAATACCTGCTCATCACTAGACTTAGCTTGCGCACGAACAGAAAAACTAGCTTGTTCAACTATTTGAGCTTGAGTAAGCAATGCAGTTTCTGAAGCAAAGTCAGCATCAGCAATTTTTGAGTGAGCGCTGCTAATATTCTCCAGGCCAATTGCGTTATTTCTAATAGCAGTTGACATCTGATTGATTTTTTGCACCGTAGAAAGCTCTACTTTCTCCGACTATCTCAAGCGCGCTATCTATTTGTGTAAGCGCGTTTTCAGCTTCGCTTCTACCTTGCAACAAGGTGCCGGCTAGTCCGAGGTCAGTTAACGTAGCGGATGTTTTGATAAGTTCAATGAAGTCGGTACCCACACCTAATTGATTGGTTGAAGTAATATCAACGGGCCCTAAGCTAAATTTTGACTGTCTCCATCCCCAAGCGATGTCCACGAGGCTGTTACACTACAAGAGCCGGTGCCGATAACAGAAATGGATGAGCGGTTGTGCATTGCTCGTAATTGTAAGGTTTCCATTTAAGTTACCGCTGGCGTTCTGATCCCCCGTGAATGATATCGTATTGCCGTCTATAGTAGCGCTTCCAACTGTTAATAAATCACTATCGTCGTAGGATGCCGAAGGGCTATAGCCGTTTGTCGGAAGAAAGAATGTCCCCTCAATGGCTGATGAATTCACTACGCCGTAAGCACCCCATGTAAATGCCGAAAGTGGCGTACCCGCTAGGTGCTCCCCTTCTACGGTAAACACCTGTACATCGTCGTTAGCACCATTGTCATGTAAATCTATTAGAATATTTGAAGAGCCAGCCGGTATGTATGCAAAAGATCGCAGTCCACTTGTCATACTTTGAGCCATACCATTAGTAAACGTGTTACTAATTGACGGTACGTTCGCTGAAAGCAAATTAGTGTCACCTACGAGCGGCAGTTGGTTAAAAGCTTCTGTACTGTAGTCAATGCCATTGAGAGCATTTTTAAGTTGTTGGAATTCTTTGTCTAGTGCTGCACGGTCATTTACCGCATTTACGCCGTTTTGCGATTGTATTGCCAATTGCCGCATTCGCTGCAATATAGCGGCAGACTCTTGCAGCCCACCCTCAGCGATTTGTGCGTAGCTGATACCGTCATTTAAGTTTCGATTCAGCCGGGTATACGCCTTCTTCTCGGATACGAGTCATTGGATATCTGGAGGCCTGCACTGTCGTCAGCAGCGCTGTTTATTCTTAACCCAGAACTTAAACGCTCTAAACGCGCTGATAGCGCTGTATTTTGTAAAGTTGAAAGACCTAAAGACTGGTAATTTCCTGTAACCGATAGCACGCTAGTTCCTTTTACGCTTTAATCTTAGTTAAATTAAACGGGCATAGTTTATATGTATGTTGCAGCAATAAGCACGCCAACAAGCCTCTTGCGCCTTAAGAACGACAATCTAACTTTATTTCAAATAGCTTCCGGCACTTACGTAAATCACCGTTTTCAACCCTAGACTTTAAATATAGATTCCGTAATGTGACATAGCTGTTCAAATTTAGTACAACCTAATTAATACTATGGAGTCACACCTTATGGTGAATAAGAAGGAAATTACTCTGGCCCTAGCTTTAACTGGATATTCGATTTGTGTTTTTGCGGATAGCGCGGCGTTAAACAATGCGGTCACTAAATTATGTGATAAGAGTAAAATGTGTGTTGGGCAAGAGATGAGTGCTAATGACGAGTTTCCACCTGAAATGAAAGCCATGATGTTGAATATGGTAGAAGAGATATGTGGCCAATATATGAGCATTGCTGATTTAGGAGACGAGCATGAACTTATTGAGCCCGCCACTGAATGCCTTAATTCAATGGCCAATCAAGGCTGCGATGCACTACTGAACTCTGATAAGGAAACAGCGGCTTGTAAGCACTATTCAGAACTGGCCGAGAATTATTAGAACAGAGTAATAGTTAAATGGTCTTTTGAGTCTTACTGTACGTGCCTGGGCCCAAACGCAACGTTTCCGAAGCCATTAGTCATGCACACAAAAAAAGGGGCCTGAGTTTTCACTCAGGCCCCTTTTTCTAATCGAGTATTAATTACTCTTCAGTTGCTTCAACTGCTTCTTCTTCAGCTTCTACAACTGGACGGTCAACTAGCTCAACATATGCCATTGGGGCATTGTCGCCAGCACGGAAACCGCATTTAAGAATGCGAGTGTAGCCGCCTGGACGAGCTTCGTAACGAGGACCAAGCTCGTTGAATAGTTTACCTACAACCTCTTTGTCACCAGTGCGGGCAAAAGCTAGACGGCGGTTTGCAACGCTGTCTTCTTTAGCCATAGTGATTAGAGGCTCGATTACGCGACGTAATTCTTTCGCTTTTGGTAACGTAGTTTTGATCACTTCGTGCTTGACCAAAGAACCGGCCATGTTTTTGAACATAGCTTGACGATGGCTGCTGTTGCGATTCAACTGACGACCACTCTTACGATGGCGCATAGTTTTATCCTTCTCTACAAATCAGTTTGATAAAAACCTGATTAATCTTTTTCAGCGATGCTCTCTGGCGGCCAGTTTTCTAGGCGCATGCCTAGAGAAAGACCACGAGATGCTAGAACATCTTTGATTTCAGTTAGCGATTTCTTACCAAGGTTTGGCGTTTTAAGTAGCTCAACCTCAGTGCGCTGTACCAGGTCACCAATGTACTGGATAGCTTCTGCTTTCAAACAGTTTGCAGAACGTACTGTCAGCTCTAGGTCATCTACTGGACGAAGCAGAATCGGATCGAATTCTGGCTTCTCTTCTTTCGCTTCTGGCTCAGACACATCACGTAGGTCTACGAATGCATCTAGCTGTTCAGCTAGGATAGTAGCAGAACGGCGGATCGCTTCTTCAGGATCCAAAGTACCGTTCGTCTCCATGTCGATGATTAGTTTGTCTAGGTCTGTGCGTTGTTCAACACGAGCAGACTCTACACTGTAAGCAATACGTTCAACTGGGCTGTATGAAGCGTCTACTAACAAACGACCAATTGGACGATCATCTTCTTCAGAGGAGCGACGGGTAGAAGCTGGTACATAACCGCGACCCATTTCTACTTTAATGCGCATGCTGATTTCAGCTTCGCCAGTTAAAGTACAAATAACGTGGTCAGGGTTTGTAATTTCTACGTCGCCATCATGCTGAATATCACCAGCAACAACAGGGCCAGCGCCAGATTTCACTAGAGTTAGGGTTGCCTCAGTTTTACCTTCAAGGCGAACCGCTAAACCTTTAAGATTTAGCAAGATTTCAATTACGTCTTCCTGAACACCTTCTTTGGTGCTGTACTCGTGAAGAACGCCGTCAATTTCTACCTCGGTAACTGCACATCCTGGCATAGATGACAGTAAAATACGACGTAGGGCGTTACCTAGAGTATGGCCAAAGCCGCGCTCTAGTGGTTCCAAAGTTACTTTGGCACGAGTAGGAGAAACGTTTTCGATCTCAACTAATCTCGGTTTTAGGAATTCAGTCACAGAACCCACAATGCTTCCTCTTTAGTTAGCTTTACTTAGAGTAAAGTTCGACGATCAACTGTTCGTTAATTTCCGCAGACAGGTCAGTTCTTTCAGGAACGCGCTTGAAAGTGCCTTCCATTTTGCTGCTGTCTACTTCAATCCAGGTTGGCTTCTCACGTTGGTCAGCCAGTTCCAAAGCAGCAACGATACGCGCTTGCTTCTTAGCCTTTTCACGAACAGAAACCACGTCTTCGGCAGAAACGTTAAACGATGGGATGTTCACAACTTGACCATTTACCATGATCGCCTTGTGGCTAACTAGCTGACGTGCTTCTGCACGAGTGCTAGCGAAACCCATACGGTAAACTACGTTATCAAGACGCTGTTCTAAAAGCTGTAGCAAGTTTTCACCTGTGTTGCCTTTTAGACGTGCAGCTTCTTTATAGTAGTTGCGGAATTGCTTTTCCAGAACGCCGTACATACGACGAACTTTTTGTTTTTCACGCAGCTGAACACCGTAGTCAGACAGACGGCCACGACGGGCACCGTGCTGACCAGGCGCTGTATCGATTTTACATTTAGAATCGATTGCGCGAACGCCGCTTTTTAGGAACAGGTCTGTTCCTTCGCGACGGCTAAGTTTGAGTTTTGGACCCAAATATCTTGCCATGATCTTTCTCCAACTGTCCGTCGATTAAACGCGACGTTTTTTCGGTGGACGACAACCGTTGTGAGGAATAGGGGTCACATCGGTAATGTTTGTGATCTTATAACCTGTAGCGTTAAGAGCACGGATCGCAGACTCACGGCCTGGACCTGGACCTTTAACGAAAACTTCAAGGTTCTTAAGACCGTATTCTTGTGCAGCAACACCTGCACGCTCAGCAGCTACCTGTGCAGCAAATGGGGTAGATTTACGTGAACCACGGAAACCTGAACCACCAGATGTCGCCCATGCTAGTGCATTGCCTGAACGGTCTGTAATAGTCACAATTGTGTTGTTGAAAGACGCATGGATATGAGCCATACCGTCTGCAACCTGACGTTTAGCGCGCTTACGCGTGCTACGAGCTGGTGCTTTAGCCATAACTTACTCCCCGTTTACTTCTTAATTGGCTTACGAGGACCTTTACGGGTACGCGCATTAGTTTTAGTGCGCTGACCACGTAGAGGCAAGCTACGACGGTGGCGAATACCACGGAAGCAACCCAGGTCCATCAAACGTTTGATGCTCATAGAGACTTCACGGCGTAGGTCACCTTCAACGGTGAATTTAGCCACTTCGTCACGAAGCTTATCAATAGTAGCTTCGTCTAGCTCTTTGATTTTTGTATTTTCTGCAACACCAGCACCCGCACAAATGCTTTTCGCACGTGTGGGACCAACGCCATAGATCGCTTGGATAGCGATTACAGCATGCTTGTGCTCAGGAATGTTAATGCCAGCGATACGGGCCATTAACAGCACTCCTCTTGTTTATTTGTCGACGACCTAAAAAGCCCGATAGGATACTTACCCGTCGACTAAATTGCAAATTAAGGTTCAAAATACTTTAAAACAAAACTAGCAGAACCAGACAAGTACTATCTAGGTTCTGCTTACTTAGCTTTGCGAATATCTTGTTCCGCTTAGATTAGCCCTGACGCTGCTTATGCTTTGGGTCAGAACTGCAAATTACACGCACAACACCGTTGCGCTTGATAACTTTACAGTTACGGCAAATCTTTTTTACTGATGCACGAACTTTCATTACATCTTTCCCCTTTCTATCAATATTAAGGGGCTAACTTATCGGCCGTAGCCTTTAAGGTTAGCTTTCTTCAGCACAGACTCATATTGACTAGACATCAAATGTGTCTGTACTTGTGCCATAAAGTCCATGATAACTACTACGATAATGAGAAGCGACGTACCACCGAAGTAGAACGGCACATTCCAAGCAATTAGCATGAATTCAGGCACTAAACAAATAAAGGTTATGTACAGTGCGCCAGCCAGTGTAAGGCGAGTCATTACCTTGTCAATGTATCGTGACGTTTGCTCACCCGGGCGGATGCCTGGGATGAACGCGCCAGATTTCTTCAAGTTATCTGCTGTATCACGCGGGTTGAAAACCAACGCCGTGTAGAAGAAGCAGAAGAAGATAATCGCAGCTGCATATAACATCACGTACAGCGGTTGACCAGGAGATAGCATAAGCGCTACATCTTGCAACCACGCTGTTGATTCATTCTGTCCGAACCATCCTGCGATGGTACCCGGGAACAGAATTATGCTAGAAGCAAAGATTGGTGGAATTACACCAGCAATGTTGACTTTCAGCGGTAAATGGGTGCTTTGTGCAGCAAAAACCTGACGGCCTTGCTGACGTTTTGCGTAGTTTACCACAATTCTGCGCTGTCCGCGCTCTACAAATACAACTAGGTATGTAAGAGCGATAACAATCACGCCAATCAACAGTAGGAACAACAAGTTAATGTCGCCCTGCCTTGCTTGTTCCGCAGTCTGACCTATCGCTGTTGGCAGACCGGCAACAATACCAGCAAAAATCAATATAGAGATACCGTTACCAATACCTCGTTCGGTAATTTGCTCACCCAACCACATAAGGAACATAGTTCCTGTGACTAGGCTCACTACTGCCGTAAAGTAGAATCCGAAGCCAGGGTTTATCACCAATCCATTAATCAGGTTAGGCAAACCAGTCGAAATTCCAATTGATTGGAAGATAGCCAATACAAGCGTTAGATAACGCGTGTACTGACTAATTTTACGACGGCCTGCTTCGCCTTCTTTTTTAAGCTCCACCATCGGTGGGTGAACCACCGAGAGCAACTGCATGATAATGGATGCAGTAATGTATGGCATAATGCCCAAAGCCAGAACGGATGCACGCTCAAGCGCACCACCAGAGAACATGTTAAACATTTCTACAATGGTGCCTTTTTGTTGCTCGAACAAGTCAGCAAGTACAGCTGGATCGATGCCAGGGATAGGAACGTAAGAACCTAGTCTGAATACAACAATCGCACCAAGTACGAACAACAATCTTGCCTTAAGCTCACTCAAGCCGCTTTTAGCGCCTGAATCCAATCCTGGTTTAGCCATCTAGCTTATTCCTCTACTTTACCGCCAGCAGCTTCAATCGCTTCTTTAGCGCCTTTAGTAACCTTTAACCCGCTTACTGTAACAGCGCGTGAAACTTCACCGCTCTTAACAACTTTAACGAACTGGATTTCTTTCTTAACGATACCAGCTGCTTTTAAAGTCTCAAGAGACGCAGTATCACCATCAACCTTCGCGATTTCAGCAAGAGTTACTTGATCAGTAACAAAGCTCTTGCGTGAAGTGAAACCGAACTTAGGAAGACGACGCTGGATAGGCATCTGACCACCCTCGAATCCTGGCTTAACGCGGCCACCTGAACGGCTTTTTTGACCTTTGTGACCGTGGCCACTCGTTTTACCAAGACCTGAGCCGATACCACGACCAGAACGCTTACCAGTAGGCTTTGAACCTTCGGCTGGAGAAATTGTATTTAAACGCATGTCTTACTCCTCCACTATCTCAACCATGTAATATACACGGTTGATCATGCCACGAACGGCTGGGGTATCTTCCAGTTCACGAACATGGTTGATTTTACGAAGGCCTAAACCTTTAAGCGTAGCTTTGTGCTTTGGCAGACGGCCAATTGCACTTTTAGTTTGCTTTACTTTAATCGTTGCCATGTCTGATTACCCCAAAATTTCTTCTACAGACAATCCACGCTTCGCAGCAACTTTCGCCGGGCTGTTCATTTCTGTCAGCGCGTTGATTGTTGCACGTACAACGTTGATTGGGTTTGTAGAGCCGTAACATTTTGAAAGTACGTTTTGTACACCAGCTACTTCAAGTACTGCACGCATCGCACCACCGGCAATAATACCGGTACCTTCAGATGCTGGCTGCATGTAAACTTTAGAGCCAGAGTGACGACCTTTAATCGGGTGCTGTAACGTGTGACCGTTAAGGTCTACGTCAACCATGTTGCGACGTGCCTTTTCCATTGCTTTTTGGATTGCAGCAGGTACTTCACGTGCCTTACCGTAACCAAAACCAACGCGACCGTTACCGTCACCCACTACTGTCAATGCAGTGAAACTAAAGATACGACCACCTTTAACCACTTTAGATACGCGGTTTACGGCGATCAATTTCTCTAGAAATTCACCATTTTGAACGTCTTGTTTAGCCATTATAAACTCCTAGAACTGAAGACCAGCTTCGCGAGCTGCATCAGCTAATGCTTTAACGCGACCGTGGTATTGGAAACCACTGCGATCGAAAGCCACTGTTTTAATGCCTTTCTCAAGCGCGCGCTCTGCGATTGCTTTACCGACTACCGTCGCTGCTTCAGCGTTACCTGTAGACTTAAGATCTTTTGCAAGATCTTTCTCAACAGTTGAAGCCGCTGCCAACACTTCAGAACCGCATGGAGCGATTAGCTGAGCGTAGATGTGGCGAGGTGTACGGTTAACTACCAAGCGATGCGCGGCCAGTTCACGAATTTTTGCTCGTGCGCGAGTAGCGCGACGAATGCGAGCTGTTTTCTTATCCATCGTATCACCCACCTACTTTTTCTTAGCTTCTTTACGACGTACGTGTTCGTCAGCGTAACGTACACCTTTACCTTTGTAAGGCTCTGGTGGACGGTAACCACGAATGTTCGCCGCAACCTGACCAACCACCTGCTTATCGGCGCCTTTAACGACGATTTCAGTTTGGCTAGGAGTTTCAACCGTAATGCCTTCAGGCATTTCGTATGCTACAGGGTGAGAGAAACCTAGTGTAAGGTTTAGTTTGTTACCTTGTGCTTGTGCACGGTAACCAACACCTAACAACTGAAGTTTTTTCTCAAAACCTTCTGAAACACCTTGAACCATTGCGTTAAGGATAGAGCGCGCAGTACCAGCCTGTGCCCAACCGTCAACAAAGCCTTCACGTGGAAGTGCTTTAAGTTGGTTCTCTTCCTGTGCAACTTCTACAGCGTCGTTGAAAACGCGGGTCAAAGTGCCTTTACTACCTTTAACAGTAACTTCTTGACCAGAGATAGAAACTTCTACACCTGATACAACGTCTACTGGGGCTTTTGCTATACGTGACATTTCAACTCCTCCGTTATGCTACATAACCGATGATCTCACCGCCCATGCCAGCGTTACGCGCTGCACGGTCAGTCATCACACCTTTAGAAGTCGACACGATAGCTACGCCTAAACCACCCATAACCTTTGGAAGCTCATCTTTTTTCTTATAGATGCGCAGACCAGGACGGCTTACACGTTCGATAGTGTCAATTACTTGCTTGCCTTCGAAGTACTTAAGCGTAACTTCTAAAACAGGCTTAACGTCACCAGAAGCAGCGAAGTCAGTAATATAACCTTCAGCTTTCAATACTTCACAGATTGCAACGCGAAGTTTTGAAGAAGGCATAGTTACAGAAACTTTCTGTGCCATCTGGCCGTTACGGATGCGGGTAAACATATCCGCGATAGGATCTTGCATGCTCATTATCAGCTACTCCTTACCAGCTGGCTTTCTTAAGGCCAGGGACTTCACCGCGCATCGCTGCTTCGCGAAGCTTAATACGGCTAAGACCGAATTTGCGTAGGTAACCATGTGGACGACCAGTAACACGACAACGGTTACGTTGACGAGACTTACTAGAGTCACGTGGCAGTTGTTGTAGCTTCAGAACAGCGTCCCAACGCTCATCTTCAGAAGCGTTAACATCGCTGATAATCGCTTTAAGTGCGGCGCGCTTTTCAGCATACTTAGCTACTAGCTTAGTACGCTTAGCTTCACGTGCCTTCATTGATTCTTTTGCCATAACCCTACACCCCTACTTTTTGAATGGGAAGTTAAACGCGTCCAGCAGAGCACGTGCTTCTTCATTTGTATTCGCACTGGTAGTGATAGTGATATCCATACCGCGAACCTTATCCACTTTATCGAAATCGATTTCAGGGAAAATGATTTGCTCACGCACGCCCATGCTGTAGTTACCACGTCCGTCGAATGATTTAGGATTCAAACCACGGAAGTCGCGAACACGTGGGATAGCGATTGAAATCAAACGCTCTAGGAATTCCCACATACGCTCGCCGCGTAGGGTTACTTTACAGCCAATCGGATAACCTTCACGGATTTTAAAACCCGCTACTGATTTTCTAGCAACTGTAACAACAGGCTTCTGACCGGCGATAGCCGTCATATCAGCTTGAGCATTCTCAAGTACCTTTTTGTCAGCAACTGCTTCACCTAAACCCATGTTTAGAGTGATTTTTTCAATCCGAGGGACTTGCATGACGCTTTTGTATCCGAACTGCTTAGCAAGTTCAGCTACTACTGTTTCTTTATAGAAATCATGCAGTTTCGCCATCGTACTCTCCAATATAATTAAACAAGTTCGCCGTTAGACTTGAAGAAACGTACTTTCTTCTCATCTTCGAAACGGAAACCAACGCGATCTGCTTTGCCCGTTGCCGGGTTAACAATCGCAACATTAGAAACGTGAATAGAAGCTTCTTTCTCAACGATGCCACCAGCTACGCCCAGTTGTGGGTTTGGCTTAGTGTGCTTCTTAACGAGATTAACGCCTTCTACAATTACACGGTTATCAGCAATAAGCACTTTAAGGACTTTGCCTTGTTTGCCTTTGTCTTTACCCGCTAATACGACTACTTCATCATCACGACGAATTTTATTAGCCATTATCGTGACTCCTTATAGTACCTCTGGGGCCAATGAGATGATTTTCATGAAGTTTTCACTTCTCAACTCACGGGTAACCGGGCCAAAGATACGCGTACCAATTGGTTGCTTGTTAGCATTAAGCATAACAGCCGCGTTACCGTCAAAACGAATGGTAGAACCATCTGCACGACGAACGCCTTTTCTAGTACGCACCACCACTGCATTCAGTACGTCACCTTTTTTAACTTTACCGCGAGGAATTGCTTCCTTAACAGTAACTTTGATGATGTCACCGATACCTGCATAACGGCGATGCGAGCCACCAAGAACCTTAATACACTGAACCCTGCGAGCGCCGCTGTTGTCTGCAACGTCCAGGTTAGTTTGCATTTGGATCATGTTAGTGCTCCGCTCTTAAAATTAAGACTCTCCCGAGTCGTTAGTGCTGCTAAAAACAACTGGATGTCGTTGCTTTTATGTACATACCCCCATAAAAAGGGCGCGAAATAGTAACAGAAAACATTTGGAAGTGATAGCGGTAAATTGAATTATTTTTAAACTATGTGAGCAATAAAAAAGCCCCGACTAAAAGTCGGGGCTGATAACCACGTCAGAGGTTATCAAGCAGGATCTTTTAGGCGATTTTCATTACTTACAAGCTGCTTACTCAAATGTCTGTAAAGGCACTCTTTCAACCGACTTACACCAACAGGTTTTGATATGAAGTCATCCATGCCGGATTTCAAGCATTTTTCTTTGTCGCCGGTTAGCGCATTTGCGGTTAATGCAATTATTGGGATGTCCCGCGCCTTGTCTCCCATTGACCTAATTAGCTTCGTCGCCTCTAATCCATCCATTACAGGCATATGGCAGTCCATCAAAATGATTGTGTAGGGTGACTTTCCTTTTAATGCGCCTTTAACTTTTTCTACTGCCTCTTCACCGTTTTCTGCTAAATCGGCTGCAATACCTATCTCTTTTAGTTGCTCTTTAATGACAAGCTGATTTATTTCATTGTCTTCAACTATTAGTGCTTTAAACGCGCTCAGTTCCTGTTTAGAAGGGATATAAACAGCATTATGGCCACATGCTTTTTCGGCTACGGTGCCTGCGTTAGCATCGTCTAGCATGAGGGTTACGATAAATCGCGCCCCCACGCCTAAATCGCTGCACACCTCAATTTTACCACCGTAATGCTTCACGATTTGACTGACTATAGACAACCCTAAGCCTGTGCCACCATATCTCCGCTGCGTCGAGTTTTCTGCTTGAACGAACGGCGAGAAAATGAGCTTTTGCTGTTGCTCGCTAATTCCGATCCCTGAATCAGTCACGATTAGTTTTACTCTGAACCGCCCTTTTCCGTATCGGGTGCTTTTAGTTTCAACCGTTACCTTCCCCTCTTTTGTGAATTTAATGGCGTTATTCAATAGGTTAATCAGAATTTGCCCAATTCTTAGTTTGTCAGCTATGAAGGTTTTTCCCTCAACCCCCTTTGTGCTTACTGAAAGTTCAATACCTTTCTCGTGAGCTAGCCGCGTGAACATCGGCACTTGCTCTTCTATGGTGTCAGCAAGGTTGGTGGGCGATTCTTCAAACGACATGTTGCCAGAGTCGATTTTAGAAAAATCCAATATATCGTTCACGATGTTGAGTAATGAATCTGCACTTTTCATAGCAATAGTGGCATGTTCTAGCTGGGTAGAATTTAGCGAGGAACTAATAAGTGCCTCAAGCATGCCCTGAACCCCATGAATTGGTGTTCTTATTTCATGGCTCATATTCGCAAGGAACTCACTTCGCGCTTTCAAGGCGCTTTCTGCCATATCCGTTTTTTGCTGCAGCATTGCCTTGTCCATGTGAAGCTGCGTAATATCAACTGTAGCACCAATTACCTTAACGCAACGGTCATTTTCCATGACCGGATGAGCGCGGCTTTGTAACCAACGGGTTTCTCCCGCATCGGTGCGAACTTCAAGTTCATAGGAAAAGTCTTCGCCGGTTTTTATCATCTGATTGAACTGGGCGACGTATTTATTCCGCTGGTCTTCATCAACCACGAATTTGATCACGTCTTCTGGCTTTACTACTTTTTCACCATGCACATGCAGCATTCGCTTCAGTGCACCAGACCAAATCAATGCTCCCGTATCAATATTTAACTCCCATGTACCTACACCGGCAAGGTTGGTCACTTGGTGTAATAACGAGTTTCTCTCTTCTAATATCGCTTTTTGCGCATTGAGATTACTTATCGCTTGTTGACGCTCTAATTCGTTGCCTATCCACGAAGCAAGCAAAAGTAAATAATCCATCTCTAAGGGCGTAAAGGGTGTGTCCCGTGGACCGAGAGATGAGAAGTTTACTGTACCGAAAAATTCACCATGTACTCGCACTGGTGAAGCGAGATAACTCTTTAATGTGTATTTTTCAAAACACGGATGCGAGGCACCTGGCGCAGTATCTATATTGTGATAAGCCACAACAGCATCGCTGTTCACCACGTCTGCACAGTAAGTGTCTGGTAATGCGAAGGTCGTATTTAATGGTATGTCGTTGTCGGGCGTAATAACGCTAAGCACACGGTAATTATCGCCTTGAATGTTACTTACAATCCCTGTTTCCAACCCGAGTATTTCCGTACCTATGCTTAGCAAGCTCTCGAGCTTTTTATCAAATGAAAGTGCTTTGTCATTTGATATGGTTTGTAGATCTTTAATGATACTCATGAGGATTTTCGCCCTCCCGGACAGCAAGTAAAAAGGCCAACGTTTTTAGCGTTGACCTTTTAAACTTACGTGAAATACACGCAGATGAAAGTTTTCACCCTTATCAATTAGTATAATAAATATACTAACCGACTAATAAAGCACGTTAATTTCATATCCCGTTGGCGTATCCGCTGGCTCAACAGTAACTATGTAGTTTTCTTCCTCTGTAAAGCCAAACAGCGCGGTTCTATCAAGCAGCACTTGCTCCTCGTTGTCATCTTCGTATACGGCAATCACTTCATAATAGTCTGACGGCAGCACTTCACTGGTACTTTCAGCAAATTCAAGATTCTGTATATCGTACTCAGCAGTATCAATGGTTTCGTCATTTCTTACCAAGTAGAAGTCTACGTCATCAAAGTCGCTAACTAGGTTGATGAAGTTTACTGTCTTATCGTAGGCCTGAGGCAAACCACTTTCTACAAAGGTTGCTGCGCCTAATTTATTGTTGGTGTTGTAGATGAGAATAGCCTTACTCTCACCCTGATTAAGCGTAATTAGCTTGTTGCTCAGTGACGTCACTGTACCTGATGGGTCGGTTACGGTAACGCGATAATCGCCATAGCGGATAGTACTAAACTCAGACAACTCGCCCGCCGCGAGTGTAAAACTGACGTCCTCTTCATCAGTGTTTCCACCAAAGGTAACCTGAAGCTCTGCATCTAGATTCGTAGAATTGTAAATACGATACTGTGAATCTGCTTCTACATCTGTAAGCGCTGTAACTGATGAAGAGTTAAGAATAGTGTCTACAACTAGCCCTTCTTGAATGGCGCCACTGACATCGCGCAGTGTCATTAGATACTCAGTTTCGTATACAAAATCGATGGTTTGTGATTCAAAGACAACATCGTCACTTCCTGGTTCGGTCAAATAAATCGTGTACTCGCCCTCATCGAAGTATTCACTGTCATCATCTGCATCCCAGAAGTCAAATTCAATCATGTCGCCCGTTGTAACCGTGCCAAGGAAGTTGGCTGCTTCAAACGGGTCGCCAGACTCACTCATGTAGAAATCATAAGAAGATTCATCTACTGCTACCGACAAAGCGAATAGGCGGAAGTGATCTTCCAATGTTTCGCGCTTATAGGAATAGGTGGTAAAAACGGGGTTACTAAAGTCACCACTCATAACAACAATGGTCTTATAACCGGTTTTTAAGTTAACGGTAATCTCGTCAATAAATACTTCTTGGTCGTCTGAATCAGTTCGAATGAACTCGAGTTCTAATTCTCCATCATCCATAGAGTACATTGACGTAGTATCACCAAATTGAGCAGAGCCAAAGCTATCGCCATCAACTTCACGCATTTCTACATTGGCACCGTTAGGCGAAGCGTTGTAAAACTGAATGTAAGCATACGAATAATCTGAGCTACTGCTGCCTGAGCCACCACAAGCGGTAAGCCCAAGCAGTGCAATAAGCCCAATTGCCACTGTTTGGAACCATGTTCCACGAAGCAAAGATTGAGAGGTCAATTGCATAAATTGAATGTCCTTTGAAGTTGTTCTTGGTTGGATAAAGCCTGCGTAAAAGCAAATAGGCACATGTAGAGAGTGCTGATCTTGGCACGCACAATACAGCGATATGGCTATGTGAATAGGGCTTAGTTCGCAGCTTTACGTCAACTTTGCAAAGCTGACCTTTCTTTATGGAAACTTGACATTCAAGCTTCTAAAAGTGCTGGTAACAGGCATAGATGTGCGAATAAACGTAAACAAACCGCGCACAAAACTGAAACAAAAAAAAGCCTGCATAAGCAGGCTTTAACTGTGTCTTAGGGAGACGGGATTACTTACTCATACGAGTATGATAGCGTCACACCGCTGTATGACGAATAAGCGCGAATACCAATGTGCCACGTGCCTGACGCTGGCGCGTCGAATGTACATACTTCGCTGTTGCCATTTTGATAAGGACGACAATCATAGCTATTCGTTTCTGGCTGTGAGCCAAACTTCACGTATAGATCGGCATCACCTGAACCACCAGAGGTACGAATAGTCATCTGCGTTACACCTTCAGGAATCGTCCAAGTGTAGCGATCCCAGTTTCTGCGCGTACCAGAAAGGCCGGTTAGCTGACCTGATACTGGTTCTACGCCAGGCTCAGAGCCGCCACCGCCACCAGTACCGCCACCGGCACAACCGTTGGTGTTAAGGTAGTTGTAGGCATCAGCAAGCTGCATTAAGCCATAACCGTAGAAGTTATCACGACCCGCACTGCCTTTATCTTCTGCCGTTGCATTAAGTGCACTACGAATTTGGTTGTTTGAACACTGCGGGAAGTAACTCCACACTAGTGCTGCACCACCAGCTACGTGTGGCGTCGCCATAGATGTACCGCTGAGTGAAGCGTAGGTATTTGTTGGATAGGTAGACTGAACTGCACTGCCTGGCGCGGCAATTTCAACCTGATCGTTATATTGGCTGTAGCTTGCACGATTTTCGTTTGAGTCTACTGCCGCAACTGACATTACTGCATCATATGAAGCAGGGTAAGACTTCGCACTGTTACCATCGTTACCTGCCGCCGCAACTAACAACATGCCTGCATCTGTGAAGCTCTGCATTGCATTTCGCTCGGTAGTTGACGAACTGCCGCCACCTAAGCTCATGTTAACAACGTTCGAGCCGGCATCCTGACATTGGGTGATAGCATCGATAAGGTCAGATGCGTAAGTCCATTGGCCATTGTCGTTAAAGATTTTAACGATATGCATATCCACGCCAGGATACACACCAACTACACCTTCGTTATTATCGTATGCTGCAATGGTGCCCGCTACGTGGGTACCGTGACCGTTACCATCGTTATACCAGTTACCTACAGCACTATTATTTGCCTGACCTGTAACGCCATCGTTGGTTCCAGGCAAATCTGGGTGACCCAGGTTGTAACCTGTATCGATGATACATACTTTGCGAGCCGTAGTATCTGACTGTGCAAATTGATTAGCCTGAACCATGGTGTAGCCGTAAGGCGTGGTCTGCGCCATAGGCTTACGACGAACGTCCACTTCAATGCTTTCTACATTTGGATTTTTACGAAGCTTGTTCAGCGCTGACTTACTCATCGTAGCCGCTACCATTTTATGCTTCTTAAGCTCTTTCTTAATTGCACCACCTGCTTTTCTAACTTCTGATTTAGCAGACGCGATATCGAAAGGCTTTTTACCTTTTACTTTGGCACTTGAGATTTGACCTTTACCTTTTAATGCACTCACTTCAACCGTTTCACTGGTCATCTCATCTTTGAACTTGATGATGTAACGCTCTTGGTCAGTGGTGACAAGACGATCGACAGTCAATCGCTTACCTAGTGCTTGTTTTAGGGTTTGAGGCTTTTCTTTAACTTTTACCAGACCTTCGCCTGCTGCCATTGCAGAATTACCCATTAAGCCAAGTGATACAGCTAGAGCAGCTGCTGTTAGACATGTGTGTTTCTTATTTAATTTTGAGTTCAAAATTTATTTCCTGTTTTATCTGTCTTATTAACTTCAACACTGTTTTATTCCGTGCTTTGGAAGCTATTTGTTATTAAATGACATACAGGTATAACCATTACCTCATACGAAAAGCTCATCCATGACAACCGACGCAACTGCGTTGCAACGACCTACCCGTTTGTCAGGTATGCAAATAAACGGTATTACCAATTATTCACAGAGCTCATATTAGGCGGCGAATCAGGCTGTTGAGTATGTTGCCTTAACCCTGGTGAGCATTTTTAATACCTTTAAAAATGCACAAAAAAACAACACAACTTATGAAGAGCGCGCCAAATGTGTATTACGAGCAGATTCATGGTAGGAATAAAAAACTATAATTAACATTAATTTCACAAATTCAAATGTAACAAAATATTAAACTCTTTATAAGTTTTACTTAAATATAAAAAAAGCGTGTACCCAAAGGTACACGCTTTTTTAAAAACCAATTGAAAACTCATTAGAGGCTCAATTCTAGCAACTTTGTCTCATAAACTGCGCTGTCTTACGATCTCGTATAAGCACACGCCGGTTGCTACCGACACGTTTAAACTTGTCACACTGCCAGCCATAGGAAGCTTCACTAACTCATCGCACGTTTCTTTGGTAAGCCTACGCATGCCCTTACCTTCAGCCCCCATTACTAATGCAGTTGGGCCTTTCAGGTCTACATCATAAAGGGTCTTATCGGTTTCACCGGCTGTGCCAACAATCCAAAGGCCTTTATCTTGAAGGTGCTTCAAGGTTCTGGCCAGGTTCGTGATTTGAATAAGTGGAACCACTTCAGCTGCACCACAAGCCACCTTTCTTACTGTGCCGTTTAAGCTTGCTGATTTATCTTTCGGTACTACTACCGCGTGCACCCCTGCTCCATCTGCAGTACGCAGGCACGCACCTAGATTATGCGGGTCGGTCACACCGTCTAGTACCAAGATTAAAGGCTGCGCTTCGCTTTCTAAAATTTTGTCTAAGTCAGCTTCATCTAGCACGCGGGCTGGTTTCGCTCTTGCTACCACGCCTTGGTGTTGTTCACCGCTTACTTTGTCATCTAGCGCTTTGCGCTGACAAAACTGAACGGAAATACCGAAACGACGGGCTTGGTTAACAATGTTGGTTAGGCGCTCGTCATTGCGACCTTTCAACACCAACACTTCCATTACACGCTCGGGCTCTTTTTCAAGTACCGACTGCATGGCATGTAAACCGTATAACCATTCTTGCTGCGCCATTTAACGCTTACCTCTTTTATTCAATGACAGTGTTTTGCCGCTACTACCGCCTTTGGCGCTGCCGCGACTTGACGATTTTCCACCGCTACGACTAGACGAGCTTGAGCCGCCTTTGCCTTTGTTCCCTTTTTTATCAGAACGCGAGCCTTTATCAGAGCGTGATTTGTTATCAAAACGAGTAGGTTTATCTGAAGCCTTTTTCGCAGACCTCACTTTTACCTTCTTACCCTTAGTGCCGCGCAGCATAGACTTATCGAGTAATAAATCAATCTTTCTTTCATCAAGATTGACCGCTGCTACGGTTACTTCAACCGTATCACCCAATCTGAACTGGCGATGGCCCGACTCACCAACCAGCGCTTGTTTTACATCGTCATAGTGATAATAGTCATCATCTAGCGATGTTATATGTACCAAGCCGTCGATGTGGTATTCGGTAAGGCGTATAAATAAACCAAAGTTAGTGACCGAGCTCACCACACCTTCAAAGGTGTCGCCGACGTGGTCGAGCATAAACTCGCACTTAAGCCAGTCAGCCACGTCACGGGTGGCATCATCGGCGCGGCGCTCTGTCATTGAACACTGCTCGCCTAACTGTTCAATTTCTTCAACGGTGTAGTTTTTCGCGCCACTGACTGCTTTTTTGCCCTGCTGTTTAGCAATAATGCCTTTTAGCGCACGGTGCACGACCAAGTCTGGGTAGCGACGGATAGGTGACGTGAAGTGCGCGTAAGCTTCTAGCGCCAACCCAAAGTGACCTACGTTGTCACCGTCGTAAACCGCTTGCTTCATTGAGCGCAGCAGCATGGTTTGAATTAGTTCTTCGTCCACTCGACCGCGGGTTTTAAGCACCACATCGGTGAATGCGGCAGGCTCCGCGTCTTCAACTATGCGATGAGGAATACCGATTTCACTTAAGTAACTGGTAAATGCGGTAAGCCTGTCGGCGTCTGGTTTGTCGTGCACACGATATAGCGCTGGCGCCTCATGCTTTTCAAGCATAAGAGCCGCACTCACGTTTGCCATGATCATGCACTCTTCAATAAGCTTGTGCGCGTCGTTACGCACCAGCGGCACAATATTTTCAATCTTGCGCTGGGCGTTGAAAACAAACTTCACTTCTTGGGTTTCAAATTCAATCGCCCCACGCTTGGCACGGGCTTTTTTAAGCGCGCGGTACAAGTCGTGAAGATTGCGTAGATGAGGTACATGAGGCTCGTAACGCTGATGAAGTTCTTTATCGCCCTGCAGAATATTCCACACTTTAGTGTAGGTTAAACGGGCGTGTGAGTTCATGACTGCTTCGTAAAACTGGAATTCTTCTAGTTTACCATTTGCACTGATGGTCATCTCACACACCATACATAGGCGATCGACTTCAGGGTTTAGTGAACACAAGCCGTTTGACAGTACTTCTGGCAACATTGGAATTACTTGGTCAGGGAAATAGACCGAGTTACCGCGCTGCTGCGCTTCATCATCAAGAGCTGAGCCTGTTCTTACATAGTGACTTACATCGGCAATAGCTACCCATAGCTGCCAGCCACCATCGTCGAGCGGTTCACAATATACCGCGTCATCGAAGTCGCGGGCGTCTTCACCGTCAATGGTAACAAGCGGAAGCTGGCGCAAGTCTATGCGACCTTCTTTGGCTTCATCGGGCACCTGATCGGTTAGCTTTTCCACTTGTTTGGTTACGCCATTTGGCCACTGGTGCGGAATATCAAACGTGCGAAGTGCCATTTCTATTTCCATACCTGGCGCCATATGTTCACCAAGTACTTCAACAATTTTGCCCACCGGACTCATTTTACGGCGTGGACGCTGGGTAAGCTCTACCACAACCACCTGCCCCATTCGCGCACCGTGTGTGCTCTCTGGTGGAATAACAATTTCGTGCTGCAACCGGCTGTCATCTGGCACAACCATGCCAAAACCTTGTTCAACAAAGTAGCGGCCAACAATTGGCTCGCTGCGCGGCTCAATGACTTGCGTAACAAACGCTTCTTTTCTTCCACGGCGATCGGTACCACTAATGCGCGCTTCTACCACATCGTCGTGAAGGAACAGGTTCATTTGCCCAGCACTGATAAATAAATCACCGCTTTTATCTTCAGGACGCAAAAAGCCGTAGCCATCACGGTGACCAATAATTCTGCCTTTAATGAGTTCATCACGGTTTTGGAGAATGTATTTTTTCTGCTTGGTAAATTGCACCTGACCTTCGCGCTCCATGGCACGTAGTCGGCGCTGAATTCCAATTCGCGCTTCTTCGTCGAAGGCGTTCACCAAGTTACAGATATCAAGAAACGACAACGGCTTGTCGTGCTCTTTTAATAAACTCATTAAATATTCGCGGCTGGCTACCGGATTTTCGTACTTCTCTTTCTCGCGCTGATAATGCGGATCATCACTCATGTATTTTAAATTTACCTTTCGTATTTTGTTCAACGTGTTTTCGTTTGTGGCTTAGTTCTTCAAAGCTCTGTAGAAAACATAAGTATGATTGTTTAGACACACAAACCATTTTTGGTTCATGTGGTTATTTGCTGCACAGTATAACAGTATTTGCAGTAAAACATTGACTGTTATTATGGATTCTCAGCCTGACATCTCTATGTCACAAACACTCAGTATAAAAATGGGTTTTCGTTTTTGTTGCATGAGCGTTCAACAAAACAATGACATCACCGGATACCTTACAAACCTTATAAAGAGCAGGCATATGGATAGAAGATCGTTTATAAAGCTGTCGTCACTCGCAGGCGCGAGCGTAGCAGTGTCTACAGGGCTAGCAGGCTGTACTGTTAGCCCTTCAGCAAACAGCCAACCGCAAACCAACGCTACCTTTACCCATGGTGTGGCGAGTGGAGACCCATTAAAAGACGCCGTGATTATTTGGACGCGCGCCGTGCCCACATCAAATTTGGGCTCAGGTTCGGGCTCAAAGTCAGGTTTAGCCAAGGCCGATATTTTATGGGAAATGGCAAGCGATGCTGATTTTGCCAATGTGATAAGTAGCGGTATTGTTGAAGCCAAAGCAATCCATGATTTTACCGTAAAAGTCGATGTAGCAGGACTTAGTCCAGCTCGTCGTTATTTTTACCGCTTCAAAAGCGCTAATAATACAAGTCCTGTGGGAGAAACCCGTACGCTACCTGAAGTCGAAGTGTCTAATGTCACGTTCGGCATATTTTCTTGTTCCAACTACCCCGCTGGCTTTTTCACGCCTTATATGGAAGCAGCGAAAGACGACAACATCGACTATGTATTGCACCTTGGTGACTACATTTATGAGTACGATGGTGAAGGTTACGCAACTGAGCACGCCAAGGAAATTGGCAGAACCTATGCGCCAGATAACGACACCGAGCTTTATACTCTCACTGACTATCGCAATCGCTATGCGCTATACCGCACAGACAGTGGCTTATTGTCGCTACATCAAAATAAGCCTTTTATAGTTGTGTGGGATGACCATGAAATTACTAATGACACCTATAAAGATGGTGCCGAAAATCACCAAGAGGATGAAGGTGATTTTTATGAACGTCGTGCAGCGGCCGTACAAGCTTATTATGAATGGCTACCTATACGCCCGCCGTTTGGCACCGAGCGCTTAGAAATTTATCGTCAGTTTACTTTTGGTAAACTTCTTGACTTATACATGCTCGACACCCGCGTTCTTGCCCGCGACAAACAGCTTGAATACGCCAACTATCGCGATGCTGAAACTAAAGCGTTTGACCAAGCACGCTTTATGAAAGACATCAGCAACCCGAACCGCGGTTTACTCGGTGAAACCCAACGCAACTGGCTACATTCGTCTATGCGGCAAAGCCAGGCTAAATGGCAGGTGTTAGGGCAACAGTTATTAATAGGCCGTATGCTTTTCCCTGTATCGATTTTTAATGGCGTTGAACGCAAAGCAATACCTGATCATGTACATAGGCTCGCGAATATCAAACGCAAACAAAAGCAAGGTGGTGCACTTAGTGAGCAAGAGCTTGCGCTTATCAATACCGTAATGCCTTACAACTTAGACGCATGGGATGGCTACCCTGTTGAGCGGGAACAGGTGCTGATGCAGCTTAAGTCCATCGGCAAGCCAGTTATTGCCCTTGCAGGTGATACACATAATGCTTGGCACAACAAATTAACTCTTAAAGATGGTACAGAGGTAGGGGTTGAACTTGCCACACCAGGCGTGACGTCACCCGGTATGGAACATTACCTAAGCATGGGGGATGAAAAAGCTAAAACCCTTGCAGACGACCTACCGCTTCTTATAGAAGATTTGCAGTACTGTAACCTCCACCAGCGCGGGTTCATGACTTTAACCGTTAGCCAAGATAGCGCAAAAGCAACGTGGCACTATGTAGATGCGATTTTGACCAAAGCAGGCAAAGTGGTTAATACGCATAGCTATGAGATTAAGGCATAGCGTTCTACAAGTTTTTAAGCGTGTATAGGCTTGAGCCTATGCACGTTATTTATAAAGTTAAAGGCTACAAACGCTACCTTACAAGTCTGACAACGAGCTTAGTGCTTTCCACAAATAGTTTGTTTTTAATCTGCGTTGGGCCATTGCTGAGCATCATGAAGAACACGTAGTATTTCGATGCAATTTGTAGTGATGTTTTCTCGATATATAACGATAAACGGCAGGCCATTAATTACAAGTTCACGCGTATTCTTCAATCGGCCATGACGGCCTGCTCTAGGATGTTCTGATAGGACTAGGTGCGAACTATCAATAATGTTCATGACAACGTCAATAGCTACAGAGGGGCTATTTTCTTGAGCAATATGAGCTTCAATTTTCTCTAAATCGGTACCTGCAAGATCAGTCCATTTGAGCTGCACGCTTAGCCTCCCACTTAGTTTTGACATCAGTATGGTCGGTCAAACGTCCCTCATCAGCGGCTTTCACTCCTTTTTCCACCTCTTGGATAAACCACTCTTCGCGAGCAACATACTGCTTGATGGCTTCGGCCATCAGCCACGCCCTAGGTCTATCCATCGCCTTAGCCATTTCGCCTACACGTGCAAGTGTTTCGTCATCTAATCTTACTGAGGTAGCTTTTAAAGGCATGTAGATTCTCCGAGGTTCTTTGAGAATCTTTATTGTAGCTGCACTAGCATTAAATGTCTTCTTTTACTTTTCATCACCAAAGACAGAGTGCAAGACGTTATAGTTAAATCGCACCGAATAAAATCAGAGTCTCTGATACTCCTTCTTGTGACCCATACAATTTAAGTTACGTCCTACTCCCATCAAGATAGGGGCATATTGACGGGAATAGGTACTCTCTTATTCTTTACTTCTAAAACTCATAATAAACACGCACACCAGCAATGCGTGGCATCCCGCGTACGAAGGTAGGAATACCTAAACCGCCGCCTGTATTACCTGCATCAATTAAGAACTCTTTATCAAACAGGTTGTTCACGTAAAACTCGTAGGCAAACTTGCTGTTGTCTTGAAGCAGCTTCACCGATACATCAGTCAGTGAGTAAGTATCTTGAGAAAGACCAGGGTAATTGCTGCTTTCAAAAAACACTTCTGACTGGAAACTGGTAAGCCAGTTAACATCAATGTCAAAACTGTCCATATTGAATACTTTGTTGATGTTTATCGCGCCGCTAACTTCTGGCGCTAAGCGGAACTTATTGCCACCGTATTGGAACTCAGATCCATCAGCAGTATTGTCTGCAAATTCAGCATCAAGGAAACCAAGGCTTGCTGTTAGCGTCAGCGTCTCGCTGTAGTTATAGGTCGTCATGCCTTCAATACCCGACATGGTCGAGTCGCCTACCGTTACAGTAATAGACTGTAAGGTTTCTGCGTCGGTAAAGCTTTGCTGATAATCGCTGTATTCGTAGGTGAATATGGCACCTGAGAACAGGAAGTTCGAGCTTTGGTATTTAATACCTAAATCGTAACTGTCTACTATTTCAGGTTTAGTCACATTAACACCACCCGCGTTAGCATCCACAACTGGTGAACGTCGTCCCCTGGCGTAGTTCGCGTATACGTTCCAGTTGTTATTAACATCATAGCTTACGGCAAATCGCGGCAGGGTATCGTCAAAGTCGCGCTCGGCATCGAACGTAAATGCACCATCTGCAGTAGTATAAGTATTACGGGTATAACGTGTTTCGTCGATATAGCGCACACCAGCAGTAATGTTGATGTCGTCGGTAACAAAATACGACACTTCAGCAACATAAGACGCTATATCAAGTTCAGCTTCAAATATAAACGGCCCTTGTATCAGAATAGGCGGCAATGCAGGGTTAGAAATAGGAGAGCCATCTTCATTAAACAGTTGCGACACTAACATCGCACGCAGTGTTTCTATTTCTTCTAACGATGCGTCAGTAGCGATATTCTGATTTAGCGGAATGTTTGAGGTGGCCTCAAGCTGTGCTTTAACCGCATCGAAGGTACCACGTACAAATGGGTCGACCATCACATAGTAGGGCAAAATAGAATCGTCTTGGGTGATCGACGCACCAACAAATGCGGCCAATTTATCACCAGAATCATATACTAAGCGCATTGATGCGCCCTGAAGCGTGGCGTCGTTATCGAAATAAGCATCTTGAATACGCAAGGCTGAACCGTCGGCGTCAAATCCCTCGCTTACTTCTACATCTTTATAGTATGCGTCGGCGTGTAGGCTAAGCATTTGGTTGAAATCGTAGTTTACGGTTAAATCATAAGCTTGAAGCGTTCGTTCAATGCCTAGTTCACTGCCTAAACTAAATTCGGCATCAGTAAAAGGGCTAGTATCTCCGCCATTGGGGGCGATAGAGCCTGATTTGAAGGCAATGCCCGGCTGGTCGTTATACTCCATGGCTGCGCGCGCAATGATTTCAAGCTGATCGTAATTCGCTCGCCATGTTGCACGTAGTGCTTGTACTGAAACACCCTGAAGATCTTCGCTGTTGCACGGCACTTCTTCACCAAGATGGTTGTACATATTTGCATTTCCGTAATAGGAGTCAGCGCTACAGGCATTGTTTTCTACAATGCCGTCCATTTCGCGATAAAGACCTGCTATACGAAAACTGTGGTTGTCGTTAATAGGCTGGTTATACATGAATTCAAGTTCTTGCCCTTGCTCTGAGTTATAGCCAACCTGTACCTTGCCTTCTTGTTCGAAGGTGGGAAGATTAGAATGAATACTTACCGCACCATTGGCTGCCGCCACACCAAACAAGGTTGGCTGGGGGCCTTTTAAAACCTCCACGCGCGCAATATCAAAAAGCGCGACGCTGGCTACCGTCTTTTTACTGATATCAAAGCCATCTTGATATACAGAGATGCGAGGCGTTGCCGACACCGAAGATACGTCGTCAGTCACGCCTCGAATATTAAAGGACGGTAAGCTTACAGCCTGCTCTTGAATTTGAACGTTAGGTAAAATACGAGAAAGCTCATCAAGTTCCATGATATTGGTGCGCTCTAAGAACTCGCTACCTATTACATCCATAGTAACAGGCACATCCATAACGGACTGCTCACGCATTTGTGCGGTTACCGTAATCTCTTCTATATAGTTATGTTCGTTTTCTGTGTCGGGCGCTACTTCTTGTGCAATTGCGGCGCTTGATAGCGCAAATGCAATTGTTGTGGCAAGCAGAGAGCGTGGATAAACCGTTCGTGGGTACAGAGGACGCATCAAATCATTCCTTTTGTGTGCTTATTGGGTGTTTTATGTATTTTTTAAACATTTCGCCGACAGATTGGCGACATTGCCTAGTGTTTAGAAATATCAAAGCCCAAAAATGTAGAACGCTTTTGAGACGGTTCGATGAACTATCCGTGACATGTCGGAGGCAATTTTATGACAAGTATTCTGTGCCCCGTTATAAAACCAAACAGAACTCAATTCTGTACAACAAAGTAGTGCAACCTCTATGCACAAAAGAACAATGTCAGTACAATATTTAAGTAGGATAGAAAGAACTTTTAAATAAAAAGCGAAACGGAGACTGCAATGAAAAAACTAATGATGGCTACTGCTATTGGCGCCGCTACCTTATTAAGCGCATGTAGTGCAGAGCACGGCACCACTCAGTGTACTACTGCGCCGGAAGCTGAATGGCAAAACCAAGATGCGTTTCAGGCTCAGCTGTTAGCGCAAGGCTACAAAATCAACGAATTTAAAGTGACAGGCGGTAACTGCTACGAAATCTACGGCTTCGATAAAGAAGAGAACAAAGTAGAGATTTACTTTAACCCTGTTGATGGCAGCATTGTTAAAAAAGAAATGCACTAAATTCTGTTTAGCAAACGGTTCATCGAACGCTTGCTTTAAAACTTGATAAAAACGCTGCAAACTATTGCAGCGTTTTTGTTTTACCCTGAGAAAGTCACGTAATGCACAAAGCTAAAGACACGGGTTCAGATATTTATGTTTGGGATTGGGTAGTGCGCGTATGCCACTGGGGCATTGTTGCAAGTTTTATCACCAACTACTTTATTGTAGAGCCAGGCCGGCTTTTTCATGAAATCGCGGGCTATGTGGGCGTAGCGCTTATATCTATACGCGTTGCTTGGGGCTTACGTTCAGCTAATCCCAACAAGAAGGGCTCCGCAGATTACGCTAGCTTCTCCACTATTTCGCTAAGCAAGCAGGCCTTTAGAGAACATCTTCAGCACTTAAAGCATAAACAAATCCCACGTACTCATGGCCACAATCCTTTTGGCTGGCTTATGGTGATGGCAGTTATTGCCCTTTTGCTTGGGTTAGGTATTACCGGTTTTATGATGGAAGAAATAGACGCACTGTTTGGAAATAGCACGCTGGAATGGATACACAGTATTATGGCTGATGTATTGTACGGCTGTGTGTTGGTGCATATTGCTTCCGTGTTTGCTGTACAACGTATGGGTAATATTCAGTTAGTTCGCCCTATGCTTACTGGCTGGCGTAAGCGTTAAGCCTACGTAAAGACATAGATGTGCTACGGACATAAATACACTTTTGCCGAAGCTGGCTTGTTGTGTTTGCCAGCCTTTCTGCCCTTAAGATTTTAGTTGCCTGCAGGTGTTCGTTATCACCTCGCCACTTGTGGCTTTTAACTATCCAAAGGCCGCTTTGCCTCTCGCACGGCTTTCGGGTGCATTAATTTTTCTAAGCGAGCGAGGTAAGACGCAATTTGCTGATGCTGCTTTTTATCGTTGGTCACCGAGTTATAAAGCCAGTGGTATGCGTCTTCATAATCGTAAGGACTGCCATAACCGTCCAAAAACAACTCAACCAAGTGAATTTGCGCTTTTAGGTTTTTAAGCGCAGCGGCTTCTCGTAAATACACCACGGCGCGAGATTTATCCTGCTGTACGAGTGTGCCTTTGGCATAGTAACGCCCAAGTTGCTCTAGTGCTGCTGGCAAACCTTGATTCGCGGCATCTTCCATGTAGCCAATACCACGGGCAGGTTCAGCGTCTACGCACACGCCCCATGCCAGCATATCTCCCCATAAAAACTGGTAGGCCGGTACTTTCAACACGTTTGCACGCGCTTCAATGTCTTGCACTAATTGGCATCGATCAGCCACGACTTTGTCTAAATGCGTATTAGCATTAATCATATCGATTAAGGCATCTTGGCTGTAAAGCTGAACTGCGCGAAGCTCTTCAATCGTTTCCCCTTCAAGAGCATGAGCGCAAAAACCCGTGACAGTCGCGCAGATAAATAAGGCTGTGTGTAGAATACGTTTCATAGCAAAAGAGTATGTGTTGATTACAATGTCTTAGTTAAGGTATCGACTAATTATAGATTATCTTAACCAAGACATGCTTTTCTTTACGAATGGACACATGAGCGTCTGCGGCCAGCTAATATCTGCTTTCAACTTTATGCTGACCACATGCATTTAACCGTACGCCAGCATCTTGCTTTTAGTGGCTACTTTTCCGTGGGCACATGGCCGATTGGATATGGCGGGCGTGATCGGCTAGGTCAATACCTAAATCAGTTAGGTAACCACCGTCTGGCTGGGTGATTAGGCCTTTGGAGTATAGCCTGGATGCTGCGTTCACCATGCTTTGGCTGGCATCGTGATGAATTTTTAAACCTTGAAGTAGGCTGTCTGTTGGAAACTTCAGTAACAAATTTAATTCGTCTAACATGTCCTGATCGAATGAACTCATGTAACCACCTTAGGCAAAAGGGTTAGTAGGGATTTAGCACGCTGGCCGCTGTAAAACACCTCAGCAAAGCACTATGGTAACAACCTATACCGAAGCGCACACACCAAAGCACTATTAGCCCTAGATTTGTTAATACTTTTAACGCTTTCTTATATCACACCCAAATGGCACCTCTGTAAAGCGTAATTTATCTGTAAAACGTTTAATCGTGTAAACACAGCGCTTACTGATCGGACTTTGGCGCTAAATAGTATATTCTTGCCATAAATTGAGTTTGTGGATGCACCTGCACTGATGAAGTACAAAGATTTACGCGACTTTATTCACCAGCTAGAAGCTAAAGGTGAATTGGTACGCATTACCCAGCCCATTGATACCGACCTTGAAATGACAGAAATTGCCGACAGAACTTTGCGTGCCGGCGGCCCTGCACTGTTATTTGAAAACCCTAAAAATCACGACATGCCCGTATTGGCAAATTTGTTTGGTACACCAGAGCGCGTAGCTATGGGCATGGGTCAAGAGTCTGTTGAAGCACTGCGTGAAGTAGGCAAGCTACTGGCTTATTTGAAAGAGCCAGAGCCGCCTAAAGGGCTGAAAGATCTTTGGGAGAAGCTGCCAGTATTTAAGCAGGTGCTTAATATGCCAGCCAAAGTCCTTAAAAAAGCCCCTTGTCAGGAAGTGGTGCTTACCGGTGACGACGTAGACCTATCAAAAATTCCGGTACAGCGCTGCTGGCCGGGTGACGCTGCACCTTTGGTAACATGGGGGTTAAGTGTTACTAAAGGGCCGCATAAGAAGCGTCAGAATCTGGGCATTTACCGTCAGCAGGTTATCGGCAAAAACAAACTTATTATGCGCTGGTTGTCACACCGTGGTGGCGCCCTTGATTTTCGTGAGTGGTGTCAAACACACCCAGGCGAACCCTACCCGGTATCTGTGGCCCTTGGCGCAGATCCCGCTACCATTTTAGGTGCAGTCACTCCTGTTCCAGATACCCTTTCTGAATATGCTTTTGCAGGCTTACTGCGTGGTGACAAAACTGAAGTAGTTAAGTCTATTAGTAACGACTTACAGGTACCTGCCAGTGCCGAGATTGTGCTTGAGGGCTATATTGCGCAAGATGAAACTGCACCTGAAGGTCCATACGGCGATCACACTGGGTATTATAATGAAGTCGATGACTTCCCAGTGTTTACGGTAACGCATATTACCCACCGTAAAGATCCTATCTATCATTCAACCTATACAGGCCGTCCACCCGATGAGCCAGCTATTTTAGGTGTTGCGCTAAACGAAGTGTTTGTGCCTATTTTGCAAAAGCAGTTCCCTGAAATTGTCGACTTCTACTTACCGCCTGAAGGGTGCTCTTATCGTATGGCAGTAGTGACGATGAAGAAACAATACCCTGGGCATGCGAAACGGGTGATGATGGGTGTGTGGTCGTTCTTGCGCCAGTTCATGTACACCAAATTTGTGATAGTGTGCGATGACGACGTCAACGCGCGTGACTGGAACGATGTTATTTGGGCCATCACTACCCGTATGGACCCAGCCCGCGACACGGTAATGATAGAAAATACGCCTATCGACTACTTGGATTTTGCATCACCGGTTTCAGGGCTAGGCTCTAAAATGGGCATGGATGCAACAAACAAGATGCCGGGTGAAACCGACCGAGAATGGGGCGTACCTATTGTGATGGACGAAGACGTTAAAAAACGCGTTGATGATATTTGGGACAGTCTTGGTATTATGTAGCGACTATTTTTAGCGCTATTTATTTTGTATTGAAGCATGCGCTTTTTTTTAAGCGCATGAAAAGGCGACACGCTAAGCAAGAAGGTTAGAAGAGAATACATGTCAGAAATTAAGTGTAAGGTTGCAAGCATCACGCCTTTAACCGAAGTGGTTCAAAAAGTTGAATTAACGCCAGCAAGCCCTGTTGAGTTTAAGGCGGGTCAGTACGCCATGGTGGTAATGGGCGAAAAAGATATGCGTCCATTTTCTATTGCCAATGCCGCATTTGATAATAGCCGCATTGAATTACACATTGGCGCAGAGCCTGGCAACAGCTACGCTGGTGAAGTGCTAGAGCGCATGCGTGCGGATGGCGAAATTACCGTAAACGTAGGTAATGGCAATGCCTTTTTGCAAAGTAATGGCCTGCCTATGGTGCTTATTGCTGGTGGTACTGGCTTCTCATATACCTACTCTATTCTGCAAGAGCATCTTAACAGCGGTGATAAGACACCACTTACCCTTTATTGGGGTGGAAAACACGCGGCTGATTTGTATTTAGCTGACAAGCTAACTGAGCTCGCTGAAACTAACGATCACTTCACTTTTGTGCCGGTTGTCGAGTTTGCATGCGACGAATGGAAAGGCAGAACGGGCTGGGTACACCATGCGGTAATGGCAGACCACGCTGACTTTGCCAATATTCAGGTTTACGTTGCAGGTCGTTTTGAAATGGCCAAAGTTGTACGCGATGATTTTACACAACGCGGCTTAAAAGTTGAGAACCTGTTTGGCGACGCGTTTGCGTTTATTTAAGCGCTAGCGTAAACCCATATTCTGAAAGCCGGCGAATGCCGGCTTTTTTGTTTTTTTAAAGTCATTTTTCATTCCCAGCGTCTTACTCCTTTTTTCAATCGCGATGCCTTGCGATGACCAACCATTAAATACGTTTACTCCAATTGTAGCTTTGCCACGTATTCGTTATGGTGAAAAAATAAAAACAGGAGATAACAATGATAAAAAACCGACCCGCACTAGCGAGTATAAGTGCAAAAATAAGAACTGAATTAATGAAAGTACTGGCATCAGCTGTATTGGTAAGTAGCACAGCGTCATTCTCCGCTCACGCACAAAGCGAGCAGCAGCAAGCACTTTATGATATTGCCAAAAATGTTTCCGCTGAAAACATTGAAAAAGACATTACTACGCTGGTGAACTTTGGTACACGCCATACCCTTTCTGAAACCGAGTCTGATACTCGTGGTATTGGTGCTGCGCGACGTTGGATTAAATCTGAATTTGATAAAATTTCAGCCGAGTGTGGTGGCTGCTTAGAAGTGTACTACCAGTCGGAAGTCATTAGCGGAGAAAAACGTATTCCCGACCCAGTAGAAGTGGTTAGCGTTATTGCGATACAACGAGGTACCACCGATCCAGACCGTTACGTCATCATGTCAGGCGACATCGATTCACGGGTGTCTGATGTAATGGACTTCACCTCTGACTCACCAGGGGCAAACGACAACGCCTCTGGTGTTGCCGGCACCCTTGAAGCTGCGCGAGTACTATCCAAATACAAGTTTAACGGCAGTATAGTGTATGCTGCTTTATCTGGCGAAGAGCAAGGACTTTTCGGCGGGCGTATTATGGCAAACCAAGCTAAGAAAGACGGCTGGCGAATTAAAGCCGTGCTCAATAATGACATGATAGGCAATATCGAAGGGGTTAACGGTGTGATTAACAACACCACCGCTCGCTTGTTTGCTGAAGGTACACGCGTAACCGAAACGGATAAAGAAGCACGCATGCGACGTTTCACCGGGGGTGAAGTTGACTCACCAAGCCGTAACCTTGCCCGCTACATCGATAAAATTGCCGATCAGTATGTTGAGAACCTAGACACGATGGTGATTTATCGTTTGGACCGTTTTGGTCGTGGCGGCCATCACCGCCCGTTCAACGACTTGGGCTACCCGGGTATTCGTATTATGGAAACTAACGAAAACTACACCCGCCAGCACCAAGACCTTCGCGTAGAAGACGGTATTGCCTATGGTGACACCTTGGATGGCGTCGACTTTGATTACGCTGCCAAACTTACTGGCCTTAATGCTGTTTCTCTTGCTGCAATGGCGTGGGCACCGAATCCACCTGCAAATGTAGAAATTGCCGGTGCAGTTCAACCTTCAACATTTTTAAAGTGGGATGCACTAGACGCTGAAGAGAACCCTCAACTTAAAGGGTACAAAGTATACTGGCGTCATACTGATGCTCCGCAATGGGAATACAGTAAATATGTGGGTAACGTCACCGAGGCCATGCTTGAGAACGTCGTTATCGACAACTACTTCTTTGGCGTTGCCAGCGTTAACAAGGACGGTGTTGAAAGCGTAGTGGTTTATCCAGGTCCTGCGGGAAGCTTTGGAGAATAAGCGTTTAAATTGAGCACTTAAATTAAGCACATTTGTACGCATACTTATCCAAGTAGGCACCCAATTACGTACCAAGTCACGTTCATGATGTTAAGCTGTTAGTGAAACCGGCTTATCGTCATGAATGACTTTGCTCAACAAAAGCTAGTTTAAACTGAGAAACTACACTCAATATATTGATGTCGTTTACATTTTGTTAATTTAAGCCTGTACGTGTTTATTGGAATTAAGTGACTAACTGCATTACAGTGTAGTAAATGCATGACGGCTGTTCGGAGTTCACCTTTGGTAAGATTAAGCGCGTTCTCGCTCTCTATTTTCACTCAACGCCTTTCTTTATTAAGTATAAGTCTAGCCCTTTGTTGCTTTAGCGTTTCGCAATTACATGCCGCCCCTACTAAGTTGGGTGCAGCTTCCTTCGAGACCTATATCAGCGATGATGGGGAGCCTGCTCGGATTAACGCATTACTTGAAAAGGTGTTTAAAAAAGCAGAGTTGGATATTCAGCTTCAGGTGATGCGACAAGCTTTTCTGGGCAGCTCTGTCTTAACGGGCAAATTAGACGGTGAATTTGCCTACATCAACTTAGGTGAGGACACTAGCAACTATGTACTTTCCGATGTCTACTTACCCATTTACCTTTACGCGGTAAGTAAAGAGGCGGACGTTGAGGCAATAAAGCTTTTTCCTCATTTAAAAGACAACCGGGTCGCTATTGAAAATCGCTTTGCGAATACGCCATCATTCAGACTGCTGAAAGATATAAAGTGGTCACGCAACCCCACTACTTTTGATGCATTTCGCCAACTTGCCGACGATAGAGCGCCTTACTTAATTACCACCCAGCTGCTTGCGCGCGAGCTAAACATACTGCTGGCTAACGATAATGAAGAAACCCTGCACTTTTCAGCAAAACCATTAGCAAAAACCGGATTTCAAATAGCTATCAGCAAAAATGCTGCTAACGCTGAAAGGATTATTGCGCAATTCAACCAGGCTGTGTCGACAATGCAGAATTCGGGGGAATTGAATCAGCCACTTGAGTTAGCTTGGCTCACCAAAGATGTGAATGGCGATGGCGTTGCCGACTTTATCGGGCACAGCAACATAACTACCACGTCAGACTTGTTAAACACCGCCTATTCCCTTGACGGTAAACCTACATCTGAAGCCAGCGCGTTTTATATTGACGGGGATAGATATGCATCGCTTGAGGAAGCGCGTGCTGCGCTTCCCGATAAAGAAAGTTCGTCGCCCCGCGAGTCGCTGTTAGATAAAACCACCTACCAGCTATTACTCCGCCGCTGGTAGATGAATTTTGACTTCGGTGAACTTTAACTTTGAAAGGCATTAAATTAGGTAGAGAAGCACGAAGTCGACTACGCGACTTCTACACTACAAAGCATACCTGTCGTTGCTTAAACTAAACAGCCTATTCAAAGATATGTGTGAGCCTTGTTAACGATCTATCTTCGCGCTCTATCTTCGCAATACTGCTGATCAGAGGTTGCAAAGAAGACGGGGAGTCGTCAGCGTTAGTGTGACGTTTCTGGTAAGTACATTTCCAGAATTGTCAGCAATTCTTCGCCATCGACTGGCTTTGACACATAGTTGTTAAAGCCAGCTTTAAGTGCTTTAACGCGATCAGATGTATAGGCATAAGCGGTCAGTGCTACGGCATTAAGCTTTGCAATTTCTGGTATTTCACTGGCTCTTATTTTTAAAACTAAACCCAGCCCGTCCATTTCCGGCATACCAATATCCGATAGCAGAAGATCGAAGGCTTCTGGCATATCGTTAATTTCTTTCCATGCTAACAGGCCGTTCTTCACAACATTAACTCGCGCGCCGTTAGATTCTAGAAACAGCTTTATAAAATCACGGGCGTCTTGCTCATCTTCTGCGACTAAAATCCGTAAGCCGTTCAAACGCAAAGACTCAGTCAGGTCGCTAATTTCAGAGTTCTTAGTTTCAATAATGTCGTCGTGCAAATTAAGCGGCGCAATAGGCAGCGTTACGTAAAACGTTGTTCCTGTATTAGGTCCGTCGCTTTCAGCATAAATTTCACCACCGTGCATCTCTACTAAACTTTTCACAATAGACAGGCCTAAGCCCAACCCATGTTTGTTGTGCTCGTTTTTGCCTTGATAAAAACGTTCGAAAACATGAGATAGCTGCTCGCGCGTCATACCTTTGCCATTGTCTTTAACGCGGAAAAGGTAGTTCGAATGCTCTCTTCGACCTCTTACATGCACAGTACCGCCTTTCGAGGTGAACTTAAGTGCATTGCTCAAAAGGTTATTGATAACCTGTTTTATACGGAGATTGTCACCCAGAATTTGCGTGTGATCGTCTTCGCAATTTATCGATAGCTGAATATTCTTGCTCGCAAATCCAGCCTCGAAAGATTTGGCAACTTCAGATATAGAACCAGCAATATTAAGCGAATGGGTACTGAGCTTCATCGTACCTGAAATAATACGGGATAAATCGAGAATATCGTTGATCAGTGCTGCCTGAGTTGATGCCGCGCGCTTTATCACGCCAAGGGCATCAGTCATTCTGTCCACATTGCCAATATCCATAAGCGCTAAATCGGTCCACCCCACAATGGAGTTAAGTGGTGAACGTAGCTCGTGAGAAATGCTGGCAAGAAACTGATCTTTCGCTTTATCCAGCTCTTCTAATTTACTAATTTGCTTATCAAGCGACGCTTTTAAGCTTAGCGCGTAAGGTATAAACAGATGGTCAAAACCTTCAATGATTAGTTGATCATCTTCGGTCCACTCTACCGACTCATCAGCGACACTTTGCAAATACATATCAAACGAATTACGAGGAGTAAGCGACTTTCCAATATCTTTTCTGGCTGCATCGCGCCCCGCCCAACGAATGGTCTTGTCTTTCTGCTCTCTAAACCAAACCGTGTAGTAGCCCAGTTTTGAAGACACGCAGGAAATATACATGCCTCGAATGCCGTTTAGGTCGCCACTATCTAAAATTTCGTTTGTTAATCGGTTTATAGCAATGGACTGCTCAGAGCCGCTAATGGCAAATTTTTCGAGTAATTTTGCCAAGGTTTTCTCTGTGGGAGTCTTACCAACCAGATAGTTGCCCGTAGGGGTAACCACCGCCATACCGCACGAATCAGCAACATCCAGTAAGTCTCCTTCTTTCTGCGTGATGGCCTCAAGCGGGTTCGTGAATGAAGTAAGCTGGTGAACAATATAGTTCAGCTTGCGTTGGCGAATTTGAAATTGCTCTTTCTTTTTATGTAGTGCTTTCGTGTGAAGCTGCCAGGCATAAAGGTGACCTAATGATTCGCAAACTAAACGTTTCTTCTGGTCGATGTAAGCAGGTTCACTGTTGTGGCATGCTAACAATCCCCACAGCTTACCCTCAAAAACAAGCGAAACTGAAAATGATGAGCGGATCCCCATATTTTTAAGGTAGGCAATGTGCATAGGCGAGACAGAGCGAACCATCGACATTGATAAATCCAATGGTGGACGTTCAGCCTCTTTAACCGAAGGCTTAAGGCCTATAACTTGCTCTTCTACATCGTAGACACAGCGCACTCGATTTTTTAGATACAGTTCACGGGCCTGACTAGGGATATCCGAAGCGGGAAACTTCAACCCTTTGAATGAGCGAGAATCTGCACTTGCGGCTTCACCAATCACTTCACCACAGTAGGTTTTGTCAAACTGATAAACCATGACCGAGTCGAAACCTATGTATTGCTTAAATACCTGAGCGATAGCATCGGCAACATCGCCTATGGAGTCGCGATCATCAACATTGGGTAACAGTGCGCGAATATCTACATCCATTGGCACCCATTGCTGCGCCGCATCAAAGCTTAGTTGAGGGGTTGGCTCAAGCTCTATAACCAACAGGCCATTAGAATCGAAGGCAACACCACTGCCCTCTTTCTCCCAATCTTTGAGATGGAGCGCATTTTCAGCAAACTTCCACTGGTAGGCGTGGCGTACATTTCCGCCTTTTACAGCATCGTGAATAGTCTGGAATGTGCGCGCTTCAGGAGAGGGAATGTCAATCAGTTCAGTGATAAGTGTTTCACCGGGAACGACGTCTACGTTGAACATGTCATTGATGTTCTCGCTTACAACCTGAATTTTTTTGGTACTTGGATTGATGGCAATGACATACCCAAAACTCTGCACGCTTTCAATCAAGTGGATAGCTTCATCTTCACAGTTTTGAAGCGTTGTAGGGGTATTATTAGTTGTTTGCATTACTTTGCGCCAAATATCAATAAAGCGAATTTTCGCAGTGTGTTCCTAGACTTACTCTACAAGATACCAACTTTCTATTAAAGAGGCATGTCAAATCACTGCAGCACTTAATAAGAAGAATATTAAATTTTCAAAAATTCGTACGTGATATCACGAATAAAACTTGTGTTTCTTGATCCTACGCAATAAACTTTCAGTAATTTCTGAAGCTTCTGGAAGGTAAAAATGAAAATGACGCCTTTAATTACATCTGCGGTTATGCACTTTGGCGAAATGGGAAGTCGTTGGGGCTTCAACAGAACAGTTGGGCAAATTCTTGCGCTTATTGTTTTAAACGAAGAGCCCATTTCGGCGCAGGAAATTGCAGATGCGCTCAACATATCCAGAGGCAATACCAGCATGGGTTTAAAAGAGCTTCAGTCATGGCGCTTAGTTAAACAGCATCTTGTTCCTGGTGAGAGAAAAGAGTTTTTTATTCCGGCTGGCGATATTTGGACATTGGCCAATAGAGTATTTGAAGAACGAAGAAAGCGCGAGATAGACCCAACCATGAGTCTACTGCGTGATTTGTTGCTTGACGCACCTGCCAATGAAAAAGAGGCAAATGCACAACATAAACTGAACGAAATTCACGATTTACTCGAATCAATTACGGCATGGTCTGAAGAGCTTCAAAATCTTGGGCCTGAAAAGTTAAACACGTTGATGAAGTTGGGTTCTGGCGTGGGCCGTATGCTTGAGCTTAAGGACAAGCTACTTCCGGGGAAAAACAGCGTTAACTAAGGGGGCCTTCTGTGGATGCATTCTTGCTGTCTCGTTTACAATTTGCGTTAAATATTAGTTTTCATATTTTGTTTCCAACCATCACCATGGCGATGGGCTGGTTTCTATTTTACTTCAAGCTGCGCTCTAATATTTCAGGTCACCCTGTGTGGATGCGTATGTATCGCTTTTGGGTACGTGTCTTTGCCCTAAGCTTCGCCTTGGGTGTAGTAAGCGGCGTCACCATGTCATTTCAGTTTGGTACTAACTGGCCTGGATTTATGGAGAAAGTAGGTAATGTGGCGGGGCCACTACTCGGTTATGAGGTACTTACCGCCTTTTTCTTAGAAGCCACGTTTTTAGGCATCATGCTGTTTGGCATACGCCGTGTTCCGAACTGGCTGCATACGGCTTCAACCCTTATTGTTGCACTTGGCACCACTACTTCTGCGTTCTGGATATTAGCCTTAAATAGCTGGATGCAAACACCGCAAGGTTTTGAAGTGGTCGACGGTGTAGTGTATGCCACAAACTGGAAAGAAATTATCTTTAACCCATCTTTCCCTTACCGCTTTGTACATATGATGTTAGCGTCTGGACTGACGGCCAGCTTCCTGATAGCTGGGCTTTCGGCCTACCGCATGCTTAAAGGCGACGACAAGCTTGCGCCTAAGCTCGCGCTTAAAACCGCCACCTATACGGCGGCAGTGTTAATCCCGCTACAAATTTTTGCTGGCGACATGCATGGTTTAAATACGCTTGAGCATCAGCCTCAGAAAGTAGCGGCGATGGAAGGACTTTGGGAGACCACTGAAGGTGCACCTTTGTTACTTTTTGCAATTCCTGACGAAGAAAGCAAAGAGAATTATTTTGAAATTCCCATTCCCTATGGTGCAAGTTTAATTCTTACTCACGAACTTAAGGGCGAGATTAAGGGGTTAAATGAGTTCGAAGGAGAGCATCCGCCCGTTGCTCCTGTTTTCTTCGGTTTTAGGGTTATGGTGGGTATGGGCATGTTGATGCTTGCTGTGTCATGGCTTGGCAGTCTTTATCTTATGCGTAACAAAGACTTCCCAATTTGGCTTAAACGCACGTTTGCAGGCATGGCGTTTAGCGGCTGGATTGCTACGTTAGCAGGCTGGTACGTAACGGAAATAGGCCGTCAGCCCTATTTGGTAAGTGGTGTATTAAGAACCGCTGATGCCGTTACCCAGTTACCACCGGCGAATATTGCTCTGTCGTTCACGCTTTATCTTGTTATCTATACGGTGCTTCTAATCGCATACATGGGAACACTTATGTTGATGTGCAGAAGAGCCGTTGAAATTGAAGAGATAACGACGGAAGAGCGCGAAGTTGCCAAGGCAAAAATGCAACCTACTGACCCAGACCCAAGCACGGTTTAAGGAGAGCAAACATGTTTGAAAATGTATCAGCAGAAATGCTCGGAAATATTTATGTGGGTTTACTTGGTCTATCTGTATTGCTGTACGCCATTTTAGATGGCTACGACTTGGGTGTGGGTGTACTTATCCCGCCAAGAACAGAAGCGTTTCGCGATGACATGATAGCCTCTATAGGGCCTTACTGGGATGCCAATGAGACGTGGCTTGTGCTCGCCATAGGACTACTGCTTATTGCTTTCCCTGAAGCCCATAGTGAGTTTTTACAAACCTTGTACTTGCCTGCAACCTTCATGTTATTAGGGCTTATTTTGCGCGGCGTAGCGTTCGATTTTCGCGCCAAGGTTGTGCAGGTGAAAAAGCGTAAGTGGGACATGGTATTCAAATACGGTTCGCTTTTAACCACATTAGCTCAAGGGTATATGTTAGGTATATACGTGACGGGTCTTCGCACAGATATTTGGGCGCAAGGCTTTGCACTTCTCGCTGCATTTGGTGTTACGGCTGCCTATGCGTTTATTGGCTCGTGCTGGTTAATACTTAAAGGCGAAGGTGAGCTTCAACAAAAGGCGTATTACTGGGCCAGAAGAGGTTTAGGGGTACTGGCGGTAGGAATTGTCGCGGTAAGTATCGCGAATCTAACCTTACACGATGACGTACGAGACTTATGGTTGTCTGCTCCTTGGGGCTATGTGCTTTTCGCTATTCCAGTAGCGTGTTTTGCGCTTCTAGCACTATGTGGTGTGTTGCTTAAAAAACTGCCTGATGCACAAGGGAAAGGCGAATGGCTTCCGTTCTTTATTGCCCTTCTAGTATTTTTACTTTGTTTCACCGCATTTGGCATAAGCTACTATCCGTTTATCATCCCTGGACAGATGACGGTGATGGATGCGCTTAGTGATGCAAGCTCTCTGCGCTTCTTGCTTGTTGGCGTAGTTATTGTAGTACCTATTATTTTGGCTTATACGGCCATGGTATATAAGATATTCTCCGGTAAATCAGAGAAGCTTTCTTACTACTAGCCTTTGTTAATGGGATCGCAGCAGATCCCAATTACTTGAAACAATAGTGAACATCATTGAAATTCAATGGTGTTCACTTTCTATTCAGCGCTATACTAAACGCTGTACATTGCGAGTTTCTTGCGGTTCCCGACGCCTTTCCTGTGCTTGGGGCATTTGCGGCGACCAGTATCCCAATCCACGAACTCGATCTGAAAACCTGCGATCAAAATATGATCCTTTCCCTCGAACAATGTATACCAATGACTAGAGGATGTTTAGCGTTAGCTAGTCTACCCTTAAGGTGTGATCAAAATTTAAACGTTACTTACCGTTAAATATTTTGTTGACATCAAACTGTAATATTACTATATTTTATTTGGGGTAATTTTTAATAGAAGGAGCCAATACCATGGAAAATGTATTCCATTCGTTCTCACGGTTCTTCAAGCGCGCGCACCCCTACACAGTCGCTCACTATATCGGCCGTAAAAATGCGCAGCGTATCTTAGGATGTAAAATCAAAAAGAAATCCAAGATATTCGCCGACCAGCACGTTGAAGACCAAAATCATTAATTTATATGGGGCCCGTCAAACCGGCCCCATTTTTTTAGCTCAATTTAAATCTATTAACGTTTTCCTGAAGGTTCTCAGCCAGGCTGAATAAGCTTTTCGCTTCACTATTCACATTGGTATTCGCGGCTTTTACTTGATCGCCCAGCATTTGAAAATCTAGTGCCCCTTCGCGTGCAACTTGCACCTGATCTTTAGCGTGTTGTACAAGAGCCGAAGCCTCATTGCTCACCTCAACTAACGATAAAACGCTTTTGCGTCCGTCTTCCAACGTAATCACCAGCTCATTGGCAAGCCCCAATGCGTTGTGTGCCTTGTCTTTATTCGAAGTCATAGTTTGTACAGAATCACGAATTGACTGCACTATTTTTTCTAACATGGCATTAATTTCAACTGTCGATTGATGAGTTCTTGATGCTAGCGTACGCACTTCATCCGCCACCACCGCGAAACCTCTACCCGACTCTCCTGCTCTTGCCGCTTCTATTGCAGCATTAAGTGCCAATAAGTTAGTTTGATCAGCAATCTCAGCAATGGTTTTCACCACACTCGATACGTTTTTTCCATCGCTTTGCAGCTTATCTAACGTAGTAGCAGTTTTATCAATGTTAAGGGTTAAATCAGAGATGGCGCGCGCTGTGGTTTCCACATCCACCTTACCTTGCGCTATCTGGTGGGCACTACCTTTCGCTTGTTCCGCAGCTTTTATAGATAGAGTAAGACTTTGTTCCATTTCATCAGACAGATTATCCATGACTGACACTAGCTGCTTAATGTCTCCTTGAAAGCTTAAGATAGCGGTTGAAGAGTGTGATGTTGCACTGTTAAGTGTTTGTGATGAGTGGTTCAGGTCATTCACTGCATGTTGAAGGTCAGTCATTCCCTTGTGAAATACGGCTAGTAGACCTTGAACGCTATGCGTTATCGCGTGGAGTTCTTGTAAATTTTGAGTAGGTAGACGTGACTGTAAATTGCGTGTTTTTGCAATATCGTCAAGCCTCTTAGCCATCTCTTCGATAGGATTTGCGATATTCCGCTTAGCAAGTATGTAGCCCATTATGGATACAGCCAGTAGCAATATGATTAGGCTGTAGATAGTGAACTGGCTCACACTGAGTTCAGCAGAAATAGCCATGGTTCGAGAGTTCGCAGCACGCTCAACACCCGAGCGTACCCCAGTCAAAAGTGCATTTAGTTCAGATGCTGCTTGGGTAATGACTTGAAGATTTTCCCGTGCAATATCCCAATCTATAGATGTTGCTGACATCGTTTGCTGTAAAGACGCAGCTGACGCAACCAGTACATCAAATTTTTCTTGAGCGGCATCGCTTCCCATATAGCTGAATTGGGAAAATTTGGCGTTGGTCTCGTCGACGAGCCGGTCTTTCTGCCCGTTATATTCGCGACTACTTATTGTGGTTCCGTATAAGGAATACGCGATAAGCACCAGCTCTTTACTTTGAGTTTGTATATCATCGATAGCGCTTAACGAGGGTAATGTTTCAGCCACGTAGGCTTCTACTAAGTTTTCGACATTGGCGTTGTTCTTTGTCAATACAATTGCCGCGATGAGCGACACAATTACAACGAGAAGATAACCGAGCAATATTCTTTGCTTGATGGTTTTAAACATATAACCCCCATATTATTTAGGGGCACGCCTATACTTGTCGCACGTCTCTGCACCCTTTTCTATTCGTAGTAGGACAAAATTTACTTCTCCTACAATTGAACAAAAATAGACCGCTACGGTTGCTTTTTTCTTTCAGATTTTTAATCGGGAAGTTATCGAATTTATGTAAGTTAGAGTCTTCAACTGCAAATTGCCTCATCTATCACCGAAGGTATTGAGAAAACCAATGCTAATTATGAGGGGTTAAATATGGTTAAGCGGTACCGAGGTTGTGTACTTAATCTGCTCCATTGCAAAGCTTGAAGTGACGTCGGAAAACTCTATACCGTTAACCAATCGCTTATAAAAATGATCAAAGCAATCCATATCGGTAACGAGGACTTTTAGCAGGTAATCGTATTCGCCAGACATACGATAACATTCAACAACTTCATCAAATGATGCGGCGTGTTTAGCGAAACTTGCCAGCCACTTTCCATCATGTCTGCCCGCTTTTACTTGAACGAAAACGGTCATGGCCAGCCCCAGGTGTTTTGCTTGCAACAGCGCTACTCGCCTAGAGATTATGCCCTTCTCTTCTAGCTTTTGAATACGCCGCCAGCAGGGCGTTACCGTAAGCCCAATTTGCTCAGCGATTTCTGCGACAGGCGTGTCAGCGTTATTTTGTAGCATGGCCAAAATAGCTTTATCTATTGTGTCTATACCGCTTATTTTTTCACTACGCATAGTGAGATGTTGCCCTTTATTTCCATGTTCTCAGTTTTTCAGCGAATTACGTCAGGCGCTTTACTTTTATGGAGGCTATTTAAAGCCACCAAGGCTGATTAAAGTCGACATTTTCTGGTGCAATTTCGTACTGAAAGGGAGGCGTGAATACATCCCAAAATGCATCCCGCAAGTCCTCGTCTATTATGCTAAGTTTACCTGCATCGCGATAGCGAGATAGCAGTGTGTTGTAAGCGTCAATCGGCATTTGCGGGTTAGACTGGCGAAAGATAACACGCCCTCCAAACTCTTCATACATCGCTTTTTCTGTTTGAAACTGTATAACCTGCTTGGCCGCTATCTCTTTAATGGGTTTCGTTGCCGTTTCACTTGAAACCTGGCCTTCAAACTTCTCGATAAACTTGCTTACCAGTGTTTGATTAACAGTTATGCCTTTTTGTTTTGCATAGTCCTCTAAAACAAGCTCATAAATTCTGTTAGACGCATTTACACGGACCACATAATCAAGCATACCTGCGTAATTGTCTTTCGCTTGCTGCTTCAAGTTTTTACGTTCTTCTTCACTAGGCACGACGTCTGCCATACGGATTTCGGCATTAAGCACCATTGCTAAAACACCCTGTTCATCGACTTGTCCATTTGCCTGAGCAGCATAAGCAAGGTTTGAAATTAGAATAAGTAGCGCGGTGGCCAATGAAGATCGAATAGTTGATGTCATGCGCATTTAGCACTCCATGTAGACGTATTTATCGCAGCGATTACGAACACTTTGAGTCTCGCTGAGTGGGTAATTAACTGTGCGGACTAGTATTACCCAAATGGGCGTTGTAATGAGTAAAGCATTAAACGCTATGACTACGCAATACCGTGGCGTACTGATATTAGGAATATGCTGCGAGCTTCAAATTTATAGAGGTGAACGAGTGCTTATGTGGTGTAGCCGAGAAAGGATGGCGATAGCGACGCCGTAGACTAGCTATTGATGAAAAGCGTTATTCGTTAGAAATGATATATACCAAAAGCGGTATGGACTAAAAGCTTTGTCGCGCGTTTAGCGTGGGTGTGGAAATACAGACATTAGAAAGAAAAACGGCGGTCAAATGACCGCCGTTTTTGAATTCTTAGATAGCTTGCACGTTAGCAGCTTGAAGACCTTTTTGACCTTCTTCAACTTCAAATTCTACTCGCTGACCTTCTGGAAGCGTTTTGTAACCGTCAGAGATGATCGCACGGAAATGAACGAATACGTCCTTACCGCCGTTATCTTGAGTTAGAAAACCGTAACCTTTATCAGCGTTGAACCACTTAACTGTGCCTGTAACTTTAGACATGTCGTATAGACCTCAAATATCGTATTAAATTGCGCATAAGCGCGTGTAACTAAGTTCTTTAGAGTCTTTAAATTGGCGGAGTATTGGGTCTTACTTACGAATGGACAAACAACTTACAACAAATTACCGGGTAACTCGAGTGGTTTAACATATAGCAAATAATACAAAATCGCGTCTCTTTAAAGACTTTGGCTTAAAGCCAAAGCCACTATAACACTCTTCGGGACGATTAATATACAAATTAATTGATAAACTACGGATTTCATAAATATTTCACCGCAGCGTAACAAAAATTAATGCCCTTTCCGCCAGGCTAAATACCAGCAAATTGCGCCAATTACGCCTGTACTTGCAGGGAAATACCATGATAAATCGTACATTGGCAGTATTGCTGTCATTAACACAAAAGTGGCGCCCACTACGCTTAAATGAGTGGTCTGAGTTGTTTTCTTTTGCTCTTGGAGCAGTGCCAAATGGGCCCTTTGTTGTTGCAATGGCAAGCGCTTCATTTGCTGTAAACTGTCGTACAGCAGGTCTGGCATTTCAGGTAGTTTTTCAGACCAGAAAGGTAAATTGTCTTTCACCTTCCCCATCATGGCGGTAAAGCCAATCTGCTCTTTCATCCAGTTTTCAAGAAACGGCTTAGCGGTTTTCCAAAGGTCGAGCTGAGGATACAACTGACGGCCTAAGCCTTCGATATACAGCAATGTTTTTTGCAGTAGCACAAGCTGTGGCTGCACGACCATATTGAAACGACGTGCCGTATTAAATAGCTGCAGCAGCACGTTGCCAAAGGAAATTTCAGCAAGTGGCTTTTGAAATATAGGTTCGCATACCGTGCGAATAGCCATCTCGAACTCATCGATATTGGTATCTTGCGGTACCCAGCCTGAGTCGGCGTGAAGCTGGGCGACTTTGCGATAGTCGCGGTTGAAGAAGGCAATAAAGTTCTCAGCCAGATAGCGCTTATCTTCACGATTGAGCGTACCCACAATGCCAAAATCGATAGCGATATATTTGGGGTTTTCAGGGTGTTCGGTAGAAACAAAGATATTGCCCGGGTGCATGTCTGCATGGAAAAAACTGTCGCGAAATACCTGAGTGAAGAATACTTCCACACCGCGCTCGGCCAATTTTTTCATATTGGTATTTTGGGTAAGTAATGCGTCTATATTTGAAATTGGCAGACCGTAAATACGCTCCATAACCAACACATTGCTGCGACAGTAGTCACTGTAAATTTTAGGTACGTATAAGGCGTCTGAGCCTTCAAAGTTCCGCCCTAACTGAATACCATTTGCAGATTCACGCAGTAAATCAAGCTCATCAACAATGGTCTTGCGGTATTCCACAACCACTTCGACAGGACGCAGCCGTTTGCCGTCAGGAAGCCAGCGTTGAAGCACGTTAGCCAAGCTAAATAAAAGCTCCATGTCCGCCACGATGGTATCGCGAATATCTGGGCGCAACACCTTTACCACAACGTCTTCATTGTTAAGCTTTAACTTTGCCGCGTGAACTTGGGCGATAGAAGCAGACGCCAGCGGCGCCTTTTCAAATTCACTGAATAATTCGCTTAAGTCAGAAAGTCCCAACGCTTGCTTGATAATGTCTTGTGCAGCGTCAGATGAAAACGGTGGAACTTTGTCTTGTAAACGGGCAAGTTCGTTAGCAATGGCAGGGGGAAGCAAGTCTCGGCGGGTAGAGAGCATCTGGCCGAATTTAATAAAAACAGGCCCAAGGTTTTGTAGTGCAAGGGTAATACGCTCGCCGGCTGACTTGCCCTTATGCTTGTTTCGCACCCAAAAAATGGTATGACGCATAGCCCGCGCGTACCAGGGTAACCACTTTGCTGGAATAAGTTCGTCTAAGCCGTGTTCCAACAATACCTTGTTAATTCGGTATAACCTAACAATACGCATTTATGAGCCTGTTTCTCTCAATCTTACTTAAATTTTTCTTCTAGGCGGCGCAGTCTCGCATCGGCACTTTCTGCTCGATCGCGAAGCGCATTAACTTCGTCACTAAAGTGCATAACCGCCAGCTTGTGTGCAGCAAGCTGCTTTTCTTCTACTACGGCGTTGCCGAATACCTTCGCCATGGACGCTAGCGCTGACATCGACTTCTCTTGCACGGTTTTCACCGTTTTCACGGTCTGATGGGCAATAACATCGTTGGTCTTTTGGGCCAGCAACTCTTCAATGTCGATATCGAGCTGCTGAAACAAGGCACTGACCTGCTGAGCAATATTGAGCTCTCCTTCCAAAAAGAGGGCCTTTTGCTGAATAAGACGAGTCAACTGGCTGGTTTCTTTTAACTCTGGCAAGGTTTGTAGCGACGTTTTAATACAACAGTCTTTCGGCCCAAGGGACGCGACGGCGTCTTCAAACGAGCCTTGTTCGCTGAGTACGTCAATACGGTCAGAAAACGACAGCGTAATACCATAAGGAAGCGGCGAAATGAACGCGGTAAGCCTGGCGCCAGCAAGCGCTTTTAGCCTTACTTCGCTGTCTTCGTCTAAAGACAGCAACTTGTTTAAAACCGATTCAGCCGTTGCGGTAACCAGCGCAGAAGTAGGCATTAAAACTTATAACCTCTATGTAGCGCTACAATACCGCCAGTCAGGTTTTGGTAATCACATTGCTCGAAGCCAGCCAGCTCGAACATCCCCTTCAAGGTTTCTTGATCTGGGTGCATACGTATGCTTTCCGCAAGGTATTGGTAGCTTTCTGCATCGTTCGCCACTAGCTGACCCATTTTTGGCAAAATGTGAAACGAGTACATATCGTAAAGTTTGCTGAGCTGCTCTGACGTAGGCTTAGAAAATTCTAATACCAGTAAACGGCCGCCTGGTTTTAACACGCGAAAAATAGAATTAAGCGCGTTTTGCTTTTCCGTTACGTTGCGAAGGCCGAATGCCATGGTCACCACATCAAAATGGTTGTCGGGGAAAGGCAGTGCTTCCGCGTCAGCTTGCACATAATCGATGTTGCTTACCAAGCCGCGATCGCGAAGCTTATCACGGCCTACTTTCAGCATAGACAAGTTGATATCGGCAAGGGTTACGCGCCCTGTAGGACCTACCAAGCGAGAGAACTTAGCGGTTAGATCGCCAGTACCACCGGCAATATCCAATACTTTATTGCCAGCGCGAACACCGCTGCAGTCTATTGTGAAACGCTTCCATAAACGATGCACTCCCATCGACATAAGATCGTTCATTACGTCGTACTTTGCTGCAACAGAGTCAAAAACATTAGCAACTAAAGAGGCTTTTTGCCCTTTATCCACCTGTTTGAAACCAAAGTGCGTTGTATGCTCAGTAGCATTGTCGATTGCAGAGTCTGCTTGCGTAGCGGGAGTTTGATTGTCGCTCATGACAGTCCTGTAATTTGAATATTTTTATTAATGCCGAAGTGTATAGGATTGTGTGCTCAAGCAAAAGCTTTATGCCTGACTGTCTCCTGATGTAAATCAAGCCTTTGACCTTTACAAAAGCGGAGCCTGCAAGGCACAAGCTCGCTTGTTTAGAAGACTAGAGCAGCTTGCTCTACGCTACCTGATTGTTTGTGCCCCAACTATAGGCAACAATGGCACTGATCTCTTGCAAAGAACGGCCGCTTTCCTCATGCCATTGCGCGAATGCCGCATTGGCCGCCGACAGCGACTTTTTCGAGGTTAAGCCACCGTCGATAATTTCATTCTTTCGCAAGTAATCTTCCACGTCTCGAGAGAATAAAAACGTGTCTATGCCTAGTGCACGAAGCATGTAGGGGCCGGTGTTGCCACCTAATCGCGCACCGCGTTTTTTCAAAAACGCCCAAAGCTCTGTGATATTGTCTTTTTCAAAGCCTGCTACGAACTTACCAAAGCTACCGTGCTCCAGGGCTACGTCTTTGATCATCATGGCATTGTCACGCACTGTCATCACTTTTTTATAGTTGCGAACAATGCGCTTATCTGACGCTTTTTGCTCTAGCATTTCATCGGGCATCAACAACACTTTATCAATGTCGAACCCGAAAAATACGGTTTCAAAGTCGGGCCATTTTTGCTCGATAACTCGCCACACGAAGCCCGACTGGAACACTTTTTTGGTCATCGCCGCTAAAAAGCGGTCGTCAGGAATTGCTTCAATTTGCGCTTTAGAAAGTGGCGCTTGGAGCATGGCTTCAAGCACCCTTTCACCGCCTTTGCGCTCGCACGCTCGGCGGTAGATAGATTGAAAAGACTCTAACTTAGACTCTTTCATGTGTGCCTAGCCTTTAATACCGCTGTGACGAAGCAAAGCGTCAACTTGCGGCTCGCGCCCTCTAAAAGCAACAAACAAGTCCATAGGAGGCTTACTGCCGCCCATTTCTAAAATGTTTTCTAAGAACGCTTTGCCCGTATCGCGGTTAAAAATGCCATCCTCTTCAAACTTGCTGTACGCGTCGGCAGAAAGCACCTCGGCCCACTTATAGCTGTAATAGCCCGCTGCGTATCCACCAGCAAATATGTGACCAAAGCCGTTTTGGAAACGGTTAAACGATGGAGGAATGACCACGGCCACTTCTTCACGCACTTTATCCAATGTGCCCTGTACGTCTACCTCACTGCCCTTTTCGCTATGCAGTAAGAAGTCGAAAAGACTGAATTCAAGCTGGCGTACCATCTGCATCGCTGACTGGTAATCCCGTGCAGCAAGCATACGCTCCAATAAATCAGCAGGAAGCGGTTCGCCAGTTTCATAGTGACCAGAGATAAAGTTAAGCGCGTCCTCTTCCCAGCACCAGTTTTCTAAAAACTGACTTGGCAGTTCAACCGCATCCCATGGCACACCGTTAATACCGGATACACCCGCTACGCGCATTTTAGTAAGCATGTGATGAATCCCATGACCAAACTCATGGAACATGGTCACCACTTCATCATGGGTAAATAGCGCTGGCTTATCCCCTACAGGTGCGTTGAAGTTACAGGTAAGGTACGCAACGGGTAGCTGCAATTCGCCATTCATTTTTTCACGACGTACGCGACATTCATCCATCCACGCGCCGCCACGCTTTTTAGCTCGTGCGTACAAGTCTAGGTAAAAGCTGCCGCGCATCACATCGGCATCGTCAGTAATGGTGAAGTAACGTACATCATTATGCCACGTATCGATGCCAGGCTGCTCAATAATTTTTAAGCCGTACAGGCGATGTACAACTTCGAATAAACCAGACAGCACTTTATCTTCGGGGAAATAAGGCCGAAGCATTTCATCAGAAATCGTGTACTTTTCCTGTTTCAGTTTCTCGCTGTAATACGGTAAATCCCATGCCGCTAGCTCGTTGACACCATGCTTGTCTTTCGCGTACGCTCGTACTTCTTCAAGCTCTTTCTCTGCCTGAGGCTTAGACTTAGCCGCCAAATCACGCAAGAAACCGATGACCTGATCGGTAGAATCCGCCATTTTAGTCGCTAGTGAACGCTCTGCATAACTTGAAAAACCTAACAATTCAGCCAGTTCAGTACGCAGCGTTAAGGTTTCTTTGATTATATCGGTGTTATCCCACTTACCCGCATTAGGGCCTTGATCAGACGCTTTTGTTGCATAGGCGCGATACATTTCTTCGCGAAGCTCGCGATTATCGGCGTAAAGCATGACTGGCAAATAAGACGGAATGTCTAACGTAAACAACCAGCCTTGTAAGTCTTTTTGGTGCGCAGCTTGCGCCGCTGCTTCAAGGGCTGACTCTGGCATACCGGCAAGTTCAGCTTCATCGGTAATGTGTTTAGTCCAGCCCATAGTGGCGTCCATCACATTATTGGAAAAGGTTGACGATAGCTCGCTAAGCTTTGCCTGGATCTCTGCAAAACGCTTCTTTTGCTCTGCGGGAAGCGCTACGCCTGACAATGTGAAATCGCGAACGGCGTTTTCAATCACTTTCTGCTGCTCTTCGCTTAAGGTCGCAAATTCGTCAGACGCTTTAAGGGAAGCGTAAGCATTGTAAAGGCCTTCGTGCTGGCCTACCCAAGTTCCGTATTCAGATAATAATGGTAAACACGCATCGTGGGCTTCACGCAATTCATCGCTGCTCACCACGCTATTCATATGAGAAACGGGTGAAAATATTTTACTTAAACGATCATCGGCCTCTTCAAGGCGCAGCACTAAATTCTGATAAGAGTAATCTTTCGACGCCACGACCTCATCTATTTCGCTTTTGCACGCCGCAATGGCTTTTTCAATTGCAGGCTTAATAGAGGCAGGTTCAATAGCAGAAAAAATTGGTAGACCATCTACCATTTCAATTGCAGGGGTTGTCATAATCTTTTTCACTCTTAACACGTTGATAGAATAATGATGGGGCTTCGCTGATTAAAAGCAAGCTATTGTTTTAGCCACTGTTGACCTATTTTGAACTTACTAGCCGTTAACGTGCATGGATCATGATTATTGCCTATATTTACGAATTCAATGAATGCCGCTGCACCGTTTTTCTTAATGCCCCTCATAAAAACTGAACAACACAGCCGCCTCCGCCAAGCGCTGTCACAAATGTCACATTTCATCCTTTTGTCTACTTTGTCCCTTCGCTGTTCAGCGTCTATAATTTCGATTAATAAATCTACAAGGCATAGATATGAAAACGTTGACCTCAGGCGAAATAGCCTCGTATTGCGATGTAAATCTGCGCACCGTAATTCGATGGATCGAAAGCGGTAAGCTGAAAGGCTTCAAACTTCCTGGGCGTGGAAACAACAGAGTATTAGTAGAAGATTTTGTCGCCTTTCTTGAACGACACGACATGCCAATTCCCGATTCATTGAAAGGCATTGCCACGCCCTCAATATTAATTGTTGACGATGAAATGCCAGTTGCCAAGTCTATTCAGCGCGTGGCCAGACGGGCGGGTTATGAGTCGTATATCGCTACAGGCGGCTTCCAAGCGGGGATTATGCTAAGCCAATACGAGCCCAAAGTAATGACCCTCGATTTAAGTATGCCAGGCATGGACGGTTACAGCGTTATCGAATTCACGCGAGATCAGAGTAAATATAAAGATCTCAAAATTGTGGTCATATCGGCACTCGATGAAATTAGCTTGGAGCGCGCGCTTGAGATAGGGGCTGATGCCACCTTACAAAAGCCGTTCTCAAATCATGACTTAACAATGGTCCTTGAGCAGTTTATGTCGATGTAAATCGATTTGAAGGGAGTGACATTATGGCCTGGTTATCGCGATTGGCTCTTTTAAGTTTGCTTGCTGGTGTTTGCGCATTACCGACAAATGCTAAACCCCTTACTTTTGCTGTTGTACCTCAGCAGTCTGCCAAGAAAATGGCTGAAACATGGCAACCCTTAATCGACTATGTGAGCAATTACACCGGTTTTAAGATTGATTTTAAAACTGCAAAAGACATTCCCACCTTCGAGGCTAATCTCGCCGACGGCAAATATAATATTGCCTACATGAACCCCTACCACTTTGTGGTCTTTAATGAATCTGCGGGATACCGCGCGCTTGCGCGCCAACGCGATAAAGAAATTCGCGGCTTACTTGTTGTACATAAAGACAGCCCCATACGCTCTCTGGATGACTTAAGCGGTACTGAAGTAGCCTTCCCAGCGCCAGCTGCGTTTGCTGCCACAATTATCACAAGCGCTCACTTGCGGATGAAAAGCATTGCTTTTGTACCGCGCTACGTCAATTCTCATGACTCTGTGTACCTCGCAGTACAACGGGGCTTTTTCAATGCTGGGGGTGGCATTGTCCGTACGCTTAACAGTTCACCTGACGACGTTAAACAAGAATTACGTGTCCTTTGGAAGAGCAAAGGTTATACGCCTCATGCTATCGCAACCCATCCAAATATGGCACTCGCTGACAGACAAGCTATTCTTAATGCATTACTTGCTTTGTCGAATGACACAAGTAAGTCTTGGATTTTAAAAGGTATTGGATTTAACGGCTTTATAGCGTCAAACGACAGTGATTGGGACGACGTGAGAGCATTGGGAATAGCGTCGCTATCGAGGCCGCATTTATGAGTAGACTCGTATGAAACTGTCGTTGCGTATAAAAACAATAACAGGCATCGCATCAATAGCAGCGCTTTTGCTGCTAGTGCTCATTGTGACGGTGTTTCAGCTACTTAATGACCTTGTCGACAGTAATATAAAGAAGTCAGCCGACACCACAGTTGCCCTTTTTGTTTCGACGACAAAAAATGCCTTTTTAAGTTACGACCTTGCAGCTCTAGATGCCGACGTCTCAGAAATTCTTACCAACCCCAATATTGCTTACGTCAAAGTTAAAGACAAATTAGGCAGAGTTTTCGTAGAAAAGGGTAACACCAACGCACTAAACCGCCCTTTTACTGCCGACATAAGTGTTTCAGACGCTGATGATGGTATTTACGACACCCGAGCCCCCATCATGGTGAACAGGACTTTGTACGGCTATGTAGAGATTGGGCTTAACATTGCTTCAGTAACTGAATCAGTATCGAGGGTGAGAAACTGGACAGTTACACTGGCTTTTCTAGAATTTATTTTGGTCGGATTGTGCTCTTACTTACTTGGTTCTTACCTGATGTCACAACTTCATCAATTACACGAAGGCGCTAAACGTTTAGGTGATGCAGTAAAAAACAACAGCTATCAAGATGTTTTTGTTCCCGTGCGCGGCACTGATGAGTTAAGCGAACTGGCAGAGGCATTTAATCAACTGGTTGAGCGTTTAAAAGAAGAACATGCGCAGCGTCAATACGCGCAAGATGAGCTTAAAGAGCTTAACACGCTACTTGAAGAAAAGGTTCAGGATAGAACCGCATTGCTGCATCAGAAAAACTATCAACTCCAAGAGGCCAATAAAGATCTAAAAGAGACCCAGGTACAACTACTTCAAGCTGAGAAAATGGCGTCAGTTGGCCAGCTAGCAGCGGGGGTCGCCCATGAAATTAACAATCCTGTCGGTTTTGTCAGCAGCAACATATCCACCTTAAGCGAGTACGTTGCTACCTACCAAATGATATTCTCACAAATTAACGCGGTGCTTAATGAGCAAGACGAGGGTAAGCGTGCTTCTGCCTTATCAGAACTAGAAAAAATGTTAGCTAATCAAGATATGGCGTTTATCAATGAAGATATCACCGACCTTCTCAGCGATTCGAGAGACGGTTTAAGTCGGGTTGCTGAAATTGTAAAAGGGTTAAAGCTATTCTCTCGTGTAGACAGTGACCACATGCAGCAGCACAACATTAATGATTGTGTACGCACTACCCTTGCCATGGTGAACAACCAATTAAAGTATATTTGTACTGTTGAAACGCATTTGGGCAAAGTCCCTGACGTTGCCATGAATGTAGGCAAGGTTTCTCAAGTTGTTACCAACTTACTCATTAACGCGGGGCAGGCGATAGAGAGCACGGGTAAGAACGGTAAGGTAACTATTACCACCTGTACTGCGGGCAAGTTTGTCGAGCTTCGTGTAGAAGACACTGGCTGCGGTATTCCATCAAGTCATTTAGACAAACTCTTCAATCCATTTTTTACAACTAAACCTGAAGGGCAAGGCACTGGCTTAGGTCTTTCAATTTCGTTTGGCATTGCTCAAGAGCATGGCGGCACGCTCTCAGCCACCAGCAAAGAGGGAGAAGGAAGCATATTTACGTTAGCGCTCCCCCTTGTTTCACACTCAGACAAAACATTAGAGAGCGAAGGATGAAGCAACTAATAGTGTTATCAAGCAGCATTGCGTGTAATAGTTGTAACGTCGCTTATAAGGATAATAATTTATGACAGAGCCTACTACAGAACAAGCCACGACCTACACGGTTCTATTTGTCGACGACGAGCCGAATATCCTTCGCGCTATTAAGCGTGCGCTGTTCACTATGGACATCACCTTACTGCTTGCTGATAGTGGTGCCAAAGCGTTAGATCTAATGAGTAAACACGATGTTCATGTAGTTATTTCTGACATGAAAATGCCGCAGATGTCAGGTGCGGAATTACTCGAACAGGTCGCTATCAATTATCCCGAGACTTTTAGAGTTGTGCTCACTGGCTATGCCGACATTGAGTCAACAATTAAAGCTGTAAACCAAGGCAAGATACACCGTTACCTGCAAAAGCCATGGGACAACCAAGAGCTTATCGCTGTTGTAGAAGAAGGCTTAGAGCGAGTTAAGTTAAAGGCGGAAAACCTTCGTCTACAAAAACTAACACGACTGCAAAATAAAAAGCTACGCGACGTAAATGCCTCACTAGAACAAGTGGTTCAAAAGCGCACGCGCCAAATAAAAGCGGCGCTAAATAAAATCGAAAAACACAACCTTGCAATGGAGCAGGTGCTGTTCAACGTGATAAGCATTAACCCTGACATTAATGGTAAGTTTGCCATTGAGGTTAGCGAGTTGGCATCAAAGCTGGCGCGTATTGCTCGGTTAGAGAAAGAAGAAATCAAACAGGTGCGTTATGCTGGCCTTATCTGCGAGCTTGGGTTACTTGGGCTTGAAAGCGAAGATTTTAAGGCGCCATTTTCAAAGCTTAAATATCAACAGCAGCAAAACTATCTATCGCAAACCAAGCAGGCTGCGTTAATACTTGCTCCGGCTCACGAACTACATCAAGTTTCTGACATTATTGAATTTCAGTTCGAGCACTATAATGGCTCAGGCTTGTATAACAAAGTTGCAAAAGAAATACCTGCTGGCGCGCGTATCTTGGCCATAGCCCGAGATTACTGGCGCTTAGTAACTGGCAGAATGAGCGGCATCGAAATGAGCCCTCGCGATGCCAAACTAGAAATGAAAAAGCACAGAAACACCCGCTATGACGGTGAATTTTTGGACCTGTTGCTCGAAGCAGAAGATGTAACGACATCTAAACTGCTTTCTACATCATTGAAAGCCTCGCAGCTCAAAGCAGGCATGGTACTAGCCCAAAATTTGTATAACGATAGTCACATCCTTATCCTTCCCGAGGGACATGTGTTTAGTGATGCCACCATTCAAAAACTCGTACACTTTGAAGAAGAACGTGGAAAAGCGTTTAGTATTCAAATAGAACCAGAAGAGCTTTCTGCTACTATAAGTGAATAAGCTTTAAAGATTACGTGCTGAAAGCAGGATGAGCGATGCATGAATATGCTTCGCTTTGTCTTAGCCTTTTAATTAGGCTGCACTGTCCCCATTGATAAACTAAATGCAATTCCCTAAAGCAAATCTCGGTCTTTTGATTACTCTTTATGACAAGACCGATAGAGAATGATTTGCTGTGCGAACCTACCGAAGGCATTTATGCTTATCGTTTACGTTCGCCTAACCGACAAAGAAGGCTTTTTGAATGACACATTTTGATTATATATGTATTGGCGGTGGCAGCGGTGGTATCGCATCTGCAAACCGTGCAGCTAAACATGGAAAGAAGGCCGCCATCATTGAAGCGAAAGATATTGGCGGTACTTGCGTGAACGTTGGCTGCGTGCCTAAAAAAGCCATGTGGTACGGAGCACAGGTGGCTGAAGCGATACATCGCTATGCACCTGAATACGGGTTCGATTTGTCGGTAAATCACTTTAGCTGGGACAGCCTAATTGCCAGCCGCCAGGCTTATATTGAGCGTATTCATGCTTCTTACGACCGCGCTCTTACCGCAAATGACGTTACCTTAATTCGCGGTTTCGCGAAGTTTATCGATAACAACACAGTAGAAGTCAACGGCGAAAAGTACACGGCTGATCATATTACGATTGCTGTAGGCGGCCGCCCAATCATCCCAGATATTGAAGGTGCTGAGTACGGTATTGATTCTGATGGTTTCTTTGCCTTAAAAGAGCAGCCGAAGCGCGCTGTCGTGGTTGGCGCAGGCTACATTGGAGTGGAATTAGCCGGCGTACTACACGCTCTTGGCACAGAATCGCATCTGGTAGTTCGCAAACACGCTCCGCTTAGAAATTTCGACCCTATTATTCACGAAACCTTAGTGGATATGATCCACGCTGAAGGTTGCAAATTGCACGACCATGCTAGCGTAGAGAAAGTGGAAAAAGCTGAAGATGGCGAGCTATCAGTACACTTAACCAATGGCGAAGTGTTAAAAGCTGACTGCTTGATTTGGGCGATTGGCCGTAAACCCTCTACCGACAAAATTGATATTGAAAATACCGACGTTGAACTGAACGACAACGGCACGGTTAAGGTAGACAAATATCAAAACACCACGGCGAAGAATATCTACGCGGTTGGTGATATTACCGGTGAAGCAGAGCTTACTCCGGTGGCAGTTAAAGCGGGTCGCTTGCTAAGCGAACGCTTATTCAACGGCCAAAAAGACGCTCACATGGATTACTCGCTTATTCCAACCGTTGTGTTTAGTCATCCACCCATTGGCACTATTGGCCTAACAGAGCCAGAAGCTATTGAAGAATACGGTGAAGACAACGTTAAAGTGTACACCTCTAGCTTTGCTTCTATGTACACCGCGGTAACCCGCCATCGTCAAATGACAAAGATGAAGCTTGTATGTACGGGTAAAGACGAAAAAGTGGTAGGCCTTCACGGTATTGGGCACGGCATGGATGAAATTCTGCAAGGCTTCGCCGTTGCCATAAAAATGGGGGCGACTAAAGCTGACTTTGATGCGTGTGTAGCTATTCACCCTACCAGTGCAGAAGAGTTTGTTACGATGACCTAGAGAGACGCGCTCAATTGAGCGCTTTCTCACAAAAGCCGGCATTAGCTTATTAGTTAATGCCGGCTTTTTTTATGTGTTTAACTTACTTTTTCTAGATCAACGGGCACGCCATTTAGCACCGCATTTCCCGATAATTCGTCTACCTGTAAATCGTCAGTAAGAATATTGGTGTTTACCCCAGGATGCTGACTTGCCACAGACAACTTTATGCCTTTTTTGTTGTGCCCCCATCCATGGGGAATAGATACCACGCCGGGCATAATTGCATCTGTGATTTCAGCCTCTATGGTTAGCCGGCCAACCCGCGATTTCACACTTACCTCATCGCCATCTGTAATGCCATATTTAGCCCCGTCATCAGGGTGAAGCTGCAGCGTACAGCGGTTATTACCTTTCACCATACGAGGGCTATTATGCAGCCACGAATTATTGGTTTTAATATGCCGGCGCCCTATCAAAACAACGGGCTGATTTTGCGGCGTACCATGGTTCGCTTTTCCAAAAAAATGCGCGTTAACCCTGTCTAAATCAGCCATGAAATAATCAAAGTCTAAGTGAATCTTCTTATCTTCATGGAACAAGGCATGAGGCAAAGACGGTTGTAGCGGTCCCAAGTCGATACCGTGTGGATATGCTTTAAGCGTATCAATCGACAGCCCGCCTTCCGGAATAGCGGTTGCAGTTTCGCTTAATTTTGCCTCAACTTTTTCGCTTTTACTTGCTGCTCGACCATAAAGACCTTCTTGCAACAAATCATCGACCACACCTTTAGGCTGCTTGTCCCAAAGCGCAGCATAGTGTGCGGTGTTTTTTCCGTTTAGCGCATCGAGCCTTTCGGCTAACGAAAGGTATATTTGCCAGTCGCTAAGCTGGTCTTCGTCAATGTCCACCACCGCTTCCGAATACTTAGCGAAATTTCGCACGGCAAAGTTGTGAAAAACAATGTCGTAGTGGTCGCGTTCTAGCGCGGTTACCGGAGGAAGGATCACATCTGCATGTCGGGAGGTTTCGGTAACGTAAAAATCCACCGCAACCATAAAATCGAGTTGAGAAAATGCTTTATCAAGCTGTTCTGCATTTGGCGTAGTGACCACGGGATTACCTGCACCAATTACCATGGCCTTAATTTGTCCTTCCCCCGGGGTTAAGATTTCCTCGGCTAAACACGCTACCGGATATTCACCAGCAAACGCCGGAAGCCCTCTTACGCGAGAAGAAAATCCGCCCATGCTGCCCTTGCCTGATACAGGTAATACGTCAGCGGCTGGCTGAGTAAACATCATGCCACCCCGCTTATCAAGGTTTCCGGTGAGCATATTAAACAGCATGATTAGATACTGAGTGAGCGTACCAAACGCTTGTACGCTAGCCCCCATCCTTCCATAACAAACTGCAGACTCAGCATTGCAGAAGTCCAAAACAAGCTGAGTGATTTGTGAAGCTGTAATACCGGTAAGCTCGCTCACCTTTTGTGGTGAATAATCGCGAACGTATTTTTCGACCGCTTTTATATCCTCGGCATAAGGTAAAATTTCATCCGCCTTGTATAACTGCTTTTCAAACAATACATGCAGCATAGCTAGCAGTAACAGCGCGTCACTGCCTGGACGAATAAAGTGATGTTCACAGCTGATATCGGCAGTTTCGCTGCGTTTAGGGTCGATAACGACGACCTTCCCTCCACGTTTTTGAATGCCCTTTAAACACTTTTTCACGTTTGGCACGGTCATAATGCTGCCATTAGAGGCCAGCGGATTCCCGCCGATGATCATAAAGTGCTGCGTGTGATCAATGTCAGGAATGGGAATTTGGGAGATATGACCAAAAAGTCGTCGACTAACAATATGATGGGGCAACTGGTCAACTGAGGTAGCGGAATAGCGGTTGTGCGACTTGAGGGCACGATAGAAATACGGTCCGAATAATATTGAGCCCATATTGTGCGCATTAGGATTTCCTAAATACACACCTACCGCATTATTGCCGTGTGCCTGCTGGATGTGGTGTAATTTGCTTGCGACCAAATCAAAGGCTTCATCCCACCCTATCTCTTCCCAGGTGCAGTCTTCCCATGCACTGTCTTCCGATGCACTCGCCTCGTCGTCAATTCGTACCCTTTTTACCGGGCGCTTCAAGCGGTCAGGATCGTCGTACAAGTCTTTTAACGCACTCGCTTTCGGGCAGATATGACCTTGGCTAAATGGGTTTTCTTTATCCCCTTTTATTGACAGTATTTGACGGCCTTTCGTCGCTACCTCAATACCACACATTGCTTCACAAAGCGTACAAGTAGAATAATGCAATTGTTGTTCAGCGTTGCTCACGGTAATTCCTACACAATTCATTGTTAATGAGTTGTTACGAAATTATCGATTATTGCTGTAATAGACAAGCATCACTGAAAGTGATGGTAGAGAGAAGGCACCTCGCCACAATTAGACGAGGTGCTATTGGTTAGAAAGAGTAAGTCACACCAAGGGTTGCTGTGGTGCCTAATCCTTTAATATTGTAGCCACCGTAGGTGTATGACTGAGCGCGCGCAGGATAGTAGTCGCTGTTAAACAGGTTTTCGACACCCATAAACGCGTTCCAGTTTTCAGCGAACTGGTACTGTCCACTTAGGTTAACAATATTATAGCTCGATATAGGTCCTTGATCGCCCACATAGTCGCCGTCAGCATTTGGCGAGAAGCGTTTACGATCACCCACATACAGATAGCTAACTGTTAACGATAAAGTGTCTGATGGCTTCCAGTTTACGTTTGCCGTTGCTTTGGGTGGACTAATTTGGCGAGAGCCAAGGTACACATCAGCTTCGGTATTTTTCCCTTCAACGTAACTATATGTGGCTATCACATTGAGCGTTTCAGAGATTCGATAGTCTACTAAGCCTTCATAACCCCAAATTTCCTGCGGTGCGCGAACAGGCTCATACACACCAGTCACCTCGTTGAAACTATTGGTCGTACCGAGTTCAGATGTACTTCTGTAAGCCGCAACTTCAAGGCGTACCTGGTCGAAAAGAGAGGTGAAGCCCACTTCGTAGTTATCGATGATAGAAGCTTCCGTTTGAATAAGACCAATATCATCTACCGTTGCAGCGCGCAGTAGGCGGCCAATGTCAGCGATATCTGAACCTTGCGAATAATTGAAGAACGGGCTAAAGCTGTCGCTCCAGTTATACTTTATCGCAATGTTATAAGTGGTTGCGTCGTAATCTATGGTGTCCCCCTTAACTTGAAGAGGAACAGAGCATTGAGTTTCAGAGCGACACAGCTTCAGTGTTTCGTAGTCATCAACCGATAAATCGATACTTTCCCTTCTCACACCTGCCTTTACAATAACGTCGTCTTGAATTACCCACTTTGTTTGTAAAAAGCCAGCTAAGCTGTCCATTTCCATTTCAGGAACCCACACGCGCCCATCAACCAGCGGCTGTGAGGTAGTGTCTTTTAGCGCGTCGATACCATAGATAAACGTGGCTTCTACGCCATCGAAATCAATGGCAGTATTAAACGTCGCGCGAGCGCCGCGCTTTTCAGAGCGAATAATAGACTGGCCGCCGTCGTAGCCTTCATCGGGGTTCGCTAAGTTAGGCGAAAAGAAGAATACGTTCTCAATATCTTGCGAGTACACATCAAGCGTCATTTCACTGTTTGCAAAGATATTGCTGTCTGTGTATTTCAGGGTGATGTTCTCATTTCCATCAGGCCCCTGAGGTTTCCCGCGTTTTTGCAACGCTTCAGGTACGTGAATAGCGTAGGTTTTCACGCCTTCGTTGATGTCTCCGGGAACATCTCCCAAATCAGTTTTTTGTTGAGAGCTAAAGTAGTTGTAGCTAAATTGAAGGCGTTTCTCTTGATCGAAATCGTAACCTAATTTGGTAAAGTAATTCTGTGTTTCAGCGTCTGACAGGCCGTACTGCAAACCTAAGATGTCGCCTTCTGCATCGCGCTGAACGCCGTTTTCCTCGTAACTGGCGGTAACAAGGTAATCGAAATTCTCCACCTTGCCGTTAATCGCAGCTGAAATACGCGCACCGGCTGACTCTTCAAGTTTCACTGCGCTAAAACGTGAAGACAAACTCACTTGGCCCTCATGCGTGTCTTGCACTGTTGCTTGTTTGGTAATGTAGTTGATAATACCGCCTGACGCTCCATTGCCATAAACAGACGTAGCGCCCTTAATTACTTCAATTCTAGCAAGCGCGCTAGGGTCAATCGTTTTCACACCTAACGAGCCATTTCTAAGCGGCGTGGACTGAGGCACACCGTCAATCATCACAAGCGGAGCTCGTCCGCGCAAAGACTGGCCAGTATTGCTCGAACTACCTGTATCTGGAGCTAAGCCCGGCACCATCTGCGCTAACAAGCTCTGTAACTCGGGATTTACCTTCAGGTGATCTTCAATCTGCTTTCTTGAAATAACGGTGATTGACGCTGGTACTTCATCAATACTTTCAATAACACGGCTTCCAGAAACGATAATACGTTCCATATCCTTTAGGGCATCATTAGCAAAAGAAGGCGCACTAACGGCTAAGGCAATGAGCGTAAGCGATGGTCTAAACATGAAAACTCTTTTAAGAAAATAAGGTTACGAAAGGCGCGTTATACTAAAGGTGTAGAAGAACAATGTAAAGATAATGAAAATTATTCTCATTATCTAAAGTGGCGTTTACACCAAAAGTAAAACCCTGTTATCGTAAAAAACGCAGGGAGTAATGCGATTAATAACCAGATAAATTCAAGCAATGGGCCCGCGAAATCACCAATGTGAAACTTGTATTTGAAGTTCCAAACCTGCGTCGCTACGTTCGCTTTTGATGCATCGTAATAACCCGTTATTTCTCCATTTTGAGGGTTTGTCCAAACCCAGCTGTAGGCGTGGGACTCGCCGGGGTTTTGCATTCTGAAACCTATGTGTTCGCCTGAATTTTTTGGGAAGTAAATGCGAAATAGTGACGCATTGGGAAACACCGCTATGGCGTTTTGATAAGATGTATCGATAGCCACTGAAGCACTACTAGCATCGTGGGATAACGGTTCAGGTACTGGCCTTTTCTCAACTTTTGAAAAAGTAACGGTTTCCACCACCTGCTGCGTAGCGCTTTTCCAATTAAACGCCATGCCACTAAAAGCGATGAGTATTAGTGGTATAGCCAAATAAACGCCCAGCACTGTATGAAGTTGATACATGAGAATTCGAAACTTGGCGCGGCGTTTAATCGCAAGGCGTTTTATTCTATTTTTTGGCTTTACCCAAAGGTAAAAACCCACAATTACTTCAAGAAGTAGAACTAAGGCACTAACAGACACCCAATTTCTAAGTGGCCTTTCGTTGTCACCATCTTGATACAACAGCCATCGATGGATAGCCATGGTGAACCCATAAAACGTGCTGTAATAATCGTATCTATGAAGTATTTCGGCAGAGTTGGGGTTTACGCTTACGTATTCGCCATTGTTGAGCTTCCCTTGCCAAGCGAGTTCAGGGTCTGACTCGGGCATTAAAAGCTCGACTTTCTGACCCGTCTCGTCTTCCAGCGCATTCACTATGTAAGAAAGGGGTAAGGGCGATTCGTGAGATTCTATGGTCCACTTCTCTGGTTGGACAAAGGTTTGGATATCTTTTGCATAAATTAGCAATGCACCGGTGATGCTAAGGCAAATAATAAATAACCCACATACCAGCGCTAATAGAAGGTGCAGTCGTCGTACCCAAAGTTTCAAAACAGCGCTCACAAATTGCGAAATAAACGCGAATAGTAACGATTCTCGAAAATTGGTCAATGAAAGTTAAACGCTAAAATCGTGCTTACAATCGCATAAGCTAAATGAATCTATCCTACTTTGCAGTAAGATTAACCTTAGTTTTACAATTCAAGAGTACGTATCTTCATGTTAAGTCATGTACTCTGATGTAGACAGAAAATAAATAACAAGCGGTTGGAAGCACAATTATGATAACGACAAAGAAAAGTTTACTGGCCATCACGCTAGTAAGCGCCCTGGGCTTGGGCGTCGCACCTACTTTATACGCCCAAAACGACAGTGAAGAAAAAACAGAATCCGAGCTTGAAACATGGGAAGTCAGCAACCCACCTTATGCATTAAACGAAGTCACTATCAAAACAAACGAAACCACGTGGTCTAGCTTAGACGTTGCACCAAACGGCGAGTTTATGGTTTTTGACATGCTGGGCGACTTGTACAAAGTGAGCATGAGTGGTGGCGATGCGACCCCGCTGACCCAAGACTTCGCATGGAATATTCACCCTTCAATTTCTCCAGACGGTAAACAGATCGCATTTATCTCGGATAAAGATGGGTTAAGTAACGTATGGGTTATGGACATTGACGGTAGTAATCTTCGTCAGGTAACCAAAGAGAAAAGCAATCTTATCCACTCTCCTAAATGGAGCCCAGACGGCGAATACCTAGTGGTAACCAAAGGCATCATGTCTAGCCGTAGTATTCCTGCGGGCGAGATTTGGATGTACCACAAATCAGGTGGTGACGGCCTACAAATTAAAGCTCGTAACAGCGGAAAGCGCGACCAACAAAACATTGCTGACCCTGTATTCTCTCATGACGGCAAGTATATTTACTTTACCGAAAATACGGTTCCGGGCGCCCGCTTTGAATATAACCGCGACCCGTTAGAAGGCATTTTTGCTATCACTCGCTACGACCGCGAAACCGGCGAAGAGAGCCGCTATATTAGCGGTACGGGCGGCGCTGTGGTTCCTACGCCTTCACCTGATGGTAAATACATCGCTTTTGTGCGTCGCGTTAAAGATAGAACCGCGCTTTTCATTAAAGACATCAAGACAGGTGTAGAAACACCACTGACGTTAGAACTAGAGCGAGATATGCAGGAAGGCTTTGGTTCGGAAGGTTACTTTGCCTACTTCGACTGGATGCCAGACAGCAGCGAAATCGTATATTGGACAGGCGGTAAGTTCCACACTATCAACGTGAAAGATAAAACCACCAGTACCATGGACGTGACCGTTGAAGGCACGGTGAAATTTGCCGATGCGTTACGCTTTGACGTAGATGTCGCACCTGATGAATTTGACGTTCGCATGATCCGCTGGTCTCAAATGTCGCCCAACGGTAAATCCGTACTCTTCCAAGCGTTAGGTAAACTTTATGTGCGCGACGTTAAATCTGGCAAAATTAAGCGTTTAACGAAACAAAACGACCATGACGAATACTATCCGCGCTTCTCTAACGACGGAAAGTCGATTGTTTATACGACATGGAATGACCAAGACCTAGGCACCGTTCGCGTGGTTTCTGCTCGTGGCGGGAAAGGAAAGGTTGTTACCCAGCAGCCAGGTCATTACATTGAGCCATCGTTCTCTGCCGATGGCGAGAAAGTCGTCTTCCGCAAGTTTACGGGCGGCTACTTACTAGACCCCAAATACTCGGTTGAGCCGGGAATTTACGTAGCAGATCTTGAAAAAGACACCGTAGAAAAAGTCTCTGATGGCGGCTACAACGCGCATTTCGCGGGTAACAACGACCGAGTGTATTTCACCGAATCAGCGGGCGGCGAAGCTTACTACGAAACCCAGCTTTCAAGCGTTAACCTTAAGGGTAACGACAAGCGAACTCACCTTTACGGTGCAGATAAAGTAAGTGAGTACAAACTTTCACACGATAAGAAATGGGTTGCGTTTGTTTACCAGTTCAAAACGTACGTGGCGCCGTTTGTCGAAAATGGCAAGCGCATCACCATAGGCCCGAACATGACCTCACTGCCGGTAACGCAGCTCTCAAGCCGTGCAGGTGAATACTTAACGTGGTCGCCTGACAACAAAACCCTTAGCTGGTTTAACGGCCCTACGCTATTTAGCCGTTCACTTGATGAAGCCTTTGCCTTTGTTGATGGCGCAGCGGAAACGCTGCCTGAGCCGGTAGCTGAAGGTATGGATTTGTCGTTTACCACTAAAGCTGACAAGCCATCTGGTTACAAAGCCTTGGTAGGCGGTAAAGTGGTAACCATGCGCGATGCCGACAACACCCAAGAGGTGATTGAAGATGGCGTTGTGCTGATTAAAGACAACCGCATTGAAGCAGTGGGTAAACGTGGTGATGTGACCATTCCTGATGATGCAATGCAAATAGACACCACGGGAAAAACCATTATCCCAGGGCTTGTTGATGCGCACGCTCACGGCTCGCAGGGCCGCAATGAGATTATCCCTCAGCAAAACTGGAGTCAATACTCGAATGTGTCGTTCGGCGTAACAACCATTCATGATCCTTCAAACGACACGACAGAAATTTTTGCTGCGGCAGAATTACAGCGTAAAGGCGATATTGTTGCGCCACGTATCTACTCCACCGGCACGATTTTATACGGTGCAGAAGGACTAGGTTACAAAGCGATTATCAATAATTATGAAGATGCCTATTTCCACGTAGAGCGCTTGAAAGAAGCCGGTGCTATTTCAGTGAAAAGCTACAACCAGCCCCGTCGCGATCAGCGCCAGCAAGTGCTGTGGGCAGCAAAAAATCAAGAGATGATGGTAGTGCCTGAAGGAGGCGGTAAGCTTCAGCAGAATCTGACTATGTTGGTAGATGGCCATACGGGTCTTGAGCACAGCATTCCTGTGGAAAAAGGCTACAGCGACGTCACTCAACTGTGGAAAGCCACTGAGTTTGGCTATACGCCGACCTTTGTTGTGTCGTACGGCGGCATGATGGGTGAAGAGTACTGGTACGACAAAACTGAAGTGTGGAAGAACCCGCGTCTTCTTCGTTATACGCCGTCGACGATTCTAGATAGCCGTGCGATCCGCAGACCTACTGCGCCAGAAAATCAGTACAACCACCAAAACGTAGCAAGCTACGCCAAAGAGCTCCGAGATAATGGGGTCAGTGTACATATTGGTGCTCACGGACAGCGTGAAGGCTTAGCTGCTCACTGGGAGCTGTGGATCATGGAACAAGGCGGCTTCACGCCTTGGGAAGCGCTACGCGGCGGTACTATTGATGGCGCGAAACACCTAGGTATGGGCAAAGATCTTGGCAGTATCGAAAAAGGTAAACTTGCTGACCTAGTGGTGATTGATGGCGACGTATTAAGCGACATTAGAAAGAGTGAATTCGTAGAATACACTGTACTAAATGGACGCGTATACGAGTCGGCCACCATGAACGAAGTGGGCAGTAAGAAAAAACGCAAACCGTTTTTCTTTGAACAAGACAATGCCACCTTTATGCCGCTACAAACGGCAGATGATGTGGAAGCGAAAGCGCACCACTATCATTGGGAGCATTAATTCTGCGTCCAAAGTCCTGTAGTAATAAATAACATAAACTAGTAGGCCTTAATTAACCCAACGCTAAAGCCGACGAAAGCTTCCTGTTTCGTCGGCTTTTTATTTTCTGAATATGAAAACTTACCTGTGCATGTTTAAAACTGAGTTTAGTCTTAAGTAAAAGAGTGGTATAACTGCTTTAAGGATGGAGGGTAATATATGAACCACCCCAAATCAGATTAAAAGGACTTATTCGCCATGCAGTATTATTTGCCACTAGCATTACTGCTTAACGCACTCATTTTTGCTTCAGCTGGCGCTCAAACGAGCGAAGCCCCTACCTATTATCAAGATTGCGCCGTTCTCGATTTTGGCGAACAAGATCTATCTACGATGACAGAAGCGGAAAAAATACAAGCGTTAGACGACTCCTTATTTGGCGCACTAAACCAAAGCGAAGAATGCATGAACGCAGCGGCACAATCGAGCGCACAAAGCGTAGCTAGCGCGGCGGGTCAAGGTGCCGGGCAAGGCGCTGGTGCGGGTAATACCTCGAGCACATCATCTTCGGGGGCAGGCGCTGGGCAGTCTAGCTCACAAAGCAGCACTGAGTCTCAAGAATCATCGACGAATACACAAACAACCACTTCAAGTTCAGATCCTTCAAAACAGTCTATTGGAGGGCAAGCGAAAGGTGGAAGTTCAGCGGTATGTGACGCCGTAATTGCCGGCTTGCAAGGAGCAACAACTGAGTCTGAAAAGGCGCATTTCCAAGCATTAAAAGAGCAATACGGTTGTAAATAAAAAATCAGAGGAAGGAAAGGATATGTCTTCATTTAAACCCAAGGCCCTGTTTACCGTGGTCGCAACAGCATCGTTTATACTCTTGAGCGGATGTGGCTCAACGCAGACTAATGTCACCAGTGTAGGACCATCTATGGTAGGCCCAGGGGGCGGTCAGGCGTTAGGCGCGCAAAAAAATACCTACAACTACAACTCCGAAATTTATATGGATGTTGCTATACCTGTATTTGACCCGGGCTTTCCAACAGAACGTGATGGCACTATCGATTACGATGAAATAGAAGAGGAAGGGATTTGGCCTCAAGTGCGTCGCTTAGAAGCTAACCGCTTTGCAATCGCAACCAAAGAAGCCCTAGGTGAAACCAAATCTTTCGGCAGCATTAACGTAACGCCAGATGCTTCTGCACTTGCCGATGTTTACGTGCTGGGCAAAATTAATTACTCAGATACTGAAACTGTAGAAATTGGCGTGAAAGTGATGGACGCTAAAAACACAGTATGGGGTGAAGAAGAATTTGAATACCGCGTAAGTGAAGGCTGGTATCGCGATGCCATGTCTCGCGGCGAAAACCCTAACGGCCCAGTTTTCGAGCAAATTGCAAAATTCGTTTATGATTTGCTTATAAAGAAATCCGATGCCTACAAGCAAGAAGTGCAAATGGTGTCAGACCTGCGCTACGCACAAATGTATAGCCCTGAGTCGTTTAGCCAATACCTTACTCAAGGCAGAAGAGGTGAGATTAAGCTAGTAAGTGCGCCTTCAGATAGCGATCCAATGCTTCGTCGCGTGCGCGCCATACAGGCGAAAGATGAACAATTTATAGATAGCCTTCAAGAAACCTATGATTCTTTTTGGGTAACCACTGAAGAGCCATACCGTAAGTACCAGAAAGAGACACTTCCTGAAGCCAAGAAAATCAGAGAACTTGAAGCAGAACGCACCACACAACAAGTCACGGCAGGGTTATTCGCAGTCGCCTCAGTGCTTTTAGGCTCTAACTCTAGCTCAACGGCTGGTCAAGTAGCCGCGGCAGGTGCTGGTATTGCCGCAATTGGCACACTGAGTGAAGCAATCAAAACTAACAAAGAGCTTCACGCCCAACGGGATCTATTCGATGAAATGGGGCAAAACCTTGATATTCAGGTAGCCGATCAAATTGTTGAAATAGACAATCAACGAATTGAGCTTCAAGGCACAGCAAGCGAACAATACTACCAGCTTCGCGCTCGCCTTAAAGATATCTATGACATGGAATCCACACCAATGACTGCGCTATAAGCCCAGTCGTTGGTGTTATCAAAACCATTAAATAAGATATCTATTCTATTGTTAAGTTAGAGAGTAAAGGGTTACGCATGCCAAGCGTTGAGCAACAAATAGAGCAAAGCAGAGCAAAGAAAAAGGCACTCATAAAAAAGTCACTGCTCGGTTTTTCACTGGTCATGTTGATAGGCGTTGCAGGCGTACTCCTTATCTCATATATGCCTACTGTCACATCGAACGTTACGGACGCCACGGATGACACAACAGCAGTACCCCAAACCGCAAAAGCTACACCCACTGTGGAAGTTAATGAAGAAGAACGAAAAGCCCTTCAAATGGCGCTTAGCGAGTCAAAACAAAGTGTAAACGACTTGGTTAGTCGCGTTTCACACTCCCAGATGTTCCTAGAAAAAGCGAGTGAAGTTGAGCGCAAGTTGAATACTGCGTTTAATGAGTATGGCGCATCCAACTACGGCGCAGTTATAAATGCACTGGATGATATAAAGAGCTCAGTTGACACAATAAATACTGACTACGAAAACGCCTACACTCAACCTTATGAAGACGCCCTCCTTGCCTTCAATAATGGGAATGTTTCAAGCGCGTTTAACCTAAATAAAACGTCGTTAACGATAAACCCTGATTTCGAAAAAGCTAACATTTTGCAGCAACGCATTGATGTATTTGATGAGGTGCAAGACGCCTACGAGCAGGCACGCATTGGTAAGGTCGAAAACAACATCAGCAAACAGCGCGAAGCGTACGCAAAAATAGTACAGTTAGATCCTGCCCGTAAGGACGCACAGCAAGCACTTGATGCTATTAACCGGCAATTGCAAGACAGCCGATTTGATACGCTGCTAGCTCAGGCAAATCGAGCTATCGAGCAAGGTGACTACCCTGCTGCCGCAGAATTCCTCAATGACGCCAAAAGTCTAAAAGCTTCAAGCAATGAGCTTGCCACCATTAGTAAAAAGCTCGCGTCTTTAGTTGCTTCACAAGAGCAGCAGAAAATTGAAAATCAAGTCGCCTTGTTTGTCAGCGCAGATGAATGGCAAACCGTAAAGCTGCTAGCAAATAAAGGCCTCGCTAGCTTTCCAGTCAGCCCTGCTTTACTTGAGGCAAAGCAAAATGCCGAAGCCATACTCGATGCAGAAAAAAGCTTGAGCGCTTACCAAAGGCGGCCAGAACGTTTATCGGATAACAACGTCAGAAATCTAGCCCTTAAAGACATTGCGCGAGCAGGTTCACATGCAGAAAAAAGCGCAAAACTGCGTGCCCAAATATTTTCACTTGAGCAAGTGATCGACAATATCAATCAGCCCCGATCCGTAACAATAACGTCGGATAACGATACCTATATTAAGGTACTTGGAGTAGGCCTCGTGGGGGAAGTAAAAACAAAAACCATTCAGCTGAAACCTGGTACATATCGCATTGAAGGGAGCCGCGAGGGTTATCGCTCAACCATTCAAGAGATTGTAGTTTCACCGTCAGACACCAACCTATCAGTACATATTGTATGTACTGAAAAAGTATAAGGACCTATCCAGTGAGCAGTATTGATGACGCCATTGCCAAAGGAAAGAAGCGAAGAAAGGGCGTTGCTATAGCTTCATTAATAGGACTGGCCGCCGTTCTCGTTGTTTATTTTGGCTGGCTGTTTCTTACCAAAGGTTATGCCTTTGCAGTTTCTCCAGAACGTGCAGCACAAAATCCGCAATTTGCTGTTTTAAGTGGTAGTGCGATGTTCATTAGTGACAAGCTTTACGTGTTTGGTAGCCATGCTGAAGTCCAGGTTTCGGCCCCAAAATATCAAGATGCCACGGTTGTTATTAACGACAATTCGCCAAGCACTATTAATGTTACGCTCGTTCCTTTACCGGCAAAAGTCACCCTATCAACCTCCCCTTCATTGAGTGAAATAACCTGGCATTTAAACGCTGAGAAAGTAGCGGTATCGAGAACCTACGTAACGGAATTAAAAAAGGGCAGCTACAGAGCGAGCGCCAGTCATCCGCATTATGAAACGGGTGAGATCCAATTTGATGCAGATATCGCGCAGGAAATTGAACAAGTTATTTCACTTTCTCCAGTTAAGGGCGCAATTAGCATAAACTCAAGCCCTTCTGGTGCCAATGTCTCCCTTGACGGTAAAGATATGGGTGTCACGCCACTTTCTATTAATATGAATGGCGGTAAGTACGAAATTGTCGTGACGAAGTCAGGGCTAGAGCCATTGGAAGACACCATTGAAGTCACTAGCCAACGCCCTAACCCGACAAGAAACTATAACCTTCAACCCCTTCAAGCACAGATAACAGTTTCGACAGACCCTCAAGGCGGCGTACTTACAGTAAATAATAAACCGACTGATACAAGATCTCGTGTGGATGCGAATACGCCACATATCGTCAAGTATGAAAAAACCGGATTCATTTCACAAAGCCAGCGGATCACGCTAGCTCCCGGCGAGAACAAAGCGCTTACCTTCAACCTTCAAGAAGAGCGAGGACAAGTGAATATAAGCGCGTCGTTAAGTGCAAAAGTTTTCATCGACGGTTCACCTAAAGGTCAAACGCCGCTTAATTTAACGCTTCAAGCTTTACCGCACACAGTAACATTCGAACGTGAAGGATATCGCAGTGTTACCAAGACTATTACACCTAGTGCAAACAAGCCGGTGAAAGTACACGCTGATATGCTTACAGAGTTTGAAGCAAGACGGCGTGAAGGTAAGCCGCTTTTTGCAAATACACTGGGTATTCAACTTTCGCTTGTTACACCCAAAGCCTTCACTATGGGCTCTCCTGCAAACGAAAAGGATCGCCAGCGCAATGAAACGCAAAGAGACGTATCTTTTTCGCGTAAATTCTGGATGTCTAATCACGAGGTTACTCAGGCGCAGTTCGCCGCGTTCGCAGGGAAAGGGCCTAGCAGCAAGCTACCGATCACGAATGTTTCGTGGAGTGATGCGGTTGCGTTTACAAATTGGCTAAGCGAGAAGGAAGGTTTAACACCGTTTTATGTTGTTCAAAATGGCAGAGTAACCGGTATTGATAAAACCTCGAAAGGCTATCGTTTACCTACGGAAGCCGAGTGGGAATTCGTTGCAAAAATGAATCGCCGAGCATCACCAACAATCTTTGTTTGGGGTAATCAGTTTAGGCTTCGCGATAAGCAAGGCAACTTCGCTGATGCGTCGCTAAGTGGGAAACAGACCTTTATTTTAAAAGACTACGATGACGGATTTGCCGACAAAGCTCCTGTTGGTTCGTTCAAAGCTGAACGCGGTGGATTCTACGATTTAGATGGCAATGTGCGTGAGTGGGTCCACGATGTTTACCAGAATTCACCATCAAACCAGTCTGGTACTTTTGCCGACTACCTAGGCCCTGTTGGACAAGGTAAACACGTAGTAAAAGGCGCGTCGTTTCAAACGGGTCGGCTTAAAAATATTCGCGCAAGCGTGCGCAGCGGTGAGACTGAACCTGCTGACGATATAGGCTTTCGCATAGCGAGATACGAGAATTAATATGAAAAAGAAACTGATCATTGCTGCAGTATTGTTGGCCATTGCGGGCACCGCAAGTGCGTACTTTGTATCGTTAGATTCGCCGCAAGACTTTCCAACTAACATTTAACTATCAAGGAATGATGATGAATAAAGAGAATACGTTGTCAATGAACCCCAGCTTTCTTGTAAGTGGCGGGGTCTTTCTATTTATATTTGCCTTGGTACATTTTCTATTTGCCGGTTTTATTCGCCCCGCAGCCGAAAAAGTCATGGCAACAGCTGGCACAGCGTCCCTATCCTCTTTCTGGGTTATTCTTAAAGATATCGAGCAACAGGTTTGTATCTCGCTGATGCTGTTTTGCATTTTCCTAATGGTTTACAAACTTTGGAAGCTGCTGGATGAAGAAGAGATTTACTCACGAGACTTACTGCCTGAGCACAACAAAGATACGCCACTAAATGTAGATAAAGCGTTAGATGAGCTTTCGTCTTCATCTTATAGCGACACCCCCGCATACAGCACGTGGATAAACTGCATTAGACGCTTTAAAAACACACAGAACGTGCAGCATGCTGCCGATGCAATCCACGCTTCGGTAGAAAATATTGCTGCCCAGCTTGAAAGTGGTAATAACGTGATTCGCTACATTATTTGGGCTATTCCTTCGATTGGTTTCGTTGGCACTGTTCGCGGTATTGGCGCAGCCCTTGCGCAAGCAGACGCAGCCCTAGATGGTGATATCGCGGGAATGACGGCTTCGCTAGGCGTTGCGTTCAACTCTACGCTCGTCGCGCTTTTTATATCGCTTATTCTAATGTTGTTAATGCACCTGTTAAATGGTCGCCAAGACACTATGGTAATTCGCACACAAGAGTCTTGTGAACACCACCTTCTGTCACACCTTCACAACTAATTAGGCGAGACAGTAATGCCTAAAGTGCGTAAAGCCGAAGACGGATTTAACCTGGCGTTTTTAGACGTTATGGCCTGTGGCCTTGGCGCGGTTATTCTTATTTTCATTCTGGTCGACTTTAAAGCGTTTACACCTACACCAACTGAAGAGAAAGAAAAATTAGAGCAGGAACTCGCCGCCGCAGAGCAAGAACAACAAAAACTCAAAAAGTCGATTGACGAGTTAAACGATAAAATTGCCCTTGAGTCAGCGAAGCAAGACGATGCTCAGCAAGCGCAAGCAGATACAACGCAAGACCAGTCAAAACTACTGCAAGATATGTCTACTGAAATGGCAGTAGTGGCTGATCTTGAAAACCAGCTAGCCGCATTGTCTAAAGAAGTAGAAAAGTCAGCCAACATTCAAATGCAAGGTACCGGCGAACAGAACTACATCACTGGCATGAAAATAGAAGGCCCGGAAATAGGTCTGCTAATTGACAAAAGTGCGTCAATGATGGGCGACAACTTGGTGGATATTTTAGGCAAGTTAGCGTTAAGTGATAGCCAGAAGGTCTCTACGCCAAAGTGGATACGCACGAAACGGGTAGCTCAATGGATGCTCGCGCGTGTCCCTTTAGAATCAAGAGTCACCGTAGTGACTTTTTCAGACACCGCTACCACACTAGGCCTTCGTGATGTAAATAGTGCCAAAGTCAGCGGCTCGATGAATGCCATAGTTAAAGACCTCGGTGCTGTCGTCCCCAATGGAGGAACAAACCTTCAAGAAGGCTTAAGCATTTTATTTAAGGCTAACCCAAACATCACCGATGTGTATATTGTCACCGATGGCCTTCCTACCTTGGGTGACGGACTACCCATGAGCTGCAAAAGCTTCATTAGTAGTAAAAAGTCAATTTCATCAGATTGCCGTAAGACCTTATTTGTTGAAACCGTTAAGCGCGCTAAGAAAGGCGTGCATTACAGTGTGATTTTGCTGCCCATTGAGGGCGATCCTTTTGCTTCACCTATGTACTGGGAATGGACCCGCGCAACAAGCGGCACTTTCCTATCACCTGCTCCGGAGTGGCCTTAATGCGAAAAATTCAACGAGCCCCCGTTGAGGTATTTAACATTGCCTTTCTCGACATAATTTCCTGTGCTTTCGGCGCCGTAGTCATGCTGGTGCTTCTGGCGAAAAACGGCACTGAAGACACCGAGCGCGGCCCTAGTAACGTAAGTGTTCTTATTGACCAGGTATTACAGGCTCAAGTTGATGTGGAAACGCTCAAAGGCGCACTGTCAGATAAGCTACAAGAACTGAAAGCAGCACAAAGCAAAACCGCTTCCGTCACGGAACAGAAAGACAATTTAGACTCATCGATACCACGCGCACAACAAACCATTAATCAACTGAAGGACAAAGCTTCGTCGCTGCGTAACGAAATACGCCAAGCAACCGCTATGTTAAATACGCCGAATCCGACAGATACGCCTGACGACGATGTTGGTGGAATTCCCACCGATGCTGAGTACGTTATTTTCGCTATCGATAACTCGGGTTCCATGTCCTCTGGCAGTGGTTGGAATCGCGTGATCACCGTCGTAAACGACATTTTAAAAAACCATCCTAAAATGAAAGGTTTTCAGATTATGTCTGCTGACGGAAGCTTTATGTTTTCCAGTAGAGCTGGGCAATGGCTAGATGACAGACAAACAATGAGAGACACCGCGATGAGCCAAATGAAGAGCTTTAAAGGAGGGGCGAGTCAGCCTGAAGCGGGGATCCTTAAAGCCATCAAGCTGTATAAAAACACCAAAGGGCGCGTGAGTCTTTATGTGTTTGGTGATGATTATCAAAGGCCGAATTTAGATCAGATTGTAAGTCAGATTACCCAAGCTAACCAAGGTGCCAATGGACAGCCTGTTATTCGTATACACGGCGTAGGCTTTAGCCGAAGTAATGGAAACGCACAGCGCTTTAGTGCATTTATGCAGGCGGTGGCGAAGCGAAACCGAGGCGCTTTCATCGGCCAATATTTTTAGTCTCTATTGGCCGATGAATCGCCTCGTTGGCCAAGGTTTTATCTGTTTCGGCCATACTGTTCGTGTGACGACACCCAGTCTGACGAACTAATGGCTGATGCTAGTGATATCTCTCCAGCCAACACCACAGACGCCACAATTTCTGCAAATTTATACACGCGATCTCGCCCGTAGCAATCCAGCAACTCTAAGCACTCGCGCTGTGTACCTATTCCTGTACCACCGCCATACGTCGCTACGATGAGCGATGGAATGGTAATAGACACGTACAGGTCACCGTCGTCTGTTAATTCTGAATACATCATTGCCGCCGACGATTCAGATACGTTTGCAACATCCTGCCCTGTGGCGATAAACATAGCAGTAATACCGTTTGGTGAATGCAGACCCGTGTTATTCACACCAGACAAGAAAGATCCTACGCCAGCTACACGGCCGTGATAATCTATCTGTTTGGGGTCTACGCGCATTACTTCTAATAAATGTTCGCGTTTAATAGTGGCTTCAGCTGTCACCCGTTTACCACGGGTACGCATAATGTTTATTTGAGAGGCCTTTTTGTCTGTAGCAAAGTTAGACTCAAGGTAGAAATTCTCTATCCCCTCATAATGATCAAGTATCCACCCGCATGCTGCGAAGGTAGCACGGCCAACCATGTTTTGACCCGCTGCGTCACCGGTCTTAAAGTTAAAACGCAAAAACGCAAATTTATTCGATAGGAAATGGTCGATATACGTCAGCTTAGCAATACTTGAGGTCGCTTCTGCTTCTTCCTTAATCTTTTCAAAGTTTGCTTTAATCCATTTAACGAAATCTCTAGCACCCCGTGCATTTTCAAAAATAAATACAGGGGCTCGCTGCATAGCATCGTCGACGACCGTTGCCGTTACGCCACCGCTCATGTTAAGCAGCTTCATGCCTCGGTTATACGATGCCACCAGTGTACCTTCGGTTGTCGCTAACGGCACGACAAACTCCCCTTGTGCATGCTCTCCGTTTATCTTCAACGGCCCTGCAATACCAATAGGAACCTGCGCCACGCCAATAAAATGCTCAATATTCCCCTTTAGCGCTTGTGGGTCGATTGAATACTTACCTACGTGATCAATTTTCTTTCCGGTGGCGCTTTCGAAATATTCTTGGCGTGTTTTTATAATACTTTCGCCGTAGTCATCCATGTCGTCACGAGGAATAAAAGCGCTGCGTTGTCCTGGCGCAGTAATATTGTCTTCCACTTCAAATTTAAGCTTGCCAAAAGGCGAAGCAGAAAAGCAAATACCCAGTTTTCGCTTTTCTGGGCACGGCGCTTCATCAATATCTAAATGCACGGTAATGGTTTGACGCAAGCCAAAGGGCTCTCCGTCTGATTTATTTAATGCTTCTACGGAAATACTGGAGTCGGGAGTTAACTGGAGTGAAATTTTATGCTCTGGAATTTTTTCGCCATCAAGAGATATCCACTTTACTTCTTTAATGGTTGCGTCTTTCAATCTGTTTTTCAGAGAAAAAGATAAGCCTTTATCTGTCTTCGTAAGACTTGCGCGTGTATAGAGTTGCTTTAAAAGTATGCTGGGCACAAACATGAGGCTTCCTTCTGTGTGTTCTTACCGTGTTATTTTCATATTCCTTTGTTTTTTATAGCACATTCTTTATACAGTTCTATGACTTCTTTGTATTTTACTGGCAATTATTTGTGTCTGAATCACTTCTAAATTTGAGCCAGCCGCTTTCAAAAATGCGCCAACACCAGTGAAACCGTGTGCTACTGAAATATAGACCTTAGCAGTAATTCATCAAGTTCCCAACCCACCTAAAGTGAACACCGTCACCGCAGTAATGTTGACCACAAGGTATCTGGTAGTAACAAAACGGAGGCGTCAAGGACTGTGATGCCAAGGAGAAAAAGCCTAAACGGAAGTGGCGGCCAGATACCTTTAACGTGACCCAAACAAAGTTAGATAAGCACTGCAACGCAAATGCATAAACAAAAAAGGAATGGAGATGAGAACAGGACTGTTTAGAAAGGAAGTCATTGATGAGCAATCAAATGCTGTTGATGGACGTTTTTTAATGACCCCAAAACCTGTTTATTCTGCAATAGCTGGCCTGCTTGTGGTCTGGATTTTGGCAGTGATTATTTATCTAAATACGGGAAGCTACGCACGAAAGGCATCAGTGAGTGGATGGCTGGAACCCAGTCATGGCGTTTTTAAGCTCTATGCCGATGCAAGGCGCGGCAAAGTACTTGATGTATTGGTCAGTGAAGGTCAATTAGTGAGTAAGGGCGCGCCGCTAATTAAGATCAACTACAGTAGCGATGATGCATCAGGTAATAAAGTTAGCACGCAGTTGCTCGCTGAGCTTGAAGCAAAGCAGCATCGAACACGTCAAAGTATTCAACGTCTTGATGTGTTGCATAGAGCGCAGCGACAAGGCTTAGAAGAACAACTAAGCCAAGCCAAACGGGCATTAACGGCTTTAGACGCCATCGTTGAATTGTCGCAAACCCAGTGGGCACTAGCACTAAAGCAGTGGGAGAAAGCGCAAACCTTACTTAATCAAGGGCACATTAGCCAAGCAGACTATGAAAACCATACGCTACAAAGATTGACCGCCGAACAACAGCTTACGTTGGCCCAAAAAGACCAAAATGACGAAAAGGCGAATATCGCTGCTCTCCACCATGAACTTGCCACTTTGCCTCAACAGCAGGCCAATGAAATGGCAAACGTGGAGAACACCTTGAGCGATCTCACGCAGCAAATAGTAAGTCACAAGAGTAACGCAGAAGAAACGATTTATGCGCCTCACAATGGCGTGATATCCGGCCTTCAAGTAAAGGCGGGATATACCATCGATAGCTCTCGCCCGCTTCTTACCTTACTGCCTAAAAATGCCGACATTCAAGCGCGTATTGCAGTTCCCGTGCGGTCTGCTGGATTTTTACGCAAAGGCCAAGCCCTGCATATTCGATACGACGCATTTCCTTATCAAAAATTTGGTGTGCAGTCAGGGGAGATAGTGAACATTTCACCTTCGTTGGTGCTACCTGGTGAGCTTACCGACATCCCTATTTCTATTAGTGAACCCGCTTATCTTGTTACTGCAACGCTAAATACAAAAGAAATATTGGCTTATGGAAACAATATTTCACTGAAAGCTGGGATGACATTTTCTGCAGACGTAGATTTAAGTCAACGTACGTTGATGGAGTGGTTAATGGAACCACTGTATAGCATTACTGGGAAGCTGTAATCATGATGAACATTACACACCCACTTTCAACGCAAATCCTTTATACAAAAAAGCGTGTGCCCGTTGTACTGCAAAGCGAAGCAGCTGAGTGTGGACTTGCTTGTATGACTATGATTGCGCAGTACTATTCTGATAAACGTGATCTAAATGCTCTACGTCAGTCTGTGTCTGTGTCGCTACGAGGCACTACGTTAAAAGACGTAATGCGCATTGCCAGTGATTTGGGTTTCCAAACCCGCGCCATCAAGATAGAAATGGAGCACTTGGCGCAATTATCTTGCCCTGCAATTCTACATTGGAACATGAATCACTTTGTTGTGTTAACTAAAGTGAAGGGAAAAACTCTTACCATTCACGACCCCGCGCTTGGAGAAAGAAAACTCACTTATTCTGAGGCGTCGAAGTACATTACTGGTATTGCACTTGAAGTCACGCCTAGCGACACATTTAGTCCCAAGAAGTCCGCGCCACGTTTGGGTCTTAGTCAATTCTTCACTCGAACAACAGGGTTTAAGCGCAATCTTCTAACCCTTTTTGCGTTATCGATTGTGTTGCAGTTATTTGCACTTGCTTCACCCTATTACATGCAAACAGTCGTAGATGATGTATTGATTTATAACAACGATGCATTACTGAAAGCGCTGGCAATAGGGTTTGCCCTGCTACTAATAATAGAAACTTTTACTAGCGGGATAAGAAAGTTCGTTATTCTGTCGGTGTCGTCTCGCCTTCAACTTCAAATGTCGGCGTCGGTATTTAAGCACTTATTATCGCTTCCCTTGGACTACTTCGACAAGCGACATATTGGCGATGTGGTATCCCGCTTTGGCTCACTGGCGAGTATTCGTGAGTTCCTAACCACTGGCCTGGTTACTGCGCTGTTAGACGGGCTTATGGCAGTGATCACGCTAGCAGTAATGATTTTATATTCGCCCAAACTCACGCTGGTTGTAGTGGCAATCATGCTTGCCTACCTCGCCGTTCGTCTTGGACTGCTGCCGTTTATTAAACGTCTTACCACTGAACGCATTGCGCTTGCAGCATTAGAACAAAGTCACTTTATGGAAAGCGTACGCGCTATCCTACCTATTCGCGTATACAGCCAAGAAGTACAGCGCCACGGACAGTGGCAAAACAAGCTTGTCGCCACGCTAAACAAAGACATTATTCTTGGAAAGATCAACATAGGCAGCGCACTGACCAATCAGCTATTGTTTGGCGCTGAAAATTTGGTCGTTGTGTATATTGGTGCCAGCCTAGTTATGGAAGGAACCCTTTCGATAGGGATGCTGCTGGCATTTATGGCGTACAAAGCTCGCTTTGTCAGCGCATTAGATGGCGTAGTTAACAAGCTGATTGAGCTTAGTATGTTAGGTGTTCACTTCAACCGCTTAAGCGACATTTTACTCACACCATCACAGCAGAAGCCTCTGTCGTTAAAAACTAAGGACGATACATTTGAAAAACAAAACGATCATTTTAGCAGTGCAGACGTCCCCAACTCATCCACGTCCAACTCACTTGCACCTAACGTTTTAACGCCTGATGGCGCAAGTACGCCCTCGCTTCTTGATGCCAAAACTCGCCCTATAGCGCTTAAAGCGGCGGCGCTCAGTTATCGCTACAGTGAGACCAATGCGTGGGTGTTTAAAAATCTAATGTTCTCGGTACATAGCGGAGAGATCGTCGCAATCACAGGCGATAGCGGCTGTGGAAAAAGCACAATGCTTAAGTGCCTGATGGGACTGTACCCTGTTTCAGAAGGCAATATTGAACACCCAAGCTCTACAAACCCAGTCATCGCGTCAGTGCTTCAGGAGGATACCTGTTTAAGCGGCACCATCGCGCAAAATATCTGTTGTTTTGAAGAAGCTCCCGACCTCAAGAAAATGGTTTACGTCGCTCAGCTTGCCTGTATCCATGAAGACATCATGCAAATGCCTATGCAATACCACTCCTTGGTCGGTGATATGGGTAGCAGCTTAAGTGGTGGTCAAAAACAGCGTCTGCTTCTTGCAAGAGCGCTTTACCAAGAGCCAGACATTTTATTTTTAGACGAAGCAAGCAGTCACCTAGATATGGAAAACGAGGCTCAAATAAATCATCACCTTAAGTCTCTAAATATGACGCGAATTATTGTGGCACATCGCCCTCAATCAATTGCCATGGCAGACAAGGTTTATCGTCTGGAAAACGGCAACTTACATCTATGCCCTCCCACTGAAGTAACAGGAAGCGCAACATCAGGTAAACAAGGAGAAACACTATGAAAACACATGAAATCAGAGAACCCGCAGTATTGATGACAGCAGCTGAACGCATGCAAATAGATGCGAACGGCATTACCGCTCGGAACAGCGTTATCCCCATTGACTGTTTATCAAAACGCGAACTACAAGTTGCACACAAAATAATGGAAGGACGCTCAAATAAGGTTATTGCCTCAGAACTATTCATCAGTGAAAGGACCGTCAAATTTCACTGCGCCAACATTTACAAAAAGCTCAACATTAGCAACCGTTCTGTGCTTATTGCCTGCTGTTTTAGAACCCTTTACCAAGAAGTGGCTTCGCTGTAAGCGTGTCCACTTCATTACTCACCACGCCACTACAAGGAGCGTACATTATGAAAAACCATCCATTAACTCAGAACCAACCAGCAAATTCTAAGCTTGCTACCGTTGCTGAATCTCAGCTATTTGAGGTATCCGGCGGACTACGAGCTCGCCTAAGTGAAAGTGTGCCGGTAGTCGGTCCAAGACCTAAAGAGCCCGTTTACATAACCATGGCTATTGGTGAAGGCGGCGGCAAACTACCTGATATTTTGTCGTAACTTACCGCTTATCAAAGTCAACACATGGATACGGTTTAGGCAGTATCCCATGTGTTGCTTTAAGGGCTACTAGATTCTTTGAACACTTACAACGCTAGCAAGGAACGCAAATGCACGTCGCACTACTAGGCAGTGAGCAAGACCCACAAATTCAACATATAGCCAAAGCACTTCACCAAAATAACACGCCCTTTTATTTCGCCAATACGCAACATTTTGGTTCTACTTGGAAGATCAGCTATGACCCTGACTTCGATGACGGGCTAATTCATTTCAATTCGCCTTCACTTTGCGACCAACCTAGAGTTACGTTCTCGAATACCCAGGCCGCTTATTGGCATGAGTACCTACCTGGCATACCGCTAAAAGCCCCTCGTGATAATGCTAAAAACGATGCCAGTGCAGATGCTCAAACACAAGGTGATAGACCTCATGATGGTGAATCTACTTTGCTAGAAAACGCAGGGTGGGTTGAGCAAGAGCGAGCAAGTACGCTACTTTGCTGGTTCAGCTATAGCGACATTAAATGGGTGAACTCTATCGACGCTGTTCGAAGCCACCAGTGTAAACCTTATCAATCGCGTATTGCTGGCAAACTAGGAGCACATATTCCCTACACCTTTGTTGGCAATGCACCCGAGGTTGCTTCGCAGTTTTGTAACAATATGCGAGACGTTATTTACAAGCCTGTACGCGGCGGTCGAACTGCGCAGTTTGTGAATAAACAACCAAACATGCGCTCGTTACTCAATGCGCTTTTAGGTGAACGCCCTGTTACCTTTCAAAAATATATTGCAGGCGTGAATGTACGAAGCTATGTGCTTGGCAATGACGTACTCAGCGTACAAATCGACTCAAGTGAATTAGATTACAGGAATGACGACAATGCGAGCGTATCGGTAACCCTAGTCCCCAGAGATGTTCAGCAGCTAGCTGTCAAAATATGCAAAGCATTAGGTATGCACTGGTGTGCGATAGACTGGCGTAAAAGTGCGAAGGGAAAATACTTTTTTTTAGAGGCCAACCCCAGCCCTTACTTCCTAAAAGTAGAGAACGATACCGGTCTAGATATAACAGAAAAATTGGTAGCACTGCTGGTGAAGACTTCGTCGTAGCAAGCAGGACGCTTACAGGCTAATTGGGTTTCCAAAACAAATTTGCGATTGTTTAGAAGCCTTTACGCAATCATTGACAACACCCCAACAACCTATCAATATGATAGGATGAATTTCAAAAGGCATTCATGGCTAATCACAATCCCCAAGGTATTAATGAATTCCCTCTTACAGAGGAAACTGCCAGAAAAATAATGAATGACCTCGCAGAAAACTATACTCACCGGATTCGGTGGACTAAACATGTTAAACAGCGCATGCATGAGCGAGGAATCACTACAGGTCAGGTGATCACTTTATTAAAAAGTAAGCACTCAGTATTTAGAGAGGGGCCATATCTTGATATTTCTGGAGACTGGAAATTTAATTTGAAAGGTTTAGCTGCGGGCAAAGTTATCGAACTCACTGTTGCACTTAAAAATCATCATGATAGTCCAATGTCATTTCTAATTACTGTATGGATAAGTTGAGAGGGTAAAATGTACCATTACACTGAAAGCGGGTTATCAAATGTATACCTGAAAAACGGTGTTACCGTTGAAGTTGTAGACGGTGAAGAATATACAAGCATTGACGATATGAACGGTCTTCATAGTGCGATAGCACAGACAATTGTTAATACCAACAAGCCTCTTGCTCATGATGAGTTTAAATTCTTACGTGTAGAACTAAATGTTTCTCAAAAAATGCTGGCGAATCGTTTTGGTGTTGATGAACAGACCATTGCGCGTTATGAGAAAGGTCAAACAAAAATTCCACGGACAACAGATGCTGCCTTAAGAGCCTTATACATGGAAAGCCAAGAGAAGAATAATCCCGTAAGTTACTTTCTTGATTTACTAGCAAATACCCAAGCGGAAGAAGCTGCAAAAATAATTCGTCTTGAAGAAGTCGAAGACCATTGGGAAAAAGTAGAATGGTAAAAAAGCCGACTTAACGTCGGCTTTTTAATTCTTGTTCATGTAGAAGGGTTAGTTGAACATATCAACTAACCCTTCTACTTAGCGCTAAATTACAAGATAAAGCGCGACAGATCTTCGTTATCTACCAAGGTCTCTAAGTGGCTGTTAACGTAGTCTGCATCAATCACGAACGACTCACCGCTCTTTTCAGAGGCGTCAAACGAGATATCTTCCATAAGGCGCTCTAGCACGGTGTGCAAACGGCGGGCACCAATGTTTTCAGTGCGCTCATTCACCTGCCATGCCGCTTCGGCTATACGCTGTATACCAGAATCGTCGAAACTAATATCCACGCCTTCGGTCTTCATTAGCGCAATGTACTGGTGAGTTAATGACGCATTCGGCTCGGTAAGAATGCGCTTGAAGTCACCGACTTTAAGCGCAGATAGCTCAACGCGAATTGGAAGACGACCCTGAAGCTCTGGAATAAGGTCAGACGGCTTGCTCATTTGGAATGCGCCCGAAGCGATAAACAAGATATGGTCAGTTTTAACCATGCCGTGTTTTGTCGATACCGTTGAACCTTCCACAAGTGGAAGTAGGTCACGCTGAACACCTTCGCGAGATACATCAGCCGACGAGTTACCCTCGCGCTTACAAATTTTGTCAATTTCGTCGATAAACACAATACCGTGCTGTTCTACCGACTCAATGGCCTTTTCCTTTAAATCTTCTTGATTCACAAGGCGTGCAGCCTCTTCTTCAATTAGTAATTTGAACGCTTCTTTAATTTTCAGCTTCTTCTTTTTCTTTTGCGAACCCGACAAGTTCTGGAACATGCCCTGAAGCTGATTGGTCATTTCTTCCATACCTGGAGGCGCCATAATTTCTACGCCAACCTGCGGAAGTGCTACGTCAATTTCAATTTCTTTGTCGTCTAGGTCGCCTTGACGAAGCTTTTTGCGAAATGCTTGGCGCGTGCCGCGATCTTCAACGTTTTCCTTATTACCCCATGCATCTTCTGGTGGAGGCAGCAAAACATCTAAAATGCGCTCTTCCGCAGCTTCTTCTGCGCGGAATTTCACCTTTTTCATTTCATTTTCTTTCGTCATCTTCACCGCAATATCAGCAAGATCACGAATGATGGTCTCAACTTCTTTACCTACATAGCCCACTTCAGTGAACTTAGTCGCTTCAACTTTAATGAACGGCGCGTTAGCAAGTTTTGCTAAACGGCGGGCTATTTCAGTTTTACCCACACCCGTAGGGCCAATCATCAAAATATTTTTTGGCGTAACTTCTTGGCGCAGCTCAGGTTCAAGCTGCATACGACGCCAGCGATTTCGAAGTGCAATAGATACAGCGCGCTTGGCATCTTGTTGACCAATAATATGTCGGTCTAACTCGTGAACAATTTCTCTTGGTGTCATTTCAGACATGAATAAACCCTTTTCTAACAGCGCTTGCTGTACTCAAATTCATACGAGCGACAGCAAACCGATAACAGCACTCAGCTATTACTTAGTAATCTAGTACATCAACCGTTTGGCTATGGTTAGTGAATACGCAAATATCACCCGCTATGGTCAACGCTTTTTCGGCAATTTCTTTTGCGCTTAGCTCTGTATTTTCAAGTAGTGCAGTAGCTGCGGCTTGAGCGTAGTTACCACCAGAGCCAATCGCGATAAGATCTTGTTCTGGCTGCACCACATCACCGTTACCGGTAATAATAAACGATGCGGTTTCGTCTGCTACGGCAAGCAGCGCTTCTAGCTTGCGAAGCGCCCTGTCAGTTCGCCAGTCTTTAGCAAGCTCTACTGCCGCTTTGGTCAAATGGCCTTGGTGAGCTTCAAGCTTTGCTTCAAAGCGCTCGAATAGCGTAAATGCGTCGGCTGTGCCACCAGCAAAGCCCGCTAAAATCTTGTCGTGGTATAAACGGCGCACTTTGCGCGCATTACCTTTCATTACGGTATTGCCCAGTGATACCTGTCCGTCACCGGCCATTACCACTTGATTCCCACGTCGTACAGATACAATCGTTGTCACGTTTCATTCCCCGTTTAGCTGGGCGCAGCTGCGTTTTTTCATGTTACAAAGGCAGCAGCGTTCAAATTCAATAACAAATAAGTGGGGGAAGGCTTTTTAATTTCAAGGGTAAGACAAAAGAATGTGCGCTCAAACCTGCCTACTATATGGGCTTAGCGCATACGGCGCTTATTGAATACCCCATATATAGAGTGCATACTCTCGCCAATGAAGCCCTATGGCCAGTTGAAATAATGCCTAATTGATAGAGCACAGATAAAATAGCAACACTGAAGTCGCTACATAATGGTATTAAAGGAGTAAGAATGAAGTATCAAGGAAGAATACAACAGTGGGACGATGCTAAAGGTTTTGGCTTTGTAGAGCCCAACGGTGGCGGAATACGGGCGTTTGCTCATATCAAAGCGTTTAAACAGCGCTCTAGGCGACCTATTAATGGCGATATTATTGTTTATGAAGTTGAGCAGGATAGAAAAGGCAATCACCGCGCCTGCAACATCAGCTTACTCAAGGATCACAAAGCAAAACGTTTACGCGCCAATAAGCCAACCTCGCAAAGAAAACGTAATATTATCGTACTGAGTATTTTCTCCGGTGCACTTGCGTTATTTACATTGTCAGGTCGGTTACCGTTTATAGTGCCTATCATTTATGGCGCGGTAAGTATGCTTACCATACTGTTTTACGGCATAGACAAATCGGCTGCAAAAAAGGAAAAACGGCGAGTTTCAGAGGCAAAACTGCATATATTAAGCTTATTGGGAGGTTGGCCTGGTGCATTGCTAGCCCAACAGATTTTTAAACATAAGCGTAGTAAATCGTCATTTATGAGAGTTTATTGGGTAACGGTTTTGGTTAATCTCATTTTGCTTGGGCTAATTGCATTTGAAGTGATTAATACGCAGGCATTCATGGTTGAAATTTAGCGAAATCGATACCCTTCAATGTCAAAACCAAAACCACTTTCGGAGCCCTTAACATACACCCATCCTTTATTTGGTAAGCGTTTGTGCTCACTTTGATTTAAGCATAATCGTCCATCTGACAAGGTACCGTTCTCTTTTAACAACAGTGAGTGTCGACAGTGTTTAGAGCCGCTGCCTTTTTCATAAGCAAATTTCAGTTCCGTTTCTTGTTTTCCGGACGCTAAGTGAAACGTGTAGGGCAATGCCCTATCAATAAAATTCCAAGTAAAAATAAGCCCCAAAAACGGCATGGTGAAAATTGTTACTTTTCCACGCCAATCTTTCATCACAAATTGCGCTTGTCGTTTATCGATGGATATAGACAGGTAATAAAAGGCACAATAAACAAAAGTAAATAAAACAATGGCCCATGTTGAATTATTTAGCCATGCGTTAATCACGATAAAGTTGGTGAATGCCGATACAATCAAAGCGCCAATAAGTACTAAAAAAGTGCCGTTACTGATACGTGTTATTGGATGAAGCTCAGACCACTTAGGTCGAGTAAAATGCTCATCTTGATGGGCGCTATCCGTATCATTCTCAGGTGGCAGCGTTGCCCGCTTAGCAGCGAGCTCATTTTTTGCTGCCTGATAGCGTTCTGGAAAGGCCTGCTTATCAATATTTTCCAGAACGTCCTCAAGCTCTTCTATGCTATAAGCGGCGTAATTTGGTTGTTCGGTGATGGCAATACTCATTGATACTTCCTTGTAAACGCATCCTTTCTCTACGCGCTATTTCAGCGCCGTATGCACCGCATTAAGTGTTACCTACAATAAACTGCTACAAATTCCAGTACCAAATTTGGCATGTCGCAATGTTCACTTTACGCAGACTGTGCTTGGCTTTTTCTGCATCACGCTTAGACTCGTAAGGGCCCAGAATAACGCGGAACCAATCGCCGTTGCTGCCAGTGCTGTGTCTGATAAGCGCCTCTAAACCTTGGAATGCAATTTTGGCTTTCATCTCTTCAGCCTGCGCGCGGGTTCTAAACGAGGCGCACTGCATTAAATAGCGTTTGTCAGATTTTTCTTGCTCTTTGACCTCAACTTCTACTTCATATCCTGGAAGGGTCTTAATGTACTCCCATTCTTCTTCAGGAAGCTCAGGTAACGTCTCTTCTGTAGGAGCCACAGGTCGTGAAGCTTGTGTATCCACGTCGTCTTCTACATTGTCTTTTATTGACCACAAAAATGCACCAAAGCCAATCACCAATGCGAATACGCCAACAAGGCGCACAATAGGAAGTTTTCCAGAAACCGGGGCGTTAGATTGCGCATTTGATTGCGCGCTTCTGGCTGGTTTCCTACCTTTACCAGCCGGCTTCTTTTTTTGAGGAGAGCGTCCACGAGAGACATAATCGCGTTGAGCCATAGTCGGCAATATTCCTACTTGTTATCGTTGTTTGTATGCGTAAGAAAACGTCATATACCAAATCTTTATGAAGCAGCAGCTTTCCTGCACTTCAATCCTGCGGAAATTTTAACGTATTGCTACCCAACAAGCTAACTGAAATCGGTAGGATCAATATCTATCGACCACCTTACCTTCATTGCCTGTGGCAACGCCTGTAAAAATGGCAGCGCCAAACGTAGCGCATTGTGAAGCGGCGCACGCTTTTCATGACTGCATACCAGCATAAACCGAAACCTGCCTTGCCGCTTTTCAATCAAACAAGGAAACGGGCCATTTAACGCAATAGCATGCTGCTGGTGAAATACTTGTTTGCTGTCTTGTAAAAAGCGATAGGCCAAACTGCTGTCGGTCGCTTCTGCGCGAATGACAAACTGGCTAATAAAAGGGGGAAGCCCTGCCGCTTTTCGCTCCATTAAAGCGTGTCTGGCGAAATGCCCATAGCCGTTATGTACTAAATCTTGTAGCAAAGGATGGTGGGGATTGTGAGTTTGCAGCCACATTTCACCGGGTTTACTGGCGCGCCCTGCTCTTCCTGCAAGCTGAGTTACAAGCTGAGCGAGCTTTTCTGGTGCTCTAAAATCGGCACTAAAAAGTGCGCCATCACAATCTAGCACCGCCACTAAGGTTACATGCGGAAAATGGTGACCTTTTGATAGTATTTGGGTACCGACCAGAAGCTGGTACTCTTGGCGGTTTATTGCATCCAGTGTTTGGTGCAGTTTATCTTTGCCCCGCACGGTGTCGCTGTCTATTCGTACCTGTTTAACACCGGGAAATAAACTTGCAAGCCCTTGCTCGACTTGCTCGGTGCCCGTACCCGCCGTAACTAATTCATTGTGATGGCACGCTTCGCAGTTTGATGGCATTGAGCGCATGCCGCCGCAGTGATGACACTGTAAACGGTTCTGCGCTTTATGCACAGTATAAGGGCGGTCACAACGCTTACACATGACGGTTTCGCCACAGTGATGGCAAAGCAGCGCTGGCGCATAGCCTCTGCGATTCACAAACACCAATACCTGATTTCCCGCGTTGATATGCTGGCGCATTATCGTTAGCAAGCCTTGCGAAATACCGTAGTGAATGGGTTGGTCACGCGCGTCCAACACATGCTGATGCGTGCTTTTCGCCCCTCCCGCTCGCTTAGTTAACTGCAAATGGGCATAGCGACCGCTTAGCGCATTATTAAGTGTTTCGAGTGCGGGCGTGGCGCTGCCTAATAAAAGAGGAATATTGTGCTGCTTAGCCCGCATGGCTGCTAGGTCACGGGCGTGATAGCGAAGTCCATCTTGTTGTTTAAAAGACTCGTCGTGCTCTTCATCCACAATCAGCATGCCGGGGTTGTGCAGCGGCGTGAAAATAGCTGAACGGGTACCGATGATTATCCCGAGTTCACCAGCTCTTGCTCGCTGCCACACCTGTAGCCGTTCTTTATCAGAAAGCTGAGAGTGTAAAACGCCCACTGCAATACCAAAGCGCTTTTCAAAGCGTGACACCGTTTGCGGCGTCAGCCCAATTTCTGGCACAAGTATAAGCACTTGTTTTCCGTCGCACAGTAAGGGTTCGATGGCTTGAAGGTACACTTCCGTTTTACCGCTACCGGTAACCCCTTCAAGCAAACTTACAGCGAAATTGCCCTGCTGACGATTAAGTGCGGCAATGGCAACCGACTGCTCAGTATCTGGAATTGGCTTTTCAGACACCGATAACGAGGCAAGCCAACTGCCTGACTTAAATTCAGGCGCGACTTCTTCAATGCTTATCAATGACTTTTCGACGAGCGCTTTGACCGCAGGTGCGCCATACTGCTTGCGCGCTTGGGATGCTAATAAGGCACCACCAGCCATTGCAGTAAAACAGGCTTGTTGTTTAGGCGCCCGCGATAACGTGTCTGCAGTCGTTTGCTTACCTTCTTCAGTAAGCATTAGCATGTCTTGAGGTGTTGGCGCTGCTGACTCGCCTTTGCGCAATAAAACAGGCAGCATGGCGTGTAGCACTTCACCCGGCGCATGATGATAGTACTGCCACAGCCATTGGGCCATTTTCAGCAACACCTCGTCTATAATGGGGGTATCGTCCAGTACCGACTCAATGGCTTTTAGCTTGTTGGAGTTTTCAATGTCGCTTTCAGGTTTGTGTAGGGTTTCAACAACTACACCCACAAGTTTGCGCGGACCGAAAGGCACAACCACTCTTACACCCGCACTTAGTGCGTTATCGTGGGTATACGTGAAAAGTTGGCGCAGCGGCACTGGCACGGCAACTTGGATAAAGGCCATTGCGAAGGTTCTACCTTATTTGACGATTGTTACAGCGCGTAATGCGCTTACTAAGCTTCTTATGTTGAAACTAATTATACTGAGGCTTCTTGCAGACCTATACGTTACAGCAGTTTGCGCTGCTAACAGCTAGCTACACATTTTGCTATTGGCGCATGATTTTGCCACTAGAGCATCTGGCCCAGCCTTGAAAGACAAATATTTAAACATACTTTACAGGTAAGCATAAAAGGAATGTTTTTTGTTTGGCCTTTTTATACGGCTACCTTTTTATACGGCTGCCTTGTCTAGCTCTCTTGTTTAGCATTTGGCCAAAAACCGCTTGATCAAGGCCCTGCCATCCTTTATTATGCGCCGCTCTTTTGCGATAGGCTGTTCTTTGAACGACTTATCATTTGAATTAAGTAACGTATGGTGTGCGACTTCGGGTTGTATAGCGATACGGCCTTATTATGTGAGGTAACCCAATGAAACAAGATATCCACCCAAAATACGAAGCAATCACAGCAACTTGCTCATGTGGTAACGTAATGAACATTCGTTCTACGCTTGGTAAAGACATCAACCTAGACGTATGTTCTTCATGTCACCCATTCTACACTGGTAAGCAACGTAACGTTGACACTGGTGGTCGTGTTGATCGCTTCAAGAAGCGTTTCGGTGCATTGGGCAAAAAGTAAGCCTGATATCGAGTTCGAAAAAAGCGCCTTTATGGCGCTTTTTTATTGCTTAAAATTCACGCTTCACACAAACAAGGTGTGCCAAACAGCGCTTTACCGCCGTTATCCTACGTCAGGCCAGTACCTAGCCAGTGTAACAAGCCCTGCAACTTGCCTTTCTGAAAACGTTTTTAGCTTAATTTACAACATTCAGCGTAACCTAAACTCAGTGAAGGTTTTTAACATTAGATAAATGCCTGTCCCAATTGCCGCCACTCACTTTTTTACACTCTTCTTCGCTATCAAAATAAATACCAACGGGTGCTGACTTAATTGACGCTAAAGCAATATTCACTTGGTTTATGAAGTCTATATCCCAACCATTAGTTAACGCCCGCTGCTTCTCCTGCTCAGTATTAAACACGGCAATCACTTGCGGCGCTCTCCAATGCCCTATATGAGTTAGCCAAACAAATCCATTATTGGTAGATTTTACGCTTTCACACACATCGGTTAGCACGGTTATTAGTTTTCTTTCTGTCATATCCTCGCCTTCAGCGCGGATTTTGAGTGGGCTTTCACAGGATTTTATCAGAAATATTGGATGGAGAATTAACGAAGTATCTCCCTGCGTTCTATTTTCCTGATTTGGGTTTCTGTCCAATGCATTTATGAGAACGTAGATCCCTTTGATAGCTTTTTTTCATTCTCCACACAATAGACCTACAGAATGGCATAACAAGTCAAAATAAATAGTATGAATGGCAATTATAGCCCCATTTTACTGGTCTAATTAGTATGCCTAACCTACATTGGTATATGAGAATTCTGATCAGATATGTACACAGTGATTGGCTGTGTTAGAGTTGCGATCGGCACTTTGATAGTGAGCATTAATTCTGTGAATAATGCATTACTTTCAAGACTTGTGGCGCTTTTGGGTACATAAACCTGAGGCTTGTATCCATTAAGGTATGTGAACAAAATCAGTAAAGGTTAACGCCTAGTCTGCTTTTTCCACATGCCACCTTAGGGCGTATTGATGATTGCTGTAAAACAAAGATCAACAAGCCCTAGTGCTAACAACTATTTATAATCACTTTTGTCATTACTTGGTTGTAACGCGCTTACGTTTATCTACCTATAACTATAACGACAATAAAATAGCTACAGAGCGTGAACGAAAACACCGATGAACCCTACATCTAAGGATACCTTTTTACATGTCAGATTTTAGACAACGCGCACTCGACTATCACGCCAAACCCACACCTGGAAAAATCCGCGTAGAGTTATCTAAACCAGCCGACAGCGTCGATGACCTTGCTCTTGCCTATAGCCCAGGCGTTGCCGAGCCGGTCAGAGAAATTGCTGAAGATGCAGATAACGCCTATAAGTACACGGGTAAAGGAAACCTGGTTGCCGTTATCAGTAACGGAACCGCGATTTTAGGGTTGGGTAACCTAGGCCCACTGGCATCGAAACCTGTTATGGAAGGTAAAGCCCTTCTGTTTAAACGCTTTGCTGGCCTGGATGCCATTGACATTGAAGTGAAGCATCGTACAACCGAAGAGTTCATTAATACGGTAGCGAATATCGCTGACACATTTGGCGGCATTAACTTAGAAGACATTAAAGCGCCTGAATGCTTTGAGATTGAACAAGAGCTAATTAAGCGCTGTAAAATTCCGGTATTTCATGATGATCAGCACGGTACCGCTATTGTAACTGCAGCGGGCATGCTTAATGCTCTGGAAATTCAGGGTAAAAGCATAGAGAGCGCTAAAATTGTGTGTATGGGTGCCGGTGCAGCAGCGGTCGCTTGTATGGAACTGCTTATAAAGTGTGGTGCCCAGCGTGAGCGTATTTATATGCTAGACAGAAAAGGCGTTATCCATACTCGTCGCGAAGACTTAACTGAGCACAAAAAGCTATTTGCTAACAATACTGACAAGCGTACGCTTGAAGATGTAATGGAAGGTGCGGATATTTTTGTTGGTGTGTCTGGACCGGATGTTTTACCACCAGAAACCCTGGCCTTGATGGCAGAAAACCCAATTGTATTTGCATGTTCTAACCCAGACCCTGAGATAAAGCCTGAACTTGCTCACGAAGTACGTAAAGATCTTATTATGGCTACCGGACGCTCGGACTACCCTAACCAGGTTAACAACGTACTGTGTTTCCCGTTTATTTTCCGTGGAGCACTAGATGTTCGTGCAACGGCCATTAACGATGAAATGAAAGTAGCGGCAGTAGAAGCCCTTCGTGCTATCACGAAGGAGCCTGTACCAGAAGAAGTACTAGCTGCCAGTAAGAGTACTAGTCTGACATTTGGTAAGGAGTACATTATTCCTAAACCTATGGACCCGCGTTTATGCGAGCGTATTGCTACCGCCGTATCTAAGGCTGCGATTGAATCTGGTGTTGCACGCGTGCCTGAAAGCCCAGAAGAATAAAATTCTGGCGCATTAGGCAAAAAAATGGAGGGGCTAGTGCTCAACCTTTATTTGCTAAAAAGTGCGCTTCGAGAATACAAGTACATAAAAAACGGCGCCGTGTTGTAGGTTATCAACTAGCAATAACTTATAACAAAGCGCCGTTTCTCTTTAATACCAAATATCAGTCGTCTTCCGACACATCGTTTTCGAAGCTTGGATCAATGCCCATTTCTTCCATAATGCGTCTTGCTTCAGCCGGTACGCGATTGGGATTGTCTTTGCGCAGGTCATCATCGTTAGGCAATGGTTGACCGGTAAACGCATGCAAAAATGCTTCGCACAACAGTTCTGAATTAGTGGCGTGACGCAGATTATTGATTTGGCGGCGAGTACGCTCATCAGTAAGCGCCTTAAGCACATTAATAGGTATAGAGACAGTGACTTTCTTTACCTGTTCGCTCTTCTTGCCATGCTCTGCGTAGGGGTGAATATATTTACCGTTCCATTCTGCCATTGTACTAACTCGGTCTACTCTTTTTTATGTTATGAAGAGAAATTCTAAACAAGTTCACGAAAAGGTCAATTGAGCAGTGTAAACCTCTTGACGTCTAGACATATATTCTTTAATTTAGACGTCTAAACGTCTATAAGAATACATTTTTGAGAGAAAAAGCCATGGTTTCTTACGCACAAGGTATCGATGCATTAAACCAGTCCCTGTCGGAACTGCGTGATATTGATGTATCTTTTGAATTCTTTCCGCCTAAAACGGAAGCCATGGAACAGACCCTGTGGAAGTCAGTTGAACGTCTCGCGCCACTAAAGCCAAGCTACATGTCGGTAACCTACGGCGCGAATAGCGGTGAGCGTGACAGAACCCACGACGTTGTAAAACGCATTCAGCAGCAAACCGGTGTCGCGGCGGTTCCTCACTTGACCTGTGTTGATGCTAGCCGTGATGAGCTTAAGCAAATTGCAAAAGACTACTGGGACTCAGGTATTCGCCGTATTGTTGCGCTTCGTGGCGATTTACCGCCAGGAGTAGAAAAGACAGAGATGTATGCCTCTGATCTTGTTGCCTTGCTAAAAGACGTTGCCGATTTTGATATTTCTGTTGCTGCCTATCCAGAGAAGCACCCTGAAGCACCAAATGCGCAGTTTGATTTACTAAGCCTTAAGCGCAAAGCAGAAGCAGGTGCCACAGAAGCGATAACCCAGTTCTTTTTCGATACGAGTGTGTACCTTCGATTTAGAGACCGTGCAGCCGCAGCGGGTGTCGACTTAGATATCGTTCCGGGTATTTTGCCGGTAACCAACTACCAAACACTGGTGAAATTTGCGGGGTTCACAAATGTTCATGTGCCGGGATGGTTACACAAAATGTTCGACGGCCTTGATGCCGACGACCAAGCCACACGTAACCTAATAGGTGCTAACATCGCCATGGATCAGGTAAAGGTATTGGCTAAAGAAGGGGTAAAACACTTCCATTTCTATACGTTGAACCGCAGTGAATTAAGCTACGCCATCTGTCACATGCTCGGTGTGCGCTCAGGCACTTAATACATACAACAATCAAGATCGTGCTTACGTTTTTTAACGAAGCACTCCACAAAAGGCGCAGTCAATGCGCCTTTGTTGTATAAAGCCTGCATTAAACTTTGCCACCAAGGCCGCCCGCAGTTACCATCTGATATAACATGTAATGAACTATCGATGCTTTATAACAGTCCGCATAGATAAGACCGCGCTGTTTACCATTTACACGGTATCGTCAGGAGAAATTGAGTGGATTTAGACAAGGTTAAAGCCTTATATAACAATGTTACTCCTCAGGTTAGAGATCTCTTTAGCATCTTCATAAAGCGCTGTAGAGAAGACAATATTACTATCTCTGCTGGGCACTTAGCCTATGTAACGTTGTTATCTTTAGTACCATTTATCATGGTGACCTTTACCATTATGTCGGCTTTTCCTGCCTTCGCATCTGTGAGAAGCAAGCTCGAACATTTTGTTTTTAGCAACTTTGTACCTACCGCCAGTGATGTGGTGCATAAATACATGACCGATTTTGTAGGCAATGCCTCACAAATGAGTGCTATTGGTATTTTGTCGCTACTGGTCGTTGCGTTAATGCTTATATCAAACGTAGATAAAACCCTGAATAGAATTTGGCGTACGCAAAGTGACAGACCGATTGTGTATACCTTTGCTATTTACTGGATGGTGATCACTCTTGGTCCTATGTTAATCGGCTCCAGTGTGGTGGTCAGTTCTTATTTAACTGGATTAGCGGCATTCACCGAAGAATACACACCAGGTCTTGGTACTTTCTTACTCAGCCTTGTACCAAGCGGCGCAGCCATGCTTGCTTTCACCATTTTATACATGGTGGTTCCTAATAGAAGGGTCTTTGCTCGTCACGCACTGGTGGGCGCTATCGTGGCTACTATCGCTTTTGAAATTACCAAGTCAGGCTTTGCGCTATATGTTACGAACTTTCCTTCGTACGAACTTATTTACGGCGCGCTTGCAGTGGTACCTATTCTGTTTTTATGGGTATATTTGTCGTGGATAATTGTGCTGTTTGGTGCTGAATTTACCTGCAGCCTGGGTGAAGCGTTTGAAAACCGAAAAGCAGAAAACGAACCCCGCAAGGTACCTCAAGAATAACCAGCCCTTCAGGTTTAAAATAAAAAAGGGAGCTTCTCGCTCCCTCTCTATCTATTACTGCTTAAAAGCTAGTTTTTCATTGAAGAAATAAACGCATCAGACTCTGCAATAGCAGAATTCATTTGTCTGATAAGCTGAGCGACGTTGTTCTCGATAGTAGAGAGCTCGCCCTGCAGCGCGCCTATCGCGCTGGCATTTAAATTGTGCTTCAAGTACAGCACATTATCTTGAAGCGCGCTTAATACCGGCGGCATTTTACTTTCCGCTTTGCGCATAGCCGTCATTAGTGAAGCGTAACGACGTTTAGTTTCGCGAAGCTTCGCCGCACTATCTCGCTTCAGCGATGCGTTCTCATACTTCTCTAGCTCTTCAGACCATTCATCGAATAAAGCCTCAGCTACACTTTCCACCTTGTCTATACGTGAACTCACTTCTTCCGAGGCGGCAACACTATCTTCGTACTGACCGTTTAATCGATTGTAAACATCTTCAAGCTCACCGCCATCAAATGCAACGGCCGCGCTGAATGCCTCCAGCGCCGAATTAAACTGCTCTTGAGCGTCTTCTTGTGATTCTTTCGCGTTTTCAACGCGGTCTACTAAGATATCACGCTTTTCAACGCCCACCTTTTCCCATGCTGCGTAATATGCAGACTGACACCCACTAAGGGCAAGCATAGCAACAAATGCTGATGCAAGTAGCTTCATGCGGTTACTCCACCTCTAAAGCGCGCTGCGCTTATAATACTGATTAGATGCAAAATGGCACCTAATGGCCAGAATACGATAGCGAGAACGACGGTCGCAGCCAGGGCATAGCACACGCCTACGGTAATGAAATAGAACAGCGCGCCCAGTATTCTGCCTTGAACCAAATGACCTAAACCAGGAATAAAGAAGTTACAAATTGCGGCGATTACATTACCGCCCGATCCTTGACCTGCCATATAAACATCCTCGCATTTATGACTATAATATGATTAGCTAGCACGTAATGACACTTGTTCTATAGTATACACTTAAGATTTATCGCTTATTTTACAAGCATAAACAGCGTTGAAGCAGTCAGCACGCAACCGTTTGTATAACAATAAACTAAACTAAAACAGGCACTCACACAACGCGCAGAAACAAAATGAAACGACTTTACCCCGATGTTACCTACTATGAAAATGGATTTATCGAAGTGGGAAGTGGGCATTCGCTTTACTTCGAGCAAAGTGGTAATCCAAACGGCATCCCCGTACTCTTTATTCACGGAGGTCCAGGTGCAGGCTTACCCCCTAATTACAAATGCTTTTTTGACAGCAATAAGTATCGCATTATCGGCTATGAGCAACGTGGTTGCGGCCGCTCTACGCCTATAGCTGACACGCTAAATAACGACACGTGGTCGAATGTTGAAGATATCGAAGCATTGCGTACACACCTTTCAATTCCAAAATTTCTCTTGTTTGGCGGTTCGTGGGGTTCGACACTCGCCCTGCTCTACGCGTTAAAGTACACGCCGCGAGTGACAGGACTCATTCTACGTGGCGTATTTTTAGCTCGACAGGAAGACAGGGATTGGTTTTTATCGCCAAATGGCTGTGCAGCTCAGTTATTTCCCGAGTATTACCGGAAATTTACAAAAGATGTGCCTAAGCCTGTGACCTCTAATTCAGTGTGTGATTTCTATAGCGCAATGGTGCGTTCTAGCAATGATGTACTAAGACATTCAGCGCTTAAAAGATGGTACCAATGGGAAGAGAGACTTTCTCGTATAACTCTACCACCTGGTGTGGGTGATTCGACAACTAATTACCCTATGCAGCTGGTCACCTGTCTAGCCACATTGGAATGCCATTTCCTATCTAACCAATGCTTCCTAGATGAAAACTATATTCTTGAAAACATTAGTAAAATAAGTCATATTCCTGGAACAATTGTACATGGTCGTTACGACATGATCTGCAAAACAGAAGCGGCGGAGGCACTTCACAAAGCGTGGCCTCAAAGTCAGCTACAAATTATCCCCGACGCGGGGCACAGTACTTCCGAGCCTAGTATAGGTTACGCGCTCTGCCGTGCTACCCGCGACATGTCTCGCTTTATTCAGGAGTCGTCAAAGTGATAGGACTAATTCAACGCGTATCGGAAGCCAATGTCACCGTTGCCGGTAATGTTATCGGCGAAATTGGTAAAGGCATGCTGGTGCTCTTGGGTGTAGAGAAAGAAGACGGTGACGCGGAGATTGAGAAACTAGCAAATAAGCTCTGTCGATATCGCATGTTCAGTGACGAAGACGGAAAAATGAATCTAAATGTTGAGCAAGTGGGAGGCGAAATACTGGTGGTCTCTCAGTTCACACTCGTAGCCGATACGCAGAAAGGTAATCGTCCTGGTTTTTCACGCGGTGCATCGCCAGAACACGGCCAAGCCATTTATGAAAAGTTCGTTCAGTCTCTAAAAAATAAAGGTATGGTGGTGGCCACCGGCGAGTTCGGCGCTGATATGCAAGTAGGCCTAATTAATGACGGCCCCGTCACCTTTCAATTTAGCGTTTAGCGGGTAAAATCGTACGCTTCGTCAGCATCCCAAACTTGCTTACATAATTAAGCTTGTACCGCATGTATTCTTACGTTTAAATACTCGTTCATTCATTTAAGAAGGCCGGTTTATTGTGTACAAGGTAGTCACACCAAAAAGCGATGCCGAGTTTGAAGCCTATTTTCATTTTCGGTGGGAACACTTACGCCAGCCATGGAATTTCCCTCCAGGCTCTGAAAAAGACGAATATGAACAAGTCGCAGAGCACCGTATTATTACTAACCGAAATGGCGAAATTGTAGCTTGCGGCCGTGTGCATTTGAACACAGCCGAAGAGGCACAAATTCGTCATATTGCGGTTCACCCAGGCCATCAACGCAAGGGCTTAGGCCAAATGATCATGGCCGCACTAGAAAACGTTGCGAAAGACTTGGGCGCCGAGCGAGCTGTAACGAACAGCCGCGAAATATCTATCGACTTTTTTAGCGCATGTGGCTTTGAAGTTGAGCGTGAAGCGCCTAACGAGCTAGGCATGCTTAAACGTCAACAAATGGTCAAGAAGTTCACTGAAAACAACACATTAGTACTTCACCCTAAGTGGTGTAAATCACTGCAAGAGACATGGTCTGAGACCATTCCCATTACCGAGCACATGGGAATTAAGCTTTACCAGTACACAGGCCGCACGCTTGAAACCCGTGCATCATTAAACAAAAACATCAATATTCACGGCACTATGTTTGCTGGCAGTATTTTTTCTCTAGCTACACTAACTGGCTGGGGCATGATTTACTTGCAGCTTAAAGAGCGTGGATTAGACGGTGACATTGTATTGGGCGATGGTGATATCCATTACCACAAACCCATCACGATGAAACCAAGGGCAATCTGTAATATTGAAACCTTGTCTGGAAAATTCAAGCCGCTAGAGAACGACAACAAGGCAAGGTTTGAGCTGAGTGTGGCAATTTTAGATGGCGACACCCCTGTGGCGGAATTTGAAGGGGTATTCTACGTACTTCCTCCCTCTAAAAATGAAGAAGAGTAGCGTTACGGATTAGCGATCATCACTAATTCGTACGAGCCGTCACTAAGAACAAAAATCCACTCATAAAAAAAGCGCCGTTAAGGCGCTTTTTACGTCGTTAAGCTATGTGTAAGCTATGCACTGCGTGTACTACGCGACCATAGCTGCTTGAAGCTTTTTCATCGCGTTCTTTTCAATTTGACGAACACGCTCTGCAGAAACCTGATATTTATCAGCTAAGTCTTGCAGAGTAATCTTGTTGTCTGCTAACCAACGAGTTTCGATGATATCTTGGCTACGCTCGTCTAGCGTTTTAATCGCTGAGTACAAGCGCTTGCTCGCCGCTGTATCCCAGTCGTTGTTGATTACGTCAGTTTCAACATCTGAAGATTTGTCTTCTAAATACTGAACTGGCGCAAAATTGCCTGTTTCATCTTCGTCCGCAGTTAAATCGAACGCTTGGTCTTGAGAACTCATACGCGCTTCCATTTGAAGCACTTCTTTTGTACTCACGCCTAATTCGTTCGCTACTGTTTGCACTTCGTCATGAGTAAACCAACCAAGACGCTTCTTCGCCTTACGAAGGTTAAAGAACAGTTTGCGCTGCGCTTTGGTTGTCGCAACTTTCACTATTCGCCAGTTTTTAAGTACAAACTCATGAATTTCTGCTTTGATCCAATGTACCGCGAAAGAAACCAAACGTACGCCCACTGTTGGGTCGAAACGCTTAACGGCTTTCATCAGACCGATGTTACCTTCTTGAATTAAGTCGGCTTGTGGTAAGCCATAACCTGAGTAAGATTTTGCAATGTGCACAACAAAACGAAGATGTGACATTACTAGCTTACGAGCGGCTTGTAAGTCTTCGTCTTCGCGAAGGCGCACTGCCAACTCGCGCTCTTCCTCAGCGCTAAGCATATCAATGCTGCTTACAGCTTGGATGTAGCCTTCAATGCTACCGCTGTGTGGCACTGACAGGGCCATAGATTGCAAATTGTTGCTCATTGTTCACCTCATTTATTGCCGCTTCATATTAGCAAAGTAACCAAAGCTGCGCGAGACCTAATTAAGATATGAAGTCTAACCGATATGTAGGTATAGTGACTATTTCTACAATATCAAGACCTAAATTAAGAAAAAAAGTTCAACTCTTAAGCTTGCGGTCCATTTACGAATGCATTCACCGCAAACACTATAAGCCTAGACTATCGACTTCACATCGAATGACACGCTGCATTTTCTGGCGTCGTGCCTTTGGGTCGGTCATTTAACCACTACATCATTATACTTTAATTACACATACCAAAGTGAAGGCTAATCTCACTGGTATGAAATCCAACGCTTATTTATTACACGCTAGTTACCCGAAACATAAGATTTCCACTATCTCTAAGATAAGTCAGCAAGGTGCCTACGCGTCAATACAGTATATAAACCTTGTATAAGTCATCTTATACCTTGCTTTTCTGGCTGGAAACTGAAAATAATAGATTGAATTAATCGATTTTGCACTACAACCGCTGTACAGCATTTTCCAGACAACAATTATAAAAGACTGGAAGGGAAATACTTAAGGAAAGGAGTAAGGCAAGTGAAGCAAAGAGGATCTTGATGTTTGCTTACGTCGCTAGACAGCCCATATTTAATGTAAACAGAGAAGTTTACGCCTACGAACTACTTTTTCGTGTTGGAGAAGATAACTGCTTTCCCGATATACCTCCTGACGAGGCTACCTCGAAAATTCTTACCTCTACCCATTTAAGCTTAGGTATTGAGGAGATAACCGGAGATAAGAAAGCCTTCATCAACTTTCACCGCGACACACTTATGTTTCGTTTTCCGACCTCTCTGGATGCAAGCAAAGTGGTCATTGAGATTGTAGAAACCGTTGACGTTGATGATGCGCTGGTAGCCGCTTGCAAACATATTCGAGGTCTTGGCTATCCTATTGCTCTTGACGACTATGACATGAAAGGGAAGTGGGAAGCATTCATTCCATTTACCAGCATAGTCAAAATTGACATTACAGAGATCCCCCACGAAAAAATTCCCGCCCTTGTCGAACGCTTCAAGTCGAACAAAATACAGTTGGTTGCAGAAAAAATTGAGACCTATGAAGAATTCAATAAATTCAAAGATATGGGTTTCGACTATTTCCAAGGATACTTTCTAGCTAAACCCGAAATCGTAAGGCACAGAAAGTTAGGGCCCAGCAGCCTAACTATGATGGAGTTACTTACGCTAAGTAGCCAGGCAAAGCTTAATTTCGATGAAGTAAACAAAATCATTGAACGAGATCCCTCGCTTACTTACTTGCTGCTGCGGTTTATCAACAATCCTCTGGTCAACAAGCGACATAAAATAACGTCACTTAAACACGCGTTAACCTTTATGGGCGAAGTAGAAGTGAAGAAGTTCATATCATTGCTGGCTCTTGCAAACCTAAGCGATGGTCAGCCTACTGAGCTAATGCAAATGGCGCTTGTTCGCGCAAAGTTCTGTGAACTGGTCTACACCCAGCTTAAAGGTGCCGATGACCCGTTAAAAGGTTTTCTTACTGGCCTGCTTTCTTTGCTTGATGCCATGATGGAACAGCGAATTGACGATTTGGTCAGCAAGGTTCCAATTAGTGACGACGTTAAAGATGCCCTGTGCGGAAGCCCTGGTGTGCTTCGCAACTGCCTGACGCTGTCACAATTCTTTGAAAGAGCTAAATGGACGGGCATTCAGCAATTCGCAACAAAGTATGGTGTTAAACAGAGTCTTCTGCATAGTTATTACAACGAAGCGATAAAGTGGGCTAAACACATTCATAAGGCCGCTTTGAACGACAACTAAGCCTACGATTACGCCAGTTGATGTGAAATTAATCGTTGAATAGTTGTTAGATTGCGCTTACATATCATAGACTAGGGTCAGTTCTTTTGGATTACACATTAAAGAACACCTAACCTTAGCGTGTGACGTAGCGCTAGCTAAGCCTCTAAATATAACAATAAAAATAACCTTAACCGTGTTGTATCAGGAATAGATTATGTTCGCGTTTATAGCTCGCCAGCCTATTTTAGATAAAAGCAAAAGTGTTTTCGCCTATGAGCTTCTGTTCAGAGATGGAAAGTCTGGTGCTTATCCGGAACATAACGAAGAGAAAGCTAAGTACATTTCTGAGCACTTCCATCCACTTGGGCTTGATGATATCAGCGGCGAAAAAACGTCTTTTATCACGTTCTCGTCAGATACAATTATTTCGCGCTTTCCTACATCGCTTAATCCTGAGTCGGTAGTGGTTGAACTGGCTGATCCAACCGACAACACCAGCGGACTATTCGAAGCATGCCAGCACATAAAGCAACTTGGCTTTAAGCTAGCTATCGATGATCCCATGATGGTGGGTTCAAAACACGACATATTTCCTCTTATCGATATTGTGAAAGTCGATGTGACAAAAACCCGCTTTGAGACCATTGAAAAGCACATTCCGCGCTATCACGATGCGAACGTGCAATTAGTGGCGGAACAGGTTGATACGCAAGATAATTTTTCAACGTGCGTAGATTTGGGTTTCGACTTCTTCCAAGGTTATTTTTTCTCGCAACCGGAAGCACGTATTCTACGACAGCTTCCTGCGTCTAAAATGAACATTGTTGATTTGATGGGCGAAAGCTCTAGCAGCGACTTTGACATAGACCGTATCAGCCAAATTATAGAGCGAGACGCCACCTTAAGCTTCTTATTGCTGAAGTTTATCAATAACCCCACTATTAATAAGCGTTACAAAATTACATCACTAAAGCACGCGCTTAATTACATGGGTGAAGTAGAGATTAAGAAATTCATCGCTTTGTTAAGTTTAACTAACTTAGGCGATGAAAAGCCCCTTGAAATCATTCATATGTCGTTAGTTCGCGCTAAGTTTTTCGACTTACTTGCTGAGCGTAGAGGTCTTAGAAATAATCCGCCCATCTCCTTTTTGGTTGGTTTATTTTCGCTTCTTGAAGGGTTACTTGATCAGTCTATGACAGACATTGTAAAGCAGCTGCCGCTTTCCGATGAGGTTAACGATGCACTACTTGGCAAGAACTTAGAAATGAACAGCTATATGACTTTGGTTCGCGCCTTTGAAAGCGCCCTTTGGATGAATGTTATAAAACAAGCTAAAGTGCTCAATATTGACCAGAAGCAGCTGCATATGCTGTATAACCAAGCCATCATTTGGGGCAATGGAGTGCGCAGCGCTATCTCCTCACACTACCCCCGTGCGATAGCTTAAGTACAAAACTAAGAACACGCCTACTTACCACCAATAACGTCATACAGTGACTTATATATTTTGCACTGTAGGCGTGTAAGTATACTCACGTCTACGACTACTTGGGCTCTATTTCCCTTACATGACGCTGCACAGAGATAAGTGAGCCCAGTAAACCGAGCAGCACCGATAGTCCCAGCATAGTCAGCAATGCAGAACCGGTTAATCCGGTAATGTTGAAATCCTTCTGATACATAGCGGCAAACGTAGTGATGCTGCTATCCATCCACCATAGTATGATAATAACGGCAAACCACGCCATTAGTCCGCCCAATAGGCCATACCAGAAGCCTGTATATAAAAACGGGCGATGGATAAACGCATCGGTTGCGCCAACCAGCTTCATCACTACGATTTCGTCATACTTGTTCAAAATATTCAGACGAATGGTGTTACCAATAATTAGTACAACGGCGATGAAAAGTAGTAATCCTATTAGCGTAACCAAGTCTCTGGCAATATCGATAACGGCATATAAACGCTCTAACCATTCGATATCCAGTTTACCTATATCAACTTCACGCTGCTGTCGCAGTTTATCTAGCAGTGCTTTGGCTGCCGTCGGCGACGCGTGTTTTTCGTTTGGCGTTACTAGCACTACATCAGGCAGTGGGTTTTTCTCTAGATAGGCGATGGCATCGCCCAATCCTGACAAGTGCTGAAATTCTTTAAGCGCATCATCCGCTGGAATATAAACAACGCTGTCTATTTCAGACCAGCTATTTAATCGTGCCACCAGCTGTTGCGAACTTGCCGCGTTGATATCTGGCTTTAAAAACAGAGATATTTCTGAAGCCTGATCCCAGCCTGCTGTAATTTTCTCAGTATTTTTCACCATGATATAAAGCGTACTAGGTAGCGTAATACTCAGGCCTAGTACCCCAATAGTCATTAAAGATGCCAGCGGCTGACGCCACAGCTCTCCAAGACTCGCCAGCGCTTGGCGTACATGGCTGACAAAGAACATCACAATAGATTGAATAAAGCCCACTTTGGCAGAAGACGCCCCTTTTGCACGCCCTTTAAACAAAATACTCATGACCAGGCTCCTTCACTGCTGGCTGAACTTGTGCCATCAAGATCATCAGTAAGGCCATCGGTGATCATTTGACCATTTTTGAGGGTCAGCGTGCGATAACGCATGCGAGCAATCAGCCCTAAATCATGGGTTGCAATAAGTACTGACACGCCCGCTTGATTGAAGTCTTCGAAAAGACGAATAATTTCCATAGAAAGCTTGGGGTCGAGGTTACCGGTCGGTTCGTCTGCCAGCAGTAACGGGGGTTTATTTACTACTGCTCGCGCGATCCCCACTCGCTGCTGCTCACCACCAGACAACGTAATAGGCAGGCAACGCGCTTTATCTCTTAGCCCTACCATTTCAAGCGCAGCTTCTACGCGCTTGCGAATTTCTTTGTGGGTGTAACCCTCAATGACTAGCGGTAACGCCACGTTGTCAAAAACCGACTTGTCCATTAGCAGCTGGTGACTTTGGAAGATCATGCCGATATCGCGGCGTATATAGGCAATATCTCGACGGGTAATGGCGTTAAGGTCGTGGCCATTAATAAGAACGCGCCCTACTGTTGGGCGCTCCATTAGGCTGATAAGTTTAAGTAGCGTGCTTTTTCCTGCGCCAGAATGCCCTGTCAAAAAGGCCATTTCACCCGGCGCAATATGAAAATTCACCTTGCTTAGCGCACGTTGTCCGCCCGGATAGGTTTTGCTTACCTGCTCAAACTTTATCATTATTTTTCCCTACCGCTTTGCTGGTTTTAGCTTTCAGGTGTGTCCATTTCGCTAAACAACGCATCAATAAATTCTTGTCCGTCAAACTGGCGTAAATCATCAATGCTTTCGCCAACACCTATATACCTTATAGGAATTTTGAACTTATCGGCAATAGAGAATATAACGCCGCCTTTTGCTGTGCCGTCTAACTTGGTAAGCGTGATGCCTGTTAAGCCCACGGCTTCATTAAACAACTTGGCTTGGCTAATGGCGTTTTGCCCTGTACCTGCATCCAATGTAAGCATAACTTCGTGAGGCGCATTCGGATTAATTTTCTTCATTACGCGAACCACTTTCTTAAGCTCTTCCATCAAGTTGTTCTTATTTTGCAAGCGCCCTGCCGTGTCGGCAATAAGGATATCTGTGCCGCGCGACTTCGCTGCTTCTAGTGCATCGTAAAGTACCGATGCACTGTCAGCGCCAGTGTGCTGTGCGATAACCGGAATATCGTTGCGCTCGCCCCATACTTGAAGCTGTTCAACCGCCGCCGCTCTGAAGGTATCACCCGCAGCAAGCATCACTTTCTTACCTTCTTGCTGGAACTGCTTAGCTAGCTTACCAATAGTTGTGGTTTTACCTACGCCATTTACGCCAACCATTAAGATAACGAATGGACCTTCACTGGAATCATGGGCCTGCATCACTTCTGACAGAGGCTGATTCACTTGAGACAACATGCCTGACATTTGTTGCTTCATGATGTCCAGCAAGGCTTCGGCATCTTTTAAATCTTTTCGAGAAGCACTGTCGGTGAGGTGATCGATGATTTTTTGCGTAGTGTCCATACCCACGTCAGCAACTAACAGTTGTGTTTCAAGATCTTCGTACAGCTCGTCATCGATGGTTTTGCCTTTAAACAGGCTAACAATACCACTGCCTAGGTTTTCTTTTGTACGAGATAGGCTTTCTTTTAAACGTGCGAATAACGACTTTTTCTCTTTCGGCTTTTCTTCGGCTTTGGCTTTAGCTTGCGCTTCAGCCTCTGCCTTTGCGCGAGCCTCTTCTTCCGCTTTAGCCTTCGCCTGTGCTTCAGCTTCTGCCTTTGCACGAGCCTCTTCTTCCGCTTGGGCTTTCGCCTGTGCTTCAGCCTCTGTCTTTGCACGCGCTTCTTCTTCCGCTTGCGCCCTCGCCTGCGCTTCAGCCTCTGCCTTTGCGCGGGCCTCTTCTTCCGCTTTAGCTTTAGCCTTCGCCTGCGCTTCAGCTTCTGCCTTAGCGCGAGCCTCTTCTTCCGCTTGCGCCTTCGCCTGTGCTTCAGCCTCTGTCTTTGCGCGGGCTTCTTCTTCCGCTTGGGCTTTCGCCTGTGCTTCAGCTTCTGCCTTTGCACGCGCTTCTTCTTCAGCTTTAGCCTTCGCCTCTGCTTCAGCTTCTGCCTTTGCGCGAGCCTCTTCTTCCGCTTGCGCCTTCGCCTGTGCTTCAGCTTCTGCCTTAGCGCGCGCTTCTTCTTCGGCTTTAGCCTTCGCCTTTGCGCGGGCCTCTTCTTCCGCTTGCGCCTTCGCCTGTGCTTCAGCCTCTGCCTTTGCGCGGGCTTCTTCTTCCGCTTGGGCTTTTTGTTTCTCTGCTTTTTTGTTCTTACTGAACCAGCCAAAAAGTTTCGACATCGTTAGGACAAATCCTTATAAATTCTTAGCAATTTCGGCTACACTTGCCGCCTAATGTATGAACGCATGATACCATTGTCAGCCACTATGAAGCGAGTTTCTCGCCCTACTCGGGCACCATCTTCTGCAAAAAAACCTTATTCATCCCAAAAAGGGAAAAAATCAGGGAAAACCCAAAGCACAAATAGTCCTGGGCAAATACGCATTATCGGTGGCCAGTGGCGTGGTAGAAAGTTACCCGTACTCAATGCAGAAGGGTTAAGGCCAACTACAGACAGAAACAAAGAAACCTTGTTTAACTGGTTAATGCCGTACATAAACGATGCACGCTGCTTGGATGTATTTGCGGGTTCTGGTGGACTAGGTTTAGAAGCTCTGTCTCGCTATGCAGCACATTGTGATTTTATAGAGCTGGATAAACAGGCAGCAAGCCAGCTTAAAAGTAATCTTACCTTATTAAAAGCAAATGAACTGGCGTCAGCAACCGTTCATCAAGGGGACGCACTAGGTATTTTAAAAGGCATCAGCCAAGCGCCTTACGATATTGTTTTTGTCGATCCGCCTTTTGCGAAATCATTGGTAGCACCTACGCTGGCTGCGCTAGAAGATAACAAACTTGTTCATAGTGGTAGCGTGGTGTATTTAGAGCACGAAAGTGCGCTAACAACACCCGCTCTCCCCGCCCATTGGCAAATCATTAAAGACAAACAAACTAGCGCGCTGCGCTATATGTTAATTGAGGTATGTTGATTGATAACGATTGAAGTGCCTCAATTGAGTAGAGATAAGCCGTGACCTTTAACTAAGTACACGGCTTTTATTGAGCATAAGAGCTAAGGATCTGTTGCTCGTTTTACCTAAGCAAGATCAAGTTGCATTGTCATTAAAGCTCAAGACCAATATTGGAGATTCCAGCTTCCAAGGCAAGTGCTTTCATTTCGTCTGCCGCTTTCGCTGGGTATTTGGCTTGCTCTACATAATCAAGCAATTCGTTTTGTACCTCAACTTCAAACTCCATCAGCGGATGCCCTTTTATAGTCTCGTCATCGGCTTCTTCGCTTTCTAGCAAATAGGCTTCTACGCTGCCTTGCGATAACTTGCTGATGACCACTGCGCCTTGCGGATCGTCGCCTGCCATCAAATTTAGCAAACCAGCTAGACCGATAGCTGCATCAATTGCTGGATAAACGCCATAGTTTTCATGCTCACTGGTATCAGGTGTAGCCACTTCAACTTTCTCAAGCTGTACCGCAATGTTGAATTTGCTCTTGGGTGATTTCAACGTTTCCCACACCAAATTCAAACAGTTGCGCAATGCGCTTGCATCACCACTTTCCGTTAATTCACAGAAAAGCGTGTAGTTGGGTAGCATACGCTCAAGTAATGCAGCACCGAATGCAACGGCTTTCCAGCCTTCCAAGGCGCGAACGCGCCCAAAGGTATTAAGTTTTTGCTTTGCCATTTAAAGGGCTCCAGTGGCATGCATGAAATATTGGGTAACGCCATCCAGCAACATTTGGATAGCAATCATAACTAGGATCATACCCATTAATCGCTCCATCGCAACTAGACCGCGCTCCCCCAGAATTTTATGGAACACATTTGAAAATAGTAAGATCACTGCGCTTATCGACCATGAAGCCGCAAGCGCAATCGACCAGTCAGCCATTCTGTCTGGCGCTTGGTTGGCAAGAAGAATAAGCGCAGCCAGCGTTGAAGGGCCCGCTATCATAGGAATAGCTAGAGGTACTAGAAAAGGCTCTTCACCTACAGCTAATCCACTGGGGTTGCCCGATGATGGAAAAATCATTTTAAGCGCAATAAGGAACAGAATAATTCCCCCAGCGATACTTACAGTCTCTTGTTCCACGTTCAGAAAGTTGAGAACCGATTGGCCACTGAACAAAAAGAGAAACAGGATGCCAAGAGCAAATAATAATTCTCGAATTAGGATGACTTGACGACGCTTTGGTTCTATCGATTTGAGTACCGACATGAACACAGGGAGGTTACCTAAGGGATCCATGATCAAAAAGAGCATGATGGCAGCAGACCAAGTATCCATTTTTTTACTGTCTCCGGTTGTGAGGCTAAGCCCGTTTGCGCGTAAACCATTGAGTATAACTCAAAGTTCTTACAGATGGTCGTTTTAGGCGCGCAATGGTAAACCAAGCTGACTTAGTTAAAAACACCTTTTAAGGCATGATTGTTTTTCATTTATCTAGAGCCTGCAAAAAATACTCGAAAAATAACGAAAGTGCGCTTTACTAAAGCGTAGGGAGAAGTGTTTGTCATTTCTAAGCGGTGTTTTCGCCTTATTCACGGTCAGAATTCAAACAGCCCAATTGGCTTTTTCTACACCTTTTGGATAATGTCTTATCTCCAGAGCTTTTGATGTAATAGTGGGTAACATCATTTTGTTTAACGTTTTGTTCTACGCATTGTTCGGCGTTGGAACCTGTTAATCCTCAATAAGAACAACCAAAAATAGGAAATATTGCAATGAGTTTGATGACTGTTAAAGAAGTGGCTGCTTTTCTTGGCGTACAAGAAGTGCGCGTAGAGCGCCTTGAGCGTGAAAGCCTTTTGGTTTCGAAAGATAAAGACACCGACGGTAACCCACTTTTCGACAGTGGCGACGTTGAACGCTATAAAACGCTAGCCGAGCGTTTAGGCGGGATCTAATTTACAGAAAAAGGGCGTGATTTTTTACAAAGTCACGCCCTTTTTATTTTTTGCGCGAAGCGACGTTATTTCAAGTAACGCTATTCGCTTTGCTTCTACTCATCCACGTGGCACAACGTGCGACGTTTAAAAATAGAGTAGAGTAGCGTTCGACAGCCATAGGAGGCGTCGAACGCTATTTTATTTATGCACTGAAGTCTTTCAGCATTCTCGCAATTGAGCGAATACCTTTCGCTGTTGCCCCTACCGGCATTTCAGATGTTGCCCCGCCATGGTAAGCAGCGGCTAAATCCAAATGTACCCAGCCTTCTGGCTTAACAAAGCGTGATAAGAAGCCCGCAGCGTTTGATGCACCGCCACCACCGCCACCTTTCATCGGGCGACTGTTTGCTGTATCTGCGAACGCCGATGGACAGCGCTCTGCGTGGAAATCTTCAAGTGGTAGCGGCCAAAAACGTTCGTTTTCTGCCTTTGCTGCTTTAAGCATTTGTTCGCGGGCATTATCATCTAACGAGAATACGCCATGGTAGTCAGAAGCCAGTGCAACCACTGCAGCACCGGTTAGCGTTGCTGCATCAATAATCAACGGTGCGCCCGTTTCCGTTGCCGCCATAAGGCCATCAGCCAACACTAAACGTCCTTCAGCATCGGTATTAACCACTTCAACGGTTACCCCATTTTTGTAGGTAAGCACATCACCCAACTTATAAGCGTGACCGCTAATAAGGTTTTCTGCACAGCACAAAATAAGCTGAATACGCTTTTCACTGCCTTGAGAAATAGATAGCCCTAATGCCCCTGTTACCGTCGCAGCGCCGCCCATGTCACATTTCATATCTAACATGCCTTCGCTTGATTTAATGCTGTAGCCACCGCTGTCGAAGGTGATGCCTTTTCCAACTAGCACGGCATCAACTGGCGCATCCGTATTACCTGTTGGGTTGTAATCAAGTACCAGCATTGCAGGCGGACGTTCACTACCGCGGCCCACATTATAAATGCCAATCCACCCCTGCTCTTTAAGATCTTCACCTACCGTCATTGAGTAGGTTACCTTGTCACCACCCAGTGACTTAAGCCACTGTGCTGCTCGGGTTGCTAAGGTTTCAGGGCTTAGATCTTCAGGTGTTTCGTTTACCAGCTGACGGGTAAATAGTAACGCCGCATATTCTTGCTCTAGCGCTTCTTTGTCAGCCGTTTCGGCCCATTTTATTGACGCTGGTTTGCGGGCACGCGTGAAGCTAAGTGCAAAAGCCCACTGCTGCTCTTTGTGCCAATCGCCGCTTAGCGTAACTGCTGGCAGGCTTAAGCCATCTAGCTTTCTTGCCGCTTGCTGAATTAAACGCTCATTAAGCTTGTCGTCAGGCAGGTGAATAACTGCACCTGATTCAGTGAAAGAAAGCTTAGCACTCTCGCCCCACACTGCTTCAGCACTGTTTCTAGAAAGGCTAACGGTAAATTCTGCCATCGCGTTTTATTCCTTATTACATCGTTATAATATTGCAAAGCGCTTTTTGCGCTTGCACAAATGTTTGTTACTCTTTGGCGCCTTGTTTACTTCGCTTGTTGTTCGCTAACCACATACGCTTTGTTCGCTAAGCGCATACGCTATACGTGCTCGTTCAAAAGCACACATATCAATTAGCGAAACACACTAACGTGTTTTCACCTACATTCTAAAAAAGGCGTCACATGAAGTTTTCACCTTCCTTATTACGCGGCACCCTTATAAAAAGGTACAAGCGATTTCTTGCCGATGTTGAGTTAGACGACGGCACTATTGTAACTGCACATTGCCCAAATACTGGCGCTATGACTGGCTGCGCTGTTCCTGGATACACTGTCTTTTTAAGTGAGTCCACCAACCCTAATCGAAAACTCAAGTATACATGGGAGCTAGCCCAAACATTTGATGGTCACTTCATCGGCATTAATACGCACAATGCTAATAAACTGGTGGCGGAAGCGCTAGATAACAAGGTGCTAAGCGAATTTTCAGACATCACAGATTGGAAAGCAGAAGTAACACCGCCAACCGCCAATAGCCGGTTCGACTTTGCATTAACTCGAAAAAATGCTGAACATCAGAGTGTTACTGAGTATATGGAAGTTAAATCCGTCACCTTAGCAGATGAAAACAAAGGGTTCTTCCCCGACGCAGTCACGCAACGCGGCGCGAAGCACTGTTTAGAACTTGCTCGTTTATCTGACAGTGGTATAAAAACCAATCTATTATTCTGCGTACAACACACCGCCATCGAAAGTGTACAAGTGGCCGAGCATATTGATCCAACTTATGCAGAAAGCGTAAAGATTGCCGCAAACGCTGGCGTAACGGTTTTGGCGGCAAGCTGTATAATAGACGAACAAAAAATCCTATTAAATCAAACACTCCCTTTGATTTTATAAAAAATAGGTTGATTTTTTTCATTTCGCCTTCATATTTGCGCCTTGTTTTAGTGGGAGAACGCACTAATGCGTTTGCTGGTAGCCAGCGGGCTAAATGAAAAAACACCTGGCTAATTTATGAAAGCAATACACCAGCATAATAATTACATAGACACGATTGATTGCCTGAAGTTGTCGAGTCTGATATAGATATCGGTCCAATCAGGACAAGATGGATGTCGTAGTGTAGGAGATGTGGCAGATGCCAACAGGAAAAGAAACAAAATCCCTAGGACTATTAGCGCTGGCAGGTTTACAGCCGTACGAGCCAAAAGCTGACGAAGAGTACATGGGCGAGCCCCAAATGGAGCACTTCCGTCTATTGCTTAAAGCATGGCGCAATCAACTTCGTGAAGAAGTTGACCGTACAGTAACGCACATGAAGGATGAAGCAGCAAACTTCCCTGATCCTGTAGACCGTGCAGCTCAAGAAGAAGAGTTCAGCCTTGAGTTACGTACACGTGACCGTGAGCGTAAGCTAATAAAGAAAATTGAAAAAACGCTTAAGCGAATTGAAGAAGACGATTTCGGCTTCTGTGACCAATGTGGTATCGAAATTGGTATTCGTCGCTTAGAAGCTCGTCCTACAGCAGATTTATGTATCGACTGTAAGACCATGGCTGAAATCAAAGAAAAACAACTTCAAGGTTAAGTTACTAGCCTCGATTACGTTGATATAGAAAGCCTCATCCCGAAAAGATGGGGCTTTTTGTTAAGCCTTTATTATGCATAACCACTATGTAGGGCGCTTTGCTCCCTCTCCATCCGGCCAACTTCACTTCGGTTCGTTAGTTACCGCTGTTGCCAGCTACCTAGATGCCAAAAGCCATAACGGAAAATGGCTGCTACGCATGGAAGATATAGACGAGCCGCGCTGTATTGAAGGTGTAGATAAAGACATACTCACTACCCTAGAAGCCCACGGCCTGTATTGGGACGGCGACGTCATCTATCAAAGCCAACAACATGCCCGTTATCAAGCGGTTCTCGATGACTTACTTACACAACAAAAAGCCTATTTTTGTACCTGCACACGTAAGCAAATTAAAGCCATGGGCGGTGTTTATAACGGCCACTGTCGAACTGAGCCAGTGCACTCCAACACACAGGATTGTGCAGTTCGTTTAAAAGTAGATACTCAACTTGAAGCCTTTGATGACGTGCTTATGGGCAAAGTTATGCCCTCTAATTCAAGCTCCGATTTAATAGCCGAAGACGTAGTACTGAAACGTCGAGACGGCTTATTTTCGTATAACCTTGTCGTGATTTTAGATGACGTATTTCAGCAAGTTAACCATGTCATTAGAGGGTGTGATTTAATTGATGTCACGCCTTTACAGCGCGCCGTATATCACACGCTGGGCTATTCTACTCCTGAATACGGTCACGTGCCGGTCGCTGCCGTGGCACCAGGCAGAAAACTAAGTAAACAAAACCGTGCAGCGCCAGTTAAAAACGAAACAGCTTTAGATAATCTCGTGCGTGTGATGCACTTTTTAGGCTTTTCCTTTCCAAATGCCTCAGAATTTGGTGATATTGATTCGGCGCTTAAGACGGCTATTTCAATGTGGAATAGGAAAAAAGTAGTGAAAACACCCGAAATTATTGTTCCACAGCATGAATCCACTTATTATAGCGAACCTTTATAGTCTGCGGAGATACCATCATCATTCATCGTGTTTTTAAATCTGTTAAGCGCGCTTTTTCAAAAGAGAGTTCGTCTCCTAACGCTTTAAAGCCAAGGACTATGACCCGTGGAGAACACGGTATATCTCGCGAAGATGTAAGCGCAAATGCATTAAAAGTAATGTATCGCCTTAATGGAGCTGGCTTCGAATCCTATTTGGTAGGAGGCTGTGTACGCGACATTTTGATGGGTCACGAACCAAAAGATTTCGACGTGGTGACGAACGCCACACCTGAACAAATTAAAGGCTTGTTCAGAAATTGCCGCCTTATCGGCAGGCGCTTTCGTTTGGCCCACATTGTGTTTGGCCGTGAAATCATTGAAGTAGCCACGTTCCGCGGGCATCACCAAGAGTCAGACGAAGACGAAAACCTTCCCAAGGGCAAGGCTGTCGCAAAGCGCGACGCTCACGGTCAATTAGTACGCGATAACGTATTTGGCACCATTGAAGAAGATGCTGAACGCCGTGACTTTACCTTTAACGCCATGTATTACAGCGTGGCAGACTTTACGGTAAAAGACTTCGCTAATGGCTTAGCCGCCATAGAAAAACGAGAAGTTGAGCTTATTGGCGACCCGGAAACACGCTACCGTGAAGATCCGGTACGCATGTTACGTGCGGTGCGCTTTGCCGTTAAGCTTGGCATGCGCATTGAAGCAAAAACTGCTGCACCGATTAAATCTCTGGCAAACCTTTTACAGAACATTCCACCTGCGCGCTTGTTTGAAGAAACCCTTAAACTGTTTTTATCGGGTAAGGGAGAAGAAACTTTCTTAATGCTGCACGAATACGGCTTAATCGAGCCTTTGTTCCCTCAGCTAACGCCGTTTTTGAAAGATGAAAACAGCCGTGAAATGCAGTTTGTACGTCGTGTACTTGCCAATACCGACGAGCGCATTAATAGCGACCAGCGTGTTACGCCAGCGTTCCTTTACGCCGCACTACTCTGGTATCCGGTTGAAGAAGAGTCACAACGCTTACAAAGCGAGTCTGGCTTAAATGCTCACGATGCATTTAATATTGCGTCAGGCGAGGTCATCGCACGTCAAACACAACGTATTATGATCCCTAAACGCTTCTCTACCGTGGTTCGGGACATCTGGATTTTACAGCAACGTCTACCTAAGCGCTTTGGCCGTCGCGCTTTCCAATTGCTTACGCACCCTAAATTTAGAGCAGGCTATGACTTTTTGCTTGCCCGAGGCCAAATTGAAGGTGGCGATCTATTAGAGCTAGCTCAGTGGTGGACGCACTTCCAGCACGCTGACAACGGTAAGCAGAAAGGCATGCTTAACGCCCTTCGCAAAAGCGAAGGCGGCGCAAAAGGTGCCCCGCGTAAGCGCAAGCGTAAACCAGCGAAGCGAGGTCCTGATGCATAAAGAGCACGTGTACATTGGTGTAGGTAGCAACCTCGGCGATAGCCAAGGAAAAGCCCAGCGCGCGTTTGATGCGATAGGTCAAATCGAAGACACCCGCGTACTTAAAACCTCTTCACTTTACTCCAGTAAACCGATGGGGCCGCAAGATCAACCTGACTATATTAACGCTGTGTGCTTAATTGAGACCTCGTTAAAGCCGCACGGCTTATTGAAGCAGCTGCAACGCATTGAACTGGAAGAAGGCCGTGAGCGCAAAGGTGAGCGCTGGGGACCACGCACGTTGGATTTGGATATTTTGTTGTACGGCAGCGAAACTATCGACACCGCAGACTTAATCATTCCTCATTACGGCATGGCAGAACGCGAGTTCGTTATGGTGCCGCTGTTTGAAATTGCGCCCAATATGGTTATGCACGATGGCAAACCCATCTCGGCATGGGTCGCTAACTGCTCGCTGGATGGACTTCGTCGCCTGCGCTCTTCCAATTAGCGGCAAAATCCGTATAGTTCGCCACACGATACCAACAATATCAATCTGAGACATGTCATGAAGAAAGTAACTGTATCGGGCTTGCTTAAGAAAAAGCAGGCCGGGGAAAAGATCACCTCTTTAACCGCTTACGACGCCAGCTTCGCCAAAATGTTCGACGAACAAGGCGTTGACGCCCTTCTTATTGGCGACTCTTTAGGCATGGTCCTTCAAGGTGAAGACGACACCCTACCGGTAACCATCGATGACATTGCCTACCACACGAAAAGTGTGCGTCGCGGCACTGAACGCGCCTTCGTATTAGCCGATATGCCGTTTATGTCTTACGCCACTCCTGAGCAAACCTACGCCAATGCAGCAAAGCTTATGGCTGCAGGTGCAAGTATGGTTAAGATGGAAGGTGGAAGCTGGTTGTGCGACACCATCAAAGGCTTAAACCTGCGTGGCGTACCTGTGTGTGGCCATTTAGGATTAACGCCTCAGTCAGTGCACGTTTTCGGTGGTTTTAAAGTACAAGGCCGCGAAGCGAGCCAAGCTGAAAAACTGCTTAGCGAAGCGAAAGCGTTGGAAGAAGCCGGTATTCAGTTATTAGTGCTTGAATGCGTGCCTTCATCGCTAGGCAAAGCGGTTAGCGAAGCCCTAACCATACCGGTAATCGGTATAGGCGCAGGCAAAGATACCGACGGTCAAATTCTGGTGATGCACGACATGTTTGGCATCAGCGCAAACTATATGCCGAAGTTCTCAAAGAACTACCTTGTAGAAACCGGCGATATGCGCAAAGCCGTATCAAAATATATTGAAGATGTGCAAAGCGGTGCGTTCCCATCGGCTGAACACAGCTTCGAGTAACGAGGTAAATTATGAAGGTGGTTGATAGTATTTCAGCATTACGCAGCACGGTGAACGCATGGCGACGTAATGGTGAAACCGTAGGTTTTGTACCCACTATGGGCAACCTGCACGATGGTCATCTCAAACTAGTTAAAAAAGCGAAAGCGCACAACGACAAAGTGGTGGTTAGCATTTTTGTTAACCCCATGCAATTTGGTGCGAACGAAGATTTAGACGCCTATCCACGCACTATCGAAGAAGATAAAGCTAAGCTTATTTCTGTGGGTGCTGACGCGGTGTTTTTACCTAGCGTAGCGGAAATGTATCCGGCAGGTCTGGATGCGCAGACGTTCGTTGAAGTGCCCGGCATTTCAGACTCGCATTGTGGCGCCAGTCGCCCTGGCCATTTTCGCGGCGTCGCTACCGTGGTGACCAAGCTTTTCAACATGGTACAGCCCGACGATGCGTTTTTTGGTGAAAAAGACTTCCAGCAGCTACAAGTTATTCGCGCGTTAGCTCGCGATTTATCAATGGCAGTGAAGGTTCACGGGGTGCCTACAGAGCGCGAAACGTCAGGCTTGGCAATGAGCTCTAGAAATGGCTACCTGACGGACACTGAAAAAGCGACGGCGAGTGCTATTTTTGCAGAAATGCAGCGCTTAAAAGCGGGCATAGAAAGTGGTAACACCGACTTTGTTCAGCTTGAAAATGCCATGGTCAGTAACCTTGAAGCAAAAGGCTTTAAGAAAGACTACTGTCAGGTAGTTAACGCCGCCACCTTTGAACCAGCTAACGATAGCGACAAAGAATTAGTTCTGCTTGTTGCTATGTTTATGGGCAAGACACGCTTAATTGATAATATGCAAATTACGCGAGATTAAGCGTAATACCAATCCTCACGGATAGTCTCGAACTACAAAAGAAAACGCCCGATGCATGACTCCTAAATAGAGCCTGTATCGGGCGTTTTTTTATTTGTTGCTGCTGAAGTCTTTAAGACGCAACGGTTTCTGTTTCGCGAACGAAATCCATTAGCTCTTTCCAAGCCTGAGTCTCTTTCGCAATTAAGTGTTGCTCAGCCAAAATTGCGGCCAAGTCGTTATGGCTAGTAAGCGGATTCGCTAACACTACGCGAAACACGGTAATACACTGGGAAGGGTAATCCGGCGCTTCCAGGCGAGTACGAGACACAAAAGACTTACCTGCTTCACGCTGCTGCTTTTGTACCGCAACAACAAGGGCGTCAACCTTCTCATTAATAGCGTTGCGGGTTTTAGCATTCACATGCTTCAGCTTTTCCTGCACTTCAGCGGGACAAACGCGATAGGTCAACAGTGATAGAATAGGTGTGGTCGTCAATTCAAAGTCTTGGGCTTTATCAATCATCTGCGCAAAGTCTTTGGCTTTATCAATGCTGCGATCAATAAGTAGCTCGTACCCTTTGCGACCGAATATATGCAGCGCCGAGTACACCATCATGGCCATACCGTTTCGGGAGCCTTCCAGCGTGGTAGCACCTAAGTCTTTAGAGCCTGCACGCAGGATATATTGAGCATGATGCCTTACCGCATTGGCATTTTGTGGGTCTTTGAAAAGCGCCATTCCTGCGCCCATTGGCACGTACATTTGCTTATGTGCATCAATAGTCACTGAGTCTGCGCGTTCAATACCTTTTAGTCTGTCGCGATAGCGCGCCGAGAACAGCGTAGCGCCGCCCCAGGCTGCGTCTACATGGAACCAGCAGCCTAACTCTTTGGCTACGTCAGCAAGCTCGTCTAGCGGGTCTACGTGCCCTGTTTCGGTGGTGCCGCCTACCCCAACGATAGCAAGAAGCTTATTGCCTTCCTCTTGATAACGTTTACCAATGCGAAGGGCTTTTGCTGGGTCTAGGGTTTGCTTTGGCGCGGGCACAGTTAATAATTGTTCGCGACCTAACCCCAATACATCCACAGCCTTTGACAGCGAGTAGTGCCCACGTTTACTGCACATCACGCCTAAATTGTTAATGTCGTAGTGACGATAGGCAGCGGCAAGACCTGCTTTTGCCACGCCAGAAAACCCTTTTTGTGGGCCTAGTAATTTGTTGCGAGCCACCCATAAGGCAGTGATGTTGGCAATGGTTCCGCCAGAGCAAAATGCCCCCAAAGAATGGGCCGCACTGTGTAGATGGTTGTCGTAAAAGCTTTGAGGCTGATCGTACACAAGGTTGTGCATCATACCCAATACTTGACGTTCTAGCGGCGTGAAAGCTTTAGACGTTTCTATTTTAACCAAGTTCTGGTTAAGCCCGACCATTAACTTAGAAAGCGGCAGGTGAAAATAGGGCAACGCTGAGGTCATGTGACCAATAAAGGTAGGCGAGTAAGTATTAACTGAATGCGCAACAAGCTTATCTAACAAGCTTTCAGCATGAGTAGACACAAACTCGGGTGACTCAGGCACCTTGGAGTCTGAAAAGTCTTTTTCAATTTCTTCTAACGACGTCTTTTTTGTCACTACGTGCTGCGACAAAAAATCTAAGATATTGTCAGATAAATGCTGCTCTATTTGAGCCAGCTTTGAGTCTTTGTGTTCAGGCTTGGTAAAGACCCTAAACAGGTGCTCTAAACTAACTTGCGCTTCACCCACTCAACACACCTCATACTTAAAACAATCACACATTTCGCTTACATTTATTGGGCGAAATCAACAGGCGGTTTTGTAGGACACCGGCCTGACACTTACTTTTCCTTTTAGCCAAATAGCATTCGACACAATTACTTTGCGACTGGTGCAGCTATTTATCCAACATATCCCTTAACGGTACATCGGCTGGGCTAATGCGCGTTGACGCGGTCCATTCGTTGCCAAACCTGAAAACTTATCACAATACTTTCAGGGTGTCGCACTTTACATCAGATTGCAATGCTCGCCAAGGGTTAGCGCACGGCATTTAAGCGACTATTAACGTTTTATTACATGCAAAAAACTTATGAAGCGGTTAACTCTGCACACGTATTTAAACGAATTCCCCCGAATTTTGTACCGCAAATTTTATCAGTCTCTACTATATTTAATTTATGAATAGTACCAACACGGGTCTCTCGTATTGGTTTTCCATCTTCTAATTGCGAGCCTAAGTAGCCATTGAACTCACATTCAAGCATTCATCGCTGCGATAAAGTACTGCTTCAAAGCAAGGGGGTCTGTTTATGCCCATTCGTGAAATTTCCGAGGATTTCTCTATCGATGATATCGTGCCTTATTTTCAACCCATCGTTGACTTACAAAGCCAAGGAGTATGGCGCTACGAGTGCCTGGCACGCTTGATAACCCGAGGTGATAAGACTTTTTTACCTAGCGAATTTCTCTACCTTATAGAGCGCGAACAACACGTAAATACGCTTGCAGCGAGCATGTTTGTGCAATGTGCCAGCTATTTTCACGACGTTAATATCCCTTGGAACATCAATATAACTGCCAATGACCTTCACAATGTAGAGCTTACTAATACCCTCATCACCCATTTAGCAAGCTATCCCACGCCGGAGCGTGTAAGTATAGAAGTGAGTGCTTCTACTGCCCTATCCAATCCGAAAAGCCTTACCGCATTTATCGAAAAAAGCATGCATGTGGGGCTGGGCGTTTTCATCGACAACGTTGGATCATGCCCAGGTAACATACGAGCGCTTATGAACTTGCCAGTTCGGGGGATTAAGCTCGCTGGCGGGCTAATTAAACACTATGACGAACAAGAGGCAGTGAGGGAATATGTAGACTATCTGCTGTCGCTATGTGAACGCCATGGAGTAAGCACTATTGCCGAGCACGTAGAAGATGAGGCGCATCTAGAACGCGTAAAACGCCTGCCCATTCGTTATGCACAGGGGTATGTGTTTAGTCCGCCCATGGCGAATGTGCGAAGTGCCACTGCGCGCCATTAACAAGCGAATTATACAAACTTGAATAACAAACGGGGCGAGCTTTTCATCTCACCCCACTTTTACAGCTTTCAGTATTTCTTGCTGCTATAGCAGACTCAGCCTTCTTCGCTACGGCAGTTAAGCTGCCAGCACGATTGACCGCTCCCTCGGTACTTTCGCTCAAACGGCGTCATGTGATCATCGCCAGTAACTTCAGATAAATCAGATACCATGCCGTAATGTTTAGCCGCTTGCGCAAATTCCATTAGATAAATAAGCCAGTTGCTACGCACTTCAATATTTGGAGTGATCGCCATCAGGTCCACCATGGCCGCACTACCGTGCCAGCGCTTTTGAACTTGTGTCTTTTTAGGATAGGGGTTGGGATACAGCAGAAAGTGCTGAGTCACGTTCCAATTAGACTGCTTTACTAAGCGCCAAAAGTCGTTCACATCGGCACGAATGACCCGATAGTTATCTTGCTGTGCGCTGTAATGTTCGTGTTTATCCACCCGCAGCGCCGACTTATCGATACCGATAACACGCGCATCGGGGTTTGCTCTTGCAATATTCGCCGTACTTTCGCCAACGCCGCAGCATGAATCTAAAATGATCTCGCCGCTAAAGCCATCAAGCCACGCGCTGACATCATCAAACGCGGCTTGTGTATGGTCGCTAATCGGTCGCTTATTTTCACTCGCTTGGTACTTTTTCACTAAGTCGTCTAACTTATCGTGAATACCTACCTGCGATGTTGTGATTTCTCTAGAATTACCGCTGGCCATTAGCTACGAATACCTTTACCCGTTTTAAGTAGGTAGTACGCCACACCAAATAGCAGTGCATTAAAGCCCACTAACAAGGCAAGCGACAAGGTTACATTTACGTCAGAGACCCCTAAGAATCCATAACGAAACCCGTTGACCATATACACAACAGGGTTCGCCTTACTCACCCACTGCCAGAATTCAGGCAATAGGGTAAGTGAATAAAACACACCACCTAAGTAAGTTAACGGTGTTAATACAAACGTTGGAACCACGCTAATATCATCAAAGGTCTTCGCAAATACCGCATTAATTAAACCCGCAGTCGCAAACAAGGTAGAAGTGAGTAACAACGTGAGCGCAATAATGCCCAAATTGTGTATTTGAACATCAACGAAAAACAGCGACACTAAGGTAACGATAATACCTATCAGTATGGCGCGGGCCACGCCGCCGCCCACATACCCAAGAATGATGACCGAAGTGGGTACTGGTGACACCAACAGCTCTTCAATATTGCGCTGAAATTTAGCACTAAAAAATGAAGAGGACACGTTGGCGTAGGAGTTTGTGATCACCGACATCATAATAAGGCCGGGCACAATAAACTCCATGTAAGTAAAGCCGCCCATTTCGCCAATACGGTTGCCGATGAGGCTACCGAATATCACGAAGTACAAACTCATTGTAATAGCTGGCGGCACAAGGGTTTGTACCCATATGCGCAAAAAGCGCGTACATTCTTTTATCCAAATAGTGGTTAGCGCCACATAGTTTTGCTTAAACCAACCCACGTTTTCTTCTGTGTTCATTTGTGTACTTTCAGTTTTCATGTTTTTCACCTTTACCTGCTGTGGGTTTAGCCAGCTTGCTTCGCTGATTCAACTAAACGCACAAATAGCTCTTCAAGGCGATTTGATTTATTGCGCATGCTCATTACTTGAATACCCTTTTCACTTAGCTGGGTGAAAACCGGGTTCAATCCTTCCGTTTTCTCAACATCAACTTCAAGGGTATGGTCGTCAATCAAACGGTGTTCAAAGCCCGTTAGTAGGTCATCTGTCGTCGTCATGCCATCTGGAATTTTGATATCCAACACAAAGGTTTCTAGGCTTAGTTTAGACAATAAAGCTTTCATGCTGGTGTTCTCGACAATGGTGCCCTTGTTAATAATGGCGATATTGCGACACAGCATTTCTGCTTCTTCAAGATAGTGGGTAGTGAGGATAATCGTGATCCCCTGACGGTTAATCTCTTCTAAGAAACCCCACATAGAGCGGCGAATTTCAATATCTACGCCCGCGGTTGGCTCATCTAAAATAAGCAATTTCGGCTCATGCATGAGTGCTCGAGCAATCATCAGTCTTCGCTTCATACCACCCGATAGCTCACGCGCGCGGGCATCGCGTTTTTCCCACAGGTCGAGCTGAGCAAGGTATTTTTTAGCACGCTCTTTCGCAATACTGCGCGGTACGCCGTAGTAACCTGCCTGATTCAATACAATTTGCAGTACAGTTTCAAATTGGTTGAAATTGAACTCTTGTGGCACCAGACCAATGCAGGCTTTAGCTTGCTCTTTTTGCGTTGTGAGGTCATAACCAAACACCGACACACTGCCATTGGTTTGGTTTACAAGTGAACTGATAATACCAATAGTGGTAGATTTACCCGCCCCATTTGGGCCAAGTAATGCAAAGAAGTCTCCTTCTTGTACTGTAAGGTCGACGCCTTTTAGTGCCTGTACGCCACCTTTGTAGGTTTTGGTTAACCCTTTAATGTCCAACGCTTTCATGATTTGCCCGTAGTGAGAGTGTGATCACTAAGACGTATTGACCTTTGATGCAAACCAAAGGTCAGCACGCCCTAATTAACTTTAGTGAGATGCAGTTATCTGTCGCTAACAACTTACAACCAACGAAGTGTAACCTAGTTCATGCCATTAAATGAATACACTCGCGTTTAGTGGTTGCTTTAAACAGTTTAAGCTTTCGTCTTCTAAATGAGAGCGAAAACGCCTTTTTTCAACCCCAATAAAAAAGCGCCGCGTACCGTTGGGGTAGTACGCAGCGCAAAGGGTAGCTTAATACCAGTCTGAATAGATAATTGAGACTTTTACGTAGAAGTTCAGCCTTACCGCTTCCACGGCACTGTTTCCCCTCTCCCAGTCTTTGAAGAGGCTTCTACAGTGCAATCCGCCTCGCTTGCCTGGCACTTAAAAAAAGCAGTGCGCTAAACTCGACGGACAAATACTATTAAACCCGTTATTAATGGCAAAAAAAGCGCGTAATTGTGGAAATGTGGTGGTGATTTAGCTTTCCTATAGATTTAGCATGTGAAACTGCACGCCAAGCGTTTTATTAATCCGCGCTTCGGGACGTTGTGTGGGGCTGCCGCCAAAGATAAAGTTCACGATAAGCCCCTAAAATATGGCGTAAATGAGGCAGGCTTGAGGATTTTATGCCGAACTTAGGCAATAGCTGTCATTCATAGGTATAGTGTGCGCTCTATCAGAATTATATTTGCGGGTTAATGTATGCCAAAGACAATTGCATTAGTGGAAGATGACGCGGCCATTCGCGAAAATTACATTATGGCGCTTAAAGCGCAGGGCTATAGCGTGAATGCCTATGAGGACAGGCCTTCTGCTGCTGAAGCGTTTAACCACACCTTACCCGACTTAGCCATTATCGATATTGGTTTGAAAGATGAAATTGAGGGGGGCTTTATGCTGTGTCAGCAATTGCGAGGCCTATCACAAACCCTACCTATCATCTTTTTTACTGCACGAGATAACGATGTAGATACTATCAGCGGCCTAAGAATGGGCGCGGACGACTACCTGACTAAAGATATCAGCATGGCTCACCTGCTAGCACGCATTGCAGCCTTGTTCAGACGTACAGATTTACTTGCTGCCCCCACAGAGCAAAAAGATGAGCTAAAAGTGGGCGACTTAAAAGTAGACGTGTCGAGAATGACGGTAAGCTGGCAAAACCAGCCCGTTTTGTTGACGGTAACAGAGTTTTGGATGCTGCATGCGCTTATTAAGCGCCCTGGCCATGTTAAAAGCCGCCAACAGCTCATGGATGAGTCCAGAATGGTGGTAGATGACACCACTATTACTTCGCATATCAAACGTATGCGTAAAAAGTTTGTGCAGCTTGACCCAAACTTCGATCATATCGACACCGTGTACGGCATGGGATATCGCTGGCAGCTGTAGCGGGCTTTCGACTAAAACTGCGTTTCGTCTGATTAAAAGATAAGGGCAACCGACTAAAAACATGGGATTTCGCTTTTCAATACGCCTTCAGCTTATGGTGCTGTCGCTGTTCTTATTCACCATACCCTACTTAGGTTATAACTATGTGTGGGAGCTTGAGCAGTATCTGCGAAACGGTCAAGAACAAACCATGATTGGCACGGCGCGAGCTGTTGCCACTGCCCTTCACGAGCGTCCCGCTTTATTTGATAGCCAATCGGCGTATCTTCAAGACGTGCGCCCTGGAACAGATCTTTACGCGCCACCTATCCCGTCCCCCATTCGACTGGATGGCGAACTTAACGACTGGCAGCAAGTCAGCGAGTTAATGAGTGAGTATGGCAGTGGCGAAGTTATTGAGTATTACAATGGCTATGCGGGAGAACCCACTAGCTTGTCGTTTAAGCATATGGTGGGGCGCTACGGTCAATTTCTGTATGCCATGTTTGAGGTCAGTGATGACGTACTGCTGTGGCGGCAACCCAATAGTTTAAGCGTGGAGACAGGCGACCACCTGCTTGTGGGCATGGAAACTCCACAGGGAGAATTAGCAAGATATGTTGTCGCTCCTTATGAAAGTGGCTGGGTAAATGCGTACAAGCTGGCAGATAACACAACGACAACTCGGGCGGTAGAGAACGCGCTCTCTATTCAAGGCCGATGGCAAGAGACTGCCACGGGCTACAACATTGAACTGCGCTTTCCGCTATCTATGACCACAGGCGGCTTGGCATTTTCAATTGTCGATGTGGACGACAGGGCAAGTCGATTGAAGCAGTACGCGTTAGGTACGGCGAATACAAAAGAGCTCGCTGAATTAGGTACAGTTATCACCCCTTCTCCTGAAATCGAGCGTATTCTGGCAGGTTTAAAATATGCCGATTCCCGGGTGTGGGTTGTAGATAAGCACAAGCGGGTACTCGCCCGCGCTGGTGACATTCAATCGGCCACTGGTATTGAAGTAGATGAAAAAGAAACCTCTTCAAATGCAATTTGGCACTGGGTTGAAAGTGAGTGGTTACTTCCACTTTATTATCAAATTCTTACACGGCCACCGGCCGACTTCATTGACGAGCTAGACGATGCTTATGCATTGGTAGGGCAGGATTTAGGCACTGCGCTGAATGGCCAACCCGATTCACTATGGCGTTTGTCACCCGATAACAAAGCCATAGTACTTTCCGCTGCCTACCCTATTTTTATTGAAGGCAACGTAATGGGGGCGGTTATTGTAGAGCAAACCACCAATGGTATTCGTACGTTGCGGAACCGGGCGTTGGAACAGCTCTTTCACGTGATTTTAGCAGTGATGACCATAGGTACTTTAGGGTTACTGCTGTTCGCTACGCGAATTTCAAACCGCATTCGCTCCCTTCGCGATAATACCGAAGCGGTGATAGATGATAATGGCAAAATCATTGGCACCCTTCCGGTTTCAAATCAGCGTGATGAAATTGGTGATTTATCCCGTTCATTTGCGGATGTGCTTTCACGGTTACAGCAGTACAACTCCTATTTAGAAAACATGGCATCCCGCTTGTCTCACGAACTTAGAACGCCCATTGCCGTGGTAAAATCGTCGCTGGATATGCTGACTCAGGTGAATGACGCCGACCAACAAGCCGTTTTTGTTGAAAGGGCGCAATCAGGGGTGAACCGCCTAAGCACAATATTAAACAGTATGAGTGAAGCCACCCGATTAGAGCAGGCCATTCAACAAGAAGATTTAGAGCCGTTCGACTTAGTTAAGGTGATATCTGGGTGTATTGCTGGTTACGAACATGCCTATAGCCATCGACGCTTTAGTTTTACCCACAATGCTGATACTGCGCGCATACTTGGCTCCCCTGAACTTACGGCTCAAATGTTCGATAAAGTTATCGCTAACGCCGTAGATTTCAGTGAAAAAGAAAGTGAAATCCAAGTCAGTATTACGGTTAAGGACAAGCAAGCTGAGCTAACCATTATTAATACCGGACCGCTCCTTCCAGAAGGAATGAGGTCTCAGTTGCTTCAGTCTATGGTATCGGTGAGAAAAGAAAACGATGTGCAAAATGCCTCTTCACCGCACTTGGGGCTAGGGCTTTACATTGCCAACATCATAATGACCTTCCACAAAGGTCAGTTATCTTTATTCAATCGGAAGGATAGTACAGGTGTAGTCGTCAGCGCACGCTTTCCTTTGATGTAAATGAATGAAAAAAACGTCCAACTCGGTCTATAGTTAAAGTCTAATAAACTTTGCTACATAGATAGCGAAAGCCGAGCACATACCTCATACCAGTCCGCATAGGTTATTATCTATACGGATTGGTATTGAATAGGCTATACGTAGTCATATGCTTTCGTGTCAACAAAGGACGCATAGCGCTTTGCCTTTCTGTCAAAGGCTAAAGCCATTATAAAGAATGAATTACAATGCAAAAAAACAACACGTTATTGATTAAATCCATGTCATTTGCGCTTTCTATTTTCTTTACTTCTCATCGAAGGGCGAGCACGTTCAACATAACTAGTTTTATCACAGGTACGTTCACATCGAGCGCTCTCTTACTAGCCGGCGCTACCCTTTCATGGGCACATGCCGCTGATACATCCTTATCAGCAACGCCAACCATTTCAATATACGTTAGCGACGCCAATGGGGAGCCTGTGAAAGATATGGTGTTAACCCTAACGCCTAACTTTACGCTTGCATCAACGCCACAGCGTGAAGAAGAGCCCGCCATAATGAATCAAATCGATAAACAATTTGCGCCTCACGTGCTTGTTGTTCAATCAGGCACAGATATTTCGTTTCCAAACGCAGATAATCTTTTTCATCACGTGTATTCTTTTTCGCCTACAAAACAGTTTGAGCTAAAACTCTATAAAGAGTTTACCGCTGAACCGCTTCGCTTTGAGCAAGCTGGTATTGTAGATATTGGCTGCAATATTCACGACTGGATGCTGGGCTATATTGTGGTAACCGACAGTCCATTTTTCGCAAAAACCGATGAAGAAGGCGTAATGAATGTTTCACTTCCGGTAGGCGAGTACAGTGTTATGACCTGGCACCCGCAGCAACCTGATGTGAAACTATTTAACAACGCAACATTGCATATCACCAACTCACAAGAATACAAATTTGTTCTTGATGCAGTTTTCAGTGACGATGACTTCGACGAAGGATTTGGCGATTATTAATGCGTAATGTCTTTGCCTTAACCGTCTGTTTGCTTTGCACGAGTTTAACACTTCAGGTTCACGGAGAAACCAAGGCCCTAGTAAGAACAAGCTTTGTGGCAAAAGATGATTCGCGGAGCTTTCAGCAAATGGGGGCCGGCCATCAGCGTTATGAAAGTAACGGTATACAGCTCTCTCATGCTGTAGTAATAGCTGACTTTATGTTAGCGGATAGTTGGTCGGCAGTTGGCGTCATCAATGGTTATAGCGATGGGGAAGAAAAGGTTGGATTTTCCGAGCTTTATTTAAAATATCGCCCGTTAGTCGCATCCAGCATAAAGCCTGAAGTAAAAATAGGGGCATTTTTTCCCGCTCTCTCAGCGGAAAATACCGACGCGGGTTGGTTATCGCCTCATTTTCTGAGTAACTCAGCAATTAATAGTTGGGTGGGTGAAGAACTAAGAACGGGCGGTATCGAAGTAAGTCTGCGACAAAATGGCAGGCAAATAAGAAGCCACTGGTCATGGAAAGTATTAGGCAGCGTGTTCAAAGGTAATGATTCCACCGGCACTCTGCTTTCTTGGCGAGGGTTTGCCCTTCACGACAGGCAGTCCGTTTATAATGATCGCGTAAACTTCCTCCCCATTCCCGGCGTCGTCGATGAAGATAAGTTAAACGCACCGGCATGGACTGAACCCTTCAGGGAAATTGACAATCGGTTTGGGTACTACGTAGGAGCTCACTTAGCCTATGCTAGAAAGGCCGAGTTACGTTATTACTATTACGACAATAATGCAGACCCGAACATTGTTGACCCAGACCGCATTTATGCCTGGCATACGCGCTTTCATTCATTAACACTGCGATATTTACCACGACCTGAGTTAACGGTGTTTTCTCAAGTGCTAATAGGTGACACTTTGATGGGGGAGCATATCGTAGACAACGATTTTTCCAGTGCGTATATCGGTGCGGCATACAACCTAAAGCAATTAGGCTGGGAAGATTTAACTTTAGCCATGCGTGGGGACTGGTATCAGGTGGTAGATAACGATGATGTTATGTATGACCCGAATGGAAGCAGAGGTAACGCCTTTACCGTTAGCGTAAGGTACGACATTACCTCTTATTTATCCGTTAGCACAGAGTGGCAATTAAATTCAGGGCATCAGGAGAATTTGCGTTTTTTCCAATCCGACGAGGACTATAGAGAGCAACTATTTCAACTGGCATTCACTGTAACTCTGTAGCGACGCGACTGGTGTTCGTCCTACCCTTTGGCCACTTCAATTAAATCAAATTTTGTTTCGCTGTCACCTTTCACCATCACCTGACACTGTCCCCAAGAGTTTGGAATTTGCCAGACATGCGCTTCGGCAACCGTGAATTTTTCTCGATGAGTATCACAACGGACTTCAACGGTATCAAGTTGGCCTTGGATGTTGCCAAAAGCAAACTTACTTCGCACAAGAGTATGGAACCAATTCCCATCACTTCCTATCGTTACGGGCACGGTTAAGTTTTGCTCAGATGCAATAGATTCTTCAATCTGACTAATTAGCGGCGCGATCTCGCCAATACGCGTTTCTTGCGCTTCCATGTCTTGAAGTGTGGTGTAGGATTTTAATGCTTCTGCATAATACCCACGCTGAGCATCGAGTATGATTTTTCTTTGAAGGGCGTATGCCACATAATCTTCATCAAACACCATGTTATTGAAGCGCTTACTACCGTTGCTGGCAAGTAATCGCGTTAGGCTTTGCGCTTCCCTCTCTACGTCACCTTGTTTGCTCGCTATATGAGACTCCAAGTTTAGCAACCACGTATTTTCATAGCGGTTTAGCGTATCCCAGCCTAAAAGCTCTTTAAGTGCTCCATCAGCCGCATCAACATCACCCGCATTAAAGCGCTCTTCTGCGTCTTTATAAGCTTTAATAAATTTGCGTGTGGCACCGCTTTTTCCGCTTATAGCGAAATCCATTTGGACTGCTTGATGACACTGCTGGGTAGGTTCGCCATCTTTGATCGCGGGGTTATATTGCCATTTCTTAACCGCTGACAGTGCACTGCGTTTGAACGAAGGGCTTCCAAAGAAGTCTTCTACAACAGGGTCTTTCACTCTGCCTTCTTCGTCGATAACGTAGCTTAGCCTAACCCAACCTTCTCGGCCTTTTCTAATGGCTTGAGATGGGTATCTAGGATCGACACGTTTCAAAGGCGTCGCTGGTGTAAATGCGCTTATGCGCTCTACTTCATCAGCTTTCGATTCTGCGAGCGCTTTTTCTTCAAGATCATCACATGGGATACTCAGTTCCTGTGCAGCTGCACTTGCCGTGAAACCTGTCGCGAGCAAAGCCGCTAAAACGAGCGATGGTTGGGTTCGCTTAACAATATTTTCGTGGGCTGAATATTCTGTTCTTACTGCTTTTTTCCATAAATCCTGTTTCATATTTATCATCCTTAATAATGGCTAAACATTACGAGTGAATTGGCGCTAATTCTATTTTTTAGACGAGCTCTCAAGCGACGCATCGGGTACGTTTTTGATCATCATTTGCTCTTTGCGTTTCATCATCATCTTGGCAAGCCTACGCATGCTCACCGTGGTGTCTTTTTCATCTACGATATCGACACCTAGCAAGCGTTCGAGCAGGTCTTCTAGCGTAAGCACTCCTTCTAAACCGCCGTACTCGTCAACCACCAGTAACATATGCACGTGCTTATTGATGAAGTGCTCGAAGGTGACTGACAGCGGCATAGTGTTTAACACGGTAACCATATCTTTTGCGTATTCAGAAAGCGGCTTATCAGTGTTACCTCTGGCTTGTGCCACCAATAAATCAGAACGCATAACAAAGCCGGTAATGTTTTCTGAGTCGCTGTCTTCAAACACAGGGATACGAGAAAATTCTATATTGGCGTGCTTGTGGAAAAAGCCTTCTACCGTCATCGACTCCGACACTTTAAATAGCGCCGTGCGGTGGGTAATCGCATCTTTCACTTTCAGCTCGTGCAAACTTAACAAGCTTTGTAGAAACGCCGCTTCGTGATTCGCTAACTGACCTTCTTGCCCCGACAACTCTGCCATGGCGTGAAGCTCACTACGGCTTAACCCGCGAAGTGGACTGTCTTCTTTAAAGCCTTTCGTCATTAGCTCAGACATTTTAACGAACGGCATAAGTACAATTGAAAGGTATTTAAGAAAATATGCGGTTACTGGCGCTAGTGTTCGCCAATAGGTTGCACCAAGTGTTTTAGGGATAATCTCAGAAAAAATAAGAATAAGGAGTGTAAGGACTGCTGAAATAACGCCTAGATATGCGTCACCAAATACTGCTGCCGCTTGCGCACCTGCCCCGGCAGCCCCCATAGTATGAGCAATAGTGTTCAGCGTTAATATTGCTGATAAAGGCGTATTTATATTATCGGTTTGCTTACGTAGTAGCGCACCACTGGCTTTGCCCTCTTTCTCTAACACAGAGATATAAGCGGACGAAACACTCAGAATCACAGCCTCTGCAATGGAGCACAAAAAAGAAAAGCCCAGTGCAATGAAGACGTACACAATAAGTAAAAGCATGTAGTTATTCCAAGCGTCCTTGTAGGTTTAAACGCGTTTTAATTTTAATAAGTTGAACGACTATTATGGATAATAGAGCGGGATATACAAGCGCTCTATGAATATCATTTGAGCGCTTTATTATGAAAGGCATCCGCTGGGCTACTGTTAGCCGCAGCACGCCGAATGTTGCTCTTGGTTATGACGGTGTTGCTGCAGCTTTTTCAGACCCAGCCTTAACATTAACCCCGCCAATAAAATCGCGCATAGCCCATAAATCACCTGAACGTCTGCACCGTGCTCATGAACATGGCTTTGCGTTTTGATCATAGAGGCTAAAGAAAACGAAGCTACTAGGTAGTTCAGTGCGTAACCAAAACCAATACTCGCAGAGATAACACTGAAAAGGTAAAGCACTAACGTTCGCGTGCCCATTTCTTGTTTGATCATTCCCATCGTTGATACGTTAGTGGCGGGCCCCGCCATTAAAAACACTAAAACAGCACCGGGCGATAACCCCGCCGCAAGAAACCCAACCGCGAGTGGCGTTGATGCTGTAGCACATATGTACATAGGAATGCCGATTAGCGCCATCACTAGCATGGCGACCACGCCATCACCCCATTGCGTTAAAAAGTCGGTGGGTACCCACGTTTTAATTGCCGCGGCAAGTGCTAATCCAATTAATAACCATATCACAATGTCTTCAAGTAACTTGCCACTGGCATATGAAAGCACGCTTGTGATTTTCGAAGGCGAAGACTCTTGTTTGGGCTTGTCTGTGCTTTCGTGGTTATGAGCATGTGTTTTTTCGCTTGCACAACAGGACGTGCTGGCCTGTATTTGCGGCTCTGATTTAGGTGCTTGCTTTGAACCACAGCACGATGACTGCGTCACGTCAGATTGTCGTTGTTGAGCCTCTTCTGCTTCTGCGAAAAAACGCACCATCAATCCAGCATAAATAGCGCTTGTAATGGCCGCGATGGGTCTAACAATGGCATACAACGGTCCAAGCAATGCATAGGACACAGAAACACTGTCTACGCCCGTCTCGGGCGTAGACACTAAAAACGAGATAGTGGAAGATTTAGATGCACCGCTACGTCTAAGCCCAAGTGCCGCTGGGATAACGCCGCAAGAGCACAGAGGTAAAGGCGCACCAATAACCGCGGCCTTTGTAATTGAGCCAAACGATGAGCTGCCCATGTGCTTTTCCAAAAACGAAACGGGTACCAATTCGTGCATGATACCCGCCACCAGCAAACCGAGAAGTAACCATGGCGCGGATTCAACGAAAAGTGCTAGGAAATTTTGTCCAAGTAAAGTGATATCTGACACAAAGCCTCACAGGTTATTTTGTTGAAAGGTCACGTTGAAGAACGCGGCTTTTGACAACAAAAATAACGGTGTTTTAGAACGGTAAGTATAATAACAGATATGCTGTATGACAGAAAATCAGCAAAACTGATTAACCTGATTTATGCGAGTGCGTTTTGCTTTTAAAGGAAAGAAAAATGGCCAGTACAAATGCACTGGCCGAATGTTGACTGTCTCGAAAGTGTAATTTTAAACCACGAGGTCAACCATGAAAGTTTTTGTCGCTAGTGACTTATCCGTTGGCTTGCTCTTTTTTAAGCTTCGATTCCTTTTTGAGTTTTGACACCACAGAAAAAGCTTCAAGCATAACAAGCACAGACACAATAAGTACTACTGCGTCTAAGAACACCAATAGATAGTTACCTTCAACGTAGTATTCTTTAAGTTTAATAAGCCCGGCAAAGAAGGCCATAATCAGTACAAACACCATTGGAATCAGCGTATATTTCGCTGGTCGACCTAATTTAATCAGCATAACCGAGATTACTAACAGGGTTAAACTGGCTAGTATCTGGTTAGTAGAACCAAATAACGGCCAAATAATCATACCGCCACTGCCTGACGCACCACCTGCACCGAAGGCCAGCAATAAACAACATCCAACAGCTACAAGCGTTGCAACCACGCCGTTCTTAAGTGCACCAATTGAATAGATATCGCCCCATTCTTGGATTATGTAGCGCTGCAGACGCACGCCCGAATCCATGGTGGTGCCAGCAAATAGAACAACCATTACCGCAAGGATCGTTGACGAGAAATCTACCGGCAACCCCCAACCCTGCTGAATTAGGTTCGCACCACCAGTGATAAATGCACCCACGCTACCCGCACCCAAATGGCTGTATACTTCGTGCCATTCTTCTGGAGAAGCTGCAAACGCAACGCCGCTCACAGCGACAATGGTAATAAGTGCCAGTGAACCTTCACCGACCGCGCCTAGGTAACCAACAAAGCGTGCATCGGTCTCTTTGTCTAGCTGCTTAGAGCTGGTACCTGAAGACACAATACCGTGGAAACCAGAAACGGCGCCACACGCTATAGTAACGAACAACAGCGGGATAAGACTTGGAGAATCGACAGCGGTTTGAGCGTTAAACGCTGGCGCCGTGATATCCGGCATAGCAAAGAACACTGCACCATAAAGCAGGAACAAGCCAACAAGTAACTGCATACCGTTAATGAAATCACGAGGCTGTAACAGCATCCAAACTGGTAACAGCGATGCAATAGCGGCGTAAATAAATAAGATAATGATCCAGTTTGCTTTATCTGCTAAACCAAACATGGTTTCCGGTAGACTTAGTGGGATATAGCTACCCGCATACACCGATGCGTAAAGCACAATAATCCCCACAATACACAAGGGTATGAGGCTGAAATTACGTTTAAGCAATTGACCTATGACTAATGCAACTGCGATTGCCATCCAAGCTGGGAATACCGCATTGGGTTGGGAGACAAAAGAGTTCGCGATAACCACGCCAAATACCGCATTAACCATTAAGAGTACTAGGAAGATCACTATCATAAATAGTGAACGAGAGCGTTTTCCGATGACGGTCTCAGACAGCGCGCCCATTGATTTGCCTTTGTGGCGTGCGCTAGCCCATAGAGCGCCCATATCGTGCACACCGGCAAATAATATCGTACCGAACACAACCCAAAGTACCGCAGGAACCCATCCCCAGTAGACAGCAATAGCTGGACCTACGATGGGTGCTGCCCCCGCCACGGAGGTGAAATGGTGCCCCCACAATACAACTTTATTGGTGGGAACATAGTCCACCCCATCTTTCATTGTATGGGCTGGTGTTACAAAACTATCATCCAACTTAAATATACGGCTCGCAATAAACTTCGAATATACGAACCAACCGAGCAACATTCCGATGATGCCCAGTATAACAATGGCAATAGACTGCATACTGTCGTCCTAATTTGTTTTATCGACAGGCCCTAGGGCCTATTGTTCTTTGGTGTACGAATTTTGGTTTAAACGTACAACAAAGGTCAGCAGCCCCTAGCCTGTTGATTTTCTTATTTTCAGTTCAAACATTACACCAATTATCGGTGGCGAAAGGTCATACCTGAATAAGAAAACACCTATTTAAGGTATGCCCAACGTACTGTTGCGCATATTTAAACATGCGACAAGGCAAGGGCCTGACACATTAGACTAAAGTCTAACTCAAAGTTTGGGATTTAGCTGTAAGGCTTTTGAGGTTTATTAGCGATGATTAAGCGGTGAAACAGGAAAGCGTAAAACAGACATTATTTGCCTGCTGTTCTCCACATTAGTAAAGGTCGCGGTGATAACGTCCTTCGTCAGCTAACGCATTGTATGCTTGCGCTTCAAGTATGGACTGCAAAGCCATGTCAACGCCTTGGCCCATTCCCTCAAAATGCCCACATACGTATACTTGTCCGGTATCGCCTAAGAAGGATTTAACCTCATCTCGCTGCTCAACAAGACGCTGTTGAACATAGCCACCACCTTTTTGTCGGGAGAAAATAACTGACTTTTTAAAAATACAGTCACTATTCTGGAAAGGCGATAGCGTTTTATCAAGCACATCATCTTGCATGGGATGACGTTCGCCAAAAAATATCCAAACTGGCCCAGCGTTCTCAAGCAATGCGCGTTTTGCAAGCTGAGCTCGTACCCCAGCAATGCCGCTACCCGCAGCAATTAATAACAATGGGCACTGAGTATTAGTAATAATAGCGCTGGTATTTTTCCGAATGTAGGCCTGTACTGGCTGAGATACAGGTAAAGAACGGGTAAGTAATCCAGAACCTAGCCCAAGTTGGCCGTTGTCTTTAACCAGCTGTCGAACTACAAGCTTTACGTCGTGTTCTTGTGGTACCGACGCAATGGTGTAGCTTCGGCTTACAATCGGTGACAGCCCTTGCTGAGGAATAAGGACTTCCAACACGTCTCCCGCTTCCCATTGTTCATGTAATTCTTGTGTATGATTAGAATGGTCAACGTTCAAAGACAAGCCGAACAGGCCTGGCGACGCTGGGTTTGAAGGTTTGCTCTCAGAGTGGTCAGAGGGTTCGTTTGAAATCTCGCCAGAAGCTAGACTTATTTCATTTAATTGAACCCGCTTTTTCAGTGTGAAAGCATGGGTGGGGTGCTGTTCATCCTGTGGCAACGAACCAAGCAAAGACAAATGCTCACCTTTCCCCGAATCTAATGTCGTTAGCGGAGAAAGCGCACGTGCTCCTAGTGCACTGATATTATCAAACAACGTGACTGCGAATTGGCAAAACGCGGCGTACTGCTTATCGCCTAATCCCACCACTTCAAAAGACAGATGGGAAAGGTAATCAGATTGATTCGACGACGCTTTTTTTAGCGCTTTACTAAAGGTTCTACCCGCATCAGGGGGCTCGCCTTCACCGTAGGTACTCACAACAAAAATGACTTTCGACACACTACTTAACGTGTTGAGTTTCAAAGATGCCATGGACATGACCGACGTTTGCTCTTGCTGTGATAGCGCCGCAGCCTTTGCGCGGGCAATTTTTTCAGCCGTACCGGTTTGGCTTGCGTATACGACAAGGGTCTCCTCGCCTGATACTGCATAGTTGTATTGCTTTCGATGTTTAAAAAATAACACCGCTACCCACAGCATATACAGGCCAATGCTTACTATTGCTATGAGTAGACGGTGTGTTTCTGTCATGTGCTTAACTTTTATGCCGTTGTATTGAAATAGCTAGAAACTTAAGAGGCTGTTGCTCTGTGAGTATTCAAAGAACGTTTACAGCCCCTAGCTGCGCAATAACGTACGGTTATTACAGCGGAAGTACTTCAAATGTGCCTGAGTAGCTACCGTTACGAGACGTTGCAGGCTTTTGCGCTTTATCGTCTTCATAGCCAATTTCTACAAAGTACATACCGGCTTGCGGCCATGTAATTTCAATCTGACCATTTTTGTCAGACGTGACTTTAATCGTTTCCTGATCATTTCTGTAGCGCATACCACCGCGCACAACTTCCACCTCGGCGCCAACCGCTGGCTCACCGTCAATAAGTAACTTGAACGTTGCCGTTTCGGTGGCGAATAAATCATTAGGGTGAGTCACTGGCACTAGCTCCAAACCCACGTTATCAGGCGTGAACACCTTGTTCGATGGCGCACCAAGAGTAACAAACGTTTCTACGCGGCGAGAGCTTTGCATTACGCGAAGATCTTTTGCTTTCTTAGGCACGGCTGTTGCGAACTCTTCCGGCTTATATTCTTCACCACGGCCCGGCCACATCTTGCGCTTGCCTTCTTCATCTCGCCAAAATGCGCGAATGCCATTGCTGGCAGACGTCAGTTTGTATGTACCTTCTTTGTTTAATTTCAAATCGAACGTGGTTCGGTACTTACCGCGTGCCATATTTTCTACGTCTACGGCTTCACCCTCTGGCGATTGAACCACTAAGTTACTGGCGTTCATTGCGAAGTGGTCAGGGTGAAAAATAGTATTTGAAATAGCAGCATCAAACGTCACGTAAGCTTCTTCACCTGATAGTACGGTAGAGCTTGGAAGTAACCACGCGCGATGCGCACTGGCTGAAAATGACACGGCAAGTGTTGCTGCTAGCGCAATGGCTGAAGCTTTTACTGATAGTTTTTTCATAATGTCCTCTTATTGGATCTCTACTGAGTGAGCGTTGAATTAGCGCCTCAGTAGATTAGTCTTCCAGACGCAGTACTACACGCCCAAGTTCTGAATTTCCTTTCACCTCTACCGGTAGTGACGCAGCAGATAGCGGTAATGAAAATGGCAGAGATAGTACTTCTCTTCCGCCTACTTCTCGTGATGCCTCAACGCGAAGCGTGTAATCGCCCTCTGGCAGTTCTGCTAACGCTTTATTTAACTGCGAATCAAGGCTGTAATCGCCTGGGCCTTTTGTTGCACTGGTAAGTCCGTCATAAGGCAAATCAAGGCTTCGTCCACCACGACGCCACCATTGGCGCAAGTCTTTAAGCCACTCTTTCCCTTTGTCTTCACGCATTTCAACGTCGTACCATACGGCGACTTGAGTAGCCTTGCGTTTACTGTCTTCAATCCACACGGCAAGATAAGGTTTGTGATATTCAGCCACATCAAGTTGCGGTAAGGCCACGTCAAGTTTGGCTTGGCTTGCAGCGTGAATAGCGCCAGAGGCAAATGTCATACTTAATAAAGTCGATGCGATCACTGCGCCTTTTCGCATTTTCATGTAAACACTCCTTAAAATTGTGTAGGTAAGTGCCACTAGCGTCGCGCTAGTGCACAAACAGTAAAATAATGACAAACGGGATGAGCACACCGAGCGTAGTAATGGGCCAAGTAGACGCGCGCGTTTTCGAGTGACGCATTAATAGTTGCAGCCCAGTTACGCTAAAAATAATGCAGGCAACAGCGAAGATATCGATAAACCAGCGCCAGGCATTTCCCGTGTTCCGCCCTTTATGCAGGTCATTGAAATAAGATATCCATCCTCTATCAACGTTTTCATAAGTCACTGTGCCAAGTTCAGCATCTACTGCTATCCAACTGTCAGCACCGGGTCCAGGCCAAGCGGCATAAAATTCAATACCATCCCACTCTCCCGTCACCGATGAAGGTAGTGAAATGCCCTCTTGCGACTGCATAAACGCGACGAGTTCGCTTGGAATGGCTATGTCACCGGTGTCCAGAGAAACCAATTGTTCGACAACCAACGGTGGTAAGCTTGATTCAGCTGACGTTACAGTTCTGTTCGCTGGAATGTCTGCAGCGTGATTTAGCGTAATCCCCGTTAGGGCAAATAACATCATCCCGACCAGACAGACTGCGCCACTAGTCCAGTGCCATTGGCGGATTCCGCCTAAAGAAAAACTCATAAGTTCGTTGCTAACTCTCTGTACTACTCGGTGATATTGATTAATTCAACGGGCTAGATAATACAGATATTTCTACCCTTTTCAATGTAAATGAGATTTATTCTCATTATTGTATTTTTTGCTCAACAACCTTTAAGTATTGCTTCACTTTTCGCGTAAACGAGGCCCCCAAAAAGCGACAAGCAATAGGTAATTACACATCACGGTGTAAAGGGTAGGTAAATAGGTAAACGTTGCTGAAACCATCACGCTTGCAAGCTGTAAAAGCCCTATCCATACCACCACGCCAATTTCGGTCTTCCACACGTCTATGCAGTTCATGAGGCTTATTGCCATAAGCAAATACGCCAAACTATGAAGCACAATTAAAAGTAGTGGTGAAGGTGTACTGGTTAGTCGAGTGATACCGGCATGCTTCTTGTTGCCAAGCGAGAGTAGTAAGAAACTCAAATAAGTAAGCACAAATGCGAACACCACATCCAGAATGATACTCATATTAATGCCTCGCTGTTGTCACCTTGCGGCTTATCTTGGCGAGTTCTGTCTTTTCGCTTAGGTGACGGAGTACTGCTCACTCGTTTTGCTTTCACGGCTTTGGCTTTTTTGACGTGGTAAGCAGCATAGCCGAGTACTGCCGCAAGTGTTATGCACATAAGGTCAAAACCCACTCTCAGGCTATCACCATTTGCAACTGCGAAATCTAAGCCTGTTGCTGAGGTGAGGTGGTCAAGCAAAGGGACAAGCGCAAACAACGCTGCTGCAAAGCCAAGTTGAATTACCCACCCTTTTTTGTCTCGCCAAATAAACCCTGCAACCACACACACCAGCCATATTGCGAAAAAAACCTTAATTTCCCATAAGCTTCGAGACGTTAGATCAGCAGGAAGTAGTCTATTTACCCAAAAGTAGCCACCGGTCGCACACATTAACCCTGCAATGCTGCCTAAATTACTGCCTCTGACCAATTCAAAACCAAACTCTCCAAGCTGCTGCTTTGCCCGTTTCACTACCCACAAAACAGAGCCCGTTCCCACCATAATGGTACCCAGAATACCGGCAAAAAATAGTAACCAGCGAGTAAGGGTATCGGCGAAGCGCGCTTGATGTAGCATATCCAAATAGTTATACGTCGCCTGGCTGGCGTTAGCGGCTACTGAGGCTGGGCGCTCGTTAATGACTTCGCCTTGTGCGTTAAATACCAGCGCACTACTTCCTCCACGCCCCGCACTTAACTGCGTTCTGTTGTTCCCACTTAGCGTAAACTGAGCGTTAGCTTTACCCGGGTGAGTAATAGATAGGCTTTCAACCGGCACCTGCCATGTGCGCTCAGCGTGAGCAATCATCGAAGAGATGGGTAAGGCCAATAAGGCATTAATGTCTGGTGAAGCTAGATTTTGCTGCTGCGCATTCTGGCGTACTTCTGTACCTTGAGGACGGTGCCGCACGCGCTCCTCGCTGTTAAAAGGCAATAGCGTGGCGCCTAATAGAATCAAACCAGAAAAGGTGATCATGATATGAAATGGTAGTGCTAGTACCGCACTAATGGCGTGCCCATCTATCCAGCTCAGCAGCTTCTTCTTTGGCCTGAACATAAAGAAATCGGCAAAGATTTTTCTGTGCATGATGACGCCGCTGATAATAGCAACAAACATCATCATACTGACTACGCCTACTATCCAGCGTCCAACGGTTCTGTCTATGCCGTATAACTCGAAATGAAAACGATAAAGGAAGTTGCCACCGGCCGTTTCCCTTACTTTTATCTCTTCACCCGTGGACGGGTTCAACATGACCCGTGGACCTCGACGACGCTCGTTACCTGCATTAGCGTCGCGCCACGACAAGTCGAGTGTATTCGAGCGCGCATCTGGTAGTGAGAGTTGCCATTCACTTGCATTGGGCGCATTGATCGCAAGATAACGTAGACCGTGCTCTAGCGCCTTTTCGCTGGGTACTACGGCGTGTTGTTCTGGCTGCATCCAATAGGTTATTTCGGTTCTAAAAAACGACAGCGTACCGGTAAAAAAAATCGCAAAGAGTAACCAACCAACAAGTATCGAGCTCCAAGTATGAAGCCACGTCATAGACTTTCTGACATTCCCTTTCATGTTAAAGCCCTGTACTGATTGAATAAAGACATAAGGCTAACGCAGAGAGCGCTGTCATTACGATGGACGCCTTTTTCGTCGTATCAAAGATGAACGTAAAAAGGATGAAGGTGCAGTAAACACAAAAGAACAGCATTCTTACCAACACTTCGTGCTCTCGTCCGTCAGCCCCTATAAAATTGGCAATGGCGCTGCTTAGCCACGCTGAAAAAGCGTAGCCCAGTGCCACAGCAATCAGCGTTCTAAGTGCGACATCCAATCGTTCACGATTTATGGCGACGCGGTTTACCGTTTGGCTCTTCATATTGTGTTCTTCACTAGGTTTTCTAGTGACTGGATGTTGCCAAGTAAATCAGAACGGGATGGGTACGATTTATAGACTTGTCGTAAAAGCGTAAGTGCATCTTGGTACTGACGCTGATCTATGGCAATTTGCGCACGCCCGAGCATGGCGCGCTGTTTAACGTCGGCGAGTGACTCAGCTCGTAGATAGGTCATTTTGGCACGTTCGACGTTGCTCTGTTGACGATAAAGTGAAGCAAGAGACAACAGCGCCTCACCATTGTCAGGGGCGTCAGCAATGGCTTTGGTTAAAAGGGAAATTGCCGTTTTGCTTTGCCCTTTGCCCATAGCTAACTGAGCTTTAAGTACATTAAGCGTAGCTGCTTGAGTGGTCGTGAGCTTTTTCACATTGTTGTCGGCAGCTTGCGTTAATTTACCTAAATCAGACCACTGCTCATTAGCCGCTAAGTAAGCCGCTATTTTGGAGTAAGCGTCAAAGCCTTCCCCATCTTTGTCGGTAATGAAAGTCTTCGCATGGGTAGCCAGTATGTCTGCTGCGCGCCGCGGACTGCCGTCAGATACGTGCAATTTAGCCACTGAGATCAAGTTCGACAGCGAGCTGTCACCCAAAGAAAGGGCAGTCTCTAAGCTGCTCAGCGCCTTTACCATGTCACCCTGCTTTAACGCTATTTGTCCCCGTTGGAGCCAAAGCTGCTGATTACTTTCATCATCTACCAACATTTCGCTTAGCAAGCTTTCCGCCTGTGCAAGTGCATTACTTTCAATAAGCGCGAACAATAAGCCTTGATACCATTGCTTGTTTTCAGGTTCGAGCATTAACGCATTTTGATAAGCACCAATAGCGGTGACAGGTTTGCCAAGCTGAACATTGGTATAGGCTAGCTGCCCGAAAAGTTGGGCATCTTGAATACCTAGCTCTACGCTTTTAGTTAAATGAGTGCGTGCTTTGGCCAATTTATCTGTCATTAAATACGCCATGCTCAAACTTCTGTGCGCCGATGGAAGGTTTGGCATAGCGTCTATAACGTCCAACAGCACTTTTTCGGCAAGTGAGTAGTTTTTATCATTCAATAGCACTTGTCCGTAAAGCTCACGCAAGCGTGGACTAAATTGAGAAATATCCTGGGTTGCAAATGCGCTGGCAACGTTTGAATAATTGCCTGCTTGCAAGTCGGCCTGAATGCGCCCGATAAACTCACCTTCTTCACGGGATATACGTTCACGATGATCATCTCTATGATGCTGACGCATGACAAACTGCCAATCGGGTTCTTCCAATTCCACCGTTATTTTCGCACTTACCGGCTTAACAAAAGCCAGCGCGCTCACTACACAGCTGAGGACAGTTACGGCTGTAATCTTGTTTAACATTGTCTCAATCAACCTCTAAATTCTTTAGCTTCTATTTCGCTTTATTGCGATAAAACCAGGCCTTTATAAAGCCTCTATTAAGCTTCTATTAGGCCTCTATAACTACAGGCCAAATAAAACGCGCCTTCACCGCTTCATCTTCTTTGTAGGGCGATGTAAATTTGCTGGCTTTAACAAAACGCATTATTTCTTTATTGAGCTCGTGATGCGGGTTCTCGACAATATCCATCAGCTTTACGTTGCCGTGTTCGTCAATAATGACGTCGAGCTTTACAATCACCCGCTTGATACCTTGCTTTTTAAGTCGCTTGGGGAAACGTATTTTGACCGGAGTCAGCAAGGTAGGCTTTGAATCCAGTTCGCTTAGCCCAAAGGCGTCCAATTCAATATCAGGCATATCCCATTGGGTTTGGGTCACTTTGACATTTGGCATGTCGGGCTTTGGCACTTGAATATCTGGCTCAACACTTAAATCCGCCATGGTCATGGCTGCGCCACTGCCCTCTACCTGCATAACAAGTTCAGTCTCTTCCACTACATTTTGCGTTTTAGGGGGCGGCGGCGGTGGAGGTGTTACCGCAATGTCTAACTTGCGCACAACCATAGTGTCGGGCTGCAGATTAGACAAAAAGTGCCCTAGCCACATAACGCCAAGCGCACTAACGAGCACCGCACCGCTAAGTAGAGAAGGTTGAAGATTGTATTTCATTGAATTTTGCCTCGTTCGCTATGGCTTCAAAGTGGCGATGTTTACCGTGTCGGCACCCGCCAGTTTGGCTTCATCTATGACTTCTACCAGTAATTCAGAGCGAACGGCTTTAT